>Ga0073908_1000262_pt1 | contig 84521 bp, 70 predicted proteins | sample MucameincwithD2O_FD_65484 | JGI IMG/M metagenome (GOLD analysis project Ga0073908, IMG submission 65484) | Mouse cecum microbial communities from Vienna, Austria - Mucus amended microcosms incubated with D2O | ecosystem: Host-associated > Mammals > Digestive system > Large intestine > Cecum... | reverse complement strand
TCGCTGTCTTTTACGGGTTTGCATTTTTCGGCAACGTCCTCGAATACCCGTATATAGGCGTTACCTTTTTGAGAAGTAGAGGGGATAAGCAAGTTACCTTCGACGAGATAACCAACTCCCTTCAACTTTTCGTCTTTGTTTACCTTCGAAATCGAGTAAACTACTTTTTGCATTTTCTTATACCTCCGTGATTTTCATTAGCCTTTCGGCAGGGGCAAGATAGCACTGTTCGGGTTATGGCGGCATTAGTTTCAATCACGCCGTAAATGTAAACCGCAGGCAACCGTTTCCGTAAGGCAACCGAAAAATTATTGCTTTTAGGGCATAAGAAAAAAGCCAAACATTTTTAGTCCGACTTCCATAACTTCGTATTTTCGGCGATAATTTTTCGAGGTTTACATTTACGAGAACTGTGCTATCGTCAGCCACCACGAAAGGCGAAAATCACGGTGATCGCTAAACCCAACCAAACTAATACCAAAAGAAACTTATTGGGGTGTTCTAACAGGGTTAAATAAAGGTGCGTTCAACGGTTGCGGTAAACTTACGAATGTAACCATACCCGAAGCCGTTACACGATTGGGCAATAACGTGTTCAGAGATTGCGGCAGTCTTACAAGTATCGTAATTCCGAGCGGCGTTAATAAACTCTACTTTTCCGCGTTCAGCGGTTGTAGCAGTTTAATCAGCTTAACCGTACAAGGCAGCGAAACGGTTATAGACGGAGATACCGTATTCGAGGGCTGTCCCATCGAAACGGCGACAATTCCGGCGCGCATATGCTCGTATATAAACAATGCGGCATTAAAAACCGTGGTTGTAACAAGCGGCGACCGAATTTACGACGCGGCTTTAAAGGATTGCTCCAACCTTGAAAGCATAACCTTACCTGCCACTGTGTCATATATCGGCGACGAAGCGTTTATGGACTGCAAAAAACTTACGAGCATTACCTTCAACGGTACGACAGAAAAATGGAAAGAAATACAGGTCGGTTCTAATTGGAGTTATCGAACGGGCGGAATTACCGTTCACTGTACAAACGGCGAAATAGATTACACCTAAATCGCCAAATGACATACAAATTAAAAACCGAGATTTCGCGCTTGTGAAGTCTCGGTTTTTGCATTATACTTTTTTCGTGAATCTCTCTCGCTTCTTTCGCGGGGTTTTCATTGAGGGTACACAATTCTTAACGGACTGCGTTCGGCGGGATTCCTCAGCGGCGTCGCGGAATGACCGAAACGGCGAAACGACGGAGGCGGGCGCTTTCTATTTCGTCAGGCGTTCGAGGGCGTTTTTGTAGAGGGTTATCATCATCTCCACGCGGTCGATCGTAACGTATTCGTTCGCCTGATGAATGGTAACCTCCTCGCCCTCGATTTCGGGGCCGAACGCCGCGCCGCGCTTTAACGCCCGTGCGTACGTGCCGCCGCCGATGGCGATAGGCTCGTGCTTTTTGCCCGTGTACTCGTCGTAAACGGCGCCAAGCGTCTGAATGAGTTCGCTTTGTTTGTCGTTAAAAATCGGCTTCTGGTGCGAAATTTCTTCGTACGTTACGCCGAATTCGTCCAGTCTGTCCGTTACGGCGGTCAGGGGAAGAGAGGCGGGGTAGCGGACGTCTGCCGTAACGTTTAAAAATCCGTTTTCGTAGGCGATCACGTCGGGGGACATCGTCAGATTTCCCGTTTCGTCCGCAAGTGTTTTTAAGCCGTAAATATCGTCGAACAGACAAGCGATCACGCGCGCGACGCTTTCGTCGTCCGCGTAGTATTTCAGCATGGGCAGGATCGCGTTTACTCCCTCCTCGGGGGTGGAACCGTGCGCGCTCTTTCCTGACGCCCGCAGACCGCCGTGTTCTATGCGCAGCCCGAGCGCGTCGGCACGTTTTTTGTCCAATTTTACGGGCGTGCTTTCGCAGGTATCGCACACCATGTTCACCCGTTCTCCGCCCGAAAACGCGGTAAACAGACCGTTCTTTACGGGGAAGGCAAACCGAACGTGATAAATGCCCTTTTCCGCGTAGATAACGGGGAAGTTCGCATCGGGCGAGAAGCCCGTTTCGGGCATGGAGGCAACCTCGTTATAGTGCTCGATGCACTTCCAGCCGCACTCCTCGTTGCAGCCGACGATAAGCTTTATTGTTTTCTTCGGCTGAAAACCTTCGTCCTTTAACGCTTTCATGGCGAAGAGAGCCGCAATTGCCGGTCCCTTGTCGTCCATAGCGCCGCGTCCCCAGATCCTGCCGTCCTGCACGATTCCGCCGAAGGGAGGTTTGTTCCAGCCGGCGCCCGCGGGCACTACGTCGAGATGGGCGAGCACGGCAAACCCTTCGCCGCTTCCGAAGAGTGCTTCTCCGACGTAGTTGTCGTAATTGCGTGTTTCGAAGCCAAGCGTATTTGCAAGCGTCAGAAAGTGATTGAGGCAGTCCGCCGCACCCCTGCCGAAGGGCATTCCCTCCTCGGGCGAGGAAAGGGAGGAGTCGAAGCGGATGCTTTCGGAAATCGCCCGTACGGCGTCGTTAAGATAATTTTTCATCGTGAACTCCGAAAAAATTTTTTTATATTGTAGCATTGTCCGCAAGTTTTGTCAAACGAAAGGGAAAGCGGAGGCACAAAGAAAGCGGATTGGAAAAAAATCGGGAAAATTCCCTTGAATATCGTTGAAAAATCGGCGCGGAAATGCTATACTGTAGTATGAATTATTATCGTGGGATTTTATCGAAGCATTACGGAGGAGAGATATTTTGAACGGGTTCGGTCGCGGAGAGGATCAACAGAAAAAAGAAAAAAATCGCATGTCGGTGATGACGCGCGAAACGATAGGCATGACGCTTTTGCTTTTTTCCGCCGTCATGTTATTTATCACGGTTACGGGAAAGTACGTGTTTGGGGAAATCGGCACGGCGATCACTGCATTTTTCCTCGGGCTGTTCGGATTTCTTGCGTATCCGTTGTTCGCGTACGCAATCTATAAGTCCGTGCTGCTGATTGCGGGCAAAAAGGGTGTTCCGCTGAAATGGTCGCTGCGCGCGGGATTCTTTCTCGTAAGCGTCTTTTTGATCGTACATACGGCAACGAGCGCGGCGTTTTTCGGAAACGGCTACGGAGGGTATCTTTCGGGGTGTTGGAACGCGGCGGCGGAGAGCGTAAAAGGCGCAACCGCGGGCGGCGTGATTTTCGGAATCGTCGTCTATCCCATCCGCGCGTTGCTTTCTGCTGCCGGCGCATACGTCGTGTTCTCGCTCCTGATGCTGCTTTCCGTGTTTCTTATCGTTATGGCGACGCCGCTCGGCGCGCGCATCAAGGGATTGAGACGGCGGGCGCATACTGCGGAGCCTTCGGAGGCGAAGAGCGCGACGTTCGACGATTTGGAACCTCGCCGCGCAAGCGCGACGGAACGGCGGGAAGCGTACGCGGAGGGAGAGGCGGCGCGCGGACGCGAGGAAGCGCCTCAGTACGACGGACGCAGAAGCGATGACCCCCTGCACGGCGCATATGCGCCGCAGGATACGTACGGGCGCGGAAGGTACGCCCAACCCGCCTACACAACGGAAACGGCGTACGCGCGGGAGAGCGTACGGACGAGCGAGCCGTTGAGCGACTACGAACGCAGCAGAGAAATTTTGTTCGGCGGGACGAGCCCTGCCGACAGCTACCGCGAAAATTTGACCTTTGACCACGACTCCTATTACAATCAGCGCACGCAGCAGCGTTACGGCGCGCAGCAGACAAATACGGCGCAGGCGCAGCGGCAGTCCGCCCAACCCACACCAGCGGCGGCGCAGTCCGCTTCGCGGGAGAGCGAGTCCTATTCCGAACGTTGGAACGCCGTGGCGGAAACGCCGCGCCCGCAGATGCCCCGCAAGGTGAGCACGGCGGACGAGCTCGGCAGCGGCGGATACACGTTCAATTCCAACGACATTTCCTACCCGCAGACGCCGTCCTACCGCGCGGCGGAGGAGCAGAAGCCGGAGCCGGAGCAGGAGCACGATTATTATCAGAACGACGTTCCTTTTGCGGAGGAATATTCCTCCGCACCCAACGTATACGACGAGCCTCCCGTTCCCGAAGAGAAACCGGAAGAGCCCGTCCGCAAGCCCGCTGCGGCGAGGAGAACGAGCGCTTCGCGCACCTCGCGTTCGTCGTCAGCGGAATCCGTTCCGACGGGAGACAATATTATCAGCGGATTATTTTCGCGCAGTACGGGCGAGATGAGAACGATCATTCCCGATCCCGTCGAGGATTTCTCCGAAGAGAGCGATTCGCGCGGATCGAACGGCACGCAGGAATCGCGCGCAGCGGAGGGCTTTACCCGTAATACGCGCAATACGGAGGATTTCGGTCGCGGTACGGAGCGGGACTTCGGGCGCGTCGAACAGACGGAGTCGTTCGGCCGCGGTGCGGGCACGGGCAGTTTTGACCGCGCAGAGGAGGACAGCCGCGTATTCGACGCCCCCGTTGGCAGACGTTCGGCTGCGGACGCGTTTGACGATGACGAAGTAGAGGAGATTCTAGAAGAGCCCGTCGTCCGCCGTACGGAAACGGAGCGGCGTATGCCCGATGTTTCCCTCGGCAGAAGGGGGGGAGAGGAATCCGAAACGGAAAAGCCCGCCAAGAAAAAGCACGTCTATTCGAAATATATCGCTCCGACGCCCGCGTTGCTTTTGGATCGCGACGATTCGAATACCGTTTCTCAGGCGGAAATCGAAACGAATTCCGCAATTATCATCGACACGCTGAAAAACTACAAGATCAACGATGCGGAGATCGTGCGGGTTACCTGCGGCGCAACGGTTACCCGTTACGACGTGCAGATTCCCATGAATATCCCCGTCAATATGGTAACTAAGCGCAGCAGCGAGCTTGCAATGCACCTGCGCGCACAGCGCGGGGTCAACGTATACGCTAACTACGAGCACGGCGCAATATCCATCGAAGTACCCAACGCCAAGCCCGCCATGGTGGGGATGAAGTCCCTCGTTTGCTCGGATGCATTCCTCAATACCAAGCCCGACTCCCTCGTCTTTGCCATCGGAAAAGACATCGACGGGCGGTGCGTCTGCGGCGACGTGAACGACATGACGCACATTCTCGTAGCGGGTACTACGGGTTCGGGAAAATCCATTTGCTTGCATACGCTTATTTGCAGTATGCTCTACAAGTATTCGCCCGAACAGTTGCGCTTTATCCTGATCGACCCAAAAAAGAACGAATTTACGCCCTACGAAGGGCTGCCGCACCTCATGATCAACGAGGTCATCTCCGACGCGCAGAAGGCGGTTACGGCGTTTAACTGGGCGATAAAGGAAATGGAACGCCGCTACGATCTGTTCAACGGAAAGACGCGCGCGGGTTTCCCCTGCCGCAAGATCGACGAATATAACGCAAAGCTTACGGAGGACGAAGAACGGCTTCCGAAAATCGTCGTCGTGGTGGACGAGCTTGCAGACCTCATGTCCGTTGCCAAGAAGGATATCGAAGAACGCATTCAGCGGCTCGCGCAAAAGGCGCGTGCGGCGGGCATTCATCTTGTGCTGGCAACGCAGCGTCCCTCCGTGGATATCGTTACGGGCGTCATCAAGAGCAATTTGCCCACGCGTTTTGCTCTGCACGTACAGGCGGAAATCGATTCGCGCGTTATTCTCGACGAGAGCGGCGCGGAAAAACTGCTCGGGCACGGCGACTTGATTTTTACCGTGGGCGGCGCAAAACGCACGCGTGCGCAGGGCGCGTATCTTACCCCCGAGGAGACGCAGGAAATTATCAATTTTGTAAAGAAGCATAACGAAGCGTACTTCGATAACGACGTTTCGGATTACGTGAACAAACAGCCGTCGGAGAGCGGCGCGGGCGGTTTGGACGACGAGGACGGGGGCGAGGTAGACGAAAAGTATATCAAGGCGCTCGGCATGGTCGTAAAGCTGGGCACGGCTTCCATTTCCCTCATTCAGCGCAAATGCTCGGTTGGATATAACCATGCGGGGAAAATCGTGGAATGGATGGAGCTCATGGGCTACGTTTCGCCGTTCGACGGAACGAGCAAGCCGCGTACGGTGCTGTTGACGCAGGAAGAGTACGAAAGCAAGTACGGGAAGCTGGATTGACGGTTCACGAAATTTGTTTACTTTGACAGGAGGGAAATAGCGTGAATCAAAGAGAATTGACTCAGTTGTATTTTAAGGGCGTCAAACTCAGATATTTAAAAGAGTATGACGAGGCTTACCGCGTTTTTCTTCAATGCGCCGAAGCGGGTTTTGCTCACGCCATGGCAGCCGTAGGAAGCTGTTATTATAATGGTTGGGGCGTAGAACGGGACGTAGATAAAGCGAGGGAATGGGCACAAACATCTTTGGACGCGGGCAATGATTCGGCAAAATCGTTATTGGAGATATGCGATTCGTTTCGGGACGAACAGGGGTCATCGGCAAAAGCCGTTCGGGCGCAGCCGCAAACGGCGGAGGAGTTTTACGGGTACGGTCTGGATTATTACGAGGGGCGCGGCGTCGTCAAGCATTACGAGGCGGCGGCAAAAGCGTTTCGGACGGCTGCCGAAGCGGGGCACGCGAAGGCGCAAAACGTCCTTGGCGAATGCTATCTGAAGGGGCGCGGCGTCGAAAAGAATTACGGCGAAGCGTTAAAGTGGTATCGCTTATCCGCAAAGCAAAAGTGCGCGCTTGCATATATCAATCTCGGCAAATGTTACGAAAAGGGATTCGGCGTATTGCGGGACGCGGAAGAAGCGCAGAACCATTACAAACAAGCGGTACAATTATTTCAAAATGATGCAAAGCGGGGGGATGCGGAAGCGCAGTATTGGTTAGGGAATTGTTATTTTTACGGCTACGGATTGCCCAAAAATTACGGTGAGGCGATGCAACGTTTTTGTATCGCTTCGGCGCGGGGATACACGAAAGCAACCAATTCGGTCGGATATTGTTATTTTTACGGCTACGGCGCCGATCAGAGTTACGAGGAGGCAAACAAGTGTTATCGGGAAGCTGTCGGGCAGGGCGAATTGTTGGCGCAGACGAATTTGGGACTTGCATATTATTACGGTGATGGCGTGGAGCAGAGCTTCGAAGAAGCGGTGAAGTTGTTTAAAAAGGCTGCTTTTATCGGGCACGAGCGGGCGCAGTATCTCCTTGGCAAGTGCTTCGAATTCGGCAACGGCGCTCCGCAAAGCTATCCCAACGCATACGGGTGGTATGAGCAAGCCGCAACCTACGGCGACACGTTGGCGCAAATAAGAATCGCAAAGTGGTATGCCGAAGGGATCGGCGTGGAGAAGGACGAGAGCGAGGCGGTAAAGTGGTATCGAAAAGCTGCAGAAGAGGGTGATTCGAACGCACAGTTTTATCTTGGAGAATGTTATTTTGAGGGGCGCGGCGTAACGAAAGACCGCGATGCGGCGCAGGCGTGGTTTCAAAAGAGCGCAGACGGAGGGAATGCCAAGGGTCTTTACGGACTCGGATGCTTTTATTACGAGAAAGGCGGTTCCAATACCCGATTGGCTTATAGAATGTTTTCCGATGCCGCAGAACAGGGTTGTGCGGCGGCGCAATGCCAACTCGGACATTTGTACGGTAGGGGCGAATGTGGTTATGAGGATAAAGCCGAGGCGGTGCGGTGGTATCGCAAATCCGCCGAGCAGGGATATACGGAAGCGCAGAGGTGTCTCGGGTTTTATCTCAGTCGTGGCACGGAAACGGTTACAAAGAACGAAGAGGAAGCGGTAAAATGGCTCTGCAAGGCGGCGTCGCAGGGCGACGATATAGCGAATACCAAACTGCGTTGTATGGGCTATCGCTTTGAGAAGAAGAAAAAAGCGGACGAGCCTTTAACGCAAGAGGAGATAGAAGCGGACGAACAGTTCGAACGCGCAAAGAGTTGTTTCGGCGGAAATCATTCCGAAACGCTCTCCAAAACGGGGATTTCCGGCTACGAAGGGGTGCAACCGAACGAATGGTACGAAAAGGGGAAAAAACAGAAATCGATCGAAGATTATAAGGCTGCTTACGATAGTTTTTTACGCGCGGCAAAGTCGGGCGACGCGCGATCCATCGACGCGGTCGGAACCTGTCTGTATTTGGGAGAGGGCGTCAAAAAGGATTACAAAGCGGCGTTCGAATGGTACGGGAACGCTGCGGAACGGGGGTATGCGCTTGCAAAATATCACGTCGGAATCTGCTATAAGCGCGGGCGCGGCGTGATAAAAGACGCCCAAAAAGCGGGCGAAATGCTTCGCGACGCATTCGGGGAATTTCTGGAGGGCGCAAAGGCGGGAGATCTGCCTTTCCTGCATCAGCTCGGAGTTTGTTACAGCTCCGGCAACGGTGTCGGAAAGAATGCGCAGAAGGCGGCGGAGTGCTTTTCGAAAGCCGCCGAGCGAGGATATATTCCCTCTCAAAAGCGTTTGGCGGAATGTTATTGGCTTGGAACGGGGGTGGAAGAGAATGATTTGCGTGCGTTTGAATGGTGGATGAAAGCCGCCGAACAGGGGGACGCTGCGGCGCAGTGCAGCGTCGGTTGCCGCTATGCCGCAGGCGAGGGCGTGGAACAAAACGACGAAAAGGCGGTTGATTGGTTTAAGCGGTCAGCGAATCAAAACTATGTTACGGCGCAGTTACATTTGGGGCATTGCTACGAAAAGGGCGAAGGCGTGGATCCGGATTATGACAGAGCGCTATACTGGTACCGCAGCGCCGCGAAGCGGAGCGGCGTAGTGGCGGAGTCGGCGCAGATTGATTTAGAAAAGCTTGAAAACACGTCCCGTGAGGAGTGGAAGAAAGAACTGCAAAAGAAGCAGGCAAGTGCGAAAAAGCAGACGTCGCAACCCGCACAGACAACGGCGCAGGCGTCGCAGGAGAGCGCGGAAATACAGTATCGGCGCGGACACGACTATTTTTACGGCATCGGCTTGGAACAGAATTATACCGAGGCGGCAAAGTGGTTGAAAAAAGCCGCCGAGCGCGGGCATACGAGGGCACAGTTCCGCCTTGGGCGTTGTTACGCGTACGGAAACGGCGTGCCGCAGAATATTGCGGAGGCGGTAACGTGGTACCAAAAAGCGGCGGAGAAGGGCGACGTCGACGCACAGTGCAATCTCGCTTATTGTTACGAAATGGGAAACGGGTTTGCTCAAAGCAAGTCCGAGGCGGTAAAATGGTACAGGAAAGCTGCAGAGCAGGGGAACGATTACGCCCAAAAAGCGCTGAAACGGTTGGGGTATTAAAGAGAAATGTTGCATAAGAAATTCGGAATGATTTCGCTGGGGTGCGATAAAAACCGCGTGGACGGCGAACGCCTTTTGGGCGAGATCCGCGCGCGCGGGTGCGAAATCGTAACCGACCCCGCAGAGGCGGAAATCTTAATCGTGAATACCTGCGCCTTTCTGAACGCGGCGCGGGAGGAATCTATCGGCGAGATCATTGCGGCGAACGGCTGGCGCGAAGCGGGCAAGCTCGAAAAAATCGTGGTGAGCGGATGTCTTTCCGAACGGTTTATCGACGAGCTGTTTCCTTCCCTTACCGAGGCGGACGTCTTTTTGGGCACGGGCGATGCGGCGGCGCTCTTTTCCGCGCTCGAACGTTCCTATGCGGGCGAACGCGTCAATGCGGTGCGCGCCTGCCACGAAAGCTTTACGCCACGCGTCGTTTCCACGCCTGCGCACTACAAATATTTAAAAATCGCAGACGGGTGTTTTAATCACTGTACCTATTGTCTGATTCCGAAGATTCGGGGTAAATACCGTTCCTATCCCGAAGGGGAACTTCTGAACGAGGCGGCTTCCTTGGGGGAAACGGAGGAGCTCGTTCTCGTTGCGCAGGATACCACGCGTTACGGCGAGGACGGCGGCGAAAATAAATTCGTGGCATTACTCAAAAAGCTGTCGGCGTTGGACAATATCCGACACATTCGCATTTTGTACTGTTATCCGGAAAAGATCACGGACGATCTCATCGAAGAAATCGCTTCGAACGATAAGATAATCAAGTATCTCGACATTCCCTTGCAACACAGCGAGAACAGAATTTTAAAGCTGATGGGGCGGCGGGGCGATAAGGAAGAATATTTAACGCTCTTTGCAAAGCTGCGCAAGCGCATTCCCGAGATCGCGATCCGTACCACGTTTATCACGGGGTTTCCGAGCGAATCGGAGGAGGAGCACGAGGCGTTGAAAACGTTTTTGAGAGAAGTGAAATTCGAAAACGCCGGTTTCTTTGCCTATTCCCGCGAAGAGGATACGCCTGCCTACCGAATGGCGGGGCAGATCAAGGCGGGCGTGAAAAGGCGCAGACAGCGCGAGCTGTACGCCGTACAGGAGGCGGTTTCCCGCGAAAATTTGCGAAAATTCGTCGGCAAACGCCTGTCTATCGTCTGCGAGGGGATCGACGGAGAGGGTACGGGGTTTGTCGGCAGGGCGTATTTTCAAGCCCCCGAAATCGACGGGCGCGTTTACTTTACGGCGGCGCGCGCCGAAGAGGGGAAGCGCTACGAAGTTATCGTTGAAAAAGCAGATACATACGACCTGTACGGTCGGGCGGAGGAGTTATGAATTTACCAAATCGAATTACGCTGGCGAGAATATGTATGATTCCCGTGTTCGTCGTTGTGTTCTACTGCGGACTGTTGACGCCCTGGTGCTATCTTGCCTCGGCGGCGGTATTTTTGCTTGCGGCGTCCACGGACGCGATCGACGGGCATATCGCCCGTTCTCGCCACCTCGTTACCGATCTCGGCAAGTTCTTAGACCCGATCGCCGATAAGGTGCTCGTGTCTACGGCGTTCATTCTTATGCTTACCGTTCCCGTGCCGTTTGCCGTGCACCCGTTTGGAACTTACGGGCTGATCGTCGCGGGCGTCTGCGTAGCGCTCATTCTGGCGCGCGAACTCATCGTGGGCGGACTTCGCATGATCGCGGCGGGCAAAAAGGTGGTGCTTGCGGCGGACAAGCTGGGCAAGATCAAGACGACGTTGCAGGACGCGGCGATCGCGTTGCTGCTTGCAAGTATGCCCTTCCTCATTCTTGCGGAGGGCGCGCCGAATCACAGTCTGTATATCGGCGGGCTTGTCGTTGCTTATATCGGGCTGGCGTGCTTCGTGCTCTGCACGTTGTTCACACTGATTTCGGGGATCAATTACCTTGTTAAAAACAAAACGGTGTTCAAGAGCGAAGAGGAAAGCAAATGAAGTACGCGCTCGTCGTTTTACGTAATACGCAAAATCCCGTTTCGTCGGTGGAATTCGAGCCCGTCGTCGACGCGTTCTTATCGGGCGGCGTCTTTTTGGACGAAGTCCTGTTGTTGCCTTACGATAAGCCTTCGCTCGTCAGCGAGCACCTCTTTCGGCTTTCCAAGGAAACCGAGGGACTGTTCATTGTGTGCGACGGCGCGATCAAGGCTTCGGCGCAGGAGGCGATATCGCTTATTTCGGGCGAAAACAGCGACGTGTGCGAAACGGAGAAATGCCTTTTTGCGGTGATTTCCGCAGGCAAGTCGGGCGCGGAGAGCGTTGCGGCGGATTTGATTCCGCGTATCGACAGACGGCGCAACCGCAGGTACAGCCGCGTGGTGATCGGTACGGTTGCCGCTCCCGCCAAAAAAATCCGCGACGCGCTGCGCGCCGCCGAGGAGGTTGCGGAGGACAAGCTCTTGCTTCATGCCGGCGGGAAGTACGGCGTAAATACGATAGAAATTATCTACGATCAGGAAACGCCGAAGATGACGGCGGACGAAGCGGTGCGCGCCATTCTCGGCGAGGTGGGCGAATATACCTATACGATCGGGGACGAAAGTATTGCCGAGCGGCTTGTGGAGGCGTTGAAGCTGCATCGTTTGAAGATTTCCACGGCGGAAAGCTTTACGGGCGGCGGCGTGGGCGGTGCAATCGTTGCCGTATCGGGGGCGAGCTCGGTATTTTACGAGGGGATCAACGCATACGACAGCGACGCCAAAATCGACCGTCTCGGCGTAAAGGAATATACCGTGCGTTCGAAGGGGGCGGTAACGGATGAAACCGCTTACGAAATGGCGGCGGGGCTGATCGCGCAGGGACACTGCGATATTTCCATTGCCACCACGGGCGTGGCGGGCCCCAACGGCGACGGGACGAACGCACCCGTCGGGCTTGTATATATCGCCGTCGGTACCAAGGAACACGTCCGCGTGTACCGTTACGATTTGACGGGAGACAGAGAGACGGTTACGAAAACGGCAATCAATCTTGCTCTGTTCCTTGCCTATCGGGAGTTAAAGTAGAAAACGGGATTTTCCTTGCGGCTGCTTTTTGTTGAAAGAGCGGAAGGAAAAACAAATTCGCAAAAAATAAAGGAGAAATACAATGAACGAAGAAAAAAAGAAGGCGTTGGACGCAGTCCTTGCGCAAATCGAGAAATCGTACGGCAAGGGCGCAATCATGAAGCTCGGGGCGAACGCGGGCAACGTGGATATCGAAGTGATCCCCACGGGCTGTCTTGCGCTCGATCTGGCGCTCGGCATCGGCGGACTTCCGCGCGGCAGAATGGTGGAGATTTACGGTCCCGAATCTTCGGGTAAGACTACCGTCGCCCTGCACGCGGTGGCATCGGCGCAGAAGATGGGCGGTATCGCTGCGTTCGTGGATGCGGAGCACGCGCTCGATCCCACCTATGCCAAGGCGCTCGGCGTGGATCTGGACGAGTTGTACGTATCCCAGCCCGATACGGGCGAGCAGGCGCTCGACATCGTCGATTCCCTCGTGCGGTCCTCGGCGGTGGACATTATCGTCGTCGACTCCGTCGCGGCGCTCACGCCCAAGGCGGAAATCGAAGGAGATATGGGAGATTCTCACGTAGGTTTGCAGGCGCGCCTCATGAGTCAGGCATTGAGAAAGCTCACCGCGATCGTCAACAAGAGCAAGACTTGCGTCGTCTTTATCAACCAATTGCGTGAAAAGGTGGGCGTTATGTTCGGCAATCCCGAGGTTACCCCCGGCGGCAAGGCGCTCAAATTCTACGCATCCATCCGAATCGACGTGAGAAAGACGGATATTTTAAAGGACAGCGACGGCGCGGCGGGCAATCGCACGCGCGCCAAAGTAGTTAAAAACAAGCTTGCGCCTCCTTTCCGTCAGGCGGAATTCGACATCATGTACGGCGAAGGCGTGTCGCAGGAAGGCTGCGTTATCGACCTCGGCATTCAGTACGACGTCATTCAGAAGAGCGGCGCCTGGTTCAGCTATCAGGGCAACAAGGTTGCCAACGGCAAGGAAAAGATGCGCCAGTTCTTGAAGGACAATCCCGAGCTTATGCGCGAGATGGAGGACAAGATCCGCCAGATGGCAAAGGGTATGCCTGCCGAAGGCGTTGCGGGCGAAGTTTCGGGAGAAGAAGATAAATGAAGCACGGCTTCGTGAAGGCGGCGGCGGCGAGTCCCGAGCTTCGGGTCGCCGATCCCGCTTTCAACGCTGAAAAAATCATAGAGGTCATTCGGGCACAGGCAGAGAAGGGGACGGAGATTTTAGTTTTTCCCGAGCTTTCGCTCTGCGGTTATACCTGCGGCGACCTATTTTTAAATAAGACGCTGACGGACGGCTGTCTTGCGGCGTTGAAGCGTATTACCGAGACGACGGAAGGGCTGAAAATGCTCGTGTTCGTGGGGCTGCCCGTTGTTTGGCAGAATAAGCTCTATAATTGCGCGGCGGGAATTGCCAACGGAAAGGTGCTCGGTTTTGTGCCCAAAACGTATATTCCGAATTACGGCGAATTTTACGAACGGCGTTATTTTTCCGACGGCTTCGAGCAGGAGGGGTACGTTTCTCTTTGGGGCAAAGAAAACGCGCCTATTTCTTCGAATTTTATTTTCGGGCAGGAAAACGGCGGCGTCGAAGTCGCGTGCGAAATATGCGAGGACTTGTGGACGGCGGATTCTCCGTCTGTGCGCCACGTAAAGGCGGGTGCGGAAATCATCGTAAATCTTTCGGCAAGCAACGAAACGGTGGGTAAGCGCGAATACAGAAAGACCTTGCTTGCCGCGCAGTCGGGCAAAAACGTCTGTGCTTACGTCTATTGCGATGCGGGCGTGAGCGAAAGTACTTCCGATTTGGTGTTTTCGGGCAATCAGCTCATTTACGAAAACGGATCGCTTTTAGCGGAAGCAAAGCCCTTTTCGGGCGAGGTTTGCGAAGCGGAAATCGACGTGGCGTTTTTAAAAAACGAACGGAAACGGTTAACGACCTTTGCAAATATTTTTACCTGTCATTCCGAACACGACTATTTTGCGTCGCGTGCCGATTTTATCGGCGACGGCGATCTGACACTGCGCAAATTCAGCCGCACGCCCTTCGTGCCCGAGGAAGCGGAGCTTTCGGGGCGCGCCGAACTCATTTTAAATATGCAGGCGCACTCACTTGCAAAGCGGTTAAAGCATACGGGCGCAAAGACGGCGGTGATCGGCATTTCGGGCGGGTTGGACAGCGCGCTCGCGTTGCTTGTTACCGCGCGGGCGTTCGACCTGTTAAATAAGGACAGAAAGGATATTCTCTGCTATACCATGCCGGGCTTCGGCACCACGGGAAAGACGAAGAATAATTCCGTGCTGTTGATGCAGGCGACGGGCGCGACTGCGCGCACGGTGGATATTACCAAAGCCGTAACGCGGCATTTTAAAGATATCGGGCACGACCCCGTGATTTTGGACACGGCTTACGAAAACGCGCAGGCACGCTACCGCACCATGGTGCTGATGGATGCCGCAAATGAAACGGGCGGGCTCGTCGTCGGCACGGGCGATTTATCCGAGCTGGCGCTCGGCTGGTGCACGTACAACGGCGATCATATGAGCATGTATGCAGTCAACTGCGGCGTGCCCAAGACGCTCGTAAAATATCTCGTCAAGGCGGAGGCGGACAGGCTGGGGGGCGAGGCGAAAAAGGTGCTTGAAAGCATTCTCTCTACTGAGATTTCGCCCGAGCTGCTCCCGCCCGACAAGACGGGCAACATTGCGCAAAAGACGGAGGAGCTGATCGGGAAGTACGAAATCAACGATTTCTATTTGTACCGTTTTCTGCGCCGCGGCGACTGCCCCGCCAAAACGCTGTATCTTGCCGAACGCGCCTTTGCGGGAGTATATGCAAGGGAAGAACTCAAAAAGACGCTCGTCAATTTTTACAAACGGTTTTTCTCCCAGCAGTTCAAGCGCAACTGCGTGCCTGACGGGGTAAAGGTCGGCTCGGTCAGTCTTTCTCCGCGCGGCGATTGGCGGATGCCTTCCGATGCTTCGGCGGAGCTATGGGTAATGGAAGCGGAAAATTTATAGAGAGGTCAAAATTATGTCGTTTGACAAAAATTTCGTTTGGGGCGTTTCGACCGCAGCTTATCAAATCGAGGGCGGCGCGTTCGACGGCGATAAAGGACTGAATGTCTGGGACGTCGCTTCGATGACGGAGGGGCGTATTTTCGAGGGGCATACGGGGCACGTCGGGTGCGACCATTTTCACAGGTTCCGTCAGGACGTCGCGCTGATGAAGGAGCTCGGCATCAGGCACTACCGCCTTTCGCTGAACTGGGCGCGGCTGTTCCCGCACGGCGTGGGGGAGATGAGCGAGGACGGAAAGAAATTCTATACCGAACTGTTTGAGGCGTTGAAGGCGGCGGGGATCACCCCGTGGGTTACGCTCTTTCATTGGGATTACCCGTACGAGCTCTATCTTAAAGGCGGTTGGCTGAACCGCGAAAGCGCCGATTGGTTTGAGGAGTACGCCGCAAAAGTTGCCGCCGTTTTCGGAAAGTATATCAGGCATTTTATTTTAATTAACGAACCGCAGTGTTTTATCGGCGTAGGGTATGCGCACGGCGGACACGCGCCTTTCTTAAAGTTGCCCGCGCGCGAAGTTTTCACCTGCTGTCATCACGTTCATCTTGCTTGCGGCAAGGCGGAAAAAGCCATCCGAAGAGTCTGCGGCGACGGTGTTCAAGTGGGGATTGCAGAGGCGTATTGGCCCTCTCTGCCGCAGACCGAGGCGGATTTACAGGCGGCGAAGGAGCATACTTTCGCCTGCCGTCCGAACGATTACGGCAGCGCGGCGCTCTGGCTCGACCCGCTCGTGTTCGGAAAATATCCCGTCGACTTCCTTGCATATATGCGTGAGAACGGCGTAAACCCGCCCGAGGAAGATATGAAAATCATTCGTTCGCAGCTCGACTTTATCGGGTTTAACACCTATTCGGGCGAATACGTTACGGTGAAAGAGGGCGTAACGCAGCGGGTTACGCCCGCGCCGAGCACGCCCAAAACGGATATGCGCTGGAACGTGCATCCCGACAGTATGTATTACGGCACGAAATTCCTGTACGAACGCTACGGACTTCCCCTCGTCTGCACGGAGAACGGCGTGGCGCTTACCGAGTGGAAGGATATCGACGGAAAGATTCTCGATTACGGGCGTATCGATTTCCTCAGGCGGTATTTAAGGAGCCTGAAACGCGCGGCGGAAGAGGGCGTGCCCGTCAAAGGGTACTTCGAGTGGTCGTTTATCGACAATTTCGAGTGGGCGGAGGGATATTCGAAAAAGTTCGGTATCGTTCACGTCGATTACGAAACGGGAGAACGCACGCCCAAGGAGAGCGCGTATTTTTACAGGAAAGTTATCGAAACGAACGGCGAAAATATTTAAAAGGGCGACGAAAAGACGCGGTAAAGGGAGCGCTCCACAGAGATTTTACGTAGAAAAATAGCCCGCCATCTTCATTTGCGAAGATGGCGGGCTATATGTTTACAACCTATTGTAGCAACACCATAGCAGAATCATAACGAAAATGCAAGAAAATCACCGCGTTTTTTTGCGCGGTAATTTTCTGTTGCCGACTTTCGTATTTTTCCGTTATCTCCTTGACAAAAAAATATTTTCGTTGTATAATAAATTCAAAGTGCCGTAGTTTGGATTTTTTTCGAGTACGGCAAAAACAAATTACAATTCAAGGAGACTGAAAACAATGCAAAACTTTTTCGGTCTGCTCCTTGACGTGGCAACGCCGATTGCAATTTCGCTCTTCGTCGTCCTTCCCGTGGTCGGGATAGGTTTGGGCGGACTTGCGGCGTGGCTGATTCTGAAAAACGTTTCCAAAAAGAAGTCGGAAAAGAAGCTCGACGATACGTCGAAGCGGGTAGACGAAATGCTTTCCGCGGCAAAGGCGGAGTGCAAACAACTCAGACAGGAAGCCATTTTAGAGTCCAAGGAACAGGACATCAAAAGAAGGAACGAGTTCGATCAGGAGATGAAGGAGAAGCGCGCCGAACAGCAGCGCATGGAATCCCGCCTGAGCCGTCAGGAGGACGCCCTCGAAAAGAAGGAGAACGAACTGAACAAAAAATCGGACATGCTCGACCATCAGCGCGAGGAGCTCTCGCGCCGCACGCAGGAGCTTTCCAAAACGCAGGAACAGGTTTCCCGCCAGCATGAACTCATGGTGCAGGAGCTCGAGCGCATCGCCCAGCTTACTAAGGACGAGGCGAAGAAGCAGCTCACCGAAGAGATCCTCGACGAGACGCGCCGCGACTGTGCGGTGCAGGTGCGCACCATCGAGCAGCAGGCGAAGGACGACGCCGATATCAACGCGAAAAACATTATTTCGCTTGCCATTCAGCGCTGCGCCTCCGACCACGCATCCGAATCCACGGTGTCCGTGGTGCCGCTTCCGAGCGACGATATGAAAGCGCGCATCATCGGTCGCGAGGGCAGAAACATCCGCGCCATCGAAAATGCCACGGGTATCGAGCTCATCATCGACGACACGCCCGAAGTGGTGATTTTGTCCGGCTTCGACCCCGTCAGAAGAGAGGTCGCCCGTCTGACCCTCGAACGCCTCATTCAGGACGGTAGGATCCATCCCGCGAGAATCGAGGAGACGGTGGAGAAGGTACGCAAGGAGCTCGACCAGCAGATCAAGGCGGCGGGAGAAAACGCGATGTTCGAGGTGGGGATCTTCGGATTGCACCCCGAAATCATCAAACTGATCGGAAGACTGAAATTCCGTACGAGCTACGGGCAGAACGTGTACCGCCATTCCATTGAGGTCGCGCAGCTTGCGGGACTCATGGCGCAGGAATTGGGTTTGGACGTAAACTTTGCAAAGCGCGCGGGCTTGCTGCACGATATCGGCAAAGCTGTCGACCACGAGCAGGAGGGCACGCATATCCAGCTGGGCGCGGATATTGCCAAGAAGTTTAAGGAAAACGCGATGATCGTAAATGCGATTATGGCGCACCACGGCGACGTGGAGCCCAAGACGATCGAAGCGGTGCTCGTACAGGCGGCGGACGCCATTTCGGGCGCGCGTCCCGGCGCGCGGCGCGAGACGGGCTCGAACTACGTCAAGAGGCTGGAAAAGCTCGAAGAGATCGCGTCAAGCTTTCATGGCGTGGACAAGAGCTACGCCATTCAGGCGGGCAGAGAGGTGCGCGTCATCGTCAAGCCCGATCAGGTGGACGACGCAAAGGCGCTGTTCCTCGCAAAGGACATTGCAAAGAAAATCGAAAGTGAGCTCGAATATCCGGGACAAATCAAGGTCAACGTAATAAGAGAGTTCCGCAGCGTCGAATACGCAAAGTAAGTAAAATAAAAGAAGGCTTCCCGACGGGAAGCCTTTTTGCTTGCAATTGCGTTACAAATCTTTTCTGCCGAGCAGTTCGTCCGTCGTTACGTTGAAAAACACGGCGAGGGAAAGAATATTGCTTGCTACAGGCTCGTTCACGCCGCGCTCCCAATAGTCGATTGCCTTTTGGCTGACGCCGATTTCCTTTGCAAGCGCCGCCTGCGTCAATCCCCGTTCATTTCGCAAATATCTGATGGTTTCGCCTATCATAGTCATTATTTTAGAAGATTTCTTCTTAAAATAATTGACAAAGAAGTTTTCTTCTTATACAATTAAGAATTAAGAAAATAAAAGGAATGAAAAGTTAAATGGATATTTGGTCGTATGAAAAATACGTTTACTGTCTGGAACAGACATCGAAAAATCTTCGTATGGCAGCGCAAGGCGGGGACGAAGAAGTAAAAGAACTCTCCGAGCGGGTCGATAAAATTTATTATAAAGAACGGGATAACTGTATGCGTCTGTTGCGGGAAATGGGGTTGTATCCGAGGCTCTTAAATTGACGGCACGAATCCGAGCCCTGTTTGCATAAAATGGAGTAGGTAAACGCCGGCGAAGCGTTTGAACCCAAAAGATACGAACAGAGGTTAAACTATGTGCAATACTTGTAATCGTTGCTGCGGCTGCAACAACGGAACGGACGTACAGAACAACAACGGCTGCGGCTCCAATTTATGTAATGAAATCGGGCGGGCGCTGAACAATCTTTTCCCTCTTCCCACAAACGACAACGGTTGCGGCTGCGGTTGTAACCGCAATCGGAGCGGTTGTGGCTGCCATTGCCACAGATGGTGCAACGAACAGAGAAACGGCAGCGGCTGCAACGCCGATCTCAGCGGTCTTACGGATTGCGGGAACTACGACGCGTACTATGCGCGACAGTACGGACTGTTTTGCTGTCGCTAACAATGGCTGACGAATGCCGGTAAAAATTTACAGACGAATTTCACCCTCTTCCGTCAGGAAGGGGGTGAAAATATATTTCAAAACGATTGCAAAGTTTTTCCGTCGGTGTTATAATATGCGTGGTACTCTCACGGAGCGGAACTGCCCGCCTTCGGGAGTTGGTCAACGGGTAGGTGCCTATGAAGAAATTACAGAAACCGACGAAGCTACAGATTCTAAAATTTATCCGGTATTGTCTGATTGTGATTGCGGGCAACGCCGTTGCCGCATCTGCCGCGGCGTTCTTTATCAAGCCGAACGGGCTGGTAATGGGCGGAACCACGGGTCTCGGGATCCTCGTGGAGAATCTGTTAACGAACGCAGGGAAGGCAGGCGCCGCGAAGTGGGCGGGCAACGTTACCGTTTACGCCGTGAACATTGCGCTGTTTATTCTGGGCGCTGTTATGCTTGGAAAAAAGTTTGCCATAGCTACCGCGGCGGGCACGTTGCTGTATCCCTCGTTTTTGAGTCTGTGGCAGCTTGTAAACGGCTTGTTGAACAAGCTCCCGAGCGGCAATCCTTTTTATTTGAGAGATACCGATCCGCTGCTCGCCGTTATTTTCGGCGCGTTGATTTTCGGGCTCGGCATCGGGATCGTCGTCCGTGTGGGGGCGAGCACGGGCGGTACAGACGTTCCGCCGCTCATCTTAAATAAATATTTCGGAATCCCGCTTGCGCCCGCAATGTGGATTCTTGATATTTCTATCGTTCTGTTGCAACTCATCGGGGGAACGGAATTTCCCGACGTGCTGTACGGTATCCTGATTCAGCTGTCCGCCTCTCTTATCGTGGAGAAGGTGGCGCTTATCGGAACCAAGCGGGCACAAGTAAAGATCATCAGCCGAAAATACGAAGAGATCCGTCGTATGATTCTGGATAAGCTCAACCGCGGCGTTACCATGCTTTACGGCAAGACGGGGTACCTGCGCGACGATTGCTATATGCTTTTGACGATTGTTTCCAACCGCGACGTCATCAAGCTGAAAAACGCAGTGCAGGCGATCGACCCCGAAGCGTTCTTTATGGTAAGTATCATTTCCGAGGTGCGCGGAAACGGGTTTTCTTCCGCCCGCGTGGCGCTGCCGAAATCGGTGGAGTGGCAGGGGGAAGCGTCTGTTTCGGACGAAGCTGCGGTTTCGCAAGATAAAAAATCGGAAGATTAAATCCGAATTTAAAAACCGCCCTTTCTTCGCAAACGAAGGAAGGGCGGTTTGCCGTTTGTGGGAGCGATAGCCGCTTGCGTTACCTTGGCTGCCTCATAATAAATGGGGCGGCTTCGCCGTAGGAGGTGCGGGGAGGGGAGTATCCTTTCAGTCTGCAAAGCAGAGCAGACAGCTTCTCTCCGGAGAGGGGCGCCAATATCCCTCGCTTCGTTTGGATTGACATACGGCTAATCGTCTTATTTTCGCTGCGAAAACGCCTTTTGCATGGCGTTGATGAGTACGGGCATATCAATGGGTTTATTCAGGTGTGCGTTGATTCCCGCTTGCAGCGACAGAATTTTATCGCTGTCGAAGGCGTTTGCCGAAAGGGCGATAATGGGGATGCCCGAGAGCTCGGAATCGAGCGCGCGGATTGCCTGCGATGCAGCTCTGCCGTCCAATACGGGCATTTGAATATCCATGAGGATCAAGTCGTAATCGTCTTTTTCCGCCGCTCTGATTTTGTCTACGGCAATTTGTCCGTTGACGGCGGTATCGACGATGAAGCCGTAATCCTGCAACAGCTCCGTTTCGATTTCGAGGTTTAAGGGGTTGTCCTCGACGATGAGAATTTTTTTGCCCGTCAGCTCTTCGCCGTTCTCATCGCCGTCGCAGTCCGATTTCTCTTTGGTGCGCAGGCTGACGGCAACGGTGAACGTGCTGCCTTTGCCGAGTTCGCTGTGCGCCGTGATCGTTCCTCCCATTACTTCTATCATGCTTTTGGCAATCGTAAGTCCGAGCCCCGTGCCGTAAATCCCGCTTGCCGTGGTATTTTTAGCGCGCTCGAAGGGGTCGAATACGCGCAGCAGGAAGTCCTCGTCCATGCCGATGCCCGTATCGTTGACGATGAATTCGTAGGTTGCAAACTCGTTCACGCCGCTCTTTCGTTCGGAAACGGTAATTTTAACTTCTCCGTGCTCCGTATATAACACCGCATTCGAAACGATTTGTGTCAGTACCTGCGTTAACTTGGGTAGGTCGGCTAAGACGACCTCGTTCCGCACCGCGCTCGTATCCACCGTGAAACGCAAGCCCTTTTTATCCGCCTTCGGCAACGCGTCGGCGTATACCGAGCGCACCACGTCGCAGACGTTGCCTTCCTCCTCGTTTACGGAGTACGCTTGCGCGTCCATATAGGTAAGCGCGAGAACCTTGTCGATCAGCTCGAGAATTTGTCTGCTTGCCGTTTCGATGCCGTCCAGCGCTTCGAGCGTTTCGAGGTTGTCCTTGTTGTTTTTCTTGGCAATGGCGGTGTAGCCGAAAATCGCGTTTAGGGGGGTACGCATGTCGTGCGACATGTTTGAAAGGAAGGAGTCCTTTGCGATTTCCGCAAGCTTCGCGGTTCTGAATGCAGTTTCGAGCACCTGTTTGTGCTTTAACTCTTGGATCACCTCTTCGTCGACGTTCTGAAAGCCCATGACGATTTGCGAGGCGTCGCCGTTTCTGCCCACATTGACGATGCGCAACTGAATGTATTTGATTTCGTCGTTTTCGATGCAGCGGTAGTTCAGGTGGTACGTTCTGTTTTTCGTAAGCTGTTTTCGGATATAGTCCATCGACGTCAGCTCGGTGAACAGCGCTCTGTCCTCGGGGTGGACCCATACGTTGGTGTAGTTTTGCAAAAACCATTCGAATTCCCGCACCTGCATTTTTTGCTCGAACTGTTGCTGTACGCGCGTGCTCACGCGATAGGGGAGAACGAGGTTGGCATTGAAATCGGCATAGAGAATGGAGTCGTAATTGACGCTCAAACCCTCGATGACTTCGAGACGCTGTAAGTGCTCCTGACGAATCAGCTTGCGTTCCTTGTCGTACTCTTCGATGAGTTGGTGAAGCTTTTGCTCCTTTTCCTGGTGATCGTGCCGCAACGTAAACGTTTCCATTAGCCGCTGCGTAATCTTTTCCGTTGCGTCGCAGATGAATACGTAAAAATAATCGTGTCCGTCGTCGCCTTTGACGTATTGCCCGTAATCCTCCACCCAGCGCACGATCCCGCCTTTTTGGATAATGCGGTAATCCACGTTGTCCACGCCGCCGTCCTTGCCGGAAATCTGCTTTCGAATCGAAGCTTCTACCGCTTCCAGCTCTTCCGGATGCACGATCCCGCGGAACGAGCCCTTCGTGTATCGGTAAAAATCGTTGAAGTCGTCGCAATTAAAAATTTTAATCAGCGAGTCGTTTGCGTATATGATTTCTTCGTTTTCTTCGGCGGAGTATATAAGAAAGCCGCCGGGGATCTTGTCGATAAATTCCTTGATTTGCAGTGCGGTATCGAGCTTCTTCTTTTCCGCAACGGAAAGGGAGTTTTGAATATTTTTATCTTGCCAATAGCCTCTGTGCAACAGATAGAGCATCGACTGAATAATACTTTTTCCCGTGTGCCGTACGTTCATAAGCGCTCCTTTGCATACCTTGCCGTGATATTTCTATATTTTATCACATTTTTTGCTGTCGGTCAATAAGTTGAAAAGTTGATTTTTCTTATTTTTTCTTTTCTTTTCGGCGTTTATCGTTGATAAATTCCAGCGCGGCTTCGTCAATGACGGAAATTCCCTCCTCCCTGGCGATATTCACCATCTGCGTAAGGGCGGCTTGTAAAAAAACGCGGGGGATTCGGGTAAGCTTTGCGCACGCCCCGTCGGTAAACGTTACGTCGGGATCGATGCGCGATGCGGCGTATTTCACCGACTGCCAATCGCCCTCCTTCGCCTGTATCTTTTCGGGAACGGGTTTTTTGAACGGGGAGTACCAGAAGTTCGTGCTGTCGCGGTAGCCGTAGTCTACGGGCACGGGCGGGAAATCTTTTGCTTTAACGCCGTTGATAATGGCGTTGCGGTAGCGTTCCTGCATTAAAATTTTGTCGATTTTCAAAATAAAGTGCGCGCCGAATTTGCTTGTGATCCCGTTGAAATTGCGGTAGGGCGGACCGTAGCCTTCGAGACAGCCCGCTTTGTCGAGGTATGCGTCCTCGAGGGCGGAATCCCAGGTACATTCGAACACCTGATATGCGTTCGTGATGATTTCGGGGCGTTCGCCCTCCGCCAAACCCTTGCCGAGCGGGAAAATGCAGTTTTTCATTTTCTCGTCCGTCGTTTCGCCGGGGAAGCCGAGGCGCACCGCCTCGCGGAAATACTTTCTGTCGTCGCAGATAAAGTTTAAAGAAACCTTGCTGCCGCGCAGAATATTCTGCGCCGTGTTCGAGCTGTTTCTGCATTCCAGAATCATGGCGTAATAGTCTTTGCCCGCAATGTAGTAGGGGAAGCAGAGGGAATAAGAGCCGAGGTTGGTTTTTCCGTTTTCCGATAGCGTGCCCACTAAAATGGTGGGCATGGGAAAGTATGCCGAGGTCTGGTAGAAATTGTCTACGATGCGAAGTTCCTTTAACATATTTGATCTCCCTTTTTATTATAGACGAAAACGGCGCTTTTGTCAACCGCGCTGTGCTTTTCGGTAAAAAAAGATAGGAATGATTATATCGGACACGACTATTTCTCTTCGTTATTTCGTTCTCTCTTGATTGGAGGAATCTTTTTGCGCGTAGCGCAAGACGTAAGAAAAAAAGGACGCATATGCGTCCTTTTCGTTTGTTTTGTCTTACTCCGCCTTGAAGGGGATGAGCGCGGCGATTCTTGCGCGCTTGATCGCAATGGCAACCTCTCTCTGGTGCTTTGCGCAAGTACCCGTCATTCTGCGGGGAAGAATCTTTCCGCCTTCGGCGATAAAGCGTTTCAATTTTGCAACGTCCTTAAAGTCGATGGTGGATTTTTCCTGACAGAACACGCAGACTTTTTTATAAGCCTGTCTTTTATAGTTCTTTTTTGCGGGTCTTGCCTCGCGTTCCTTGGGAGAGCGCGTTTCTTTCGCTTCGCCGTTCTCTTCCTGCACAACGGTTTCCTGCATATTTTCTTCCATGTTGACTTTACTCCTTATTTACTATTGCCCTTAGCTTAGAAGGGGATGTCCCCGTCGTCGTCGAAAGCCTGCAAGGCGGGCTTTTTCTTGGCGGGCGTCGTCCTCGTTTCGGACGAATCGTAGAAATCGTCGTTCTGCGCGCCGTTTTTGGGGGAAAGGAATTCCACGTCCTGCGCGATAATGTCTACCGCAGTGCGTTTCGCGCCCGTGTTGTCCTCGTAGTTGCGAATCTGAACGCTGCCCGAAACGGCAACCTTGTTTCCTTTCTTGCAGAACCTCGACACGTTGTCGGCAAGTCCGCGCCATGCGGTTACGTTAAAGAAGTCCGTTTGCTGCTCTCCGTTCGCGCCGGAGTAATTGCGGTTGACCGCAATGGCAAAGTGGCAGACGCTCACTCCGCTGTTCGTTTCCGAAATTTCCGGATCGCGCGTTAAATTGCCGATCAAAAATACCTTGTTCATCTTCCGTTTCTCCTAATTACTCGGCTTTCGTGATCATGCGTCTTAAAACGACGCCCGAAAGTCCCGCCACGCGGTCGAGTTCTTTTACCGCGTCGCCTTCTGCCGAAAACTTCATCAGCGCGTAGAACGCATCCGTCTGGAAATCAACGGTATAAGCGGTCTTTTTTACGCCCCACTTATCGGTTGCTTCCACGGCTCCGCCCATCGAGGTTACGATATCGGCGTACTTTTTCAGTTCCGCCTCCCGTGCTTCCTCGTCCAAGTCGCTTTTCAGCAGCAAGAGCATTTCGTACTTTTTCATGACTTTCACCTCCCGGTCTTATTCGGCATATCTTTGCGATATGCAAGGTCTAACGCTTATTTTACACTATTTTTTAAAACAAGTCAACGGCTTTACCCGTTCGTCGGTCAATCTTTTGCAAAAAATCAGCCGATTTTTTTGAGAAGGGCGATGATTCCGTCGATTGAATACTCGTTGAGGTTTCCGGAAGCGCCGGAAATTCCGGAGCCGGAAAAATCACGGTAGGGGTTTTCGTTGACGATTCCGTGGAAGTACAGCTTCCAGAGGGGCGTGTCCGTCAGAACTTTTTGCGCATCCGTGATGTACTTGGCAACGTCCTGTACGGGCACCTTTGCACCCTGTTCGGTTTGAGAAAACAGCAGGTACCACACGCCGCTCAAATATCTGTCTACGGCTTCGTCCGTGTGTGCGACGCCGTCCTCGTCCGTCCAGCTTGCGAAGCGTCTGACTAAAACCTGACTTTCCGTATACTGCGTACCGTTTTCCGAGGCATAGCCCTTGGTAACCGAAAATTCGCGTTCGATATAGCTTTCTTCGCCCTCCGCATACACGACGTACGTTTTGCCGTCGTCCGCGGCGATCTGTCCGTTCGTTACGGAATACGTCTTTCCGTCCAGCTTATAGCCGACGATCGCCCGTTCGAGATCGATCCTTTCCGTTCCGTCCTGCACGTAGGCGCCGAATACGTCTTCCTGAATTTTCAGGAATTTGTCGCCCGAAATGTACCAAACGGCGTCCGCTTCTTCTCTGATTTCCGCGTTGCCGAGCGGGGCAAGTCCGCCTGCTGCGTAATCTACCAGTCTCCAATCGTAAACGGGGGTAACCTTCGTCTTTACGAGCGTGGCGTAGCCGCTTTCCGCGCGGTAAACGTTTTCTTCCTCCACGCGGGATTTTCCGAGGAAATATCCTTCCGTTACCGTCGTGCCGGGGTTGTTTCTCAGCACCGCGCGTTCGGTTACAACGGCGTTGTCCGGAATGGGGGTAGGGCGCTTTGCGGACAGCGCTTCGTTCTTTCTGCCCGTCGTTTCGTAGTTGAGAAGCAAGGTGCTGTAACTCTTGTTGCCCGAAGCGGTGAGGGAAAGGTAGGCGTAGATTTCGTCCGCGAATACGTCCTCCACGGTGAGCGCCGCAATATCGTCGGACAGCGTTTTCATCGTGCTGTTCTTTAAATTTTTCAAAAGTTTGTTGCTATTGATTTCGCTTTCGCCGAGCACGGAGGCAAGCCGCAGCGTTTCCACCTTGCGGGACAGATCGCACAGCGAAGTGTTTTGCAAGGCTTTGAGAATATCGGGCGAGGAGTCGGATACGCTGACAAGGTCGCCGAGGGTAACGGTGTCGAGCTTGCCGCCCTCCGTCAGTTCCTCGATGCGCCAATCACGCATCGCCTTTAAAAAGGCGGAGGAGTCGTCGCCGATCGTAACGATCTGTCCGATTTTCAGGCGTTTGATCTTATAGCCGTTTGCAAGGTCGGAAATTTTCCAATCGGAGACCGCCTGCATGAATTCGCTCGAATTTTTGTCGATGGTAACGAGATCGCGGATCCTTGCGCCGTTTACGACGTCGGCGTCCGCTCCCGAAAGGGAGGAAATCGTGCGCGGCTTTTTCCCTGCCCGCATAACGATCTCTCCGTCCGTGATATCGTAGTCGACGCCTTCGCTGCCGTAGGCAAGATAGCGCATCGCCGCCTCCGACGAGGCGTTGACGCCGAGCGCCGCGCCCACTTCGATACGTCCGATGATTTCTTCCGCGTTTTCCGACAGATCCTTTACCGTGGCGGCGCTCTTCCCCTCCGCCATGACGATTGCGCCGTCCTCCCCGACGGTATAATCCTCGCCCTCCGTACCGTAGCACACGGTGAGCATCAAGGGGGAGGAATCTCCCGTCAGCTTCATCACGTCGCCGATCGCCACGTTCATCAGCACGTCGTTGCTCAGATAAGAGCCGAGCGAGGAAAATTCTACGCCCATTATCTCTTCCACGTTCAGACGAACGCCCATGTCCGCAAACTGGGCGGCGACCGAATCGAGCGCGCGCTTTACCGCGGGGCTGTATTTCGCGACGGCGTCGAAGTTCGTCAGGCGTTTGTTGCGCGCGTCGTCGAGCAGATCGCCCGCCAGATCCAGAACGGTTTTATCGAGGTATGCCTCGGACACGTACTTCGACGCATCCGCACCGAACGACGAAAGCAATTTGTTCACGGGCGCCTTTTTCGCCCCGAGCACAACCACGCCGACGATTGCGCCGAGGCAGGCGAAAATGCCGAAAAAGAATGCAAGACAAAGCCCGATGATATTCCAGAGGAAGCTGCGCGGAAGGTATTTTACCTTCGTCGTAGCTTCCTTCTTTTTCTTTTCTTTCTTCGGCTCCTGCGGCTCCTGCGGCTGCTGTGCGGGTTGGACGGGCTGCTGTCCCTGCCCGAACGCCTGCGGGTCGTATCCGTTGGGATACCCGTTCGGGTAACCGTTCGTTCCCTGCGGGTAACCGTAGCCGTTCATGCCCTGAGGATACCCGTTCTGCGCTCCCTGACCGTAGTTGTTTACGGGGAATCCCACTTGGTATTCTTGTTTTTTTGCCATAAAGTGCTCCTTTTGTCCGCCGCTCTCGGCGTCGGACACGGATTCTGGTTTAGTATACTATAAATAAAGAAAAAAGGCAAGCGATTGTTTAAAGGTAGTGTTTACGGGCGTATTCCGTTAAAATTTCGCGGCGGTTTCGCGTTCCGTCGAGGGCGGCGTAATCCAGCAATTCCTTTAATACGCTGCTCAGCTTCGTGCTTCGTATGCCGATTTTCAGCAAGTCGTCGCCGTTCGCGTTCAATTCTTTCATGCAGCGGGGGGCGCGTTCCGCCTTCATGCCGTTGAGGACGTTCCGCCATTTTACCGCCGCGGGAGCGGGGGACGTATCGTCCTTACATGCCGAAAAGTCTGCCTGGAACAGTGCGAGCAGGGCTTCGATATAGGGAAAGTATTCCACGATCGTCCGCCTGATCTTGTTCGGGCGCATCTGCAAATTGTAGTCCTTCATGTGCAGGGAAACGAGCGTTTTCGTTTCGACGATCAGCTTTTTCGGCGCTTTGAGTCCGGTTAAAATTTTTTCCGCAATCCGCGCGCCTTCCTTGGCGTGCTCGTAAAAGTTTCCGTCGCGAAGATAGCAGTACGGCTTGCCCGCATCGTGCAGGAGCGCGGCGAAACGGATTTCGGGCGGAGCGTAGCGCACGCAGCGGAAGGAGTGTTCGAGCACGTCGTAACGGTGAAAATCCTCGCGTTGGCGCATATTTTCGCCGAGAGCGAGCTCGGGAAGAACGTGCTTTAATACGCCCGTTTCCCGCAGAATGCAGAGCCCGCGGTAGGGGGCGCTTCCGTCGCCGCGCTTCCCGTCCGAGCGTAGGAGACGCACGAGCTCCGCGTATATGCGTTCGGGCGCAATATCTTTAATCAGGGCGGCGTGCTCCCTTGCTCCCGCAAGGCATTCGCCGTCGGGCGTAAACCCCGTTTCGGCGGACTGGCGCGCAAGGCGCATCAGCCGCAGCCCGTCCTCGCCGAACACCTTCCGCGCGGGGGCGACGGTGCGCAAAAGCTTCTTTTGAATGTCGCTTATTCCGCCGAGCGGGTCGAAAAATTGTTCCGCGCGGATATCGTAGTAGACGGCGTTGGCGCAGAAGTCGCGGCGTACGGCGTCCTTTTGCATATCGTCTGTAAAGATGATTTCGGAGGGCGTATGCGCGCCGCGCACGTACTTGTCCGAGCGGAAGCGCGTGAATTCGTAGTCCGCGCCCTCATTATCCTGTAATTTTACGGTGCCCGTGTTGCGGTAAACCGCCCGCACGCGGAAGCCCGCCCGTTGGGCGGCGGTCAGCAAGTCCTCCTCCGCAGCCGGGGCGCAGATATCCCAGTCGGCGTTTTGCGGCAGGGAAAGCCCCGCAAGATGGTCGCGCACGCTTCCGCCCACGAGGTACAGAGGGAAAGGGAAAAATTCGGCAAGCCTGCATAAATTTTCCGGAATGACCTTTTTCATAACTTCTCCGAGAGAAATTTTTATAAAATGATTATAACTCTTTTCGAAAAAAATTGCAATTCCCGAAAAGATATTGTATAATAAAATCGTTGATGTATGGCTACGGGAGATAAAATGTTAAACATTATTGTAAATCCGCATTTCCATCAAAAGAAGGTGGAGCGCTTGCTTGCAAAGGTCGAGAAGCGTTTGAGAGAGAGGGGAACGGAATACCATATACATTATTCGCATAAGGCGGGGCAGACGCGGGAATACGCGCGATGTCTTTCCGAAGCGGGCGAAAGATATTTCGTCGCGTTCGGCGGCGACGGAACGCTGAACGAGGTATTAAGCGGAATAATCTGCCCAGAGGAGTGCTATCTCGGGCTGATCCCCGCGGGCACGGGCAACGACTTTGCGCACGCCGCAAAGATCCCGCAGGGAATCAAGGCGCTCGATCTGATTCTGGACGGCGAAGCCAAGCCGACCGACTACATCCAGTTCGACGACGGCAAGCGCAGTATGAACATCGCGGGAATGGGGATCGACGTGGACATCCTGCACCGCTGCGAAAAGAAAAAGCACGGCGGCAGAAGAAGCAAGTATTTTTTCAGTCTGCTCGCCGCGCTCAGGGAATATAAGCCTATAAAAATCGAAGTTACCGCCGACGGAAAGACGGACGTGTACAAGGCGCTGATTGCCTGCGTGTGCAACGGAAGTCGTTTCGGCGGAGGCATTCCCATCTGCCCGGGGGCGCGCATCGACGACGGCAAGCTCGATTTGCTCGTTGCGGAGTGTCCGCCGCGCGGGTTGATTCCGTTGGAATTGACCTATCTGATGCGAGGAAAGCTGTTAAAGCGCAAAATCGCGCATATGGTGCGGTGCGACGAAGCGCGCATTGTCGCCGAAGGGGAGGCGCTCGCGCAGTACGACGGCGAACTTATGCCGTGCGACTCGCTCACCGCGAAAATCGTTGCGGGTAAACTCAGGATGTTCCGAGGTTGACATGCTGTTTCAATTTTACAGAACGGTGCTCGATAATATTCCGACGGCGGTCATCGTCGTCGACAGGCGCATGAGGATAAGATATGCGAACAGATCCTTCCTCATGCTTTTCGGCGCGCAAGCCGAAAAAGGCACCTTCCGTAATTTTGTTTCCTGCAAGGAGGCGAAAGGCAGGTGCGGGGAAGGGAAAAAGTGCAAGTCCTGCTCGCTGCGTCGCCTGTTCGAGGATGCAAAGCAGAACCGCGGCGTCGCGTTCCGCAAGCTCGTTATCCGAACGCTTTCGGAAGAGAATCTTTCCTGCCGTATCAAGGTGGTGCCCATCGGGCGGTATTTCCTCGGCATTGCCGACGGCGCTTACGAAACGGAAATCGCCCGCGAGCTCGATTCGGCGCAGGACATCCAGCAAAAGCTGCTGCCGCCCGCAAAGAGCGAAAACGGTACGCACTATTCGTTTATGTATATTCCTTGCCGCGCCATCGGCGGCGATTTGCCCGACGTGTACGAAACGGACGGGCAGACGATGGGTTTTCTTGCCGACGTGTCCGGCAAGGGGATTTCTGCGGGGATGCTCTCGGCGTTCGTCAAGGCGGGCTGGAACCGTTCGGTGTCCTCGCCCTCGCACGCGCTGCGCGGGTTGAACGCGAAGTTTCAGGAACTCAACCTTGACGAACGCTCCTACGTTACCGCCGTGGCGGTACGCATCGACAGGGGGCAGAACCAGATCTGCTATTCCTGCGCGGGACACAACGCGCCCATTCTGTTGAAGAGCGAGCTTGGAATCGACGAAATCGAAATGAACGCGCCGCCCGTGTCTACGTGGATTCCCGACTTCGGTTACGAGGACAGACTCATCGGCTATAACAAGGGCGATATTCTCGTTATGCTTACCGACGGCGTTATCGAGAGCAGGAACAAGAAGGGTGAGATGTATTCGCTCGAACGCGTGGAGGAGGTGCTCAGAAAGTCGGAAAACGCCGAAACGTTTATCGACAGGTTAAAGAGCTCTCTTTCCGAGTTTTGCGGCACCTTCAACGACGACTTAACTGCAATCGCGTTCGATTTGTAAACGTTAAAACGTTATTTCGCTCTGTCATTCGGATGCCTCGCTTTGTTTTTATGCGGTAGCCGAACGTTTCAATTTTCAAATAAAAAACCGCCCTTGGAGGGCGGTTTTTTTCGAGCTGTGTTTTAAATGTTTAAAAGCCGTAAAATGTGTTTGCTGACAATCATCATAATAAGGTCGATCAGCCAAAGGATAAATCCCAAACCGATCAAACGGATAATGCCCGCAAGGATCTTGCCCTCGGAAAATCTCGTAATCGCGCCAAAGATCCATGCCGTAAAAGGTATGATTGCACAGATGACGCTCACGATGTAGGGCAGACCGAAATAATCGCTTTTCTTTGCCATTTCAACACTAAAATATCGATACCGTTATTATACAGTATTATACGCGTATCTGTCAAGCAGTTGTCATAATTTTCTTATAATTTCACAAAAGATTCTCTGCGGAAGCTTTCGCCCGTCGTAACGTCCTTCCAGACGAGCTCGTTATCTTCCGCCACGAGGCAGGAGTGGGGAGAATTTTCCTTGGGAATGGAAACGGAACCGCAGTTCACGTAGATATAGTTTCCGCGCGTTTCGAAGGCGGGAACGTGAAAGTGCCCATTAAAGAGCACGTCGCCGTTTCCGAGGCAGGCAGGCGTTTTATGCCCGTGCGTTGCAATCGCCGTTCGTCCGAACAGCGGGAAAAACGCAAAATCAGCCTCGACGGGAAATTCAAGCACCAAGGAGTCGACCTCGCTGTCGCAGTTGCCCTTGACACAGAGGATTTTGTCCTTGAAGCCGTTTAACAGCTTTGCCGTTTCAAGTGTGGAATAGTCCCTCGGCAGGGCGTTGCGCGCTCCGTGGTAGAGCAGATCGCCGAGGAGCAACAGCTTGTCGGCGCGCTCTTTTTCAAAACGCGTTAAAAGCCGTTCGCAATAGTATGCCGAACCGTGAACGTCCGACGCAACGAGAAGTTTCATACCGCCTCCGTTCGGATGATTTTTTTGATTTCGGTTAGAACGCCGAATTCGGTGTTCGAGGGAATAACGTTTTTGATCAGTTCTTTCAGCGGGGGATAGGCGTTGTCGGTAACGTACGCCCGTCCGCATTCCAGCAGCATTTCATAGTCGTTCATGTGGTCGCCGAACGCCGCGCATTCTCCCTTTTCGAAGCAAAAATAGTCGCGGATAAAGCGCACGGCTTCGCCCTTATTGGCGTTGGGGGCGGAAACGTCGCACCAGTCCTTGCCCGAAAGGATGGTACGGAGAAAGGGAAGCTTTTGCGGAAGTACCCGAATGCAGTTGCGAACGGAGCCGATTTCGTCGAACACCGCGATTTTGCAGAACGCCTCCTTGTCGATGACCTCGTTCAAACTGTCTACCTTGATACAGCAATCGTAAGATAGATGCGCGTAGTGCACGAAGGGCTCGGCGTCGCTTTCATAATAGGCGTTGTTTTCGCCGCAGAGCAGCGGAAAGAGGTGAGGAAGCCGTCGGATTTCTTCGAGCGCGGGCAGGATGAGTTCCCTGTCGATGGGGTTAAGGTGCAGCGTTTTGCCCTTGTACTTCACGAGCGCGCCGTTCTCGCACATGAATAGCACTTTGTCCTTGACGGGCAGGAACAGCTTTTGCAGGTTTGCGTACTGTCTGCCGCTTGCGGGTGCGAATAAAACCCCCCGTTCCGAAAGTTCTTCGATGAGGCGGAAGGTTTCCCGGGGCAGATGCTTTTCGTCGTCGAGCAGCGTCCCGTCGAGGTCTGTTGCAATGAATTTTAACATAATGCTTCCGTTTTTTACGCCCTTTTTAAGCGAGAGGGGCGAATAGTTTTAAAAATGAAACGAGAAAGCGCTCGCGCCGCGTTGCGGGCGGAGTGGGGACGGACAGATCCCACACTGCTTCGAAGTCTGCCGCCACGGCATCGGCAAAGGTCTTATCGTGCACGACGACGCCGCACTCCGCTTGCAGGCGCATACTGCGGAAATCAAGATTGTACGAGGATACCGCCGCGTCGCCGTCCGATACGATGTTTTTTGCGTGGAGAAAGCCCGCTTCGTACTCTCGCACCCGTACGCCGAATTCTTCCAGTTTCCTTGCGTAATGCCGCGTGAGCAGAAAGACGGATTTTTTGTCGGGCAGGTGCGGCACGGCAATGCGTACGTCCGCGCCGTCCCGCGCCGCCGCTTTCAGCGCGTACAGCAGTTCGCCGTCGGGCGAGAGATAGGGCGTGAACAGCCAGAGCCTTTGCTTTGCGCCGCGCACGAGCGAAACGACCGTCCCGATTCCCGTGCGGGGAGATTCGTCCGCCCGATCCGCAAATACGGTGCAGGGAATTTTACCGCCTTCCGCTCCCTGCGCGGCGGCGGAGCCGAACGTCTGCAAAAACAGTCCTTCGAAAGCCTTGGCGGCACTGCCCGTAACCCGCACGGCGGCGTCCTTCCAATGTCCGAAGCGTATCTGCTTTCCGGCGTATTCGTCCGCAAGGTTGATCCCGCCCGTATAGGCGACGTATCCGTCTATTACGGCGATTTTGCGGTGGTCGCGCAAACTTGCGCGGCGGGAGAGGCGGACGGGGCGGAACACGCGGCAACGGATCCCCGCCTTTTCCAGCGTCTTCGGGTATCGGCGGGGCATCGTCAGAGCGCAGCCGAAGTCGTCGTAAATCACGCGCACATCCACGCCCGCCTTCGCTTTTTCCTTTAAAACCGCAAGCACGCTCTGCCACAGAACGCCCTGCGCGATGATGTAAAATTCGAGATAAATGCTCGTTTGCGCACCCTTTAAATCGTCGAGAAGCCGCACGAACGCGTCTGCTCCTTCGGAAAAATATTCCGCGGAGTCCGCCGTCGTTTCGATGGGAGGCGCCGCATCGCCCGTGCGGCGTTTCTTCATACACAGGCAGAGCACCGCGCCCGTGTACGGCAAAAGAAGCAACAGCAGAAGCTTTGCCGTTTTGTTTTCGGAAAGATTGTCCTCGTTGGCAACCCAAACGCCTACGCCGAACGAAAACAACCGCTCGGCGGCGGCAAAAGGCGCAAGCGCAACCGGCAGGCGTAAGGCGAAAAACGCGAACGCCGCCGCAAATAACAGCAATAACAGGAGGGTTGGAAACAGCCTTCCCGTGAAAAAATTCCGTACCTTCCGCATGATATATGTACGGGCGCGGAGGGGAAGATCGCCTTGATTACAGCAGACTGAACAGGTGCATCATGCAGAATTCGGTCGCCGATTCCGAGTCGTATTTTTTAAAGAACTCGCCCACGTTGCCCACGAAGGAAACGGAGGAGCGGATAAAGTCGAGATTGATCGCCTTGCTGACGATGAGGTTGATCGCCGTTTCCAAAGATCCTTCGGGGTCGGAGATTCCGTATACGGAAATCTGTTTGCGGATGGCAAGGCTGAAGTCGAGGGGGAATCCCCTGCGGTCGGGGGCGCAGATCACGACGTCGCCGCCGCGCGCCGTAACGAGAAAGGCAAGCGTGGGGTCGAGGGTGCTTCCCGAGGAGATATATACCGCGCCGTCGGCAAGCCTTCCGCCCGTTACCGCCGCAACCTTGTCGAGAACGGCGTCCGAGGAGGGCAGCGTATAGTAGACGCCGCACTTGTGCGCGAAGTCGAGCCGCTCCGCATCCGCATCGATCAACACGGGGGAAACCTGTTGGTAGATCAAGAGGAGGCAGACGAGAATGCCCATGAGGTCGGCGCCGATCACGGCGATGTGGCTGCCCTTTTTGGCGCCCAGCTTATCCACCACCGCCTTGGCGATGGCAACGTCGTGCACGAGCAGCGCGTCGTTGTCGCTGACGCTGTCGGGCAGGGGAGTCATTTCGTCGGGGCGGGTCAGCACGAAGTCGCGCAGAAAGCCGTCCTTCGTCATGCCGAGGATGTCGATCTCGTCCTCGGTGAAGTCCTTTTTTTCCGTGCCGCAGTCGCGTGCGGCGCGATAGGCGTGAAGGAGCACGCGCGTCCCCTTGGGGAAGAGCCCGCTTTCGTTCTGCGAAGCGATCTGTCCTACGGCAAACCGTCCGGGGACGAGAGGATATTTCGTCGTTTTGATTGCACCGTTGAAGATGGAGACGTCCGTTCCGCTCAGCAGTGCTTTCGTGATGCGGACGCGGAGTTTTCCCTCCTCCGGCTCCGGTACGGGAATATCCTCCCGCGATAATTTTTGGGGTGCGGTGATTTTCCAGACGTTCATGGTATCTCCTTCAATTTCCGCTTTATTCTTTCATATTATACCGCATGAGCGTGTTTTTGGCAAGCGTTTCGTCAAATTTTGCGAAATTCGCGTTTCGGGTCTGCAATTTTATATTATATTTACAATATAATGGAAAAAGAAGGGGAAGTTTTTTCGTTTGCCTTGAAAAATCAGTTGACGAACGCGTAAAAAACAGATATAATAAACGTATATAAAATACGATTTCATCCAAAGAGAGGTGATTGATATGAAGCAAGACATTCATCCGAAGTACCACGACGTACAGGTCGTATGCGCGTGCGGGGCAACCTTTACTACGGGCACGACGAAGGACGTCGAAGTTCTCAAAGTGGATATTTGCAGCAAATGCCACCCGTTCTTTACGGGCAGACAGAAGCTTGTGGATACCGGCGGTCGTGTGGATAAGTTCAAGAAAAGATACGGTATTTGAGAAAAGTTGCAGCCTCTTGCAGAAAAGAGGCTGTTTTGTTATGACTTGCACCCTTCGGGAGTATAACATTCGGGGCTTTGTATGAAGAAAAAAAACAATCGGACTTATATCGGCGGGCAAGCGGTGATACAGGGCGTCATGATGCGCGGAAAGAGCGCTATGGCGACCGCCGTGCGCGACGATAAAGGCGTCCTTCATCTGGAAGCGAAGCGCATCAAACCGCCCGAAAAGCGAAAAAAATGGACGCGCGTTCCCTTCCTCAGGGGGGTCGTCAATTTCGTGTTGTCTTTGGTGGACGGCATGAAGGCGCTTTTGCGCAGTTCGGAGGTTGCCGTTGCGGACGACGAGGAGAATTCCACCAAGTTCTCGGCGTGGGTCGAGGAGAAATGGAAAATCAGCGCGGGCGATATTTTAACGGCGGTTTCCACTTTCCTCGGCATCGTTATCGCGCTCGGGCTCTTCTTTTTTCTGCCGGGGTATTTGACGGGACTCATCGACAACGCGGTGCGCGCGAAGTACGCCGCGGGCGGTTCTATGCCACATTGGGGGCAGGGCGGGATTTTTTACAACCTGATCGAGGGCGGTATGCGCCTTGCGATATTCGTCTGTTACATACTCTTCACCCTGATTTTCAAATCCCTGCGCGAAACGTACCGCTATCACGGCGCGGAGCATAAGACGATCAACTGCTACGAATACGGGCTGCCTTTGACCAAGGAGAACGTGAAGGGCTGTTCGCGTATGCACGACAGGTGCGGTACGACGTTTATCTTTTTAGTGCTGATTATCTCCATTCTCGTGTTCTCGCTCGTCGGTTGGGTATTTATGGGGGTCGTCGGGCTGGAGCGCGCGATAAGTTCGTCCGTCCTGCGCCGCCTCGTGCTTGCCGTGATTAAAATCGTGTGTCTGCCTCTGGTTGCGGGCATTTCCTACGAAATCTTGAAATTGCTGTCCCTTTCGTCCTCGCCCGTGCTCTTTCCTTTGAAGGCGCCAGGATACCTGTTACAGCTTCTGACGACGCGCGAGCCGACGGACGAAATGATAGAGTGCGCCATTACGGCGTTCGAAAAGGTAAAGGAAATGGACGAAGATCCCGAATCTCCCGAAAAGATTTTTGCAACCGAAGTGAAGTTGACCAAGCTGCTTGCCATGATGAAAAAGACGTTCGCCGCGCACGAGATCGACGAGGCGGATGCGGAGTGGATCGTAGCGCTCAGTCTGGATATTCCGCGAAGCAGCTTAAAGGAAGAGCGCATCATCAAGCAGGCGGGCTGCAAAAAGATTCTTGATATTTACGAGGAACGCCTCACGGGCAGACCGCTCTGGTACATCATCGGCAATACCGATTTCTACGGTTACCGCATTAAGGTGGACGAAAGGGTGCTCATACCCCGTCCCGAAACGGAGGTGCTCGTACGCGAGGCTGTCGCCTCGCTGCGGGAGGGCGACAGCGTTCTCGATTTGTGCACGGGCAGCGGAGCGATTGCGATTGCCGTTTCGGCGGAAGCCTCCAAGGATAAGACGGTTACGGTAACGGCGGCGGACATCTCGGAGGAAGCGCTCGAGCTGGCGCGCGAAAACGCCCGCTATAACAAGACGGCTGCGGGGATCACCTTCGTCAAGAGCGATCTGTTCGAAGGCATCCGCGGTAAATTTAATCTGATTACGGCGAATCCGCCCTACGTCAAGCACGGGGAAATCGCCTCGTTGCAGCGCGAAGTGCGCGACTTCGAACCGCGCATCGCCCTTGACGGCGGCGTGGACGGACTGGATTTCTACCGCAGGATCGCGGCGAAGGTCAACCGCTATATCGCGCGCGGCGGAATGCTCATTCTTGAATGCGGCGAAAATCAGGCGCAGGAAATCATTAAAATATTCAATCAGTCCTCGAGATGCGATTACGCCATGGTCGTGCGCGACCTCAACGGCATCGAACGCGTCATCAAGATAGGATTTTAAATGAACGGGGAAAGGCTGTGCGCCATCGAAGCGCGCTTTGAAGAAATCGAGCGGGAGCTTAGCTCTCCCGACGCGCTTTCCGATGCCGAGCGTTGGAAAAAACTCGTGAAAGAACGGGCGGAGACGGAAGAAATCGTCTCCGTTTTCCGTGATTACAAGAGGGCGGTTGCCGAAGCGGAAGCGGCGGAACGGGAAGCGGAACGCGAATCGGGGGAGATGCGGGAGCTGTTTTTTGAGGAGTGCGCCTCCTGCAAACGGCGCGCGGACGGATTGGAGCAGACGCTGCGTGAATTGCTGTTGCCAAAGGATAAGAACGATAGCAGAAACTGTACGCTCGAAATCCGCGCGGGCGCGGGCGGCGAAGAGGCGGCGCTGTTCGGCGGCGTACTTTTGCGTATGTACGAGGGGTACTGTTTAAAACACCGCTTTAAGTGGGAAGTCGTTGATTTCAACGGCACGGAGCTCGGCGGAGTCAAGGAAGCGGTCGTCAATATCACGGGCAAGGGCGCGTACGGGTTATTGAAGTACGAAAGCGGCGTGCACCGTGTGCAAAGGGTGCCCGAAACGGAATCGCAGGGCAGGATCCACACCTCCACCGCTACGGTTGCGGTGCTTCCCGAGGCGGAAGAGGTAGACGTGGAAATTAACGAAAAGGATATCAGAATCGACACCTACCGTTCGTCGGGCGCAGGCGGGCAGCATATCAATAAAACGGATTCGGCAATCCGCATTACGCACTTTCCCACGGGTATCGTGGTCAGCTGTCAGGACGAGCGTTCGCAGCTGAAAAACAAAGAAAAGGCGATGCGCGTGTTAAAGACGAGGCTTTACGATCATTACCGCGGGGCGGCGGACAGAGCGGAGGCGCAGAACCGTAAGTCGCTCGTCGGCTCGGGCGACAGGAGCGAGCGGATCCGCACCTACAATTTTCCGCAGAGCCGTATTACCGACCACCGCATCGGGCTGAGTCTGTTTTCCATGGAGAGCTTTCTTGCAGGCGAAATCGACGAAATGATCGAGGCGCTTGCGCGCGCGGAGCGGGAGGCAAGGCTGGCGGGGGAACAGTAAGGGTTGATAAAATTTGTTGCCGGTCATGCCGGAGCGACGGCTAAGCCTTGGCTGTTCCCTTCGGTTCGGCGGCGCCTCGGAATGACAAATTGTAAAGGGATAAGGGATTTCGAACGGCGGAATAACTTTTTAAGAGGATAAAACGTATGGAACACAAGCTGGCTAAGCGAATCGGCAGTATTTCCCCGTCTTTGACGCTTGCGATCACTGCAAAGGCAAAGGCGTTGAAGGCGCAGGGCGAAGACGTCATCTCGTTCGGCGCGGGCGAGCCCGACTTCAACACTCCCGAGCATATCATCGCGGCGGCGGAAGAGGCTCTGCGTCTCGGTAAGACAAAGTATACGCCTGCGGCGGGGCTTCCCGAGCTCAAACACGAGATTGCCGAAAAGTTCTGGCGGGATAACGGTATCGACTATTCCCCTTCGCAAATCATCGTGTCGGGCGGCGCCAAGCACAGCATTTTCAACGTTTGCTACGCGCTCGTCGAGGAAGGGGACGAGGTCATCATTCCCGCGCCCTATTGGCTGACCTATCCGGAAATCGTCAAAACACTCGGCGGGGTTCCCGTCATCGTAAACACGACGGAGCGCGAGGGGTATAAAATTACGCCCGAGGCGCTGAAAAAGGCGATCACGCCGAAAACGAAGATGTTCATTTTCAACTCGCCCTGCAATCCGACGGGCGTAGTTTATTCGGAGGCGGAGGTGCGCGCGCTTGCCGCCGTGTGCGAAGCGGCGGATATCTACGTGCTCTCCGACGAAATTTACGAAAAGCTTGTATACGATAACGCCCGACCGTTCTCCATGGCGGCGGTTTCCGAAAGGATGAAGGAGCGTACGATCACCGTAAACGGCGTGTCAAAAACGTACGCCATGACGGGCTGGCGAATCGGATATCTTGGCGCTCCCCGCGCAATCGCGGCGGCGATCGCAAGCTTTCAGTCGCACGCCACCTCCAACCCCAACACGGTTGCGCAGTACGCCACGTTAAAGGCGCTTACTTCGCCCGAGGCGGCGGTGGAGGAAATGGTAGACAGATTCGCCTGCCGCAGAAAGGCGATGTTGGAGCGGATCGCGGAAATAAGCGGCGTGTCCTGCATCGTACCCGAGGGGGCGTTCTATCTGATGCTCGTCGTCAAAAAATTTTACGGTAAAAAATTCGGCACGCGCACGATCAACAATTCCACGGAATTTGCCGACTGCCTGCTCGACGCCGCCAAAGTCGCGGTGATCCCCGGCGTTGCGTTCGGCGCGGACGAGTGCGTGCGTCTCTCCTATTCCCTTTCGATGAAAGATATGCTCGAAGGATTAGACAGGATTCACGCTTTTCTGATGAGTTTGGAATAAAAAATTAAAATATTTTTCAAAACCCCTTGAAAAAAAAGAAAAAACTTGATACAATGAATACGTAAATAAACGCGCTGCGGCGCGTAGGAGGATTGTATGATTAAAATTATTTGCGGACCGAAAGGAAGCGGCAAGACGAAGAAGATCATCGCAGCGGCAAACGAGGCGGTCGCCGCCGCAAAGGGTCATCTGATTTTCATTACCGATACCAAGCGCTATATGTACGATTTAAAGCGCGAAATCCGCTTTATCGACGTAACCGATTATTCGGTTGCGGGCGAGGATGCGCTTTGCGGCTTCATTAAGGGTGCGATTGCGGGCGGCTATGACAACGAATATATCTTCATCGACGGTGTGGCGCGCATTGCAGGCAAAAACATCAAAGATATGGCGCAGATATTCTATATGCTCGAAAAGGTTGCAACGTTGCGCGACCTCGTAATTACCATTACGTGCAGCTGCGCGCAGGAAGAATTGCCCGATTTCGCAAAGAAATATCTTTAAGTTATATAAGATTCGCAAAAGAATGACAGTCGATACCCGACAGGAAATTTTGTGAATACGAATCGGAGTTTTTATGTACTTTATCGGCACGAGAGGAAGCGAACGGGTGAGCGGCGCGGAAGCCGTGGTTCGTGGGCTTGCGGACGACGGCGGGTTGTTCGTTCCGGAGTTCTTTCCCGTAATTTCCCAAGAGGAGCTCGAAGGGATGCTCGGCATGGATTATGCGGAGCGCGCGGGGCTCGTCATTTCCAAGTACTTCGACGAATACGACGGCGAAGCGCTTCTTTCCGCGCTGAAAACGGCATATTCCCGCTTCGAGGGGGGCGATGCCGCACCGCTCGTCCGTTTGGACGAGGGCACGTATATCCTTGAGCTCTTCCACGGACCCACCTGCGCGTTCAAGGATATGGCGCTCGTTGTTTTGCCCCATCTCTTGAGGAAGGGCTGCGAGCTTCTTGGCATTCAAGAAAATATCCTCGTGCTTGCCGCCACCAGCGGCGATACGGGCAAGGCGGCGCTCGAAGGCTTCAAGAACGCCGAGGGGATCAAAATTCAGGTATTCTATCCCAACGAGGGCGTGTCGTCCATGCAACGTATGCAGATGTGCACGCAGGAGGGCGAAAACGTGTCCGTCGTTGCCGTCAAGGGAAATTTCGACGACTGTCAGACGGGTGTCAAGAATATTTTCGGCTCCGAGGAATGCCGCGCAAAGACGAAGGAACGCGGCTATCTGCTCTCTTCCGCCAACTCCATCAACGTGGGGCGGCTGATTCCGCAGGTGGCATATTACTTTTCCGCGTATTGCGACCTCGTGTCGTCCGACCAGATCGCTATGGGCGACAAAGTCGACTTTGCCGTACCTACGGGCAATTTCGGCAATATTCTGGCGGCGTACTACGCAAAGCGAATGGGACTTCCCGTGGGAAGGCTGATATGCGCCTCCAACAAGAATAACGTTCTGACCGATTTTTTCCGTACGGGCAATTACGACAGCAGGCGTTCGTTTTACAGAACGATGTCTCCGTCGATGGATATTCTCGTATCCTCCAATCTCGAACGGTTGATTTTCGAGCTGTCCGGCAGAAACGCGCAGGTTACGGCTGCGCGTATGAAGTCCCTTTCCGAAACGGGGAAATACTCGGTTACGAGCGAGGAGTTGCAGTCGCTGCGCACGGAGTTCTACGCGGACTTCACGGGAGAGGACGACACCGTGGACTGCATCTACGAATACTTTACCGAATACGGTTACCCCATGGATACGCACACGGGCGTGGCGCTCAGCGTTGCCGCGCGGTATCAGGAAAAGCGCGAGCCGCTCGATCCCGTATACCCTATGGTGGTGGTTTCCACGGCAAGCCCGTACAAGTTCCCGCAGGATGTTTTATACGCGCTTTCGGGCAACGACGTCAAAGACAGCTTCAAGTGTATCAAACGAATCAATCTGCTTACGGCGATGAAGGTGCCCGAAGCCATTAAATCGGTGAGATACAAACCGATTCTGTTCAAGACGACGGTTTCGCCTGCAAAAATGTTCGACGAAGTGCTGAAATTTATTTAAAGGCGCGTTGCGCCTTTTTTAATTTATAACGTTTACGGAGGAACGAGAATGAAGCTGAAAAAAACAGTAAGCGTTCTGGCGGCGCTGGCGCTGTCCTTCGGCGTATTTGCGGGATTTTCGGGATGCGGCAGGGAAATCACCGCCGCAGACGTGAAAAAAAAGATTTTCGAAGAAATTGCGGCGACGGAAATTACGGGCTATGAAATGAAGACGGAGCGGTCGCGCGTTTTCGGAATCGAAATGAAAAATTACGCCGAAAAAAGCTCGGCGGAGGAATCGGTCCTCCTGACGTATTACGAGGAGGAAAACGTCTTTGCCGATTGCTTTACGCAGTCGGAGTATTACAAAGAAGTAACGGCGCCCTCCCACGAGAATACGGAAAGACAAAACAGATTCGGTATAGGTTTTTGCCGCGGGGAGGACGGCTACTCTTTCAGCGATTCCTGGAAGGGCGTCGGACTGAAAAAGGGAAATTTCGGCGGCATGGTCTCCAAGCTCAGGGAGGGCGGCGAGTTCGTTTTGACCAAGGGGAGCCCGACGCTTTCGGACAAGCTTTCCGCAAACTCCTTTTCTGATATTGCTTCCTCGATGCAGACGCTCGACGCAGACGTCACAAAGACGGGAGAGGGCTACGAGGCGAAGCTCGATTTCGTGAAGTCCGCAGAACGGCTGTTACGGGGTATGAGCGGTCTTATCTTCGTTTACGAAAAAAATCCGTCCATGACGGTGCGGGAATTTTTTGCGGACGAATTTGCAGCCAAGCTGGTAAAGCAGGCGTTGGAGCAAGACGGACCCTACGCAGGTTTTAGCGCGCTGTCGGAGATGATTTTTGAGGCGACGGGCAGAAGGCTCTCCTCGTCTACGGAATATTATAATGACGCGGAAAACGGCGCGCAGGCATTTTACGCGTGTCTGGAAAGCAAGATGCTCTTTACGGTACTGTCGCAGACTGCGCCGAGCGGAGTTAACACAGCGGAAATTTCCTCCAAGGACGGCACGGTCGGCGGCATGAAGGCTTCGGCGCTGCTCGGCTCCCCCGGGGAAGTGAAGAAGGAGGTCGCCAAGGCGGCGGCGAATCCCGAAAAATTTCTCCTCGAAGCGATGCTTGATTTCGACAACGGCGAAAAGGACGAGGGCTCGTTCAAAATGGTAACGACGGTGACGCTCGACAGGGGTCTTCGGGTAACGGGCATGAAGACGGTGATGAAGACGAGCTATAAGGATTACGACGAACATGAAGAGGACGGAAAAACGGACGGAAAAGACGGCGAAGAGGAATATACCACGCAGAGCGTCTCGTCGGAAACGACGGTAAAGATATTGAAAAAGGCGCCCGTGCTGACCGTTCTTACGGGAATGAAGGTAGACGTCGGCTCGCGCTTGAAGCCGGGCGCGTACGAGCTGAAATCCGAAAACGAAGCGCTGAGGGGATATTCGTCCAAGGGCGGCTCCAAGACGTGGACGGGCGCGGTGAGTCTGGCGATAACCGTTTCGGAAACGGAGGCGCGGGTTGCCGCAAGGTTTACGGCGGACGGCTTGGTTATCGACGAAACGAGAACGTACGATATATCGGACGGACGCTCCGTTTACGATAACGAGTATTTATTTTCCGACGAAGGGTATTCGTACCAAGGCGCCGAGTACGAGCTTTTCGGAATCCGCTACGGATTTCAGACGGATTTCTCGTACGGTTCGTTTTCCTTGGGATACGACGCTTATTTGTCGGTTCCCACCGAGCGGGCGTATCTCACGCTTTAATTCGGAAAAATATAAAATAAATAAGAAGAAGGAGAAAATTATGGCAAGAATCGTATTGAACGAAACGAGTTATCACGGCGCGGGATGTATCAGCGAAATCGTGGAAGAGGTGCGTCGGAGGGGCTTTCACAAGGCGTTCGTCTGTTCCGATCCCGACCTTGTGAAGTTTGGGGTAACGGACAAGGTGTTAAACGTGTTGAAGGGCGCAAATCTCGGCTATGAGCTGTATTCGGATATTAAGCCCAATCCCACGATCGAAAACGTGCAGACCGGCGTTGCGGCATACAAAAAGAGCGGAGCGGACTATATCATCGCTATCGGCGGCGGCTCTTCCATGGACACCGCAAAGGCAATCGGTATTATCATCAACAATCCCGAATTTGCGGACGTGCGTTCGCTCGAAGGCGTTGCGCCCACGAAGAGACCGTCCGTTCCCATTATCGCCGTACCGACGACTGCGGGCACGGCGGCGGAAGTTACCATTAACTACGTTATCACCGATACGGAGAAAAAACGCAAGTTCGTGTGCGTGGACGTGCACGACATTCCCGTCGTTGCCGTTATCGACAGCGATATGATGAGTACGATGCCCAGGGGCTTGACCGCCGCAACCGGCATGGACGCTCTCACGCACGCAATCGAGGGCTATATAACCAAAGGCGCGTGGGAAATGACGGATATGTTTCACTTGAAGGCAATCGAGATCATTTCGCGCTCCCTGCGAGGCGCGGTGAACGGCGAGAAAGAGGGCAGGGAGGGCATGGCGCTCGGGCAGTACGTTGCGGGCATGGGCTTTTCCAACGTCGGTTTGGGCATCGTTCACTCCATGGCGCACGCGTTGGGCGCGGTGTACGATACGCCCCACGGCGTTGCCAACGCTATTCTGCTGCCTACCGTGATGACGTACAATGCCGACGCTACGGGCGAGAAGTACCGCGATATTGCCAAAGCCATGGGGGTACAAGGCGTAGACGGTATGAGCTTGCGGGAGGCGAGAGATGCTGCCTGTGCCGCCGTCGCGAAGCTATCCGAGGACGTGGGGATTCCGCAGAACTTGAAGGGGATCGTCAGAGAAGAGGATGTCGACTTCCTTGCGCAGTCGGCAATGGACGACGCGTGCCGCCCCGGAAACCCCAAAGACCCCACGAAAGAAGATATTATCGCTCTCTATAGATCCTTGTTGTAACGCGTATTGCGTCGGCGGAGGGCGCGGCGAGCAACCGAAAATGAAAAAAACACGGCGTACTGCAATTGCCACCCGTTTAGAGGCAGAGAAAATCGCTGAAATTTCAATTGGTTTACAAAGCAGATGCAATTATGTGCAGAAAACGCTCTCGGAAAAATTCTCCGAGAGCGTTTTCTCATCATAGGAAAAGCCTGAAATAAACTTCGTCGGTGTATTCGGAAAAATCGACTGCGGAAAATTCCTTGTCGTGGACGATTTTCATACCGTCGGGAAGAACGAGTTTTTTTGTTTCCAGTAAGGAATGCTTGCGGCAGAGCAAGGGGATATTAAGGATTCGGTCAGCGACAATCGGCTCATGGCTTGATAATAGCGCTTTTTGATTGAAAAGCAACCGATCCGATTTTTTACGATAAATATTTTACGGGGCGGAAGGCAATCAGCCAATACAGCAACCAGAGCGCGGCAACGCCCGCAAGGGAGAGGATCGCGCGAAAGGCAATCACGTTTCCTCCGACGAAAAACAGGAGCAAATTAAACCCCGTAAGCGCATATACGGCGGCGAATATGCCGAATGCGACGAGCAGAGAACAGCAGATATAGGTCGTCAGTTTCATGCGGACAGTATGTGCAGGACGTTCGGTTGTTATGCGGCAGAAGGATTGCCTTAGTCGCTCCGTGAGCGGTGGCGGAAAAGATAAATTCCACATTACGCAAAGGGATTCGGCAGGACCGAAACGGCGGGAAAACGCCGACCGCTATTTTCCCGTATGCAGATTTTTGGAAAAATCGATTTTCGGAAGGGCGTCGGAAAAAAAGAGGGACACGAGACGGACGGTTTCCCGTACGGCGGTTTCGTAAAACGTTACGGCGGCGGCTTCGTCGGGCAAAACGGCGGGGAATTGCTGCGGATACAGGCAGGAAAGGCGGGGCTTTAAGTGCAGCGCGCGTTCGAATTTCTGCCAGCGGCGCTGTTTTTTGTAACACTTCCCGTGAAAAAACGTTATGAACCGGTAAAAACGCTTTAATGCGATCCGGAACGCCCGTTCGGTGGGCAGCCGCTGCTCGGTTTGAACGGCTGCGCTGCAAATCAGCTTGTAAATTACGCCGTCCCGTACGATTTTCGCGGGGATAAATGGGGCGGGAAAGCGTTCTGCTTCCTTGCCGCGTTCCTTGCGCAGAAAGAACACGTCCCAGTCGTTTTCCATACGTTGGTGCGCCATGCCGTGCGCGTTCGTCTGTTGGAGATAGCGGTAAACGAAGGGGTGAAAAACGACGTCCGTCGCGTAGTGCGAGCAATATCCCGCAAGATAGGCGGCGGCTCGTTCGTCGGGCGCACTGCGGTAGCGCGAAAAAAACGCGGTAAACGTTTCGTAGGGGACGTCGTGTAGAAGCGACCCGAAATTCTTTTCTTTGGAAAGAATTTTCAAAAAGAAAAACGGGTCGGGACCCTGCGCCCCCAAGTAGAAATAATCTGGGTGCGTCCGTACGGCGTTTCCTATTTTCGGCGCAAAAGATTTGCTTGCGTCCTCTGCAATCAAGAGGTGTGTGATCGACGAAGGCATACGGATAGTTTGTGCCGTTTATCCGTAATTAAAACGCGGTTGGTTTTTCTTGTAGATACGCCGCCACCAGCTCCGCAAAATATTCTATCTCCTCGTTGGATAAAACGGCGTCTTTCGGGATACCGTAAAACTTTTCCAAGCATTTTCTGCAACAGCACCCCAACCCGTGCTGCGCGTAGTACACGGGATTGCCGTAATAGGGCGTTTGCTTTCCGTCGTTCGGTTGGCAGACACGGATACTTTTTGCAAGAATCTTTTTGATTGCGCTTTTGTTTACTTTCGGCAGCTTGCATTTTGCAACGTTATCCAATTCTACGCTCAGCCATTCGTCGTTCCATGCGGACGCCCGCATGACGCTTTTTACCGTGCCGTAGTCGGGTTTTCGTTTCATCGTTTCGGCGTAGGGAAACGCGGAACCGCAAAATTGACAGCGGGTGGTTTTACCGTCGTAAACGAAATAATGCTTCCCGTTTTCGCAGTCGTGAGGATGCTTACCGATATTGCGTTTGTTTACGACGAGGTCTTCTCTTACGCTGTTTACGGTTTTAAACGCGGCTCTGTCCGTTTTATATACTTTAAACGGCGTGATTGCAACGGGGTTTTTTACGTACATCAGCACGGCGTAGTTCGAACGCGCCTTTTGCTGCCAGAATCCGTCGTCGGCGCAGATTTCTTTTCCGTATCGCTCGCGAAGCCGCGCCACCTCGGGTTCGGTGAGGTTTTTAAAATACAAGACCTTATCCACCTCGAATTTGGCGGTAACTTGCTTTCCGACCTCCTGCATAAAGACGGTGTCGCCTGCGGAAACCGTTTGGAAGGGCGGGATTTTATGCTTGGAAAATCTGCTTTCTATCCTTTTCTCTCCCGACAGAATTTTTTCGATATATCCCTTTTTCATGATTGCCAGATGTTCCATAATTCACCTTTTCAGAGAAGGAAGGCGCCCCTTGGCTCAAGGGGCGCCTTTTCGTTAAATTCCCGTTTACAGCATTTCCATTATAGCATAACCGAAATAAGAAAACAAGGAAAGATACAATAATCTTTCCTTGCTTTTTATTCCCGCATTCTTTGGAAGGTCAGTTTTTATTCAGAGATTGCAATACGGCGGGAGGGGCTTCCTCGTAGCGGGCAAAGGTTTCGGTAAATTTGCCGCGCCCCTGCGTCATCGAGCGCAACGCCGTTGCGTAAGTCAACAGCTCCGCTTTGGGAGCTTCCGCCGTGATGATCTGCACGTCGTCCTGCGCTTCCATGCCGATGATTCTGCCCCTGCGCTTGTTCAGATCGCCCAGAACGTCGCCGACGAAGCTTTCCGGCACGCCGATTTTCAGGCGGGAGAGGGGCTCTAAAAGCACGGGCTTCGCGTTCTTCACGCCCTCGCGGAAGGCAAGCTCCGCCGCCGCCTTAAACGCCGCTTCGGAGGAGTCTACGTCGTGGTAGCTTCCGTCGTAGAGTACGGCTTTTAAACGGACGACCGGATAGCCCGCCAATACGCCGTGCGGCAGGCATTCGATCAAACCCTTTTCCACGGCGGGGATATACTGCTTGGGCACCGCGCCGCCCACGACCTCTTCGGCAAATTCAAAGTCTTTCTCCGTGGGTTCAAAGCGGATCTTACAGTGTCCGTACTGTCCGTGCCCGCCTGTCTGCTTCTTGTATTTTCCTTCGGCGGTAGCCGTTGCGCGGATGGTTTCGCGGTAGGCGATCTGCGGGGTCGAAAATTCCGCCTCCGCGCCGAATTTGCTCTTCAACTTTTTCTTGACGACGTCCAACTGGATTTCGCCCAAGCCGCCCGCAAGCGTTTCGCCTGTGTCGGGATCTTTGACGAGGGTAAAGCACTTGTCCTCCTCGGCAAGGCGGTTCAGACCCGTAAACACCTTATCCTCCGTGCCGCGCACCTTGGCGTTTACCGCCATAAACAGGACGGGGCGGGGGAAGGCGATGGGGTCGAAGCGGACGGGGGTATCGAGCGCGGATAGCGTGTCGCCCGTGCCTGTGTTCGTAAGCTTGGAAACGGCGCCCAAATCGCCTGCGTTCAGTTCGTTCACGGCTTCGAGCTTTTTGCCGCGCACGAGGTAGAGGGAGTTGATTCTCTCCTCCGTATCGGTGTTGGTGTTGCGCACGGTCATGCCCGTTTTCAGCGTGCCGCGGCAGACGCGCAGATAGTTCATCTTACCGACGAACGCGTCGACCGCCGTCTTGAACACCTGCGCGGCGAACGCGCCGTCGCCGCAGTTGACGCCCGTTACACGGTCGGCGTTTAAGTCAAGCGCGGGAATCGGGGTGCGCTCCGCCGCTTCGGGCACGTATTTTACGATTTCGTCCATCAGGTTGATAACGCCCTTGTTGGTAAGTGCGCTGCCCGCCATGACGGGAATGACGTTGATGGAGAAGATCCCCTTGCGGATGCCGTGAATGGTGTCCTCGCGCGAAAGCATTCCGTCCTCGAAGTACTTTTCGAGCAGCACGTCGTCGTTTTCCGCCGCCGTCTCCATCAGCGTAAAGAACATCGCTTCCAGATCGCGCCTGTATTCTTCGGGTACGGGGATTTCTTCGGCGCCCGCATTCGAAAACCGATACGCTTTTCCCGTCAGCGCGTTGGCAACGCCTACCATCTTATTCCCCTCCATAATGGGAATCTGAATGGGAGCGATTTTATTTTTGTATTTTTCCTGCAACGCAAGCACCGTTTTCTGATAGTCGGCGTTTTCCTTGTCCATGCCGTTGATAAAAACGACGAGCGGCTTTTTCGCGTGCAGACAGCGGTTGATCGCTTTCTCCGCACCTACGGTTACCGTACCGCCGGCTCCCGTTACAACGAGCGCCGCGCCGCACGCGCGCATCGCCTCGTCGAATTCGCCCTCGAAGTCGTAAAAGCCGGGGACGTCGATAAGATTGAGCTTGACGCCCTTCCAGTTCGTGTACGAAAGGGAGAGGGAAATGCTCATCTTGCGCGCGATTTCTTGCTCGTCGAAGTCGGATACGGTGGTGCCGCTCTCCACCTTTCCCATACGCTCGATCGAGCCGCCGTTAAAGAGAATCGCCTCCGTAAGCGTCGTCTTACCCTCGCCGCTGTGTCCCACGATTGCGATATTGCGAATGTCGTTTGCCGTAATTGCCATAATTTTTACCCCTTTTGCTGCACTTTGCCGAAAAGGCTGCGCAAGCCGTTTCTTCCATTATAACGGATATTTTAAAAAAATCAATAGTAAACGAAAAAATAATTGTCTAAAATTTGCATTTTTTGTTAATTTCGAGTAGTTTTTTTCGAAAAAGAAAGGCGTCCCCGTTCGGGGGCGCCTTCGTTTTTATACGGTTACGCGGTTTTCATCAGCTTTACGGCAACCACGGTCATATCGTCCTCGGCGGAACCTCCGTAACGTTTGAGGGCGTCGGAGAGGATGTCCTCGGCAAGCGACTGCGGATTCAGGGGGCGCAGGGCGCTGAGATAGGCGATGAAATCGCTCGTCGAGCCGTACGCGGAGGTGATGCCGTCGCTCGTGAACAGCAGGAAATCGTTTTCCTTCATGGTTACGCGCAGGGTGGCGGGGTGCACCGCGTCGAGCATACCGATTGGCAGCGATTCGCCTTCGAGCACGCGCAGCTCCTCCCCCGAGAGCAGATAGGCGGCGGGCGAACCGATTTTCACGATGTCCGCGCAGCCCGTGTCAAGGTTGACGGCGGCGAGGTCGAGGCAGGCGAAGCGCTCTTCCGACGAAAAAGAAATCAGCCTGTTTACCGTGGTCAGCACGGTATCCGATGGCATTTTCGCCTTGTAGAAGCTCTCGAACAGCGACAGCGTACGGTCGGATACCTCCCGCGCGTTATCGCCGCTGCCCATGCCGTCGGAAAGGGCGACGAGGAAACGCCGTTCGTCGATTTTCAGAACGGAGTGCGTGTCTCCGCTTGCAAACTGCCCGTCTTTGGGGCGGGACGCCACGCCGAACGCGGCGTCGAAATTCGCCTTCCGTTTTAACACGTAGCACGCCATCCCCGCGTTCAGCGGTATTTTTTCCGCAAGGGAGAGGGGAACGTTCAGCGCCCTGCCCGCAATGGAGAGCACTTTTTTCGTCTCCACGGTTTCGGCAAGCGTAACGTTGGCGGTGAAATTGCTCCCTTCGCCGTACAAAAAGATTTCCGTGGCAATCAGCCCTGCGGCTGCAAAGGCGTTCGAAAGCGCGCGCTCACCCCCCGAAAAGGTAAATTCTTCGCTCTGCTCCAAGGCGATGTCCTTTAAAATTTCGCTTACCCCGTGCGCCTGTTCGGCAAGCAGCCGCCTGCCTTCGCGCGCCGCCTCCACGTCGGCAAGCGTGCGGCGGTATTGCGCCAGCAGCTTATTCAGGGCGAACATCAGACCCGCCGAGTTGGTGCAGTTCGAGGCGACGTCCTGCGGCAGATCGATCAGGTTGACCCGTCCCTTTGCCTTGCCTACCGCAATCAGCTTGTCCATGCCGTAGAACACGCCCGCTTTTTCGCAGCGCGCGCGACGCGGGCAGTCCTTGCAGAGCGTACCCGTCAGCTTCTCTTTCAAGCGGTTGCGCCCGTCCACGGGGCTGTCGTCAAGCTCGAACGCCGTTTCGATTTCGCGGAAGAGGGCACTCGCTTCATAGAGCCGTTCGCCCACGGCGCGGCGGTTGCGGTTGATGGCGATGCGCGGCAACGTGCGCTCGCGGTAAAAAAGCAGCGACCGGTTGAGCTTTGCGTAACATTTTTCCGGGACGGAAATGACGACGATCGCGGGAAGGATGCAGGAGACGAGGGTAAGCGCGATTTCGAGCGGGCTCTTCAGATACAGTCCGTTCAGCGCCTCCGCGCCGACTGCGAGCGTGGTTACCGCAAGCGACGAGGTGATTCTGCCGTACGGAATAAACAGCAGCGCCGCCGAGGAAAGAATCGCAAACGCCGCTACGGGCAGCGCACTATTCGTTGCGATCGCGAGGGGAAGGGATAGGACGATCGCCGCGGGCAGGGCGGAGGCGTTTTTTAAGAGGACGACGGCAAAGAGCATACACCAGAGCGCGATTGCGCCGTATACGGGCACGGGAAGCGCCCCTAACAGTCCCAGTCCCGCAAACACGCACATCAAACAAATTTCGGCGATTCTGCCCGAAGACAGACGGCAACGGAATGCGCGAAAAAGGAGAGCGTTCAGCCCGCCCTCGAACAGCATACAGAGCACGAGAAGGAATACCGCGAGCACCGTCTTTTGCAGTACGGGCATGACGGGAAAGACCGCGTATCCCGTATGCGGAAACAGAAAGATAAACGGAAGCTGGCAGAGTGCGGCGTAAATAATGCGTTCGAAGCCCACGCGCCGCGCAAAACGGCGGTAGAGCGCGTAGACGAGTGTGAGAAAAGCAACCTGCACCGCGCACGAAAGGGCGGCGCCCCAGGAGAAGGAAACGAGCGAGGACAAAAGGTATTCCCCGCCCGCAAGAAAGGGATCGAAGCCTGCCGAAAGAGCGGCGTAATAGAGGGCGAACGCCACGGGCTCCCGCTTGGGCAGGGCAAAGTTGAAAAGCGCCATCGCCGCAGCAAGGGCAAGGTGGACGAATATTTTTTTCGGGGAAATTTTCCGTACGCGGAATTTCGGCTTTTTCATAGCTTCGATTATAGAAAATAAAGGAGGTCGAACGCATGGAAATTCCGTCTTTGTTTGTCGAAACTTTGTGTTTGTCGATCGGAGCGGGGCGGAATAACAGAGGGGCGGCAAAAAAATAAGCCCTCGTGCGAGGGCTTGACGTCATGCGTTTTCTTCTTTTTGTTTTTTCGGTTTTCTCGGTTTCGGCTCCCGCTCTTTCAGCACGCCGTACTTGCGCAGCACGCGCAACAGGATAACGGCGTAGCAAATAAGGAATATGAAAAACGAGATATATTGCGAGGTGGACATACCGCCGAAGCCGCCGCGCGCTGCGTCCGCGCGGAAAAATTCGAGGATAAAGCGTGCCGCGGCATACGATAGCGCGTACGTGATTGCGGTATTTCCCGACTTTTCCGTCTTCCAGAACAGCGCTTCGCAGACGGCGAAAATTACGATAAGGTACATGACCTCGATCAGCTGCGTGGGCAAAAGTTTTACGCCGAGCGGCGTGCCGGTATCGGCGGCGGTTTCGTAAATCACGTAAAACGGTCCCGTCGTCTCTCTTCCGAAGCAGCAGCCCGAGAACAGACAGCCGACCCGACCGAACGAGTGTCCGAGCGCCGTTCCGGGAGCGTAGACGTCGGCAAGCTGCGCAAAAGGTTGTTTAAACGCCTTGCAGTAAATAAACAGTCCGAGCGCGCCGCCGATCAGCCCGCCATAGAACACGAATCCGCCCTGTAAAATTTCCGCGAAAGGGAAACGCCCCTGCGTGCGGGTAAATTCGATAATGGTGGGAATAGCTGTGATCACCGCAAGAAGTTTTGCCCCGACGACGCCGCCGATGGCGGCAAATACTGCCGACACCGTCATGTCGACGCCCGAAATTTTATATTTTCGCTTTTTCGGAATGGAAATCGCGATAGCGATCGCAAACCCGACGACGAACAGGATCCCGTAAAAGGGGATCGTTTTTCCGAAAAGATTAAATCCGTAAGTTTTGATAACCATAATTTTCTCCGAAGTAGGAAAAGACGGACGGGAAATTCCCGCCCGTCTTTCGGTTTGCGATATTATCTCAAAAATCAGAAGATAAACGCAGGTACGGCCGAGAGCGAACCGGCTGCGTCTTGAATTGCGCAAAGTGCGCAAATCGTACAGCTGATCGAAAGGGCGCCCGATACGACCATACCGATGATACCGCAGACGAGACCTGCAATGGCCAGACCTCTCTTGTCGGAGTTTTTCATCGAAAGTGCAGAAAGAATCGTACCGACGAGGGAGAGCACGAAGGGCAAAATACCAACCCAGCTCAGCCAGCCGATGCTGCAACCCAAAATCAGACCGATGAGGGAAAGCACAAATCCTGCTACAACCATGTCCATATCCTCCTTTTAAAATTTGAGCCGTTTTTACAAACTCAACAAAATTATATCACGCAAATTTCACAATGTCAATAAAATACGGGGGGGGGTATTTTAAGAAAATTTACAATTTTCGCATTTTTTTGAATTTTTTCGTGGATAGCCGAACGGTTGTCCGAAAGCCGAAAATTTCATTTCAAACCGTTTACTTTTTTTTCGGAATATGATATAATAAATTTAAGCTTGAAAAGAAGGAGATAATTTCAGAGAATGCGTTGCATGTATTGTAACAGTACGGAAAGCAAGGTGATCGACTCGCGTGCCGCCGACGACGACAGGGCGATCCGCCGCCGTCGCGAATGTATGGGGTGCGGCAGACGGTTTACTACATACGAAACCATCGAGGTAACGCCCATTCTCGTTGTAAAGACGGACGGCAACCGTCAGGCGTTCGACGTGAGCAAGATCAAGCGCGGCATCGTAAAGGCGTGCGAAAAACGTCCCGTGCCCGTGGAAAAAATCGATTTGCTCGTGGACGACGTTTCGAAACGCGTATACAATTCCATGGAGCAGGAGATTTCTTCCAAGGAAATCGGTGAAATGGTTATGGAAGGGTTGAAGGCGCTGGACGAGGTCGCCTACGTGCGCTATGCTTCCGTATATCGCTCGTTCAAAGACATTTCTTCCTTTATGGCGGAATTGCAGCGCATGATGGAGAAGAAAGAGAAGTAAAGTTCAGAGCAAGGGATTTTCTATGGCGAAAAAAACGGTTGCGGTGGGGGGCGTCGTTCTCGGAACGGGTACGCCCGCCGTGCAGAGCATGACCAAAGTAAAAACGAGCGACGCGGAATCCTGCGTCGCTCAAATTCACCGTCTCGAGGGCGCGGGGTGCGATATTATCCGCGTTTCCGTCCTTGACGAAGAGGATGCGCGCGCTATCGCGCAAATCAAGGATAAAATTCATATTCCGCTCGTAGCGGATATCCATTTTTCCGCCCGCCTCGCCGTGCTTGCGGCGGAGCACGGCGCGGATAAGCTGCGCGTGAACCCCGGAAACCTCGGCGGGGAAAAAGAGGTGAAGCTGGTCGCCGACTGCGTCAGGGCGCACAAAATTCCCGTGCGCGTGGGCGCGAATACGGGCAGCATCGAAAAGGTTCTTTACGAAAAATACGGCAGAAGCGAGCGGGCGCTCGTCGAGAGCGCGCTCATGCAGGCTGCGCTCTTCGAAAAGTACGGCGTGTCCGATATCGTGCTTTCGGTAAAGGCTTCCGACGTGCCGCTTACGGTGCGTGCTTACCGCGAAGCCGCAAGACGTTCGGATCATCCGTTGCATATCGGCGTTACCGAAGCGGGCTTCGGGGATTCGGGGCTCGTCAAGGGGGCGGCGGGGATCGGCGCGTTGCTCGTTGATGGAATCGGCGACACGGTGCGCGTATCGTTAAGCGACGATCCCGTAAAGGAGGTGGAGGCGGCGCACGCTATTCTGCGGGCGTGCGGGTTGGAGCAGGACTTCGTCGAGGTCATATCCTGTCCCACCTGCGGGCGGTGCGAATACGACTGCGCGGGGCTCGCCCGCCGCGTATCCGAGCGGGTGAAGGAGGCAAAAAAGCCCTTGAAGGTCGCCGTGATGGGTTGCGTCGTTAACGGTCCGGGAGAGGCGCGCGAGTGCGATCTTGGCATTGCGGGCGGCAGGGACTTCTGCGTGATTTTTCAAAAGGGAGAGGAAAACGAGCGGGTGCGCACCGAGGACGCGGAGGGCGCGTTCTTTGCGCGGCTCGAAAAAATATTGCAATGAGAAGCAAGGAATACTTATCGAAAATCAGGCGGGCCGACGGCTTGCAGCGCGCCGTTTTGCGCGGGATCGCGGTGGAGGGAAACAAGGCTACCTTCCGTCTCGTAACGGACAAAACTTACAACGAAGCGGACGTCGCGCACGCAAAACGCGTTTCGGCGGAGTTCGTGCCTGCGGGCTTTACGGCGGACGCGACCGTGTTTAAATCGGTGCCCGATCCCTCCGCCGTCGTACGCGAAATCTCCGCGTTTCTTGCGGGAAGGTTTCCTGCCGTGGCTGCGTTCATTTCGCCCGAGGACGTGCACGCCGAGGCGGGCGCGGGCGGCGGGCGCTTCGAAATCGGGGTGGGCAAAGAGGAGAAGAGCCGCTTCGAAAGCGGCGGCGTCGTGGACGCGGTTACTGCGTACCTAACGCAAAATTTTTGCGGCGTTTGGACGGGGGGATTTACCTTTAAGGAAAAACCCGAGGCGGAAATCGAGCACGATATTCCGCCCGAGGAGTACGTCGTCGCGCCCCGCTATTTCAAGATCTGCGATTACTCCGCCATCGACGGCGCAAAGCCGACGCTCGCTCTTTATATCGCCGATCTGACCGGCGAAACGGAGGGAGTCAGCGTTTGCGGCACGGTTACCTATTTCGAGGAGCGGCAGACGAAGAACGGAAAGCCCTATTTTTCCATTTCTCTAAACGACGGTTCGGGACAGCTGCGCGCCACGTATTTTTCCAAAAAGGCGACGCTCGAAAAGGTGCGTTCGCTGAAAATCGGCGACGCCGTGTGCCTGACGGGCAACAACCGCATCTTTAACGGGGGGCTGTCGTTTGACGTCAAAGCCGTGGATTACGGCGCGCCGCCCGCGGGCTTCGTGCCCGAGCCGCGCCCGTCCCGTCCCGTCCCCGCCCGCTATCAGGCAGTGTTCCCCGAACCCGTTTCCGACTACGTGCAGACGGATCTGTTTGGCGCGGCGCCGCTGCCCGACGGCTTGGTAAAGGGGGAGTTCGTCGTGTTCGATCTCGAGACGACGGGTTTGAATTCTTCTCCCGTCGGCGGGAATATGGACAGGATCATCGAAGTCGGCGCGGTGCGGATCCGCGAGGGGAAGATTTGCGAAAAGTTTTCTACCTTCGTTGCCTGTCCCGTGCGGCTGAGCGAGGAGATCAAGGCGCTCACGGGCATCGACGACGAGATGCTGAAGGGTGCGCCCGAGATTGCGGACGTCATGCGCGATTTCTTTAAGTTTTGCGACGGATGCGTTCTCGTGGGGCACAACGTGCAGTTCGATATCAAGTTCGTGCGTCACTACGGCGAGGAGCAGGGGTATTATTTCGACCACAAGACGTACGACACGCTCTCCTTCGCGCAGGAGCTGCTGTTTTTGTCCAACTATAAGCTGAATACCGTGGCGGATGAATTCGGGTTTACCTTTAACCACCATCGCGCGTTCGACGACGCGTTCGTTACGGCAAAGATATTTATCGAACTCTGCCGCAAGAAAAACGGTCTGCCGCGCATTTGACGGTTGCGGGCAAAGCGCGACGGATTCGTGTATGGGAGTCTCTCAACTTCTGCGGGGCGTTGCAATGACGGGAGAGGTAAGAAGCTTCGCCCCGTTACAACACTCCCCGTGCAGCCGAAAGACGCGGCAAAAAGAAAAGTGTGAATTTTCTTAAAAACGCTTGCATTTTTTATTGCGGCGTGGTATAATAAATTCGCTTAATCGAAGAAACACTGAGATTGAGAGCGGGTTTCCGCTCTCAAATTTCTTTATAGAGGGGCAAAATGAAGGTAAAACCCGCCAAAGAAATCATCGAATTTTTACAACCGATCGTAAAAACGTTCGGCGCGGAGTTGGTTGACGCGGAGTGGAATTTCAGGGATAATTCCCTTAATCTCACGATCGACGCGGAGACGGGCGTAGACTTGGATCTGCTCGAAAAGGTGCACCGCGCCGTTGACGAGCCGCTCGACGAGTTCGATCCGACTTTCGGCAGCCCCTATACGCTCAACTGTTCGAGTCCGGGGCTCGACCGCCCGTTTAAAACGGAGCGCGACTTTACCAAAAATACGGGCGAGAAAATCGAGGTGCATTTTTTCGCGCCCTTCGAAGGGAAAAAATACTACGAGGGCACGCTGACCGATTACGACGGCAAGACGATCGCCGTGGTAACCGACGCGGGCGAAAAGCGTTTCCCGATCGAAAAGACGAGTAAAATTTGTCTGCTTATCGAAGTATAAATATTCAGTTTAAAAATCAAAAAATCATAAATTACGGTTAAGGAGAAATTATGGTTAACAAGGACTTCTTTGCGGCGCTTGCCGATCTGGAACGGCAGCGCGGAATCAGCGAGGACGTATTCATCGGCGCGCTTTCTACGGCGCTGGCTTCCGCATATAAGCGGTTGGGCGTGGGCAACGGAGCGAACGTCGAAGTGCATCTCAACCCCGAAAAGTGCTCCATGCGCTTTTTTCTCACCTATACGGTCGTGGACGGCGAAGAAGAATTAAACGAGGGGGAAATCACTCTCGAAGAGGCGAAGCTCAGAAAGAAGAGCGCGAAGGTCGGCGACGTACTGACGGAAGAGTTCGTGCCCAAGGATTTTTCGAGAATCGCGGCGCAGACGGCAAAGCAGGTGATCTTGCAGCGTCTGCACGAAACGGAACGCGACAACACGCTTTCGGAATTTACCGACAAGGAAGGCGAGCTCATGAGCGGACTCGTGCGTAAAGTGGATTCGCGCAGCGTGTATATCGAGCTCGGCAAGGGTCAGATCGAGGGCGTGCTTCTGACGCAGGATCAGGTCCCCGGCGAGAGATATAACGTGGGCGACAGGATCAAGGTGTTCGTCAAGCGCGTCAAAAGCGGCGGCAGAAACGCGCAGGTGCTCGTATCCCGCTCCGCACCGGGGCTCGTCAAGCGTCTGTTCGAGGAGGAGGTGCCCGAAATCAAGCAGGGCGCCGTCGTCATCAAGAGCGTTTCCCGCGAGCCGGGGCACAGAACGAAGATCGCGATCGCTTCCATGGACGGGCGCATCGACGCGGTAGGCGCATGCGTCGGCAACAAGGGCGCGCGCGTCAACGCCGTCGTACAGGAGCTCGGCGGAGAGAAGGTAGACATCATTTTGTGGAGCGAAAATCCGCTTGAATTTATTGCCAAGGCGCTTTCGCCTGCTACCGTGATCTCGGTTACGCAGACGGACGAAAAAGCGGCGATTGCCGTCGTGCCGGACGACAAGCTTTCCCTTGCCATCGGCAGGGACGGACAGAACGCAAGACTTGCGGCACGGCTGACGGGCTGGAAAATCGACGTGAAAAGCGCGTCGGCGGCGGAGAAAATGGAACAGCTCTCCGAAGCGATTGCCGAAAATACCGAGGACGGCGCACAGGGAGACGACGCTGCGGAATGAGCGGGGCGGAAAAGAAAGCGGCAATGCGCACCTGTATCGCGTGCAGGGAAAATATGCCCAAACGGGAGATGACGCGCATCGTGCGGAGTCCGGAGGGGATCCGTCTTGATTTTACCGGCAAGGCGCAGGGGCGCGGCGCATATATCTGCAACGGTGCGGCGTGTGCGGCAAAGCTGAAAAAATACAAATTACTGAACAAAACTTTTTCCGAGGATGTCGGCGCGGAAACGTATGCGAGAATCGAGGAGGAACTGCTTGCAAACCGAAAAGATTGAGGCGTATCTCGGGTTTGCCCGTCGGGCGGGGAAACTCACGCTGGGTGTCAACGCGATAGGAACGCTTAAGCGCGGCGTGCATCTGTTGCTTCTGGATGGGAGCATGGCGCAAAATTCACGGAAAGAGATGATGAAATACGGGGCGCAATTCGCTTGTCCTCTGCTCGAAGCAAAGGACTTGGGCGTGCTCGTAAAAAAACAGGGCTGCAAGGCGGCTGCGGTTCGGGATATTTCGCTTGCAAAAGCAATTTTCGAACGCGCGGAGGAAGCGGGATTAACGACGATCGGAGGATTGAACGGGTAAGTTATGGCGTACGAAAACATCGAAAAATTGAACGCGCTACTCGGCGATAAGGGCGCGGGCTCAGTGGCAAAGACGATTGCCGAAAACGAGAAGAAGATTGCGGACATTCTCAAAAAAATCGGCGAATACGAAGCCGAGGCAATGCGTAAACGCGCGGAGGAAGAGGCGAGACGCAATGCGGAGGAGGCTGCAAAGCGCGCCGAAGAGGAACGCGCCGCCAGGGAGGCGGCGGAAAAGGAAGCCGCCGAAAAAGCGAAGGCGGAAGCCGAAGAACAAGCCAAGAGAGCCGCTGCGCAGAATGCGGAAGAGGCGGCGAAAGCGCAAGCCGAAAAGGAAAAGCAGGCTGCTTTATCCGCTCAGCGCTCCGCCCAGCGCCCCGCAGAGAGGAACGCCTCGCAGCAAAGACCGCAGGCGGAACGCCCCGTATACCGTCCCGCTGCCGACCGCGGCGCGGTGAGAAGCGGCGCACCGCAGGGACAGCGCCCTGCGTTTAACAACGGACAGCGCGCCACCTATACGACCTCCGCCCGTCCTCAGGGAGGGGCTTATAACCGCACGGCGGGCGCGCCTGCATCGCGTCCTCCTTTTGGACAGCGCCCCGCAGGCGCGGGCGCGGGAGTGCGTCCCGCACGCCCGCCGATGTCGCGTCCCACGCCGCCTCCGCCTCCCGTACAGCGCAGGGAACCGCAGAAGAAATACGACAAGACGTACGTCGAGCGCCGCCCCGAAAACAAGCGGGCGCTGCAGCGCAGGCAGGGCGCGGACGTCAACGACTTCGACGAGGATAAGAGCGGCTACCGCAAGGCGCGTTTCGGCAAGAAGAACGCGCACAAGGAAGCCCAGAAAATTAAAATCGATCACGCAGTGGTAACGAGCAAGGACATTCCCATCAAGGTGCTTTCCGAAAAGCTCGGGATTTCCGCCGTGGAAATCACCAAGCGACTTTTCCGTGAGGGGATCATGAAGACGGTCAACGAGAACATCGACTACGACGATGCGGCGTTTATTGCGCTCGAGCTCGGAATCGACCTCGAATACAAGCCGGAAAAGACGGCGGAGGACGTGCTCTTCGAAGAGACGCAGGGTGAAGCGGAGGAGAATACCGTGCTGCGCGCGCCCGTCGTTACGGTGATGGGACACGTCGACCACGGCAAGACCTCGCTGCTCGATAAGATCCGTTCAACCAACGTTACCGACGGGGAGGCGGGCGGCATTACGCAGAGCATCGGTGCGTACACCGTAACTCTCGGCGAGGGCAAGAATATCACCTTTATCGACACTCCGGGACACGCGGCGTTCACGGCAATGCGCGCGCGCGGCGCGAAGGTTACCGACATCGTCGTGCTCGTTGTTGCGGCGAACGACGGAATCATGCCGCAGACGATCGAGGCAATCAATCACGCGAAGGCGGCAAATGCGCCCATCATCGTCGCCATGAATAAAATGGATTTGCCGCAGGCAAATCCCGACAAGGTAAAACAGGGACTCGTCGAACAGGAGCTGCTGCCCGAAGAATGGGGCGGCGATACGATTATCGTGCCTATTTCGGCAAAGACGGGAGAAGGGATCGACGACTTGCTCGAAAATATCTGGCTGCAAGCGGAAATGCTCGAGCTCAAAGCCAATCCCGATCGCAAGGCGCGGGGCGTGGTGATCGAGGCGAAGCTCGACAAGGGCAAGGGTCCCATGGCAAGCGTCATCGTGCAGAACGGAACGCTGCATACGGGCGACAACCTCATTTCGGGCACTGCGATGGGGCGCGTGCGCGCCATGTTCGACGATCGCGGCGTTTCCGTCAAGGAGGCGGGTCCCTCCACCGCCGTATCGGTACTCGGTTTGGAGGACGTGCCCAACGCGGGCGATCCCATCTTCGCCGTCGAGCAGTCTCTCATGAAGAAATTGCAGGGCGAACGCAAGGACAGATTGCGCGAGTCCATGATCAAAGAGGTGAAGGTTCGCGATATCGACGCTTTCTTTCAGGATGCGGCGGGCGGAAAGAAGCCGTTCAACCTCATCGTCAAGGGCGACGTGCAGGGGTCGGTAGAGGCAATCAAAGCCGCGCTCGAAAAGTTGTCGAACGAGGAAGTGGAGGTCAAAATCATCCACGCGGCGGCGGGCGCGGTAAACGAAAGCGACGTTATGCTTGCGGAGTCGGCGAAGGCGATCATCATCGGCTTCAACGTGCGTCCCGACAGTAAGGCGAAGACGCTTGCCGACCGCAGCAAGGTGGACGTGCGCCAATATCATATTATCTACGAGCTGCTCGACGATATGCAGGCGGCGGTGGGCGGAATGCTCGCGCCGAAATTTCAGGAAATCTATCTGGGCAAGGCGGAGGTCAAGCAGACCTTCAACATTACGGGCACGGGTACGGTTGCGGGTTGTTACGTAACCGAGGGCAAGCTCGTACGCGGCGGAAAGCTTCGGATATACCGCGACAACGTAATGATCGTCGAGGGGAACGTCAAACAGCTGAAACGCTTTAAGGATGATGCGAAGGAAGTTACTTCGGGCATGGAATGCGGTTGCGCTATCGACGGATTTAACGAAATCGCCGTGGGCGATTATATCGAATGCTATCTCATTGAGGAAGTGAAGCGCGCATGAAATCTGCAAGACAGGACAGGGTAGACAGCGAATACCGCAAGGAAATCGCGGCGATTCTTTCGGGAACGTTAAAGGATAAAGTGCCCGAATTAAAGGGGATCGTATCGGTAACGGCGGCGGACGTCGCGCCCGATTTCAAAACGGCGAAGGTGTACGTCAGCGTTTTTGCGGCGGACAAAGAGCAGGAGTCGAAAACCTTCGAAGCGATCTGTGAAAACGCGGGTTTTATCCGTAAGGAGCTTGCGCGCGTCATGCGCACGCGCACCGTGCCCGCGCTCACGTTTATTGCGGACGGAAGCATGGCTTACGGCTCGAAGATGGACGCGATTTTAAACGGATTGCATAAGGACGAAAATTGAACGTTTGCGCCGGGAAGCCATGAATAAAAAAACGAATACCATACGACAGATTGCGGATACAATCAAAGGTCTGAAAAGCGCGGTGATTTTTACGCACGTGCGCCCCGACGGAGATACGGTGGGGTGCGCAGTTGCGCTCTCCCGTGCTTTGTCATTTCTCGGAATAAAAAACGAGATGCTGAACGAGGGGGAAATTCCCGAACGCTACGGTTATCTTTCGGGCAAGGACGAATTTAAACGGCGTCCGAGCTTCGACGCGGAGGCGTATATTCTCGTTGATTGCAGCGACGAGACGCGGCTCGGCGGGCTCTCGAAATTTTATCAGGCGGGTGCGGGAAAGCACGTTACGATCAATATCGACCACCATATCGCCAATACCTATTTTGCGCAGCACAACTTCGTGCGCGAGCGTGCGAGCAATTGTGAAAACGTTGCCGAGCTCATTCGGACGTTGGGCGTAAAGTACGACGAGGATATTGCAAACGCTCTGATGACGGGCTTTGTAACCGATTCGGGCGGATTCTCGCACGGCGACGTGGACGGCGATACCTTCCGTGCCGCGGCGCTCGCTATGGACGGGGGCGCAGACGTCGCTCTGATTACTTACGAAACAATGCGCCGACGTTCGCAGGCGCAGACGCGCTTTTATCTTTCGGTGGTGTCGGCTGTCCGGTACCTGCTTGACGGGAAGCTGGGCGTCGCTTCGGTATCGCAGGCGCAGCTCGAAGAGTACGGGTTAAAACCCGATGCAACCGAGGGGCTCGTCGATTTTGCGCTTACGGTCGACGGGGTGGAGGTCAGCGTATGCCTGCTGGAAATGAAGCGCGGGCAGTATAAGGCTTCCTTCCGTTCGCGCAGCGTAGACGTCAACGACGTTGCCGCCGTTTTCGGCGGAGGCGGGCACGTGCTCGCTTCCGGATGTATGCTGTTCGGCGATTTGGAAGAGGTCGTTGACAGAGTGAGATACGCGGTGTATCAAAGGCTTTAATGCGCGCTTGCGCTCTCGCGCCTTCCTTCTGTCATTCTTCGCTGCGCTCAGAATGATCGAAACAACGGGGCGGAATAACCGACACGGCGGGACAGAAACGTGTTTTTGCCCTTCAAAGGAGCGCGAAGCGCGACGAAGGATCCTGCCTCGGATAACGGGCAAAAAGATTCCTCGGCTACGCCTCGGAATGACGGGAAAGAAATCATGACGGGTTTTATCAATATCTACAAAGAAAAAGGCGTCGGCTCCACGTTCGTCGTCAACCGTATCAAGCGGCTGACAAAAACGAGTGCGGGGCACATGGGCACGCTCGACCCTTTGGCGTCGGGCGTGCTTCCCGTTGCGATCGGAAACGCGGCGCGTCTTTTCGACTATTTTTTAAGGAAAGAAAAAACCTATCTTGCCCGCTTCCGTTTCGGCATAACGACCGATACGCTCGACGAAGAGGGCGAAAAAATATCGGGCGGTCGTGTGCCGGGCGAAGCGGAAATCAACGCTGCGCTGCCCGCCTTTTTCGGCGAAATAGAACAGGTGCCCCCGAAGTACAGCGCGGTCAGCGTGGGCGGAAGAAGAGGTTATGAGTTAGCGCGCGCGGGTGCGGATTTTAATTTGCAGGCAAAAAAGGTGCGCATTCTCTCCTTCGAATGCACGGGGCAGACCGCGCCCGACGAATACGCGTTTGAAATCGTTTGCGGGGGAGGCACGTATATCCGTTCGCTTGCACGCGATCTGGCGGTAGCGCTCGGCACCCAAGGTTACATGAGCGCGTTGGAGCGCACGGCAAGCGGCGTGTTTACCAAAGAAGGGGCGGTAACGCTCAATGAACTTACCCCCGAAAATATTGCGGAGCACCTTGTCCCTACCGAAAGCGTATTGCCCTATCCCGTGCTGGAAGGGGCGGACGCGCGCATCTTCAACGGCGTGGCGGTGGAATGCACGCTTGCGGACGGCTTGTACAAGCTTTATCGCGAAAGGGAATTTTACGGGCTTGCCCGCGTTGTGAACGGGTATGCCAAAGCGGAGAAAAAACTGTGCTGAGATTATTCGGACGAATGCCCGAAGCGTGCGCGCTGTTGCTCGGCGGGTTCGACGGATTTCACGTCGGGCATCGCTCGCTGCTGAACGAGGCGAAAAAGAGCGGGCTTGCGGCAGGGCTTACAAGTTTTTCGGGATGCAAGGGGGGCGAAGTCTTTTCGTTCGAGGAACGGGAAATCGTATTCCGCCGCGAAGGATTTGCCTTTGCCGACGAGCGCAGGTTCGACGATACGCTGCGCAACACGTCCGCCGAGGATTTCCTCGGCGAACTGTTTGAAAAATTTCCGATCAAAGCCGTGTATTGCGGAGAAGACTTCCGTTTCGGTAAGAACGCCGAGGGGGACGCCGCACTGTTAAAAAGATTTGCGCCCTGTCCCGTGTATGCGTTGCCGCTGAAAACGGAGAACGGACAAAAGGTGTCCGCTTCCCGCATCAAAGCTTTGCTTTCCGAGGGGAAAATTTCAGAAGCGAACGCCTTGCTCGGGTACGGCTATTTTATGCGGGGCGTCGTGGAAGAGGGCAGAAGGGTGGGCAGAACGCTTGGCTTTCCCACGGCAAACCTTTCTGTCCCGGCTGATAAATTTGCCGTAAAAGAGGGCGTGTACGGCGGCAGAGCGGAAACGAAGTTTGGAACCTTTCCCGCAATTCTGAATTTCGGCGCGCGCCCTACGTTCGGCGTGCGGGAAAAAAAGCTCGAAGTGTATTTGAAGGGTTTTTCCGGCAATTTATACCAAAGTACGATAAACGTTTATCCCGTGAAATATCTTCGTTCGATTCGTAAGTTTGCATCGGAGGAAGAACTTGCGGCGCAATTGGATCGGGATAAAGCGCAATTGGAGGAGTTATGATCAAATTCGGACCGAGCGGTAATTCGTTAAGCTTTTACGCGGAGGGGTACGCCCATACCGAAGAAGCGGCGCATTACGTAAAAGAGCGCGGGCTCGACTGCTTCGAGTACTCTTTCGGGCGGGGCGTGCGCATGACGGAGGCGAAGGCGCGCTCCATCGGCGGAGCGTTTGCAAGAGAGGGACTGGAGCTGTCCGTGCACGCGCCCTATTTTATCAATTTCGCCAACCCCGACGACGAGATGGTGGCAAAATCCTACGGGTACGTTCTGGACAGCGGAAAAGCGCTTCGGGCAATGGGCGGAAAGCGTTGCGTTTTTCACCCTGCGACGGAGGGGAAGGATACGCGCACGAACGCCTTTTCGCGCACGCTCGATCGCTTGAAAACGCTGCGCGACTATCTGTATCTGAACCAAATGGACGATATGGCTTTTTGTCCCGAAACGATGGGGAAGCTGGCGCAGATTGGCACGGTGGAGGAGGTTACGCAGATGTGCGAAATCGACCCTGTGTTTACGCCCTGCGTCGACTTCGGGCACGTCAATGCGCGCGAGCACGGCTCGTTAAAGACGCGGGCGGACTACGGAGAGCGCTTGTCGTACATGATAGAGCGGCTCGGCTACGAGCGGATGAAGCATTTCCACGTGCATTTTTCCAAAATCATGTACGGGGCAAAGGGGGAGATCAAACACCTCACGTTTGCCGATGCCGTATACGGACCGGAGTTTTACCCGCTTGCCGAAGCGCTTGCCGAGTTAAAGCTCGAACCGTATATCGTAAGCGAATCGGACGGTACGCAGGCGGAGGATGCCGCGGAGATGAAGAGTATCTTCAAAAAAGTGATCGCATCCAAGTAATTCTTGCGAACGGGCAAGCATCGTTTAAACGATTGACAAAGCCCCTTCCTCATGTTATAATGATTATCCGATTGGGGAATGACCAAAAGAGGAAACGTTGTTATGGCAAACGAATATCCCGCCGAAAGCGCGGAAAATAAAATAGAGAACGAATCCGTTCCGCTTGCCGAAGAAATCGCGGCGGAGGAGGCGGGGGCGGAAGCGTCCGCTTTGCAAGCGGATTCCGTGGCGACGGAGATCGTCGATAAAATCAACGCGGAGGAGATTTCGCGTGCGGAAACCATTCTCGGGACAATGGGCGAGGCGGAGCAGGCTGAAATCGCCGTTGTTCCCTTTCCGCAAGAGGATGCAAAGCCTGCGTCTTACCGTAAAACGGGCTTCCGCTACGGGTGTTACCGTTTCGTTAAACGCACGTTCGATATCGTTTCGTCGGGACTGTTTTTATTGGTTTTTTCGTGGTTGTATCTCATTCTCGTCGTAGTGGTGAAGTGTAGCGACCGGGGTCCCGTCGTTTATCGGCACAAGCGTGTCGGAAAGAACGGAAAAGACATCTATCTTCCCAAATTCCGCAGCATGAAAAAAAATGCGGATAAGCTCGAAGATATGTTGACGCCGGAACAGCTCGAACAGTACAGGCGCGAATACAAATTGGATAACGACCCGCGCATTACGAAGGTGGGAAACTTTCTCCGGAAAACGAGCTTGGACGAGCTGCCGAACGTGTGGGCTATTTTTACGGGTAAAATATCCGTTATCGGACCGCGTCCGCTGATGCGGGAGGAGTTGAACGAAAAATACGGGGAGGATGCCGAGAAGCTTGTTTCCGTGCGTCCGGGAATGATCGGATGGTGGGCGGCGAACGGCAGGAACAACACGACTTACGAGAGCGGTGAACGACAGAAATTAGAACTATATTACGTAGAGCACTGTTCGTGTCTTTTGGATTTAAAGATTATTTTCAAGACCGTCGGAAGCGTTTTTAAACGCACCGGGGCCAAGTAAACGAGAGGGCATAGCCCTCTTTTTTTATATATTTTTTGCATCGAATTGCCGATTTTTGCCAATTGGGGTACGTTCGGTTTACAGTAAATTGCGTAAAACTATTGCAGAAAAGTACAAAATATGGTATAATATGATATATTATCGTACACAATTATTGAAAATTTCGTAGTTTTCCGAGGTACGCATGGAAGAAAAACATTACAACGCAAATGACATAACCATTCTCGAAGGCTTGGATGCCGTGCGCCTGCGCCCCGGTATGTATATCGGTTCGACGGGACAGAAGGGTCTGCATCATATCCTTTGGGAAATCGTCGACAACGCCGTCGACGAAGCGGCAAACGGATATGCGGATAAAATCGACGTACGCATTTATAAAGACGGCAGCGCTTCCGTCGAGGACAACGGACGCGGTATCCCCACGGACATTCACCCCAAAACCAAAGTTTCGGGGGTACAGGTCGTGTTTACACAGCTGCACGCGGGCGGAAAGTTCAACGAAAACAACTACTCCTTTTCGGGCGGACTGCACGGCGTGGGCGCGTCCGTTACGAACGCGCTGTCCGAATGGCTGAAAGTGCGCGTGTACAAAGAGGGCAAAACGTTCTCGATGGAATTCCGTTCCTATTACGACGAGAAGAAAAAGAAATTCGAATCGGGCGTTCCCGTGGCGCCGCTTGCCGATTTGCATAAAAAGACGAAGCAGCACGGCACGTTCGTGCATTTCAAACCGGATGCAAACGTGTTTGCGTCTACGGATTTCCAGCTTTCCACGATTTCGCACCGCCTCAACGAGCTCGCTTTTCTCAACCGCGGGCTGACGATCACGCTGACGGACGAGCGTATTACCATGAACGAATTCAAGGGCGAGGATACCGAGGGGGAGGACGTACAGCTCGACCTTCTCGGCGCGACGCAGCCCTATTCGGTAACCTATTGTTACGAAGGCGGAATTTCCGATTTTGCCGCGTACCTCAACGAGGGAAAGAGCAAACTCTATCCCAAGCCCCTGTATATTAAGGGAGAGAAGGACGGCATTCTGGTGGAGTTCGCCATTCAGCACACGGGCGAATATACCGAAAATCTTTTTTCCTTCGTCAACAACATCCCGACCCCCGAGGGCGGGTTTCACGAAGTGGGATTCCGTTCGGGGCTCACGCGCGTTTTAAACGATTACGCCCGAGAAAACAAACTTCTGAAAGACAAGGAAGCAAATCTCCTCGGCGACGACTTCCGCGAGGGTTTGACGGCGGTTCTTTCGATCAAGATGAAGAACGTGCAATTCGAGGGGCAGACCAAGACGAAGCTCGGCAACCCCGAAGCGCGTTCTCCCGTGGAGAGTGTAACCATCGAGGGCTTGCGCGAGCTGGCGGCAGATAAAAAGAACAAGAAAGCGTTTGAAGAGATCGTCAAAAAAGCGCAGGGTGCGGCGCGGGTGCGCATTGCGGCGCGGCAGGCAAAAGATACGGCGCGCGCAAAGAACAGTATCGATTCATTAATGCTCGTCGGAAAATTGGCGGCTTGTACGGGCAGAAAGCCCGAAGAGAACGAGCTTTTCATCGTTGAGGGCGACTCGGCGGGCGGAACGGCAAAACAGGCGCGCGTCAGGCAGTTTCAATCCATTCTGCCCCTGCGCGGCAAGCCGTTGAACGTGGAAAAGAAGCGCCTCGATCAGGTGCTTGCCAACGAGGAGATCCGTACGATCATTTCCGCGCTCGGCGCAGGGATAGGCAACGATTTCAACCTCGAAAAGCTCAACTACCATAAGGTCATAATTCTGTCGGATGCCGATCAGGACGGTTTCCATATCCGCTGTATTCTGTTGACGTTCTTTTTCCGCTATATGCGCGATCTCGTCAATGCGGGGCACGTGTATATCGGGATGCCGCCGCTGTACAAGGTGTACAAGCAGAACGGAAGTGCGGAGGAATACGCCTACGACGACAGCGAATTGCAGGAAAAAATAGAAAAAGTCGGCAGGGGGTATCTCATCCAGCGATACAAGGGCTTGGGCGAGATGAGCGCGGAACAGCTATGGAACACGACGATGGATCCGATGCGGCGCAACCTCACGCAAGTAACGATCGAGGACGCCGTGGCGGCAGAAAACATGATAACGACGCTGATGGGCGACAGAGTAGAGGGTAGAAAAGAATTTTTAAACAGAAACGCGAATTTTAACAAGACGGATTCGTTTATGGACAAGGTGAAGATCAAGAAGGAGAACGGCGATGAGTAAGAAAGAGCAAACGAACGGGCAGCCGAAGGGCACGCTTTACGTTACCCCGCTCGAAGACGTTCTTCCCGCCTCCATGCTGCCGTATGCGGAGGAGGTCATTCTCGACAGAGCGCTGCCGCGCGTGGAGGACGGTTTAAAGCCCGTTCAGCGCAGAATTTTATATACCATGTACGAAATGGGACTGACGCCCGACAAGCCGCACAAAAAATCGGCGCGTATCGTCGGCGATTGCATGGGTAAGTATCATCCGCACGGCGATTCTTCGGTGTACGATGCAATGGTGCGCATGGCGCAGGAATTCAATATGGGTAAGACGCTTGTCAACGGGCACGGCAACTTCGGTTCGATCGACGGCGACCCCGCCGCGGCGATGCGTTATACCGAAGCGCGGTTGGAGCCGATCGCGCTCGAACTTTTGCGCGATCTGGACAAGAACACCGTTAATTTCGCACTCAATTTCGACGATTCGTTAAAGGAGCCGAAAATGCTTCCGGGGCGCTTCCCCAATCTGCTCGTCAACGGGGCTTCGGGGATTGCCGTCGGGCTTGCGACGAATATTCCGCCGCACAATCTCGGCGAATGTATCGACGGAGTGGTGGCGTATATCGAAAAGCCGTCGATTAAACTCAACGAATTGGTGGGTAAAATCAAGGCGCCCGATTTCCCCACGGGGGGCTACATTATCGCTAACGAACTGAATCAGGCGTATAAGACGGGACGCGGAAAAATTACCCTCCGCGCCAAAATCCGCATCGAGGATGGCGACAACGAAAATAAGAAGAATCTCGTGATTTACGAGCTGCCCTATCAGGTGAACAAGGCGAACCTTCTGCGCCGAATTGCGGAGCTTCGCGACGAGAAGAAAGAGGATTTTGCCTTTATCACCAAGGTCGGCGACGAGTCCGACCGCAACGGAATGCGTGCCGTCGTGGAAATACGCGCGGATTCGGATATTAACAAGTGTCTTGCGCTCTTATACAAGCATACCGACCTCGAAACCACCTTCGGCATGAACATGGTGGCAATCGCCAAGGGCAAGCCTATGCAGCTGGGACTTGTGGAAATCATCAAGCACTACGTCGAGTATCAGCGCGAAGTGGTGCTCCGCCGTACCAAGTTCGATTTGAATCAGGCAAAGGAACGCTGCCATATCCTCGAGGGTCTGATTATCGCCGTACGCAATATCGACGAGGTGATCAAAATCATCAAGAACGCCGAATCCACGTCGGACGCAAGAGACAAGCTCAGAGAGCGCTTCTCCCTGTCCGAAAAGCAGGCGCAGGCGATTCTCGATTTGCGTCTTGCGCGGCTGACCAAGTTGGAAGTGTTCAAGCTCGAGGAGGAGTTGAAGCGATTGCGCGAGCTCATCGAAAAACTCACGGCGATCGTGGGGAGCAACCGCCTGCAATTGCAGGTCGTCAAGGACGAAATTCTCGAAATCAAGAAAAAATACAAGACGCCGCGCCGCTCGCAGCTCGTATTCTCCGAGGAGGAGGCGGCGCCCGAACGGGCGGACGTCAAGCTTCCCGGCGTTGCAAGCTACGTCCTTGTTTCCGGCGACGACAAATTGAAGTGTGTCAGCGAAAAGAACTTCAATATGTCCAACAAGACGGTGGGTGAAAAGAGCAAGCCCGATGCGGTGGCGAAGCTCATGCTGAACGCGCTGTCCGATGAAACGGTGCTCGTGTTCTCGAACAAGGGCAACTGTTATCCCATGGAAGCGGGCGCGGTCGGCTGCAAATTCGGCGCGGGCGGGTTTGCGCTCAAAGACGTTTTCGAAACGGCCGATAAAACGGAAAAGCCCGTTGCGCTGCTAAAGCCGGAGAAGGAGGGGAATCTCCTGTTCTTCACCAAGCACGGAATGATCAAGCGCACGGCGCGCGGCGAATATCCCGCGGGCAAAAATATTTATCCCGCGCTGCGACTGAACGATGGCGACGAACTGCTCTGCGTCGAGCCCGAGCGGGACGCTTTGTTTACGGCGTTCTTTGTAACCAAGGGCGGTATGTGCCTCAACGCCAAAAAGGACGACGTGCCGCTTCAGGGGCGTATTTCGGGCGGGGTTAAGGGCATGAACCTGAAAGCGGGCGACGAGGTGCTGTTCGCCTCTCAGATAGACGGCGAAGGCGAAATTATCGTCGCGACCTCGGCGGGCAGATACAAGCGCGTCATTGCGGCGCAAATCGACCCGATATCCCGCAATTGCAAGGGGGTGAAGATCGCTTCGCTTACCACCGAAAGCGTTGTTTTCGCCGATTACGTTACCGTACCTTACGTGCTGGCGCTGCTCTTGCCCGAGGGCGGCATGGCTGAGCTCAATACGGAGGATATTTCCATCGACGCAACGAACACGCGCGGCAGAGCGGTTAAGAGCGCGAAGTTCGAACCCAAGGCGGTTTACGCCATGAAGTACCGTACGGAATAACGCGAATAATTGCCGTTCGGTTGCACAACATGGATACGGGAGGCAATTAATTATGGTAATCGCAAATTTAATTTCTTACGTGCTCGTCTTGCTCGGTGCGCTGAATTGGGGGCTGTACGGAATTTTCGATTTCAACCTCGTGTCGTCTATTTTTATGGGATGGCGCAGCGTAGGCTCGATCATTCTGTACGTGCTGATCGCGCTCGCGGCAATCTGGCTGATCATCTCGCCCATCATTACGAACGGCGCGTTAAAGCTGAGAGGGGACAGAGTAGTCAAGGAACGGGAAAACGCATAAAAGAAAAACGGACGGCAGCGTCCGTTTTTCTTTTGCTTTTTTTTCGGTCTTCATTCTGAAGAGCGCCGTTTATTGTCGTTCAGAGGAGCGCAGCGACTCCGAAGCGGAGTACACGAAGCGTTCGATATACGCTCTGTCTTTGGTAAAGACGGGTGTGTTTTCGTCCGCCGTCCACTTGCGCCGCACGGCGCCGTTGGGCAGGGTTACCGTTTGTTTTACGGTACAGGTGCCGCGTTTTTGCGACGGGGGATAGTCGTTCCAGTTAACGCCGCATTCCGTAAACAGCGTTTCCTGTAATTCGTCGCATTTCACGCCTTGCAATTTTTCGTGCGGGAAACGGGATTGCGCAACCATTAAAATGGAGTTTCTCGTTGCATCCTGCTGGCGCCAGATAAAGTAGTTGCATACCTCCTCCTTGGGCAGGAGAAACGCCCGCGAATCGAAGATCGCGCCCTTGCTCTTTGCCTTTGCAAGCGCGGAAAGATAGGGAGCGTCGCTCGCGTTTTCCGATTGCAGAAGCTTTTCGCACCCTTCCGAGAAGGCTTTGTTAAAGGCAAGCGTCGCCATGCTCGCCGAAATGCTGACGAGCTTTTGCAGATTGTTGTCAAACCAGGGCTGCGTGTCCGTTGCGTCGTAGTCGGTAAGTAAAAGGCTGATTTCATCCGACTGCGTATACGCGAGCTTGCAGCCCGTGATGTTTTCGCAGAGAAATTTCGCCGTTTGCAGCATCGTCTCCATAAAGAGGGGATCGAAGGGGCGGCGGAAGCCCTTGGTGAAATTGTGAAAGGTCTTTCCGTCGATGCGGATGATCGCGGGGCAGCGTTTTGTTAAATAGATTCTCGAAACGTCCTCGTAGTTCTTCATTCTCGTTGCAAGCGAACCCATAGTTTTTTCCTCCTTTGTTGTTTATTCCGTCAGCACCGTTTTAAAGTCGGTGTAAATAACGAATCCCGGTTTGGACTTCGGCGGTTTTTTTACGTATTTCAACGCGCAATAGTCCACGGGGATCCTGTCGCCCTTCGCGTCCGAATACTTCGCGCATATGTTAGCCGCAAACAGCAGCACTTCGTCCGGTACGCGCCGTCCCTCCGTTACGATTAAGACGTGGCTCGAATGGTACTTTTGCGCGTGCAGCCACACGTCGTCGGTCTTGCCGCGTTTTATCAGCCTATCGTTTTGCAGGTTGTTTCTGCCTGCGTAAATGCGGAAGCCGCCCGCTTCGAAGGTGCGGAAGGAGATTTCATCTTTCTTTTTCTTCGTCTTTACGGAGGGCGTTTTAAGAAGCCCCGCTTCCGTCAATTCCTCTTCGAGCGAGCGCAAATCTTCGCCGTCGGCGGCGCAGGCGAGCGCGGCGCGCAGCGATTGCAGATATTCCGCTTCCGACCGAGCTTCCGCTTCCTGCGGAGCGAGCGCGTCGAGCGTGCGCTTCTGCTTGCGGTATTTGGCGTAGTATTTCTGCGCGTTGTCGGAGGGGGAAAGGCGCGCGTCGAGTGCTATCTTCATTCTCGTGCCGTCGTAGTAGTTATCGAGCTCGCAGCCCTTCGCGCCCCGTTCGAGGCGGTAGAGATTGGCGGTCAACAGCTCGCCCTTGATGCGGTTTTCTTCACAGTTTTCGCATTCCCTCTGCTTTTCGAAAATCTGCAAAAGCCGTTTCTGCGCCTTCTTATCCGCGGCGTTGATTGCCGCGTCGATTTTTCGTTTGGAGGCTTCCCGCGCCTTCAACGCGCGCCGCTGCGTGTAAAAGTAAGACTGTGCCCCGGATAGGGTCGCAAACGCCTTGCCTTCTTCTGCGCGGGCGAAAAAGTCTACGGGTTTTTCCTCACACGCTACGACGCGGGGAGAAATTTCGTCGGAAAAGATATAATTATAAACGTGTTCGGCAAAGCCGCCGCCGCGATAGCTTTTTACGATTTGCTCCGCCGTACACGGCGCAAGCCCCGCCACGCGTTCGAAGAGGAAGCGCGCCGTATCGCCCTCGGGTTTCGTCTGAAACAGCGCTTTTAAGGCATCGACGTCCTGCGGATTCACTTTGTCCTGCGGAGCGGGCAGCGTATACTTCGCGCCCGAAAAAATAATTCTCTTGCAGTTTTCGTCCACGGAGGTCGTTTTCAGCGCGCCCAAAATCATACCGTTTTCCGTTAAAACAAGGTTGGAATATTTGCCCATGATCTCGGCGTAAAGCGTACGTTCGGCTTGGGTAAAGTCGGAAACGCAGCGAAAGCGTAGGGCGAGAATGCGTTCGAATCCGACGAGGGAAACGCCCGTGATTTCCGCGCCCTGCAAGTGCTTGCGCAGCAGCATACAGAAGTTCGGCGCAACGAGGGGGTTGTCCTTTTCGTCGTCGCAAAAATAAACGCCGCAGTCGGAGGCGTTTGCGTTCAAAATCAGTTTAACCGTATTTTTTCCCGTGTATATAAGTAAGGACACTTCGTCCTTTTCGGGTTGATTGACTTTGTTTATCCGTCCGCCCGACAGCGCCGCGTTAAGTTCGGCGGCGTTCAGGCGCAGGGTAAAGGCGTCTTGCGGCATATCGGTGCTCCTCGGTTTTTCTGCTACAATTATACCCGAAAAAACGCAATTTGTAAATAAAAACGCTTTCCTTTTGCGAGACTTTATGTTAAAATGTAATTTGCAATTTATTTGGAAAGACAGGAGATAAACTATGAAGTACGTAACTGAACCGTCGGAAAAGAGCACGGTAAAAGTAAGCATGACGTTCACGCCCGAGGAGTGGGCTGCGGCGAACGACAAGGCGTATCTTGAAAACCGCAAGAAGTACGCCGTAAACGGATTCCGTAAAGGCAAGGTGCCCAAGCACGTTCTCGAGCTGTATTACGGGAAGGGGCTCTTCTACGAAGAGGCGCTGGGGATTCTGTACGGCGAGCATTATTCCGACGTGCTCGAAAAGGAAAAGGATCGTTTTACGGCGGTGGGCGAGCCTTCGCTGTCGGTGGACGACATTTCGGACGAAAAGGTCGTGCTCGTAGCTACCGTGCCCGTTCTGCCCGACGTGGAAATCCAGACGTACAAGGGTATAAAAATTACCAAGTTTGAGTATACTGTTACGGATGCCGACGTAGACAAAGAGATCGAAGGCACGCGCGAACGCGTTGCGGAGAAGGTGGAAGTTACCGACCGCGCTGCAGCGATGGGCGACACCGTAAAAATCGACTTCGTCGGCACGAAGGACGGCGAAGCGTTCGAGGGCGGTACGGCGGAAGGCTACGATCTTACGCTCGGCTCCCGTTCCTTCATCCCCGGCTTCGAAGAGGGCGTCGTCGGCATGAAAATCGGAGAAAAGAAGGACGTTGCCGTCAAGTTCCCCGACGACTATCAGGCGGAAAATCTGAAAGGGCAGAACGCGACGTTTGCGGTTACCCTGCACGCGATTACGGGCAAGAAGCTTGCCGAGCTCAACGACGAGTTTGCCAAGAAGATGGGCAGCGAGACGATGGAGGCATACCGCGCGAAGGTGAGAGAGCGCCTCGAAAAGAACGCCGCGACCCGTTCGCGCAACGAAACGGAGAACGCCATTCTCACGGAAATCGCCAAGGGTGCAAAGGCGGAAATTCCCGATGCGCTCATCTCCCGTCAGGAGGATATCTCCCTGCGTAACATGGAATACAACCTCATGTATCAGGGCATCAAGCTGGACGATTATTTGAAATATATCGGCTCGACGCGCGAGGAATACAAGAAGAACTTCGAGGAAGAGGCAAAGACGAGCGTTCTGCATCAGCTGATTCTCGAAAAAATCATCAAGCTCGAAAACATTACGGCGAGCGAAGAAGAAATCAACGCGAAGGTCGAAGAGCAGGCGAAGAGCGTCGGCAAGAGCGCGGAGGAGTACAAAAAGACGATCGATCCCCGTCAGCTCGATTATATCGAGAACGATATCAAGGTAACCAAGCTCTTCACCTTCCTCGAAGCCAACAACGAAATGACGGCGTTTAAGGAAGAAAAGTCCAAGTCCGCGCCCAAGAAGAAGGCGGAAGCGGACGGCGGGACAAAACCCAAGGCTGCCCCCAAGAAGAAGGCGGCGGCAAAAAAGGAGGATTGACATGAGCGCAAAAAACGTACTCATCCCTTACGTCGTGGAACGTACGTCGGGCGGCGAACGCTCGTACGATTTGTTCTCCCGTCTGTTGGAGGACAGAATCATCTTTCTGAGCGGCGAAATCGACGACGCGCTTGCAAACACCGTCGTTGCGCAGCTCATCTATCTCGAAGGCAAAGACCCTTCGAAGGATATCAGCATCTATATCAACTCCCCCGGCGGTTCGGTTACGGCGGGCATGGCGATTTACGATACGATGAATTACATCAAGTGCGACGTTTCCACCATCAGCGTCGGATTCTCCGCGTCCATGGGTGCGTTCCTGCTTGCAGCGGGCACGAAGGGGAAGCGTTACGCATTGAAAAACAGCGAGATCATGATCCATCAGGTGCTTGGCGGCGCGCAGGGTCAGGCAAGCGACGTTAAGATCCACGCCGAACAGCTGTTAAAGACCAAGGCAAAGATGAACCGTATTCTTGCGGAAAATACGGGGAAACCCATCGAGGTGATCGAGCGCGATACCGACCGCGATAATTATCTTACGGCGGACGAAGCGCTTGCTTATGGTATCGTCGATAAAGTGTACGAAAAAAGATAATACGGAGTAAAAATGGCAAAATACGAACAATTCTGTTCCTTCTGCGGCAAGGAAAAGGCAAAAACCAAAAAACTGATTGCGGGGCCCGACGGCATTTTCATCTGCGACGAGTGCGTAGCGCTCTGCAACGATATGCTTTCGAAGATGCCCGCGAGCGATACGCCCGCGCCCGTCGAACTGAAAAAGCCCGCCGAAATCAAGGCGGAGCTCGACCAGTATATCGTCGGACAGGATAAGGCGAAGAGGGTTCTTTCGGTTGCCGTCTATAACCACTACAAGCGGATCAACGCTTTGAGCGCAGGAAAGCAGGACGACGGCGTCGAAATCGAAAAGAGCAACATCCTGTTGCTCGGTCCGACGGGAAGCGGAAAGACTCTTCTTGCGCGTACGCTTGCCAAAATATTGAACGTTCCTTTTGCAACGAGCGACGCCACCACGCTGACCGAAGCGGGTTACGTGGGTGAGGACGTCGAAAACATTCTCTTAAAGCTCATACAAAATGCCGACTACGACATCGAACGCGCGCAGCGCGGCATCATCTATATCGACGAAATCGACAAGATCGCGCGGAAGGGCGAAAACGTTTCCATTACGCGCGACGTGTCGGGCGAGGGCGTGCAGCAGGCGCTTTTGAAGATTATCGAAAGCACCACGGCAAACGTGCCCCCGCAGGGCGGCAGAAAGCACCCGCAGCAGGACTGTATGCACATCGACACCACGAACATTCTGTTTATTTGCGGCGGGGCGTTCGTAGGCTTGGATAAAATCGTATCGGCGCGGAAGGACGATTCGGGCTTGGGCTTCGGCGGAACCGTAAAACTCGGTTCGAACGAGGTGGACTACACCCTGCTCGAGGACGTAAAGCCGCAGGATCTCACCAAGTTCGGCTTGATCCCCGAATTTGTTGGGCGTATTCCCATTACCGTCAGCTTGCAGGCGCTCGACGAAGATGCGCTCGTTAATATCCTGACCCGCCCGAAAAACGCGATTATCAAGCAGTATCAGAAGCTCGTCGGACTTGACGGCGTAAAGCTTACGGTGGAGGACGGCGCGGTGCGCGAAATCGCCAACACGGCGATCCGTTTAAAGACGGGCGCGCGCGGCTTGCGTACGATTATCGAAAGCCTGATGATCGACGTCATGTACGACATTCCCTCGGTAAAGAACGTAGAAGAAGTGATCATTACCAAAGACTGCGTAGACAAGGGCGAAAAGCCCCGCTTGATTTATAAGGAAACGGCTTAAATAAAAAACCCGCGCTCGGCAGCGCGGGTTTTTACATGCGTTCGGCTTCGTCCGACAGCCCTAGCAGATAATCGCTCGTTACGTCGAAATATTTTGCGAGCACGATAATGGCGTTCGCGTTCGGTATTTTCGTTCCCTTTTCCCAATATCCGAGAACGCTTCGGCTGAATCCGATTTCTTTTGCAAGCCGAACCTGCGACAAACCTTTTTCCGTGCGCAACTCGACCAAGCGATCACTGAAATTTCCCATAGTCAAATATTACCACTTTTGAGGCATAAAATACTTGACTTGCCTCTATAAAGGCAGTATAATAAGTGACAGACCGATACGAAAGGAGAGGGAAAAGATGAATTCGGCGATCGAAGAAATCTATTATGCAACGCGCGGCATGCGCACGGAGAGCGCGGACGGGCAGGAAGCCGAAGAGCGGCTTTCCCTGGCGGCGGGGTACGACGAAACGCTGAAAGAGCTTTTAAAAGACAACGCAAAGGCGTTGGAAGCGTTTGAAGGTTATAAGGAAGCGCTTGCAAGTTGCGGCGCGTCGGAGGCGTGCGAAGCGTTTAAGGAGGGCTTCCGCTTCGGCTTGTGCGTCGGAATCGAAGCTAAGGAAGAGAAATAACAATGTAAACCGAACGCCCCCGCAGGGATTCTGCGGAGGCGTAGTTTATTTATCGATTCAGATATCGGTCGTCTTCGTCCAGACGTAGCATTTAAAGTCGACCGCCTCCGTCAACAATTCCGCCGCACGGGCAGGGTCGCTCAACTCTTCCGCCGAAACGGGGGAAGTTTCTCCGTTTTTGTTCGTACGCTGCCAATTTTCGGGGGCGCGGAAAACGACGCTTTGCAAAGAGACGGAAGTGTATTCATTTACTTCGGCAATACTGATCAGACTTTGGGGAATCACGACGCTTTTGAGATTGTGAATCGCATTATGTGCAATCGTAAGCGTTCCCTCTTTAATTACCAATGGTTCGGGGCAAATACCCGCATTCGTTGCAACCAAGTGGCGGTTAATATATAACGCCCCGTCTTCCCAATTCGCCGGATCTTGTACGTAAGCCGTTTGGTTGAAAGCGTATGCGCCGATATACCGTAAACTGTCGGGAAGGGTAATTTCGGAAAGTTCGCTGTTTTGCGCAAACGCATTTGCTTCGATTAAGGTAACGCCTTCCGGAATCACGATTTTTTGCAGTTTCGTCTGCGCGAACGCACCGTGTTCGATGGCGGTTACGCTTCCGTCGGAAGGGATAATGCTTGCGGCGCACCCCCAAATCAGCGTTTTCGACGCCGTCGCTATAATACAGTTGTTTGCGCTGTGATATTTCGGGTTTCCTTCCGCTACCGTTAATTTAACCAAATTGGCTTGACCTCTTGAAAGGGTGGGGACATTGTTTCCGTATTGCTCGTTGAATTGAGTAATTGTTTTAGGGAACGTAAATCCCGTAACGTATTTGCAGTTTGCTACGCCGCCGCGTTGAATTTCTGTAACGGGCAGTCCTTCGTGCGTTTCGGGGATGACGATTTCTCCGCAGTAATAATCGCGTGTGTCGGGGTGGACGCGTACCGAATAGGCGTTATCGTCGTTGAGAGAAAACATAAATTTTGCTTCTTCCATTGCGCCGCAGTAAATACAGTAGCCCTGTTCGTACAAATGCCCGTACTTTTCAATGATCTCGGCGTTGCTTTCTCCGCACGTCTTGCATACGGAAAGTGTCAAGCCGTTTTCCGTACAATCTGCATAGAATACCGTTTGGGTTTTTCCCCAATCGTGCCCCGTCGCCTGTAAAAAATCGTAGTCGGTATCGCCGCATTTTTCGCAAGTGCGCGTACGGTAGCCGATCGAAGCGCAGGCGGGCTCGCACGCCGTCTCCCAAGCGGAATAGGCGTGACGGCAGGCGAAAACGTTGCCCAGATTCGTGCTTGTTCCGTCGGTATATTCGACGATAAGTTCGTTTTGCGCGTTTAAGCCGACGGATAAAATACCTTTCCCGTCCGTACCGTCTATGCCGTCCTTGCCGCGGATCTCCGAAATAAAGTCGTCTAACGAGCCCGAATAGCCTAATTCCACAGCTTTTTCGTAGGCGGCTTCCAAGGCGGATGCGTCGCCGGTTCCGCTTTGTTTATGGCAAGCGGAAAAGAACGCACTGCATACAAGCGTCGCCGCGGCAAAAATAACGATTGCCCGTTTCAATTTCATAAAAGTTTCTCCTTTGCGGTAGCAATATTATATCATACTTTATTATATCATACTTTACAATCATGCGCAACCTTTTGATAATATTTTGTATCGGGCGGCGAAAGACAACGTTATTCGTGCAATTTGCCGTAAAATAGGGGAAAAAGGCGCGTTTGTTTTGTGCAAATCAAACAAAACACAGAGGCATATTCGTTGAAATTGCCTATTGAAAAAAATTGCGTTTTGTAGTAAAATAAGAGTAAGCGTTTGAGAATCGAACGGCTAATGAAAATTCGGAGGAAAAATTCATGTCAGGTCTTTTGCTGAAAAACATCAACAAAGTGTATCCCGGCGGAAATCAGGCGGTATTTAACTTCTGCCTCGACATTCGGGATAAGGAATTTATCGTATTCGTCGGTCCTTCCGGTTGCGGAAAGTCGACCACGTTGCGTATGATTGCAGGTCTCGAAGAAATCTCTTCGGGCGAGCTGTACATCGACGGTAAGCTCGTCAACGACGTCGTTCCCAAAGACAGAGATATCGCCATGGTATTCCAGAACTACGCGCTTTATCCGCATATGTCCGTTTACGACAATATGGCGTTCGGTTTAAAACTGCGCAAGGTACCCAAGGAAGTTATCGACGAAAAGGTAAAGGCGGCTGCCGAAATCCTCGGGATCACCGATTATCTGTCCCGTAAGCCCAAGGCTCTTTCGGGCGGTCAGCGTCAGCGTGTCGCGCTCGGTCGTACCATCGTCCGCGAACCCAAGGTATTCCTTCTCGACGAGCCTTTGTCCAATTTGGACGCGAAGCTTCGTGCGCAGATGCGTACCGAAATTTCCAAGCTTCACGTTCGTCTTGCCACCACGTTCATCTACGTTACGCACGACCAGATCGAAGCTATGACGATGGGTACGCGTATCGTCGTTATGAAGGACGGATTCATGCAGCAGGTGGACACGCCGCAGAACCTTTACGACTATCCCATCAACCTGTTTGTCGCGGGCTTCATCGGAACGCCTCAGATGAACTTCTTCAAAAACTCCACGATTACGGAAGCGGACGGCAAGGTATACGTCAACTTCGTTGGCGGAAACAAGATTTTGCTTCCCAAAACGATGGTTTCGAAGATCAAGAATCTCGAAGAGTACGTCAACACGGATAAGCCCGTAACGCTCGGCGTTCGTCCCGAGGATATCCACGAGGACGACCTGTTCATCTCCAATTCGCCCGATACCATCGTTAAGGCGAAAATCGACGTTATCGAAAAGCTCGGCGCCGAAACGCAAATTTACTGCGACCTCGACTACGAGCAGGATAAGAACAGCGTTATCGACAATGCGGCGCAGATGATTGCAAAGATTTCTTCCCGTGCGGTAGTGGGGCTCGGCGAAATCGTAGAGCTTGCGTTTGATGCAAAGCACATTCACCTGTTCGACGGCGTAACGGAAGCCACCATGTTGGAGCGCGACGAGCACTACGACGTCATTCCCGAAAACGCGGAGGGCGCGGCGTTCGTACCTCCTACGCCTCAGGAAATGAAGGCGCAAATCGATGCGGCTCGCGTTATCACCAAGGAAATGAAGAAGCAGATGAAGCGCGACGCAAAGATGGAACAGAAGAAAAAGGAAGCCGCTTTGAAAGAGAGCGCAGAATCCGAAGCTCCCGTAAAGACGGAAGAGGAAGAATCTTCTGCCGAAGATAAGAAAGAAGACTGACTTTAACGGTTAAAAAGCGTTTGCCGAAAGCGCAATTCCCATAGGGATTAAAAAAAGCGAAGAAATTCAAAATTCTTCGCTTTTTATAATTATCCGACAAATTGAAATTTATCGTATTATTGATAACTTAAAATCAACTCTCAAAATTCAACTTTAGTTCGTGTTCTCTTACGGGCATACCAAATCCCGTCGTGCCGACATACACAAGCGGATAGACGAAATGTATGCCGCGATACGTTCTGCATACTTGGTATAGCCATAACTCTTCGTTTTCAGCAATGTTAAGCGGTTTAGCGGTAAATTGTGCTTTTATTGAGTTTCCTCCCCGGCCATTTTTCTCAATCTCGTACTTATAGTCAGTAATTTCAAGGTTAGTTTTATAAGCGTCTTGATGAATACAAACCTCGTCTTTTAGCAAAATATAGTAAACGCCCTCTATTTCTTCAACCGTTCCGTCCCATGTCAAGGGAACGTCCTCATAGCTTTCCAAAGGCTTGCCTTTTTCAACGACCGTATATATTCCGCCGACGTTTAAATAAGGTTCTTTAACTGCTTTAACCGTGCAGTTTTTATCAAAAGTTACGGGAACGTTGTCGTTTACCTGACTGTAATTCGTGTTGTAAAATACCTCGTCGTCCAAACCTGATTTATCGTCGTAAACTTTTTCAAACTGCGTAATAATATAACCTTGCCGGTACGCGGAGTTCATAAAAAAATCACCGGCTGCTGCCCAAGACCAGCCATCATTTGTATCTATAAAATTATCTACAATGATAGTATAATCCGCATTCTTTATTACCGAATAATAGTTTGTGTTATCTTCTTTCTCTATGCCGTTGATTGCTGTATCGATAATGTCGGCAACACTATTGTTGTTTAGATATTCTATACCTTCTTTTTCTGCTTTATTGATAATAGAATTAACTAAAATAATAAAGGTAGTTAATCTTTGTTGCCCGTCAACGATATGATAGGCTTCATAATCATCTTGATTGATTAACCATTTTTCTTCTGCCCAATTTTCATAATCAGAGCGCTTTAATTTTTTTAAAGACAGCATACCGGTATAATGATATCTATCTTCCGCAAGATTAATTAAATCATCCCAAAAATCAACCAGTTGTGGCGTTTGCCAAGCATAACCTCTTTGATAATCGGGGATACGAAAAATTCGTTTATCAAATAGTTTAGAAAGCGAAATCATATTATTCATATCGAACTAACTCCTTACAAGCTTTTTATAATTATAGCATAAAGAATTGCTTTCTTCAAGCATATTGCAGAATAGTCAAAATAAAAAGAAAATGCTATGCGGCGTTGCATTAGGTGGACGGAAAATTCTTCCGCAGTATTTTGATATCTGCTTTATACTCTTGATTTACAATAAAAACTTTGATGTCTGCTTGATATTCTTGATTAACGAGTTTGCATCCTTTTATCAGGTCTGCATTCTTCTCTTTGTATTGTTGATCGACAAAAAAGACCTTATATTTTGCCTTATATTCTTGGTCAACAATGTAAACTTTACCGCTCATAACTACCTCCGTATTATTTATATTTGATTGCCGCATAGCATCCCCATAAATGTGCACCAATAAAAAAGTGCGCCAGCCAAAGCCAACGCACGAAAAACGCAAACTCCGACTGTCGCCAAACAAGTTTATATGCAGTACGGGTAAATCGTCCACATAAATGGAATTTGCATTTTTGCCAAATTCAAAATATGGACGACACGAAAAAAGGATATACCCATTCTACTGAATTAAAAAAGCCCGTACTCCTAATTAGGGCATATAACTTGTTTGGCATAATTAGTATAGCATATTTTAAAGTGGAAATCAATGATTTTGCCAAAGCGTACTGTTTCAGTCATTGCATTGCAGGGAACATTGTAGAAGAAATCATCTTAACGGATATTCAAAGCAAAGCGAAAGCGGTAATAACGGACGAAGCGGCAGTGCGTAGAAAGTTTCTTGAAAAGAACGCAAAGTTCACACAAGAGAAAATTAAAGCGGCGCAGGTGGAATTAAAGCATAAAAGTAAACGGCTTGCGGAATTGGACGGACTGATTGAAAGCGTATATGAGGACAAAGTCAAAGGCAAAATGCCCGAAGATATTTGTATCAAGCTGATGAACAGATACACAGACGAGCAGAAAACTCTAACGGAAGAAATCCAAACGCTAAAAGAAAGTCTTGCGGAAAGCAACCAAGCTAATGCCGATGTGGACGAGTTCATAAGAAAAATCAAGCGTTACATAAACCCAACGGAATTGAC
>Ga0073908_1000260_pt1 | contig 84696 bp, 75 predicted proteins | sample MucameincwithD2O_FD_65484 | JGI IMG/M metagenome (GOLD analysis project Ga0073908, IMG submission 65484) | Mouse cecum microbial communities from Vienna, Austria - Mucus amended microcosms incubated with D2O | ecosystem: Host-associated > Mammals > Digestive system > Large intestine > Cecum... | reverse complement strand
TAAATAAGTAAAGCCGTGTGAAGCGAGAGTTTCACGCACGGTTTATTGAGAAGCTCGGGGTGAAACTCCCCTTGCTTACTCGGCGGTCGGAACGGGAATTAATCCCGTTCCTCCTACTCGATTCTTTTATCAAATAGATTTTGTGAGATAATCCCTAACAACCATTATCCCAATCATTTTTCTTTGGTAATAAGCCCAACTACCAATATTCACGACTTACAGGAGGGAGTGTCCAAAACGGACACTCCCTATAAATATATCCTATTTTATATATCGCGCCACACTTGGGATTTCGCACTTACAAATCAATTCAGAGTATGATTGACAGTCTGATTTTTCGCTGAAAGATGAAATCGAATTAAATTCAAGCAGTTATATAATCATATATCCTCATTTATAAGATATGTGAATACCATTTATGCAAAAATGACCAAAGATTGGGGGCTGTTCAGCATCCGACTCTTTGACAAGAGGAAAAGTCCCATGGAAAATCTTATGAATTAGGGTTATCCATTAATTGTACAAGGTTATCTGATTAATAACCAATCCATTCTATTGAAACCAAGTTCTTTTGTATCACAAATCCATAAACATAAAACGCATGAAAGAAAATTTATCATTTGAAGAAATGCCCCAAGCTATCTTGGAACTGTTACAAAAAGTGGAAAGTATTCAAACCGACGTCGGCGAATTGAAAGAACGTTGCTCCCAAAAGCCGGACGAACCTATGATAGGAATTGATGAAGCCTGCAAAATACTTCATCGGGCAAAATCAACCGTGTATGCCCTCACGCAAGCACATAAGATACCGTTCTACCAACCGGGAAAGATGCTCCAGTTCAAACGCTCGGAACTGATGGCGTGGATGGAAAACGCACGGCAGGAGACCAACAGGCAGACACGGGACAAGATTATCAATGATATGCAGCAGGGCATTCGCCATAAGCCGAAATCTAATTGGGGAATGAAATGATGACATATATTGAATTGCTTAACCGATTTTGGCACGCCAATAAAACAGAACGTTTCAGCATAGGAGAACGTGAGTTGTATTATTATCTGTTGAATGAATGCAATAAGAACTATTGGTATATGCCTGTTTCTTGTCCGACTTCCGTAATATGTACCGTCACCGGACTGAACAAGCAAACTTTGATGCGTGCCCGTGATAATTTGAAAAAACGAGGGCTTATCGACTACACGGAAGGTATTCAGAACTCCAAAGCTCCCACTTATATCATAATAATGGACAAAGATGAATTTGTGACCGCTAATGTGACCGGTTGCGTTACCGCTACAAAGACCGCTTCCGTTACCAGTAATAAAGATAAAGACTCGTCCACTATCACCATACCGTAGTTTCGGATAAAGGATTTTACATCATTCTCCTCAAAGCAAGATTGCATCAGGGCAATATCTATTATGCCGTGCAAATTGTTCCCTTTAGAGTCCAATGTGCCGAAAGGTGAGAATGCTTTCTTTCGCCCACGTTTATGAGAGGTATCTTCTACAGTATAGTCTATTTCTAAGAATTCTTCCAATCGGGTTTTCCATTGGTCAAGCAAGGCTTTAGTATGTACAAGAATCAGCGTATTCACCTTGCGCTCTGCTATCAATCCGATAGCCGTGACAGTTTTACCAAATGCGGTAGTTCCATGTAATATACCATTATTATGAAAAGTCAGACTTTGGACAGCCGTAGCTTGTTCTTCACGCAATTCTCCTTTAAATTGAACGGAGATTGTTATTCCTTGTTCCGTCCAGTCATCTATACAATAAGCCACATGATGTTCATCCAATAACTTTGTAACGGCATCTTCACACCCACGAGGCAAAGCAATGTGTTTATCCGATAGTTCCGCACATGAAATAACACGAGGAACATTGTATGATAACCTCATGCCCAACTTTGCATAGAATTCCGGATTTTTGAAGGAAGCAATACGTTTCAAATGATTTATCGCCTTTGCGGAAAGTCCGTCCAAAGGGATATAGAGCATATTGGACTTAATGATAAGTATCTCCTTCGGGAAATCATCTTTTACAATCTTCTGTGCCGACGGTGTTTCCCATGGTTGGGATTCGCTTGTAGTGGATAACTCTCCAAGTTCCGAAGCTATTCCATATTTCAATAGAATCCTGTCAACCAATGCTTCTGATACTTTTCGCACACTCAACAGATACTCCCATTGGTCTTTATAAGGTATAAAGTTCTCGTCCACGAATACACTATTCCCCTCTTTTCGAGCTTTGCCTTGCAGGGGCAATGCAACCAAGTTTCCGAAACCACCCTCTGGCAACCTGTCTTGATTGGGAAAGAAACGGTCGTAAGACTTAAAGGTCATACGCCCATTTCTATCCATCGCTTCCGTCAATATGGTATTGCCTAATTTCCTTGCCTTACTTGCTTCCAAAGGTGTTTCAAAGAATACCCATACATGCGCACCGTTTCCTGAGCGTGAACGTTCTACGCTGTACGGAATTTCCCATTCCTTACAAATATTTATATAGGATGACACATCATTCTGATAACCATGTTCGCAAGATTTATCATCAAAGTCGGCACAAAGAAAGTTGCATTTGTTATCCTGAAGAATAGCATACACTCCGATTACATCACAACAATTAATCTCCTTGCCTTCAAGATGTTTATAAATATCTTCGTAATCCAATTCTTTAAATTGGCGATTCGGGCATTCCGTACATTTGTATTTCCGTTTATCACATAATTGCCTGTTCCATTCATTTAAGCATACGGGCTGATAACCGGATTTTCCGCTTGACCTACTATACCATCTTCTTGCGAACACATCTTCCCGACCATGAAATAATCCTCTGAACAACGCCACCTTTTCTTCCAAAGACAGACGAGGCATCACGATACTCTCTTGTGGCTTCTCATCTTCTATATGCAATAGCTCCTTTAGATGTTTAATCTCATCTTTCAAAGCATTGTTTTCCTCTTGAAGCCGTATGCTCAGTGTAAGGAGTTCTTTATATGTCAAGGGGCTTTTCATAGGCTCTCAAAAAGACTATTATGGTAAAAAATAACTTGTTATGGCATAAAGCGGAACATTCGTCATCCAGTCTTGCTCTCGGTAATCCGACATAGAGAAACGCAACCCATGCATCTCCGAGTGGGAAGCCACAAAAGTTGAAAGCGATTTGGCACGAAGATTCTCTTCCGCTTTCGCTTCTATCGGAACAATTTCGCTACCGTGCTGAATTAAGAAATCAATCTCCAACTTGGCATCGTTGCTATAATAGAATACAGAAGTATCATGAGTAGCTACCAATTGGCTCATCACGTAGTTTTCCGTGAAAGCTCCTTTGGATTCTTCCATACCGTTTTCCGCTACCAATAACTTTTCGGGAGGTGTTTCGCTCATAGCTCCTAACAGACCGCAATCCAGAAGAAAAAGTTTGAAACTGGAAATATCTACATAGAACTTCAAAGGCATCTTGGCTTCGTTTACCCGTTCTACTTTATAAACCAGACCGGCATCCATTAACCATTGGATAGCCACCTCAAAATCTTTCGCTCTGCCTCCCGGCTTTGCCACACCATAAATGAACTTCTTATTCTCTTTCACCAATTGTGAGGGCATGGATTGCCACACCATATTGATACGATTGGATTCCGAAGTAGGCACATGTTTTGATATATCTTTTTGGTAAGTATAAAGAATATTCTTCTGAATCTCCCTCACCTTGACAGCATCATTGGTTTCGATAAACTTACCGACAGCTTCAGGCATACCGCCTACGAAATAATACTCACGTAACGCCTTTATATATTCGCTCTTAAGGAGTTTTATCGTCACCCAGTCTTTGGAACGTAAAATATCAACCAATTGCCTATTCCCTTTTGCCAGTAAAAACTCATCGAACGTCATGGGATAGATATGTAAAATATCGACTTTGCCGACTGGAAATGATTCCCCTCGGTGCATAGTAATTCCCAATAACGACCCGGCAACTGCTACGTGATACTGAGGTGCGTTCTCACAAAAATATTTCAATACCGACAATCCACGTGGTGCTTCTTGGATTTCATCAAGAATAATCAGAGTTTTTCCGGCTTCTATGCTTTGTCCTGCAATAGCACCAAGTGCAAGGACGATACGTTGCATATTATAATCTTGCACGAACAGGTTCTTCGCCAACACATTATCCTCGCAGTTTACATAAACCACGTTGTCAAATTCTTCTTCTCCGAATTTTCGGAGGATATAGGTCTTGCCAACCTGACGTGCGCCTGCTAAGATAAGAGGTTTTCTTCCCTCTTTATTCTTCCATTCCCTAAGTTGCTCTATGATGTTTCTATACATGGCAATTATTGGTTTAATTAGACTTCAAATGCAAATATACATTTTTCCGACCGAACATAGATAATCATACCACATTTTTTCAACCGAACATCAATTGAATTATCACATAAATCAGACCGAATATCAAAAAACAATCACTTTTATACTCGTTTCTGCCATTTTTTACTTACTTTTGTGGTCAGAGTTCCGGCAAAAGAACACAAGAAAAAAGCACGGTACGAGAATTAGGGTTATTCTATTGATAAATAGTAAGTTGAAATTCCCTAAACTTTCTCTCCCATTTGTCAAATGGCTACTCGTACCTATTAAAACAGAAAGTGCTGATTACTACGAATGTAAAGATAATTGCAGGAAAGAACTGTGAATATCCACAGTGTGGATGACTTTCTTTTGTCTCCTGCTGGCATGGAAAAGTTGGTTTATTCTTATTTTCCGAATTGTAACGCGAATCCCAGATTGAAGAATGTGATGTTGTTTTTGAACCAATTGTGATTCACTCCGTCATCATAGCCGTCCGTGTTGTAAAGTCGTGCATCGGGGTTGGCAAACCAGTCTGCTGTCAGGAAATCACAGCGAATCATGCCCGAGAGTTTACGGCTGATGCGGAACTCATAGCCTGCAGCGAAAGTTATTCCACAATATCCTTTATGGAAAAGGTGTCCGTTCCGTTCACCGCGTTTATATGTCCGTTCTTGATAGTTCATATACCCGATGCCGAACGAGAGGAACAGTCCTTGATTCCCGTTGCTCCACAAGGGCCGGTATGTGATGTTGGGGCGTATGCAGTGCAGATGTGCCTTATCCGGCAGACGTGCCATGCGTAGATAGTCATATTGAAGTCCTGCGGCAAATAGGGGCGTGATGTAGTAGCGGCCTTCTGTCATCAGGTCATATCCCACCCGGTTGCCATTCTTGCTGAAGAAGTCGTTACGGTTTCCCTCTACATGAGGTAAGGATACACCGCCACCGAAGATGATACTGTAATTTTGCGGCAGGCATTCGCTTTGTGCCAGCAAATCCGTCACTCCAACGGGCAGTAGAAGGCAAAGAAGGAGGAACCGTTTCATGCTGTAGCTGAGGTCTTTGGAGATATTGTATATTTTTATCTTATCGTTTGCCGTATAGCTTGTCTATCAAATCCGCCCGTCCTATCCGCCGCAGTTCGTTTATGATGTTCCTGCGTTCCTCGGGTTTGTACCAGAAGAAGAACTGGCGTTGCGCCAGCTTCTCGCGTTGCGTCTTGGCGCTGAACACCGGTTCCAACGTATAAGGATGGAAGCCCGTGTACCATGCTTCGGTGGCAATGGTCATGGGAGTAGGGGTAAAGTCCTGTACTTGTTCCAGATGGAAATCCAGGCGTTTGGTGATGACGGCAAGTTCAGCCATATCCTCCTCCTTGCATCCGGGATGGCTACTGATGAAATAAGGGATAAGCTGCTGACGCAGTCCTTCTTCACGGTTGATTCTGTCGAATATCTTCTTGAACTCACCGAACTGGCTGAACGAAGGTTTGCGCATGATGTTGAGCACGCGGTCCGAGGTATGCTCCGGAGCCACTTTCAGACGGCCGCTGACATGGCGGGCGATGAGCTCGCGGGTATATTCCTGCGTACTTTTGTCGGTGTCCGGATTCTTGCTCTGGTGCAGTAGCAGGTCATAGCGTACACCGCTGCCGATGAACGACTTCTTGATGCCGGGCAGGGCATCTACGGCATGATAGATGTCAAGCAGTGGACGGTGGTCTGTATTCAGATTGGGGCATACTTTGGGGTAGATGCACGACGGACGTTTACATTTTCTGCAGATAGCCTCATCCCGTCCCTTCATCCGGTACATATTGGCCGACGGACCTCCCAAGTCACTTAAGTAACCCTTAAAGTCGGGCAGCTCTGTGATGGCTTTTACCTCTTTCAGAATGCTTTTCTTGCTGCGGCTTACGATGAACTTGCCCTGATGTGCGGAAATGGTACAGAACGCACATCCTCCGAAACATCCGCGGTGCAGGTTGACGGAGAACTTTATCATGTCGTATGCCGGAATGCGTTTCCCCTTATATTTGGGGTGGGGCAGGCGTGTATAAGGCAAGTCAAAAGAATGGTCGAGCTCGGCTTCCGTTAAAGGGGGATAGGGGGGATTGACCACCACTGTCTGTTTGCCGGTCTTCTGCAGCATGCGGGATGCTGTATATTTGTTACTTTCCTCCTCGATATGACGAAAGTTGGCAGCTTCTTTCTTTTTATCTTTCAGACATTCTTCATGGGAAAAGAGGGTGATATCTCCTTCTTGTGCTACTACTTCCTTGTCAAGATAAACCATTTGAGGAATATCGGCGATGAGCTCTTTGAAGCTTTGGGCGTCCACTTGTGTCTGTTGGCGTTTCAGTCTCTCTGCAAGTTCCACCACCGGTTTCTCTCCCATGCCGTAGATGAGTGAGTCGGCACCACTGTCGAGAAGGATACTGGGGCGTACACGGTCTTGCCAATAGTCATAGTGTGTCAGGCGGCGCATGCTTGCCTCGATGCCGCCCAGTACGACGGGGACGTCGGGAAATAGTTTCTTCAATATGTGGGTATATACAATGGAAGGATATTCGGGGCGCATATCCGGACGTGCGTCCGGTGTATAGGCGTCATCACTGCGCAAGCGTTTGTTGGCAGTGTATTTATTGACCATCGAATCCATACAGCCGGGACTGATGCCGAAAAACAGACGGGGACGTCCCAGCTTCTTGAAGTCGCGCAAGTCGTCGCGCCAGTTGGGCTGGGGAACGATGGCTACGCGTAATCCTTCCGCCTCGAGGATACGGCCTATGACGGCAGCTCCAAAAGACGGATGGTCTATGTAGGCATCACCGCTGAAAAGTATTACATCCAATTCGTCCCAACCATGCAGCTCTACTTCTTTTTTGGTGGTGGGGAGCCAGTCTGTAAGGCGATATTCTTTCATTAATCCATTGTAAATTGTAATGTCATTCGTTCTCCGTCATAAATCTCACGGAAGCCTATCTGTTGCTCGGCAAGATACTCTTTCATATCATTGAAGGCAGTGGCGTCATCCATGATGATTTCCAGCTTCTCGCCTTTCCCGACCTCGCACATGGTTTTTATGGCAGGAATTAGAGGGCTGTAATGCTGTTGTCCGCAGGTGTCGATGGTTTTCATTTATTCTTCTTCTATGGTGTCTTGTTGGGAAAGCCATTGCAGATAGAGCTTGATGAGTTGCTGTAGTCCGAAGGCCTTCATGTTGTTGTGGTAGATAACGTCGATGCAGAGGTCGAGCAGGTCTTTGCTGTCTTCCTCTTGCGCGGCGATGAGAGAGCGGATGTTCAGTTTCAACTTGTCGAGTACGGTTTCTTCCACAATGCCATTGCTGTCGATGAGATGACGGAAGAGTCCGTATTTTTCAATAGTGGCAAGGTTTTCTTCTGAAACTTCTAAACTGCGGGTTCCGCTGGGATTAGCTTGTATGGTGTACATGTTGTTTAATGTTTAGTGGTTAATGTTTAATGTTTAATGATTAATAGAAGCAAAGATAGTTTTTTCACCACAGATTACACAGATTTCTACAGATTATTTATAGGGATTGCTGTTTTTCTCTGTATTACTCAACCTGATTTGTGGTGAGAAAGTGAAGTATGGAGGCCATAATTGCATTTCTGGACGTTTCTTCCTTGATGCTTTCAAAAGGGAATCCCATGATGAAGGTGCGGTAATCGCTGCCTTGATAGGCCACGGCGGCGGATGCGTTGTCGGCGGCATAGGTCATGACTGGAAAAGCGGGAGACATGGGCAGGATGCAATCGGGGGAAGTGACCGGATAGTCCTGCTCATTCGGTAGTCGGGGAAGGGTGAAGGTATGCCCCAGTCCCCGGACAGCGATTTTGTCCCCGTCTGTTTTCAGAGAGTTGCCATGCCGGTACTTCAAGATATTCTGAATAAATTCTTTATTGCCCTGCGAGCTGTCCATATCGCTGCCTACGTAGGCACCGCTGACCAGGAGATGACCTCCCGACCGGCAATAGGAAGTCAGTATGCGCTGCATGGGCGAGGAGAATGTCTTGTAGTATGTATTGCGTGCCGGATTGCTGGAATTGTCTTCTTTCTCCAGTCCGAGGATATAGTCTACTATCGGATAGTCTTCTAAAGAGAGGATACCTTTTTCCACAGCCTCATCGCTGCATGAGACGAAGCTGTAGTTTCCGGCGGCTTGTATGGCCTTGCCGTGTACGAAGGGGTAATCGAAAGTATTTCCGATGATTTTCATGCCTTCGTATTCTTCTCCGCTCTCTCCCAGACGTTTTCCCGCTTCTTCCCGGCTGAAGTTCTGCTGGGCGCCGCAAAGGGAGATGTCATAGAGGTAAGGAACGCCGGGATCTTGCGACAGGTCGAAACCTGCAGCATCGGGAGTGTCTATGACGGCCGGCCCGCTGATACGGTCGAATCCGTTGACGATAAGTATCTGTCCTTTTTCCCGTTTGGCTTTATAGGCAGCAAGGATTTCCGAAGGGAAGCTTTCACCGCCCCGGTTCACAGCGGTTACTTTGAAGGAATAGACGATGCCGGGTTCTATTTTTACGGTATGGGACGGAGAACTGACACGTACGCCATTGTCAAATCCTCCGCGTCCGATACGTGTATATACAATATATTCGCGTGGCTTGGCAGTCGGCTCTAGCGGGTCTTCCTTGCCTTGCCAGGAAAGCTCTAAGGTATTTTCCTTTTTCCCGAAGCGGATGGCAAAGTGGCTGACGGGAAGCGGCTGGACTGCATACTCCTTGCCGTGCTGGCTGCATATATATTGCAAGATGGCTTTATAGAGCGCGCGTCCGACGATGAACTTGAAGTTGGGGTCATGCCCCAGACGCATATCTGCGAAGTTCTGGTGCGACAACAGTTCTACGATGGTGGAAGGAACGGCGGGCAGGCGCGTTTCACTGTAGTTGCGGTTCCATAGGCTGCGGCGTGTCCAGTCTACGTTAAAGGTGGAGCGGATGTCATGCTGCAACTGCGTCAGCAAGATGTCCGAGAGGTCGCGGGAGGCATGGCGGTCTGTACCGGCATTCAGCCTGCCGTTGTTGAAGTTGGTGGTATAAATGCCGAGAGTGCCTATAATCTCGTCTTCCTTGCTGAAGCCGGCATCGCTGTGCAGGGCCATACTCATTTCAAAGGGGATGCCCAAGCCTTCTTCCGTCGGATTGAATACTGATTTTCCTGCGAGATAATTCACTGTACGGGAACGCGCGTTGATGTCATCATTCATGTCATTGTTCCCCTCATAGCCTCCGTAGACAGAGTAAGGCATACCTGCCCATTGAGCAGAGTAGCGTGCACCTTCCAGATATCTGGGCAAGCCGCTGGCTTGTCCGCTGCGGGCAATGTTGCCCATGCCTCCTCCAAAGCGGACGGCATCGGCACAGACCACCCCTTTTTCCTTGCTTTCGTTGCTCAATACCACCATGCCATAGTCATTCCGGCCTTTGTCGAAAGTGAATGTGCCAAGGTATACCCATGTACCTCCTCCTATTTGCTGGTTCACCTTGAATTCCGTGACGCCTCCATTGTGGAATACAAGGTATTTGGCATCGCTTACGCTGCCCGGCAGTGTCTGATAAGATACGTATACGGCATATTCTCCTGTTTCCGGAATATCGGGCACCCATTCGGCAAAAGCTTTGTCTTTCTTCTTTTCAGTTTTGGCAAAGCGTGCCGTGCCGGTAAGGAAAGGGTTTTCATTGTCCTGATAGATTCGTTTCCGTTGGGCAAATCCGGGTCGGGAAGTCTGCTCCCAACGTGCTTTCCGGCTTTTTACATCCAGATAGAGGGAACCTTGTCCTCCATGTCCGCTCAGGCTACCGTCATTGTCTACAATGACTTCTCGCTTTTGTGTGTTCCTTTCGCGGGGAGTGAATACATTGGCTCCTGCATTCTCCAGCATGGGCAGAAGGTAGGGCAGGATGAACGACTGGGTGAACTGGTCTTCTGTGGTACAGAACAACCTGGGGCGTTGCCATCCCCATTTGTCTTTGTCATTAATGTAATATTTCCCGTGGCTTTGCCAAAGGGCGATGTGTCTTCCTTCCAGTCCTCGGGTAATTTCGTAGGGGCGCGAAGTGCGGGTTACCCAGGGTGTACCTTTGTATTCCAGGTGGCTGAACAGACGTGCTTTGTCTTTCTTCCCTTTCCGGTAGAGGTTGGGGATAAGCTCTTCGATGTTTTTCCCGTCAGCAAAGATGGTGAGGCCGAAGTTGTTCACCGGTCCCGGCAGGATTTGTCTCAGATATCGGTAAATGGCATCGACGGTTTCTGGTCGTAGAGGCTGGTAGGCAAAGCGCTCGTTTGCGTAGATGAACAATTTCTTTTTCCGGAAGTCGATTTGGAAGCTGTCCGGACGGCAAGTGCCTATGTTTATCGGGGAGGAATATTCATTGAAGAAGGTTTGCAGGCATTCTGCCACGTTCGATTGAATGTCTTGGGCAGACAGCCACGTCCCGTGTAGCAACAAAAGAAAGAAAAGAACAGGTTTTTTCATATTTGCAGTTCATTTTAGAGCTTGTTTGAATTTCGCTTGCCAGGTTTTTATTCGTCACATACCCGCTACGCTCCGCAGAAAAATATTAGAACAAACTTTTAGGGGATTAAAAAAGAGGTGCATAATCAGAGCGATGCACCTCTTTCCTGAATGTATTTATCTCGTTTCCGAATTTTCTTGTTTCAGCAGGTTATAGTGGAATGTATTCCACAAAGGCCTCCATTGCTTCATAGGAAGCAAGTCCGAGACTGTCATACAAGGCAGCTGTTCCGCGGTTACGGTCTTCGCTGCGTTGCCAGAACAGACGTTCGTCATTGCCCAAGAACGGTGCGCTTTCCATCTGCGACTGATGCTTCAGGATAGAGTTGCGTTTGGCACGCAATTCTTCCGGGCTGATGGGAACGGCCATTTCGATGTTTTCGATTTCCCATTCTGCCCATGCACCGCGATACATCCAGATGCGGCATTCCTTCAACCATTTGGCATCTTCTTCTTTTTCCAGGTCGATGGCGGCAAATACGGCATCCGTACAAACACGGTGTGTTCCGTGCGGGTCGGCCAGGTCGCCGGCAACGAAAATCTGATGGGGCTTCACTTCGCGCAACAGGTTGCGTACGATTTCCACGTCTGCTTCGCTGATAGGATTCTTCTGTATCTTGCCCGTTTCGTAGAACGGCAGGTCAAGGAAGTGGCAGTGATCCAAAGGTATGTTATTATATGTACATGCAGTACGTGCTTCGCCACGACGAATCAGTCCCTTGATGGTCAGGATGTCGCGCGTGTCCATGTCACCGTCTTTCTTCTCCTTCAGATACTTACGGATTTCGGCGTATTTGTCGTTGATAACCTGGTCCTCGCTGTTGTTGAAGATTTGGTTGAACCCGTTGATGAAGTGTAGGAAACGGATCACTTCTTCATCGCCTACGGCAATGTTGCCAGAAGTTTCGTAAGCCACATGCACGTCATGTTTCTGCTCTACTAGACGACGGATGGTACCTCCCATGGAGATAACGTCGTCATCGGGATGCGGAGAGAACACGACCACACGTTTGGGATAAGGTTTCGCACGTTCGGGACGATAGGTGTCGTCTGCGTTCGGCTTGCCGCCCGGCCATCCGGTGATGGTATGTTGCAGGTCATTGAATATCTTGATGTTCACGTTATAGGCTGAACCGAACAATGCTAGCAGTTCACTCAGACCGTTTTCGTTGTAGTCCTTGTTGGTTAGCTTCAGAATGGGTTTTCCGGTGAGCTGGCACAACCAGACGATGGCGCTGCGGATGAGCTTGTCGTTCCATTCGCAGGAAGTTACCAGCCAGGGGCGTTGGATACGCGTCAAGTTGGCGGCGGCAGACAAGTCGATGACGATGTGCGCATTGTTGTGAGTCTGCAGGTAAGAAGCTGGAATGGTGTCGGTAACTGCACCTTCCACACACTCTTTTACCATCTTGGCTTTTTCTTCACCCCATGCCATCAGGTATACTTTCTTTGCGGCAAGGATAGTGGAAACACCCATTGTGATGGAACTGATAGGAGTACTTTCGATGCTGCCGAACAGCTTGGAAGCTTCGTTACGTGAATCATTATCTAGCAGAATCAGACGGGTGGTAGAGTTCATGCGTGAACCCGGTTCGTTGAAACCGATGTTGCCTACGCGGCCTATGCCTATGATAGCAGCGTCTACTCCGCCGAAGCTTTCGATGCGCTGTTCGTACAGACGGCAATATTCAAAAATGGTGTCTTTGGCAATCGTACTGTCCGGGCTGAAGATGTTCTGCCTGTCAATATCCACATGGTCGAGCAGCATTTCCTTCAAGGCATTGAGGTTGCTGTTAATGGCATCCGGTGCCAGTGGATAATATTCGTAAAGGTTGAATACGACTACATTGCGGAAACTCAAGCCTTCTTCTTTATGCATGCGGATGAGGGCTGCATATACGTTGCGTGGAGAGTTTCCTCCTGCCAGTGCCAACACACAGAAACGTCCCGCTTTTTGCTTGTCACGGATTAACTGTGCAATGTCAAGGGCAATCTGGTTGGCGCCTTCTTCGGCAGACTCGTAAATGTCTGTCGGTATTTTTTCCAGTCGGGTCAATACCGACCGTTCAAATGCATTCTCAGGCCTGTAGTATCTGGGGGATACTCTGTTGAGAGTGATTTGAGAGCTTAGATTGGTTTTCATAAATAGAATATTAATAAATGATTAAGTATTGCACTGTTCTTTGAAAAACAAATATACGAAAAACAATGTTCATTCGCATGTCGTTGAAGATTAATTAAGAGATTGTATAGGTCTCCGGTACAAGTTTGCCCATGGCCCATACGGCTCTTACGTTCAAGTTTTCGTCCATGACAATGATGTCGGCATCCTTGCCTTTTTGGAGGGAGCCTTTGCGGTCGTATACGCCCATAATCTTTGCCGGGGTTTCAGAAGCCATGCGTACGGCGTCTGCCAACGGAATTTCAGCTTTTTGTACTACGGTGCGTATCAGCCGGTCCATGGTGGCTACGCTGCCGGCAAGGGCGGAATGGTCTGCAAGTTTGCAGACTCCGTCTTCGATGATGACGCGCGGGTCAAAGGCCTCCTGGCTGTCGCTTGCGGCGCATGCCAAGGCGTCGGTTATGAGGCAGGTGCGTTCTACGCCTTTTATCTTGTAGACCAGTCGCAGGATGGTGGGAGGAACATGGATGCCGTCGGCCACCACTTCCACCGTCATATCGTCCAGCAGATAGATGCTTTCTACTGTGCCTTCGTATTTGTACTCACGGCGTTTGTGGAAACCGGGCATTGCATTGTAGAAGTGGGTGGCATGGGTATAGCCTGCTTCGTAGGCTGTACGGATGTCTTCAAACTCCGCTTGCGTATGGGCTACCGATGCCAAAATGCCTTTGGCGGTGATGTATTTTCCAAACTGCATGGCTCCCGGAAGTTCGGGGGCAGCGTCCCAGCGCTTGATACAGGACCAGGTTTCCACGATAGGGATGTATTCGTTGGGGTCGGGACTCTTGATGTTCTCAGGGATTTGTCCGCCTGCCATCGCCATGTTCAGGTAATGCCCTTCCAGATGCAGGCCAAGGATAGGGCTGTTTTTTTCTTCCATGAGTTTGGTGCAGGTTTCGGCTGCCTGCTCAATCATGGGAACGGTGGAGGAGGAGAGGGTGGGGAAAATGCTGGTTGTTCCATATTTCATATGGGTTTTGACGGCTACACGAAAGGCATCTTCAGTACATTCCATAAAGTCACGGCCTCCACCGCCATGGGCATGGATTTCCACACCGCCGGGGAGTACATACATACCTTTTACGTCTATCAATTGTGCACCGATTACTGCAAGGTCGCAGTTGGTCACTTCCAATATTTTTCCGTCTCTGATGAGTACAGAGCCGTCTTTAAGCCATCCTTGCGGGGTAAGGATGCGGGCGTTGATAAGTTGAGTCAACATAGGATTTAGGGGTTAGAGTTATTAAATTAATCATGTCGTTGTTCTGACATTGTTTCAGAGGACAAAAATAGGCACTTTTTGGAGAATATGTACTCCTTCTTTTAGGGTATTTTCATTAAATACTCTAAAAAAGGCAGGTTTGGTGCATTTTGCAGGATGTCTCGTTCCTTAAAATGTGTTCTTACTATATAGAAATAGAAGCGGAATGCTTATAGGGGGATACCGGGGTAAACTTACGACTGATATGCTATTAAAAGGCTTTTAATGATGGTTCGCTATAGGAAGGAGATGGATAGGCGGACTTTGTGGAGGAAAAGGCATAGCTCCTATAAATAGGTTGCTAGGGGTATAAATGAGGATAATCATGCAAAAATAAACCGTTCATCGCACTTTTTCCGTTTGGGTTTGTTATATTTGTATTTGTTTATAAACTCTAAAATATCAACGTATGAAAAGCTGGAAAGTAGAAGCAGCCATCATAGCCGTGGGGCTGCTTTTGTTGGGAATCAAGGTAAAAGGCGGTATTGACAATTTTGTGAATAAGGATCGTGTGGTCAGTGTAAAAGGACTGGCCGAAATGGAAGTGCCTGCCGACAAGGTGGTCTGGCCTCTTGTCTACAAAGACATAGGCAATGACCCTGCTCTGCTTTATGCCAATATGGAGAAGAAGAACGCAGCCATCGTGAGTTATCTTGAAAGCAACGGCATAGAGAAGGAAGAAATCAGCATTGCACCCCCCGAGGTGATTGACATGCAGGCTGAACGTTACGGTGACCGCAATGTGGCCTATCGTTATAATGCCACGTCTGTCATCACTGTCACTTCCAAGAATGTGGATAGGGTGCGTAGACTCATGTCCGGGCAAGCCGAGCTCTTGAAGCAGGGCATTGCCATCACAGGAGGAGACTACAAATATAACGTATCTTATGAATTTACCGGTCTTAATGAAGTGAAGCCAAAGATGATAGAAGAGGCTACCAAGAATGCCCGTGCCGCAGCCGAGAAGTTTGCCAAGGATTCGGACAGCGAGTTGGGCAAAATCCGTAATGCTTCGCAAGGGCAGTTCTCCATCAGCGACCGCGATGCTTATACTCCTTATATAAAGAGTGTGCGCGTAGTGACTACCGTGAACTATTATCTGAAGAAATAACGAAACCGTCCGCATCTTTCCAAGCGGGGAACTTTTGCCTGAACTCCTGCAGGGAGGAAAGGCTGAGGGAGGCAGTGGCAGTCGCTTCTTTGTCGTCGGGCACAGTGGCAAGCACTTCTCCTTTTGGAGAGTAGACCGCACTGCCTCCACAGTGTGGAGTGTCTCTGCCATCTCTGCCGATGCGGTTGACACCGCAGACATAACTGATGTTTTCCAAAGCACGTGCTTGCAGCAGGATGTCCCAAACCTTCCGGCGGGGAACGGGCCAGTTGGCGACACAAATCAAAAGGTCGTATTCATTGTTCCTGTTGCGACTCCAAACCGGGAAGCGAAGATCATAACATACAAGCAACAGTATGTTCCAGCTGCGATACCGGATAATAGGACGTTGGTAGCCGGAAGTGAAATGCTCTGTTTCGTGCCCCATCCGGAAGAGGTGCCGTTTGTCGTAATAGTAGGCATCGCCTTCGGGCGTAAGGAAGAATGCACGGTTGTAGTAGGATGGCTTTCCTCCTTCTGGAGCTGTCTCGTTGGCAATAAAGCTGCCTGCAAGAGCGAGTCGGTACTTTTCGGACCATCGGCGCAGCGTTGTGATAGTTTCTCCTGTTGTGGGTTCGGCCAAGCTGGCGGTGTTCATACTGAAGCCGGTGGAGAATGTTTCCGGTAAAACAACAATCTCCGTTGTTCCACGAAGAGTTTCTAACTTCTCGTGGAGACGACGGAGATTTTCTTGTTTATTTTCCCAGACGATGTTTGTTTGCAGAATGCTTATTCGCATGGCATGAATGCTTAATACCTGATTAGATATCTCCTAAATCAAAATTTTCGGGATTTTTCCCTTTAAAGTTCTTGAAATACAGTTTTATCTCGCGCATATCCTTCTCTATGTCTCCGGTAGGCATGACAGCTTTGGTAGAGGAGATGGTCTTGGAAGGATAGTCAATCCCGATAAGCATGATGGGTACTTGTGCTTTAAGCGCTATGTAATAAAAACCTTTCTTCCAGTTGGGATTGGCTTTACGGGTTCCTTCCGGTGTAATGGCCAGGTGGAAATGCTTGCTGCTTACAAACTTTTCGGTCATTTGGTCTACTAAGGAGGATTTACGTCCCCGGTTCACCGGGATGCCACCAACGGCTTTGAATATCAATCCCAGAGGAAAAAAGAACCATTCCTTTTTCATCATGAAGCTGGTCTTGCGGCCGATGGCGCCATAAAACAATTTACCGATAAATAAGTCCCAATTGGAAGTATGGGGTGCCGCACAAATTACACATTTGTCGTAGTTGGGCACCGTCACGTTTGTCTTCCAGCCCAGCAGGCGATAATAAATGAAGCTATAAAAGGCTTTCTTCATCTTATTTCAGCTTGCCCATTGCGTCAATGATTTCGTCTACTTTCGCATTGAAATCAGCGCGAAGTTTTTTGTAGAAACCTTTTACATTTCCCGGCTCGGTGTGGCTGATGCGGCTTATGAATTCATCTTGCATTTTTAGAATTTCAGCCATCAGATTGTCGGCTTTTTGTTTCTCTATTCCAGGTATATATAAGCTGTTTACAAGACACTCTGTGAACAATTCACCCGCAATATAGTTTATATTCTTCTTTAGTTCTTTTCTACTTGCCATAATTTTTACGTTTAAAATGAATAATTTGAATTATTTTCGGTAAAGATAATGTTTTTCTTTGTTAGTGTAGAGCAAAAAAGGGTTTTTATGTGTTTTTAATTTAGTAATTTTGTGGAATTATTCCACAAACTGTGGACACATTCCACAAGAAAAAACAGAAGATGCCACCATGAATAAAAAAATGATTTTTTCTTTTATATCTGATATATAGATTGTTATATGTGATGGATAAGATGGTGATAGATTGGCATCGGATTTGTCTTAATAGAAAGAAACAGGGTTAAATTTAATAGACAAACAAACATGAGACAGTTTTTTACGAAAAAAGAATTGAAATTAAAGAAGAAGAGGTTGTTGATGATGGTTGTCTGCATGGCGGTATTGTTGGCAGGTTACTTTATTCTGACTTGGCCTAAGAAGGTTGAACCGGAAGCTCCTACCGTGATTGTGGAATCAGCAGAAAAAGGAGATGTGGAGATATATGGCGAGTACGTGGGGCGTATTCGTGCCCAGCAGTTTGTAGAGGTACGTGCGCGTGTGGAAGGGTATTTGGAGAATATGCTTTTTGCAGAAGGAACGTATGTCACCAAGAACCAGGTGCTTTTTGTTATAAACCAAGACCAGTATAGGGCAAAGGCCGACAAAGCCCGTGCACAGTTAAAGAAAGATGAGGCGCAGGCATTGAAGGCAAAACGAGATTTGGAGCGTATCCGCCCTCTTCATGCGCAGAATGCTGCCAGCCAGTTGGACTTGGATAATGCCCAGGCTGCCTACGAGACGGCAGAAGCTTCGGTGGCGATGAGCCAGGCCGATTTGGACCAGGCCGAATTGGAATTGGGGTATACGTTGGTCCGTTCTCCGTTATCGGGACATATCAGTGAAAGAAATGTGGATTTGGGAACATTGGTCGGACCGGGAGGTAAGTCTTTGCTGGCTACGATTGTGAAAAGTGATACGGTGCTGGTAGATTTCAGCATGACAGCATTGGATTACCTGAAAAGCAAGGAACGGAATATCGAGATAGGGCGTCAGGATTCTACACGTTCCTGGCAGCCGAACATTACAATTACTTTGGCGAATAATACTGTCTATCCTTATAAAGGCTATGTGGATTTTGCCGAACCTCAGGTAGACCCTCAGACCGGAACATTCTCCGTACGTGCAGAAATGCCGAATCCTGACAGAGTGTTGTTGCCGGGGCAATTTACAAAAGTGAAGCTGTTGCTGGATGTACGTGAGGGTGCTGTCGCTGTTCCTCAAAAGGCAGTTACCATTGAGAAAGGTGGTGCATATGTTTTTGTAATGCGCCGGGACTCTACGGTTGAAAAGCGTTTTATTGAGCTGGGACCTGAATTTGGTAACAATTGGGTAGTTGAGCGTGGTTTGGCTGCCGGAGAACAAATTGTGACAGAAGGTTTTCACAAGCTGACTCCGGGTATGAAAGTACGTGCCCAAGCTGCCGTTCCTAAAAAAGAGGGCGGGCAGACGAATGATTCTCTGAACAAGCAGGTCGTTTCTGAAACGGAGCAGACTACCCCGGTTGAGAATAAATCAAAGGACAACAACCCTTCAAAGTAATGATGTTATGAAAGTAAGTTTTTTTATAGACCGTCCGGTATTCTCGGCGGTGATATCGATTGTGATTGTAATTGTCGGTATCATTGGCCTGACCATGCTGCCGGTAGACCAATATCCGCAGATAACACCTCCTGTAGTGAAAATCAGTGCTTCCTATCCGGGAGCCAGTGCATTGACTGTTTCGCAGGCGGTGGCAACTCCTATTGAGCAGGAGATAAACGGTACTCCCGGTATGCTGTATATGGAGTCCAACAGTTCTAATTCCGGAGGTTTTTCGGCTACGGTCACTTTCGACGTATCCGCCGACCCGGATTTGGCTGCCGTAGAAATACAGAACCGTGTGAAACTGGCAGAGAGTCGTTTACCGGCCGAAGTGATTCAGAATGGTATTTCTGTGGAAAAACAGGCTCCCAGCCAGTTGATGACCATCTGTCTGACTTCCAGTGACCCGAAGTTCGACGAAATTTATCTGAGTAACTTTGCCACTATCAATGTGCTCGATTTGTTGCGCCGTATCCCCGGGGTGGGACGTGTTTCCAACATCGGCAGCCGTTACTATGCCATGCAGATATGGGCGTTGCCTGATAAACTTGCCAACTTCGGCCTGACGGTGCAAGACTTGCAGAATGCCCTGAAAGATCAGAATCGTGAGTCTGCTGCAGGTGTTTTGGGACAACAACCGGTGAAGGGACTTGACATTACTATTCCTATCACTACCCAGGGACGTTTAAGTTCGGTAAAGCAGTTTGAGGACATCGTGGTCCGTGCCAATGCCAATGGTTCCATCATCCGCTTGCGCGATGTGGCACGTGTTTCGCTGGAAGCCTCTTCGTATAGTACCGAGAGCGGAATCAACGGTGAGAATGCTGCTGTGCTCGGCATCTATATGCTTCCCGGAGCCAATGCCATGGAAGTTGCAAAGAATGTAAAGGCCGCTATGGAGGAAATCAGTGCGAATTTCCCTGAGGGAATGAGTTATGAGATTCCCTTCGACATGACGACTTATATTTCCGAATCCATTCATGAAGTATACAAGACGTTGTTCGAAGCGTTGATTCTGGTTGTACTGGTCGTATTCCTTTCTTTGCAAAGTTGGCGTGCGACGGTGATACCGATTGTTGCGGTACCTATTTCACTGATTGGTACCTTCGGTTTCATGCTTATTTTCGGTTTCTCTCTGAACATACTGACTTTGCTTGGATTGATTCTCGCCATCGGTATTGTGGTGGATGATGCCATTGTGGTGGTAGAGAACGTGGAACACCTCATGGAGACGGAGAAACTGGGTCCGTATGAAGCTACCAAAAAAGCTATGAACGGGTTGGCAAGTGCTTTGATTGCTACTTCATTGGTGCTTTGTGCCGTATTTGTGCCGGTAAGTTTCTTGAGCGGAATCACCGGACAGCTATACCGTCAGTTTACCATTACTATTGCTGTTTCCGTATTGCTTTCTACAGTAGTGGCTTTGACGCTCAGTCCTGTTATGTGTTCGCTCATATTGAAGCCCGACAGTGGAAAGAAAAAGAACATCGTTTTCCGTAAGATTAATGAATGGTTGAATCTGGGAAACCACAAATATGTGGCTGTCATCAACCGGGTCATCAGGAATCCTCGCCGATTGATGAGTGCGTTTGGTCTGGTACTGGTTGCCATTTTCATTATCCATCGGCTGGTGCCTACCAGCTTCCTGCCGACAGAAGACCAAGGCTATTTTAAGATTGAATTGGAATTGCCGGAAGGTGCCACTTTGGAACGTACCCGTGTAGTGACCGATCGTGCCGTGCAATACCTGGAGAAGAATCCGTACGTGGCATACGTGCAGAACGTCACGGGTAGCAGCCCCCGCGTGGGAAGTAACCAGGCGCGCAGTGAACTGACGGTTATCCTCAAACCCTGGGAAGAACGTAAGGGAATTTCCATTGATAAGATAATGGAGAATGTGGAGAAGGATTTGAAAGAATATCCCGAATGTAGAGTCTATCTTTCCACACCGCCGGTCATTCCGGGTCTGGGTACTTCGGGAGGTTTCGAAATGCAGCTTGAGGCACGCGGAGACGCAACGTTTGATGATTTGGTGCAAGCGGCAGATACGTTGATGTTATATGCCCGAAAGTACAAGGAGTTGGCAGGGCTTTCCTCTTCCTTGCAGTCCGAAATCCCGCAACTCTATTTTGATGTGGATCGAGACAAGGTGAAGATGCTGGGAGTACCTTTGGCAGATGTGTTTTCTACCATGAAAGCTTATACCGGTTCTGTCTATGTGAATGATTTCAATATGTTCAACCGTATATATAAGGTATATATTCAAGCCGAGGCTCCTTATCGCGAGCATAAAGACAACATCAATCTGTTCTTTGTGAAGGCGAAGGATGGAGTGATGGTGCCGCTTACCTCTTTGGGAAATGCTTCCTATACTACCGGACCGGGCAGCATCAAGCGTTTCAACATGTTTACCACTGCCGTAATCCGCGGTTCTGCTGCACAAGGCTATAGCTCCGGTCAGGCAATGGAGATTATGGAGCAGATTGCGCACGACCACTTGCCGGACAATATCGGTCTGGAATGGAGCGGTCTTTCCTATCAGGAAAAGAAGGCGGGAGGGCAGACGGGTCTTGTACTTACGTTGGTATTCCTTTTTGTATTTCTCTTCCTGGCTGCGCAATACGAAAGCTGGACGGTGCCTATCGCAGTGTTGCTTTCACTGCCGGTTGCTGCTTTGGGTGCCTATCTGGGTGTTGTGATATGCGGGTTGGAAAATGATATTTATTTCCAGATTGGCTTGGTGATGCTGGTGGGACTTGCGGCAAAAAATGCCATTTTGATTGTGGAGTTTGCCAAGGTACAGGTTGACAAGGGGGAAGACTTGATTTTGTCGGCCATCCATGCTGCCCAACTTCGTTTCCGGCCTATTCTGATGACTTCCCTTGCTTTTGTATTGGGTATGCTTCCTATGGTGTTGGCAAGCGGACCGGGCTCAGCAAGCCGTCAGGCTATCGGTACCGGTGTTTTCTTCGGAATGATATTTGCCATTGTATTCGGTATTGTGCTTGTACCGTTCTTCTTTGTGCTGGTTTATAAGGCAAAGGCAAAAGTGCAGCATAAAATCAAGAAAGACTGATTCACTTAAACAAAGACTGTTATGAAAAAAAATAAAATATATATCCTTTTGCTGCTGAGTATTTCCATATTCACTTCCTGTAAGGTCGGAAAGAGTTATGTCCGTCCTGAAATGTCCTTGCCGGACAGCCTTGTGCAACAGCAGGACAGTATCAGCATTGCCGACCAGCAATGGCAAGCTGTTTATACGGACAGTACTCTGCGCAGCTTGATAGACCGTGCATTGGAGTATAATAAGGACATGCAGATTGCGGCTTTCCGCGTCAAGGAGATGGCTGCCCAAAAGCGTATCAGTGTTGCCAATCTTCTGCCGCAGCTCACCGGAAAAGTGGAGGCCGAGCGTGAAGTGGATAATTATGGCGGTCATAGCCGTGATGTAGGCAATACCTATGAAGCCAAGGCATTGCTTTCCTGGGAACTGGATCTTTGGGGAAACTTGAGATGGAAGAAAGTGGCCGCCGTGGCCGAATACCTGCAAAGTGTGGAGGCACAGCGTGCGTTGCGCATGACTATCGTTGCCGAAGTTGCACAGGCTTATTATGAGCTGGTAGCCCTTGATACCGAACTGGAGATTGTACGCCAGACGCAAAAGGCGCGTGAAGAGGGAGTTCGCTTGGCCCGTATCCGTTTTGAAGGTGGACTGACCTCCGAGACCTCTTATCAGCAGGCACAAGTGGAGTTGGCCCGTACGGCTACGCTTGTGCCCGATTTAGAACGCCGTATCTCTCTGAAAGAAAATGATATCGCTTTTCTTGTAGGTGAATTTCCTACCCGCATTAAGCGTGTAAATTTTCTACAGGAACTGGATGTGCCGGAGTCTTTACCGGTAGGTCTTCCTTCCGATTTGTTGGAGCGCCGTCCTGATATTCGTGCGGCAGAGCAGCAGTTGAGGGCCGAGCATGCCAGAGTGAAAATTGCTTATACCAATATGTTTCCCCGTCTGGCGTTGACCGGACAGTTTGGATTGGAAAGTGATGTGCTGTCTAATTTTTTGGAATCTCCCTATTCCTTATTGAATGGTGCGATATTGGCTCCGCTTTTCGGTTGGGGAAAGAATCGTGCCGCCCTGAAAGCTCAGAAAGCTTCTTTTGAAGCCGAGATACATAGCTATGAAAAGACCGTACTGAATGCTTTTAAGGAGGCAAAGAATGCTATTGTGGATTTCAATAAAATAAAGGAAGTCTACCAGCTGCGTGCCAAACTTGAACGCTCTGCCAAAGGGTACGTGGATTTGGCACAATTGCAATACATCAATGGTGTCATCAATTACATGGATGTGCTCGATGCCCAGCGTGGTTATTTCGATGCTCAAATTGGAGTGAGTAATGCTATCCGTGACGAGCTTATTGCCATGGTAAATGTCTATAAGGCATTGGGGGGCGGCTGGCAAACCGAATGACGATTAGCCGTTTTTATTTATCCGGTTATAAAAAAAGCAGGGGGTGTTGTTGCAATACCCCCTGCTTTTGTCAATAGTCAAGAATATTAATATCTTCTGGAGTTGTAACCGCCTCTTCTGTCGCGATTGCCGCCATTGAAAGATCTTTCTTCTCTGGGGCGTGCAATGTTTACTGAAATTTGTTTGCGGTCAAATTCGGCACCGTTCAACTCGTCAATGGCTTTTTGGGCGGCTGCGTCGTCCGGCATTTCTACAAAACCGAAACCTCTGGATCTTCTTGTTTCTCTGTCTGTGATGATTCTTGCAGAAGAAACTTCCCCGTACTCTGAAAATAAATCGTTTAAGTCAGCGTCTGTTGTGCTGAAGTTTAAACCTGAAATGTAAATGTTCATTTGAAATTTTAATTAATTGTAATTATTAAATTGGAGTATGGAGAATAATTATGGAAGAGACCGCCTGATAATAGTTATGTATTATAAAGAAGAACAATGCGATAATGACTCGTAACTCGAACTTTGCGACAAAGATAACACAATAAATCAGTTAATTGCTTTCTTTCCCTTTTTATTTTAGGATAAAAGACGATAAATGTCATTTTATACATTATTTCGGCCTCTCGTTTGCATATCTTACGAAAAAAAACGAAATTTGCGACGCTTTTAAACGGAACTTTACTAACACCTTTAAATAATTAAGAGAAATGACTAAAAGTGCATTGCAAATTGCAAGGGCTGCCTATCAGCCCAAACTTCCGAAAGCGCTGAAAGGAACTGTTAAGGCTGCAGAAGGCGCAGCTACTCAGTCTGTTGCTGATCAGGAAGAAATCAAGAAATTGTTCCCCAACACGTACGGAATGCCTTTGATTAAGTTTGAGACTACTGATGAGGCAGCCAACTTTCCCGCAATGAACGTGGGGGTTATCCTTTCCGGTGGACAGGCTCCTGGCGGTCACAATGTGATTTCCGGTATCTTCGACGGTATAAAGAAGCTGAACAAAGACAGCAAATTGTATGGCTTTATTCTGGGTCCCGGTGGCTTGGTTGATCATAATTACATCGAACTGACTGCCGAAATTGTCGATGAATACCGCAATACTGGTGGTTTCGATATCATCGGATCAGGTCGTACTAAGCTGGAGAAGGAAGAACAGTTTGAAAAAGGTTATGAGATTCTGAAGGAACTCAACATCAAGGCACTGGTAATTATTGGTGGTGATGACTCTAACACCAATGCTTGCGTACTGGCTGAATACTATGCTGCCAAGAATTATGGCGTGCAGGTAATTGGTTGCCCTAAGACCATTGACGGTGACTTGAAGAATGATATGATTGAAACTTCTTTCGGTTTCGATACGGCTTGCAAGACTTATTCTGAAGTAATCGGTAACATTCAACGTGACTGTAACTCTGCCCGTAAATACTGGCACTTCATCAAGTTGATGGGACGTTCTGCCTCTCACATCGCTTTGGAATGTGCATTGCAGGTACAGCCTAATATGTGTATCATTTCTGAAGAGGTTGAAGCTAAGGATATGTCTTTGGACGACATCGTGACCAGCATTGCCAAGGTTGTTGCTGAACGTGCAGCTCAGGGAAATAACTTCGGTACGGTTCTTATTCCCGAAGGATTGGTTGAATTCATTCCGGCCATGAAGCGTCTGATTGCTGAGTTGAACGACTTCCTTGCTGCCAATGCAGAGGAATTTGCCCAAATCAAGAAATCGGCTCAACGCGACTATATCATCCGTAAACTCTCTCCGGAGAATGCTGCCATTTACGCAAGCCTTCCCGAGGGTGTGGCACGTCAGTTGTCTCTGGACCGCGACCCGCACGGAAACGTACAGGTGTCTTTGATTGAAACTGAAAAATTGCTGTCTGAAATGGTGGGTACCAAGCTGGCTCAGTGGAAAGAAGAGGGTAAGTTCGTAGGTAAGTTTGCTGCACAGCACCACTTCTTCGGTTACGAAGGACGTTGCGCGGCTCCGTCAAACTTCGATGCTGACTACTGCTACTCTTTGGGTTATGCTGCATCAGCATTGATTGCCAACGGAAAGACCGGTTACATGTCTTCTGTACGCAACACTACTGCTCCTGCCGAAGAATGGATTGCAGGCGGTGTGCCCATCACCATGATGATGAACATGGAACGTCGTCACGGCGAAATGAAGCCGGTTATCCAGAAGGCTCTGGTGAAACTGGACGGTGCTCCGTTCAAGGCATTCGCTGCTCAGCGTGACCGTTGGGCTATGGAAACAGACTATGTTTATCCGGGTCCTATCCAGTACTTCGGTCCGACAGAGGTTTGCGACCAGGCTACGAAGACTTTGCAGCTGGAACAGGCTAAATAAGTTGACGCATCAACAAGTTGACAATAAAACGGAAGGGCGGTTCATTCCGCCCTTTTTTTTGATTTACTCATGGCAACCAAGACCTCCACAAATCCCCGGCGCAGAACTGCTGCCACCCGTCGCTCTTCCTCTCCCTCTTCGCGGAGTAAGAAGAAATCGCAGCCGCGTACCATGCCCGTATGGTTGCGCAATCTTTGGGCGGTCTGTATCATTCTTATTTTTTCTACCGGCTTTTACTGGTTTTTCATTCGTCCATACGCTTATCGTTGGAAGCCTTGTTACGGCCAGAAAGGATATGGTGTGTGCATGCCCTGCAACTATGAGGTGCATGGCATAGACATATCTCATCATCAGGGGAAGATAGATTGGGAACTCCTGGCACATAACAGAGAAGCCAAATTTCCCATCCATTTTGTTTTTCTGAAGGCCACCGAGGGCGGCGACCATGGCGATGATACGTTTACGCAGAACTTCGGTCAGGCGCGTAAGTATGGTTTTATCCGTGGTGCCTATCACTACTTTATCCCTAAGACCGATGCCCACAAGCAAGCCGATTTCTTTATCCGTACCGTGCAGCTGGCAAAGGGAGACCTGCCTCCCGTACTTGATGTGGAGACTATCGGCAAGCAGTCACCGCAGGAACTTAAAACGGCTGTCAAGACTTGGCTGGACAGGGTTGAGTCCCATTATGGCGTGAAGCCTATCCTTTATACTTCCTATAAATTCAAGGAGCGTTATCTCGGCGACTCCATTTTCAATACTTATCCTTACTGGATAGCCCACTATTATGTAGATTCCGTGTGCTATGAAGGCAAGTGGCACTTTTGGCAGCATACCGATGTGGGTGCTGTGCCCGGTATTGAAGAGGAAGTTGACCTGAACGTATTCAACGGGACATTGGAAAAATTGCAGGCACTTACTCTGCAAGAATAATCCTGGCATCACTGTACACAACACATTTCATGTGGCGACTATTTCATGCAAGTGTCCGTTATTGAACAAGTGTCCGTTATCGGACAGGATATTAATATGTTATGAATCTCACAGCCAGTATATTACAATATTGGCATGCAACTTGTTTTTCTATTGCCCAAATAGCTGTGATATGATAAGAAAGTATTTGCAACAATCTTTTATGTTACTGAAACAAAATCCCTTGTTCAGTAGTCTTTACATCTTGGGCACCGGACTCGCCATAGCTTTGGCGATGGTACTTGCCATACTCTATTATATAAAGGTGGGAGATATTTATCCGGAAAGCCATCGTAGCAGAATGATGGTGGCTTTGTCTGCACATATGCAGGGAGAGGATACTTCTAATAATACGACTTGGTGTTATTCTTTGCCGTTTGTCAAGAATTGTTTTTATCCGTTGGAGGATGTGGAAGCTGTGACGGCAGTCACGAAAGTTGAGCCGGTCACTGTGAAATCGGAGATGATGAAACGGCCGTTGTCTGTCATGCGGAAGTTTACGGATGTGGCTTTTTGGAGAGTATTCGATTTTAAGTTCATAGCCGGTGGACCGTTTGCGGAGGCAGACTTTCAGAGTGGCGTTCCTGTGGCAGTAGTTTCGGAAGAGCTGGCTCGGCGCATATTCGGGCGGGTAGATGTTGTGGGAAGCGAGTTGAATATGAATTATCGGAAATATAGGATTTGCGGAGTCGTGAAGTCGCCTAGCTATGCTATGAAACTTAGTTTTGCGGATGTGTGGTTGCCTTATACGTGTGATGTGTCTTTGAAAGACAGTTATATGGATGTAATAGGGGCTTTCCAAGTGGCCATTCTTTTGCATTCTGCCGGAGATGCAGGAAGGGTGAAGAAGTGTGTGGACGAATATGTACATAAGTTCAACCTGCAGCCACACGATGGTTATAGGCTGATACTGCACGGACAACCTTACATATACTGGAAATCAATGTTCTATCAGAATGACATGGAAGAGTTGGATTATGCGAAGATTCTTCGTGAGATGGGTGTTTGGTTGCTGTTGCTGTTATTGGTGCCGGCGCTCAACCTTTCGGGGATGATTGCTTCACGTATGGAGTGGCGTCTGCCCGAAATGGGAGTGCGTAAGGCATTCGGGGCAACCCGCGGCAGGTTGTTTGCACAGATAGTCTGGGAGAATTTGCTATTGACGGTATTGGGGGGAGTGCTGGGATTATTGATCTCTTTTGGTATGCTGTTTTTGGCACAACAGTGGTTGCTGACTATGCTTGACGGAGGAACACAGCTCTTTCCGGATGGCACACAGGGCGTTACGTGGGACATGCTTTTCAATCCATACGTGTTCTTGTTCACGTTTCTCATCTGTGTGTTGTTGAATTTGGTTTCAGCATTGATACCGGCTTTTCTATCTTTGAAGAAAAATATTGTTTATTCTCTTAACAAACAAAAATGATATTATTATGTTTGGACAAATCATACGATACCTTTGGAACTGCCGTCGCCACAATTTGTGGATTATGATAGAGCTGATTGTAATTACTATCGTCAGCTGGATGGTGATAGATCCGCTTTTTGTGCTGAATTATAACCGTGGAATTCCTGACGGTTATGATGTTGACGGGCTGTATCGCTTGCAACTGATGCGGAATCCGGAAGATACGGTGTCCAATCCGGCCGATGACTATCGGCTGATTATGCAGAAGTTGCGCAACATACCTTCCGTTGATGCCGCTACTTGTGTGTTGCGTGGTGCTTATCCCAGTTCGCCGGGTATGAATGCCAACAATATAGTGAAAGATACCGTAGCGATAACCACTACCTATATTCCTTTTTTCCGTGGTTCGGACTTTTTCCGTACTTGGCGTTTCCGTTCGGCATCAGACGGCACATGGGAGACCTTGGAGAATCTGGAAGTGCCTGATGATGGTATTATCTTGAGTGAAGATGCCGCCGCAGTTTTGTCCGGAGGAGGCGACATGGTAGGTCAGACTGTGCATGAAGGTAATGGAGACGGCCCCTCTTATCGGGTGGTGGCGTTGATGCGGCCTTTCAAGATGCGTAATGGCATGCAGCCTTGTGCCGTGCGGCTGGTACCTATTATAGGTGAGATGCCCGAGTGGGGATTTAATGGGATGCGCATCTTTATTCGTGCAAAGGAAGGAATCTCGGAAGAGCGTTTTGTAGAGCAATTTTTGCAATGGTCGGATGAGAATCTGGCGGGAGGGTCATTGGTGTTCAAGGATTTCTTGCCGTTTCACGAAATACAGGCAGCTTCGGATTTGGAGAAAGGCGTTACCAATGAGATACGCTCTAAATATCTCCTTGCTGTCTTTTTCCTGTTCAATTTGCTGCTTGCAGTGAGCGGGACGTTTTGGATGAACACCAGTGGCCGGCATGAAGAAATAGGTATCCGTCTTTCGTATGGTGCTTCGCCCGGAAAAATCCGGCTGATGCTGTTTGGCGAGGGGATAGCATTGACGACAGTTGCCGTGTTGCTGGGATGTTTCGTCTATTTCCAGTGGGCGTGTTTTGAGGGTTTGTATGCTTTTGGCGATCTGTATTCTTATGAAAAGAGAATGGTTGTTACGTCCGATTCCTATTTGCCCGGCCATTTCGGTTTGCACTTTATGATTGTTTCGTTGCTGGTATATCTGTTGATGATGCTGGTAACGTGTCTGGGAATATCTGTTCCGGCATACAGAATCAGTACCATTTCTCTGGTGAGAGCGTTGAAGGATGAGTAATCAATCCTTCAACACTTTTACAGGCATGAAGAATTACGGTTTTTGAAACTTCACCGCCGCCCATCGGTTCTTTTCACAATGGTGGACAAAGTGCAGTCCGTTGCGTTCGGCTTCTTCGCGGATGACGGGAATGTCATCTATGTAGAAACCGCTCATCAACAACTCCGCTCCGGGATTCATGCGGGCTATGTAGTACTTCATGTCCGCCAGGAGGATATTGCGGTTGATGTTGGCGATAACCATATCAAACGGACCTTTGCTTTCCAGAGAGGAGGCGTCACCTTGGGATACGGTAATGTTATCCACTCCATTCAATGCTATATTTTCGAGGGAGTTGCGCACGCACCATTCATCTATGTCGATAGCCGTACAAGGAGAGGCTCCACGCATACGTGCCAGTATGGCAAGGATGGAAGTTCCACACCCCATATCGAGCAGTGATTTGCCTTGCAGGTCACTGTCCAGCAGTTCGCCGATGATGAGGCTGGTGGTCTCGTGGTGTCCTGTGCCGAATGCCATCTGCGGATTGATGACGATGTCATATTCTGCTTGTGGGACATCGTTGTGAAAAGTGCTGTGAATGACACAACGGTCTCCGATAACGATGGGCTGGAAGAAGTTCTTCTCCCATTCCTCGTTCCAGTCTTTATCTTCTGCTTCCACATAACTGTATTCTATTTGTGCGTCGGGCAGGGGAAAGTAGGCAAGTGCCTCTTTAAGAACGGTTTCGCTATAAAGTTCTTTCTGTATGTAAGCGGTGATGCCGTCGGTCTGTTCGACAAAACTTTCAAAGCCGGCTTCGCCCAGGACGCCGGAAAGTACATCGTTGACTATTTCTGTACACGGAACGGTGCGGAATGTAAATTCTAAATATTTCATCGGAATATAATTGTTTGTTAAATACAGAATATGCTTCTTAGAAGCAAACCGGTTTCTGCGTATATTTGTTTATCTTTCTGCAAAGGTAATGCAAACCGGGGGGAGAATAAAACGAACGTGCTCTTTTTTTATCCGCTAGGGACTTTGATTTATTGAATGATAGTGTATTTAGGGAATTCCCTATCAATCTTTGGGGAAAATCTGCTGCATGGGATAAAATCAGGCGTTATCTTTGTGACGTGAAGAAATAGATAAATGTAAAATCCATAAACCAAACTAATATGAAAAAGATTGTTTTTTTATCGCTTTTTGCCTTGTGCCTTCCATGGACACTGGCGGCACAAAGTATAGATGACGACCTTTACTACATTCCTTCCAAGAATAAGGAAGAGAAAAAAAAAGAGGTGAAGCAGGAGAAGAAAGTAGCTGCTCCCGTAGAAGAGATTGTAGTAAGGTCGAATGCACCGACCACTATCTATTCGTCGCCGGGAAGCACTACCGTTGTAGTAAAAGACCGTAAGGGGAAAACCCGCGACGTGGACGAATATAATCGTCGTTACGACTCCCGCAACAATGATTTCGTGATGGAGAACGATACCCTTTACATCAATGAAAAAGAAGATGACGGCTTGGACGGCGAGTGGGTGAACGGTGAGTTTGAAGGTTCACAAGATGATTACGAGTATGCTACCCGTATTATCCGTTTCCGCAATCCCCGTTATGCCATCAGCATCAGCAGCCCACTGTATTGGGATGTGGTCTATGGCTTGAATCCCTGGGATTGGAACGTGTACACCGATGGTCTGTATGCATACGCTTTCCCGACATTTACCAACCGCTTGTGGTGGGACTGGCGCTATAACTCTTACGGTTGGGGCGGATATCCTTACTATGGCTGGGGATGGAACAGTTGGTACGGTCCGAGCTGGAGCTTTGGCTGGGGCGGCTGGTACGGCGGTGGCTGGTGGGGACACCATCATCATCACCATCACTATCATCCCGGATATTATCCCGGTGGCGGTGGCCATTGGGGAGGAGGCAGTCATTGGGGAAATACCTATACAAACAGACGTTCATTTGGAAGTTCTCGTGGAAATAGGATCTCTGCCTATGGAGGAAGTACTACAACCAGACGTTCTTCTTATGTGAATGGTGGGCAAACAGTGCGTCGCAGTGGTGCTGCAACGGGACAAGTCAGGCGTGGAAGTACCGACACTAATCGCAGAGTAGTAGGGACAAGGTCATCTGCTGCTACGCGTTCCAGCGCTATTCGCTCCAGTGCTACGCGTTCGGATGCCGCTACGAGCAGACGTTCTACTTATACTCGTCCAAGTAGTACACGTAGTAGTTCCTATGGTAGTAGTCGTTCTACTGTAGAGGGAGTACGACGTAGTAGTTCTACAGCAGGCGGCCGTTCATCGGTAGGGACATCTTCGCGGAGTACTACCCGTAGCTCGGCAACTTATAATCGTGGCTCAAGTACTGCTCCTGCACGTAGTAATTTCAATAATAATCGCAGTAGCCGTTCTTATAATAATAGTAGTACGCGGTCTTATAATAATAGTGGCAGTAATAGTGGTTCCTCTTCCAGCTTTTCTTCTGGAGGTGGTTCTCGTTCCTCGGGTGGAAGTTATTCAACCGGTGGAGGATCTTCTCGTTCAAGTGGTGGAAGTTCCAGAAGGAGATAAAGGACTTACTGATTAATTCTAAAAAGTGGATTTATGAAAAAAAATATAATGATAATGGCACTTGCTATGTCTACAGCCGTAAGTGTCAATGCACAGACTATCTATGATGCAGCTAATATTGCAAATAAAGATTTGAATGGGACTGCTCGTTTTGTGGGAATGGGAGGTGCTATGGGAGCATTGGGAGGAGATATCACCACTATGGGAACTAATCCTGCAGGCATAGGTATATATCGTAGTAATGATGCTGCTGTTTCTTTTGGATTCTCTTCATATGGAACTGAAAGTAACTATATGGGTAATAAAATGAGTTCGGATAAGACACGGGCAGATTTTAATAATGCAGGTTTTGTGTTTTCCACAAAGGTGGGAAATGTAACGCCCTTGCGATACGTGAACTTTGGGTTCAACTACCAGCGTGTAAAATCTTTTTATAATAACATGCAGATGGAAGGTAATCTTGGTGATTTCTCTCAAACTATTTATATGGCTAATCAGGCATCAGATGCAGGTGGTATTAAAGATTGGCCTGATAATCCTTACCGGGATAATAATATAGGTTGGCTCTCTGCTATGGGATATAATGGTTATTTGATTACGGACTTGATTTCGCAAGGAGATTTAGATAATTTGTTGGCTTCAAACCCCAATTATTCTAACTATGTACCTTATATGAAAGATGGTGTGCAAGTGCAAAACGTGGATGAAGAATTGATGTACCGCACTCCGGGCGAATATGTAGGTATGTACACCGGAGCAGATGCTAAGTTTCATTCTGAGGAACGTGGAGGAATTGATCAGTTTGACTTTAATGTTGCCTTTAATTTTAACGACCGTATCTATTTTGGATTAACTGTTGGAGCTTATGCATTGGACTATAGCAAATACTGTATCTATGATGAAAATTATGGTGGAGGTGAAGGCTATAACTTACAGACATGGAGTAAAATCAATGGAGCAGGCTTTGATGTGAAGTTGGGAACTATCGTACGTCCGTTTGAGTATTCTCCATTACGTATAGGGTTCTCGATACACACACCGATATTCTATAGCCTGGATTATAAAACCAATGCACGTTTGGAGTCTGATGTATGGAATGACTTGAATGTGAAGAATGAAGTGGGTACTCCGAGCAATGAGATAGGACATTATGATGAAGATACTTATGATATCCTTAATGGCGACATGGTAAGCAAATTTCAACTTCGTACTCCGTGGACCTATAATCTCAGTTTAGGATATACTGTAGGTAATAATTTGGCATTGGGAGCTGAATATGAATATAAGGATTATTCTTCTATTCAGTTCAGAGATGATGCAGGTTATGCTGATTCTTTCGATTATGAGAATTCTACTACAGACATGTTGAAAGGTGTCAGTACCATTCGTTTGGGAGCAGAGTATAAGGTGATTCCTCAGTTTGCCTTGCGCGCCGGTTATAATTATCAATCTTCTATTTTCAAGGATGATGCTTTTAAGGATCTTCCGCTAAACTCCATCCAGACAGATACGGACTTTGCCAACAGTGAGTCATTGAGTAACTATACACTGGGTATAGGCTATCGCGGTTCTATGTTCTATGCCGATTTAGCTTATAAGTATACTACTTATGATGCAAAGTTCTATCCATTTGATACATTTGATGGGACAACTTTGGCACAAGCAACCAAAGTAACCAATACGCGCAGCCAAGTACTGCTTACGTTAGGTGTGCGTTTCTAAAAGAACAATTTTCATTGCATATAACCTTTCATAGTCAATACCTTATGGTATAAAAGAACTCCCCGGAATGTACAAATACATTTCGGGGAGTCTTGTGTTATAAGGGAGGGATTACAGATACCATGCCACGCCAAATGAATAGGGAGATACTTCCGGTCCCTTGTCTTTCTGGAATAATCCGTATGTGGAGTAGCGCAGGTAAATGCCGATATTACCATAACCGGCTTGTGCCAGCAGGTTTATGCCGACGGGCTGCACATACATACCTTTGCCTACGGTTTTCTTCTTGCCTCCGTTGATGTGTGAGAATGACTTCACACCGTGGCGTATCTCAAATTCGGGACCGGCATTGAAGAACACTTTGCGTCTTCCCACTCTTTGCTGCCATTCCATCAATACGGGTACGCGGAAGAAGAAATGGCGCAGACGGCTTTTATTGTAGCTGGTCTCTTCGTTGCCTGCGGTGAAGATGCTGGTTCCGTTTTCCTTCAGCAAGGCATAGTTACCGTCGATATTGAAAGAACGGTATCCCCAGCTGACTCCCAGATTGATTCCCCAATGCGGGTTCTTCTTGAAGTTGTGATATACGGAGAGGATGTTGAAGCCGAATTCCCATGACTTGGATAAGTCGAGTACCATCTTGTCGCTTGCTCCGAAGGAAAGGAAGTCGTTAGCCAGCCGGCTGTAGCCAATATACAGACCGGAACAGTGCGGTTCGTAGGCATTGTATCTTTTCTTCTTGGGGATGAACGGCAGGGCATCGAGGAAAGTGTGCTTGTCTGCATCCACCTTCTCGAGATAGACTCCTTCATAAATTTGCACTTCTTTTTTTTCGCCGTCTTCCAGCTGCTCTTCGTACACCTTGATGTGCATGTCTCCTTTTCCTTTCCGGATGATGATGGAGTCGCCTTGTGTCTGTACTGTAGCTTTCTGTTCAGGGTCAGTCTGTTGTTGTGCTGCCATGCGGCCGGCCGGCACAGCAAGCAGGCAGGCCAAAATCATAATTCTGGTTTTCATATCGTATATTGTTTTTAGTGTTATTCCGATTTGTAAAGCATATTCATCATTTCCTTTTCACTGAGCAGGCCCTCTATGTAAATCAAGGTACCCATGGAGCCTTTTCCTATCTTGAAAATGAGGTAGCGGTTCAGCTTCTTCCCGTTGCGTTCCACCTCTTTCAGTTGGTAATAGGCGCTACGCAGAATGCCGCTTTCCATTACCTCTTGCGCCTTCTTTGCGTTGTCCTGCTTGTCGTGGGCAATGGCCTGCTGGATTTCCCGGCAATAGGGGAATACATCCTTGAATACAAGGCTCTTGTAGGTAGTCATTCGGTAAGATTTCAGGATGCTGCCGTTCAGCTCTACCCTGGTCACGCCCTTTTGTTCGCCGTACTTGTTGAACAGGTCGGCTATTTGCAGTCTCTCTTGCGCATGTGCAAAGGCCGGCAGGCAAATCAGCAGGGACAAGAGGCACAGCCTGCGCAGGCAAATCTGTATAGATGTTTTCATAAGCTTGTTTATATTAGTGTTGAAACAGTAAGTTGTTTAAGTCTTCCTCCGTGAAGCCGGCATGTTGCAGGGCTTCCAGCGCTTTGGCTTCCACCAGCTTCTCGTCCGTGTACCGTTTTCCGTCGATGACGACATAATTTTCAAGAACACCGGAAAGCGGAAATATAGTCTTGGCTACCCCGAGAAGCAGGAGCAATCCGGCGGCAACGCCGCTTATGGCATAGCACATGCGGTAAAAGCGGGAGGGCTTTCCGGAAGGCTGTTCCTGTTGTTTTTCCTTCGGTGTGATTGTTGAAACGGCTTCCTTCCTGGTCACTGAAACGGCTTCCTTATCCAGATAGACGAATAGGGGGCGGTAAACCAGCAGATGTTCCGGCACCTTTTCTTCTTCTGTAAAGAAACGGCGCAACAGGCGTTCTTCTTCGCAGGAGGTTTCTCCTTCAAAATATTTGTCCAGCAGTTCATCTATCTTCATGCTTCCTTTCTCCTTTCTCTTTTTCCTTGTATGGTTTGCAGGTAAATGTCTCTCACTTTTTTCCGGGCTCTCGACAGGTTGCTGCGGATGGCTTCCGGTCCGCATCCCGTGATTTCAGCGATTTCATCCGTCTCGTATCCTTCGATGTCCTTCATCCGCATGATGGTGCGTTGAAGATGGGGCAGCGAGTTGATGATTTCGTGCATCAGGCAGATTTCATCTTTGATTTCCAACAGCTGTTCAGGTGTTCCGGCAGGGGATGCTGCCTGCACAATGTCGAGAGACTGATTGTCATTACGTTTGCAGCGCCACATATCTATGCAGGTGTTGTGCGTCAACGTCATGGCAAATGCCTCGATGCTCCGGTACTGATTCAGTTCAAGCCTTTTGTTCCATAGCTTGAGCAGTACCTCCTGAACGGCATCTTCTGCATCCTCCGGGGCGTCGGTCAACTTCCGTGCATAGCTCAACAGCTTGGCACGGAGTGGAAGAACGGTTATTTTGAATTCTTTGAGTTCCATTTCTGTAGATAAGACGAATGGGATTGATAAACGTGACATCAAAGATAGGGAAAAAGAAACATCTGACCTGCAAATGAGGTAGTCTCTTCCTATAGAGAAAGAGGTCTGATGCCTACTTTAAACTTTATCTTTAGGCTGAAGATGTAGATATTCAACCTGAAGATATATATCTTCATACCGGATATGTATATCTTCAGTGTGAAGATAAATCTTGTTCCCTGCTTCAGCCAGTTTTTCCGGTAGGATGAGATGTCCTTGCAAGGTAGGTGAGATGGCTTAAGGTCTGCTGTCTGTGTGGCAGTGTGGCGTTGGCGTATAAAAAAAGTGCCCTTCCGTTTCCGGAAGGGCACTTCAATATATTCAGAAATAAGGATTATTTCTTGAAATAGCGGTTGTACAGGCCTTCGAAACCTTTACCGTGACGAGCTTCGTCCTTAGCCATTTCGTGAACGGTATCATGGATAGCGTCGAGGTTCAAAGCTTTGGCGCGGGTAGCGATGCGCTTCTTGTCTTCGCATGCACCTGATTCTGCGTTCATTCGCTTCTCGAGGTTTGTCTTGGTATCCCATACACAGTCGCCCAGCAGTTCGGCAAACTTGGAAGCATGTTCTGCTTCTTCCCAGGCGTAACGCTTGAAAGCCTCTGCCACTTCGGGATAGCCTTCACGGTCTGCCTGGCGGCTCATTGCCAGGTACATGCCTACTTCTGTGCATTCACCCATGAAGTGGTTGTTCAAGTCCTTAATCATTTCATCGTCGCAACCTTTGGCTACACCGATAACGTGTTCGTCGGCAAATACCAACGGACCGCCGGCTGTTGCTTCTTCAACTTCTACAAACTTGCTTGCGGGAGCTTTACACAATGGGCATTTTTCGGGAGCTGCATCTCCTTCGTATACGTAACCGCATACTGTGCATCTAAATTTTTTCATTTTCTCTCAGATTTTAATTAGTTGAATTAATTATTCTTCGTTATTCTTAAACGTTCTTCTTCCATACAATGCTTGCAGATGCCTTTGTAGTAATAGTGGATTTCCTGCACGTCGTGTCCGTCCATATCCATGTCTATTACTGTCTTGGTGTTGTTATTGCACATCAAGTCATAAATTTTTCCGCAACGTTTACATAAAAAGTGACCGTGCGGACTGGTATCGGCATCGTAACATGTGTTACGCTCGTCAATGGTCAGAGTTTGTGCCGCGCCTTGCTCACTAAGCAACTTCAGGGTATTGTATACCGTTGTCTTGGACAATGTCGGTATAGAGGGAGACAATGCCGTATATATTTCATCCACCGTGGGATGCGTACGATGCTCCATCAGATAGTTCATAATGGCTATGCGCTGCACTGAAGGCTTAATGTGATGATTTTGCAATCGTTTTATTACATCCATGTCATCTTATTATTCAAACTTGTAATAGTTACATTTTTAATTCTTTTGCAAAGATAAGAAGTTCCTATAATTCTCCAAAAGATTTCCGGAATATTTTTAGCAGCAACCATTAAAAATGCTGATATGTTCCTCGTGCCGGTAAGCCACAGCTCTTTCATTTAACTCCCTTTAACTCCCTTAAATGAAAGAGCCGTGTCCGGTAAGAGAAAACGTTTTATCTCTTATCTCTCTTAATCAGAATTTTGCACTATCTTTGCCACGAAAACGAAGATAGTGCAAATCGAATAAATAATATGACATCCTTATGAATTACGGATATGTAAAAGTAGCGGCGGCTGTGCCCCGTGTCAAGGTGGCTGACTGTAAGTTCAATGCCTCAGAGATTGAAAAAGAGATTATTATAGCCGACGGGAAAGGTGTGCAAATCATTGCTTTTCCGGAGTTGTGCATTACCGGATATACTTGTGGTGACCTTTTTGCCCAGCAGCTTTTGCTCGAAGAGGCGGAAATGGGGTTGATACAGATTCTGAACAATACGCGCCAGCTGGATATTATTTCGATATTGGGCATGCCCGTTGCACTGAACGGTGTGTTGCTGAATGCGGCGGTTATCATTCAGAAGGGAAAGGTACTGGGCGTTGTCCCCAAGACTTATCTTCCTAACTATAAGGAGTTTTATGAGAAACGCTGGTTTACTTCGGCTTGTGATGTATCGGAAAACAGTGTGCGCCTTTGCGGACAGATTATTCCGATGGGGAGAAACCTGCTGTTCGAAACGGCTGATACCACTTTCGGGGTGGAGATATGCGAGGATTTGTGGGCGCCCATACCGCCCAGCTCTACGCTGGCGCTGCAAGGTGCGGAAGTCTTGTTCAATCTTTCGGCCGACAATGAAGGTATCGGCAAGCACAATTATCTGCGCTCGCTCATCAGCCAGCAGTCGGCACGTTGCATTGCCGGGTATGTATTCAGCTCGTGCGGTTTCGGAGAATCCACTACGGATGTGGTGTTTGCCGGCAGCGGGCTGATTTATGAGAACGGGACTCTGCTGGCGGCAAACGAACGCTTCTCCTTCGAGGGGCAGGTGGTCATCAGCGAAATTGATGTGGAACACTTGCGTACGGAGCGACGGGTGAATACGACCTTCTCGGCTTGCCATGCAAATTGTGTCTCAGACCTCCCGGTACGAATCTCTACGGAGTATGTCGACAGCAGGGATTTGAACCTGACACGTACTTTTGAGCCGCATCCGTTTGTTCCGCAGGGGATAATGCTGGACGAACGCTGCGAGGAAGTATTTTCCATTCAGGTGTCCGGACTGGCGCAACGTCTGGTGCATACTAAAGCGAAGAGTGCCGTTATCGGCATTTCGGGCGGACTGGATTCTACGTTGGCGCTATTGGTCTGTGTGAAGACTTTCGATAAGTTGGGATGGTCTCGCCAGGGCATTGTCGGGGTCACCATGCCGGGATTCGGGACGACCGACCGTACATATACTAATGCGATGGACTTAATGAACTCCCTCGGTGTGACCGTCCGCGAAGTCAGTATCAAGGAGGCTTGCATACAGCATTTCAAGGATATAGACCATGATGTCCATGTGCACGACGTGGTCTACGAGAACGCGCAGGCACGGGAGCGTACCCAAATCTTGATGGATATTGCCAACCAGACTTGGGGAATGGTTATCGGTACGGGTGACCTTTCGGAACTTGCCTTAGGATGGGCCACCTACAATGGCGACCACATGTCGATGTACGGTGTGAATGCCAGCGTCCCCAAGACTCTGGTGAAGCACTTGGTGAAATGGGTGGCAGAGCATGACATGGATGATGCTTCGCGCGTTACGTTGCTCGACATTGTGGATACTCCCATTAGTCCGGAACTGATTCCCGCAGATAAGAACGGAAATATCCGGCAGATTACTGAGGACTTGGTGGGTCCGTATGAGCTTCACGACTTCTTTCTTTATTACTTCCTGCGCTGCGGTTTCCGTCCTTCCAAGATTTTCTTCTTGGCAGCACGCACATTCAAAGGGATGTATGATGAAGAAACCATCAAGAAATGGTTGCAAATCTTCTGCCGCCGTTTCTTCAACCAGCAGTTCAAGCGTTCCTGCTTGCCGGATGGTCCGAAGGTCGGGAGTATCTCCCTTAGTCCGCGCGGTGATTGGAGGATGCCGAGCGATGCCTCATCGGAGATGTGGCTAAGGGAGGTGGAAGGACTTTGATTCTTTACTTCGGGCGTGCCGTAATATCTATGGGTATTTGATGACTGCAACAGTTATGCAGTATCACTGCATAACTGTTGCAGTCGTACTGCATATCGGTTTGCAGCGCCACTGCAAAGCCGTTGCAGTGGCGCTGCAAAATGTATGCAGGATTTTGCAGTAATAATCTATTGATTAATAGCTGGTTGTAAAAGTAGGGATATGCTGCGTGTATGGAAAAGTGCAGCTTAGTTTCGTTTCCCGTAGTATCGTTTGTAGATTTTCTTGTATTCCTTTCCCTTTTTGAAACTATCCAGCCATGTATTGAGGCTGTCCAGCAGGATAGGTGACTGTTTGCTCACTCCCCAGGAATAGAATTGCGTGAAGCTGACGGCGGTATTGATGTCTATTTGAGGAATACTGTCGGCTGCGGTACGGGCAATGCTTTCGTCGCATACGGCATAGTCAATGTCTCCGTGGGCTACCAATGCAATCAGTTGTTCGGAACCGTACTTCTCTATCTCCTTAACGTAGATGGTGTCGCCTATCTCATTTCCCAGGTTGCGGATGCGTAGTATGGAAGGGGAGCCTTTCACTACGTGCAGCGTCTTGCCCGCCAAGTCCAGTTGGCTTTTGATGAACAGTGATGAGTCGGGAACATTCTCGAGCTTGCGCTGCACCAGCACTTGCTTGTTCAGTACGATGGGGGTGGTAAGCAGCAAGGAGTCTTTCAGCTCGCTGGTGGCAAGGATGCCGTAGGCAATCACGTCATATTGCCCGTCGGCCAGACCTTCCAGCCGCTTGTTGAAGCTCATTTCCGGTGATATGGCAGCCTGCAGTCCGTGGTCGCGTGCAAAAGCTTCTATCAGCTCGTAGTGGAAACCGGACAAGGTGTCATCATCCACATAGAAACTGATGGAGTTGTATTCCGTCGAAACATGTATGATGCCTTCGGCAGCTATCTCGGCATAGTCGCGCGGATGACCTTTCTGTTTCTCTTCTTTCTTGATGAGATAGTGGGCTATGAGAGCTGCCGTAACTCCCAGAAGTGCGTATTTGAGCAGTCTGCTTTTTATCATACAGTTGTCTGTTAGTCATAGAAATTCCATGAGACGCCAATCTTGAACAAGCGCGGATTGATGGGGTAGTGCGGTGTCAGGAAGGAATTGGCGCTTCCCATACCCGCGTTGACGTGATACATCATGGCAAAGATACGCGTCCGTTTCAAGTGCAGGTTGGCATATACGTTTACGATGGGGTAACCGCCTATTTCCACCAAGTCGTCCGTAGGCTGCAGATGGAACTGCTGGACACCGGGCGCATAGGCGGGTGCGTTATACTTGGTGAAGTAACGGACATCGGCACCCAGCTGAACGGTCAGCACCTTCTTGGCGAGCTTGGTCAGTATGTAGAAGTTATGGTAGAGCGAGAGTTTGGGCAATGGAAGTACCGCTTCATTGCTTGTCTTCTGCCAGGTCACTTCGTTGTCCAGATGGAAGACACCAAGGCGGAAGTCTTGTTTCAGCGTGGCAGACAGCACTTGTATGTTGCCTCCGTTCTGTTCGGGCAGGGCGCTTTGGTTGAAGTAAGTGTAGTTCTTAATATTTTCTGCACCGGCACGGAGATTGGTTCCCCAATGGGAAATGTTCAGCTCGCCTTCCACACGCGTACGGAATTCCTTGTCCATGTTGTCATTGTCCCAGTTGTAGTGGTTGGAGTGATAATGACGCATATAGAAGGAAGGAAGCGTGTTACTCACATAACCGCGGGCGTAGAAGTTCACCGTATCTTTCCATAGACGGAAGTTCAGGTTCAGATTGGCGTTGACGCGGAACTGTCCGATGGCTTTGTCTACCAACCCCACTTCGCCGTTTACGTTGTAGTGCAGCAGTTTGCCTTCGCGCTTGGCGAGTTCGCCGCCCAGGAAGATTTCCTGCTCGGTATAGCGGATGCGGCGCATGTCGGTAAGCGTGTCCGTGTTCATCAGGTCGTACCGGCTGAACTTGTGGGAGACATAAGCCGTAAGTCCGGCTTTGGCATATTTGTTGAAACCCTCCAGCAAGGCTATTCCGAACACGTTCTTTACACTGAATGCCGTGGTAGAGTCGTTACTGTAATTCTTGTAAAGCTTGTAGTCTTCCGGAAAGAATCCTTCGGGCTCGCTTCCCGAACGGAATTGGTGTCGCGACCGTTCTACTTTCAGGGTATGGATAAAGCTGGTGACGGGGACGAACTCTTCTTCGAAAAGTGAGTCGTTGCCTGCGGTAGAAACAGGCGGCAAGTTGTCATTGCCTGCTGCAAGTGTGCTGGCCGATTTTGATGCTATGCTGTCGTTTGGCAATGCCATGTCATTGTTCGAAGCGGATATTTCGGTTTCGGAAGAGAGAGGGGATGAAGCTTTGGGTACAGATACCGACGGTTTGCCTTTTTGTGTGCTCCGTACTCTCCGCGTAAAACCAAGACGATAGCGCTGTGTCAGATAGATATAAAAATCCTTGTTGCGGTTGGAAGTCTGTTCCAATTTGACCGGTATAGTGGTGGACTCGTACTCTTTCTTTCCTCCGGACATGTTTTCGGGACGGGTGATGTATTGGTCGTCTGCAATACCGCCGTTCTCGTTCATCTTCAGGAAAAAATTGTTGTAGACTGCTTGTACCTGGTATTTCTCGCCGATATAGCTACCGAACAGACCTGCATTGAAGTGTGAGGTGGACTGGTTCTGGTAATAACCGCGCCCATACAGATAGTCGATGTTAAAGCCAAATGCCAACTGCTTGTTGACGTTGACGGAGAAGTAGGACTTGAAGCGTTCTTCACCGTTCACTTTGTTGCCGGCCTTATAGTAGGTAAGATTGGTGTAAGGCACGTTGCTGTTGGTGAAAAGCACCTGGTCGGGACGTGTGAAAAAACTGGAGAAGGGAGCCATGAAGATGGTCGGCTCGCTTTCTTCCCGTTCGAAGAACAGACGTGAGAGGCGTGGTGAACCTAAATTCCCCAAATAATTGTAGTGGCCGAACATTCCTTCCACCAGATTGGTGTTCTGGAAGTTGAGGCTGGCCGTGTCGGCAGGCATGATGGTACGGTTACCCAGTGTCTCACTTAGTTTCCACATGTAAAGCTTGGGCGGAAGACTTTGAATCTCAGTATTGGTACTGTCTTCCAGATTGTCCGGCTGGGTGTTCGGGTCAATTTGGTTACCGAACCGGTCGCGACTGTTCGTCGGGTTTAAGGTGTTTTGAGCCATAGCCCCCCATATCCCTATAACGGACAGAAATATATATGTCAGTACAATTCGTCTCATAATTAGGCGCAAAGATACAATAAAAAATTGTTTGCTTACTGAATTCAGTCTTTTTTGCTTCTTTTAAACTGTCTTGTTTTCTGTTTTGTCCTATACTGCTTCCGGTTCTCCGCCCTTGAATCCATCTTTTTCCGGCTTGAAATAAAATAAGCCCTTGCAATAAATCAATATCACAAGGGCATATCCGTTTTTCCTTTGTCCTTTATTCTGGCATGAAGTCCCTCCTTATGGGAAGTGGCTTTATATAGCTTTTCATTTCATTTCCTGAATAAGTTCCATTCCTTTCTTGATAGCTTCTTCGTTCATCGGTATCAAGTGGTGGTGGCGTTCGGGAAGTGTCTTTTTCAATCCTTTGAGTACACTGTCCAGTGTAACCATCGGTTTTAGTTTTAATAATCCGCCTAAAACAATCATGTTGAACGCTTTGGCGTTGTTCATTTCATTGGCGGCATCCATGGCGTCGATGCGATAGACGTGGATGTCCTTGCGCGTAGGCGGATGGATGATGCCGTAGCCGTCGTAGATGAGTATGCCGCCGGGCTTCACTTTGCCCTCGAACTTCTCCAATGACGGCTGGTTCAGGATGATGGCGGCATCGTACTTGCTGAGGATGGGTGAGGAGATTTTCTCATCACTTACAATAACGGTCACGTTTGCTGTGCCACCGCGCTGTTCCGGTCCGTAAGCCGGCATCCAAGTTACTTCTTTGCCTTCCATTAGTCCGGAATATGCCAGAATCTTTCCCATGGACAATACACCTTGCCCACCGAAGCCTGCTATAATGATTTCTTCTTTCATTGTTCTTCTGTCTTTAGCATGATTATTTATCTTTCAGGTCGCCCAGCGGATAGAAGGGGAACATGTTCTCTACCATCCATTCATTGGATTTCGCAGGAGACATCTTCCAGCCGGAGTTGCAGGTGGAAACGATTTCCACAAGGTTGGAGCCTTTGCCTGCCATAGAGTTCTCGAATGCTTTGCGGATAGCCTTTTTCGCTTTGCGGATGGCGGGAACAGACTGTACGCTTTGGCGTGTCACATAAGCGGTTCCTTCCAGTTGTGCGGCAATATCGGCCATCTTCAGCGGATAGCCGTGCAGATGCACGTCGCGTCCGTAAGGGCTGGTCGCCGTCTTCATGCCTACAAGGGTAGTGGGAGCCATTTGTCCCCCGGTCATACCATAGATGGCATTGTTGATGAAGATGATGGTGATGTTTTCGCCGCGGTTCAAGGCGTGGATGGTCTCGGCAGTACCGATACAAGCCAAGTCGCCGTCTCCTTGGTAAGTGAACACCAGACGGTCCGGCCAAAGGCGCTTGATGGCAGTGGCAAGTGCGGGTGCACGTCCGTGGGCGGCTTCCTGCCAGTCGATGTCTATATAATTATAGATGAACACGGCACATCCTACGGGGGAGATGCCTATTGCTTTGTCTTCCAGTCCCATTTCTTCGATAACCTCGGCTACGAGTTTATGAACTACGCCGTGGCTGCATCCCGGGCAGTAGTGCATGGGATTATCGTTCATCAGAGTCGGTTTTTTGGCAACCAGATTCTCGGGCTTTATAATATCTTCTTTTGTCATAATCACTTCTCCTTATCTGTTGGTGAACCGTATGAAAAACTCCATCAGCTTGACGAATATTGCTGCACCGCAGACGTAGATGAACAGTTGGAAGTCATCTTTGGCGGCAAAATATATAATGATAGCTGCTAGGGCAAGTATCATGAAGAGAATGTTCAGTACGTTTCTTATTTTATCAGGATTCATTTTTCAATCAGTTTTTCTTTCAATGCATCTACTATCTCATCCGGATCGGGAACAATGCCGCCGAGGCGTCCGAAATGTTCCACTTTCACTTTACCGTTCACGGCCAGGCGGACATCTTCCACCATTTGTCCGGCATTTAATTCTGTAACAAGCATGCCTTTTACCTTGTCGGCATATGCGGCAATGGCTTTGGTTGGGAATGGCCACAACGTGATGGGGCGGAGCATACCTACCTTGATTCCTTCTTCGCGTGCCAGTTCTATTGCTTTCTGCCCGATGCGTGCCATGGAACCGAAGGCTACAATCAGGTAGTCGGCATCATCGCAATGAATTTCCTCGAAGCGAACCTCATTCTCTTCAATCTGCTTGTATTTGTTTTGGAAGCGGATGTTGTTTTTTTCCATTTCTTCCGGTTTCAGTTCTAACGAGGTGATGATGTTGGGCTTGCGTCCGTTGGTTCTGCCGGTAGTGGCCCATGGGCATTGTTCGATGACTTCCGCATCGGTGCGGCGTGGCTTTTGTGCCGGAAGCACTACTTTTTCCATCATCTGGCCGATGACACCGTCGGCAAGGATGATTGCAGGGTTACGGTATTTGAAGGCAAGTTCGAATGCCAGTCCTACAAAATCTGCCATTTCCTGTACGGAAGCCGGAGCAAGGGCAATCAGACGATAGTCACCGTGACCGCCTCCTTTTACTGTCTGGAAATAGTCGGCCTGGCTCGGTTGGATAGTTCCCAGACCGGGACCGCCGCGCATAACGTTTACAATCAAGCAAGGCAGCTCGGCACCTGCCAGATAAGAGATGCCTTCCTGCTTCAGGCTGACACCGGGGCTGGAGGAGGAGGTCATGACCATTTTGCCACTTCCGGCACCGCCGTACACCATATTGATAGCTGCCACTTCACTTTCTGCCTGAAGAACCACCATGCCGGTCGTTTCCCAGGGTTTCAGTTCGGCAAGAGTTTCCAATACTTCCGATTGCGGAGTAATGGGATATCCGAAGTAACCGTCTGCACCGCAACGGATAGCTGCGTGGGCGATGGCTTCGTTTCCTTTCATTAATACAACTTCTTCTGCCATATTCTGCTGATTTACAGGTTTATTCTACTTTTATTTTATATACAGAGATACATCCGTCCGGACATACTGTGGCGCACGAGGCGCAGCCGTTGCAGGTATCTTCCAATATCTGTTGGGCATAGTTATACCCTTTCACATTCACTTCCTTGGTGAGGGCTATTACATTGAGCGGACACGCTACCACACACAAGTTGCAGCCTTTGCAACGTTCGGTGTCTACTATGATTGCTCCTTTGATTTTTGCCATAATTTACGTTCTTTATTTATTGATTGTACATATCCTTGTTGTAGAAGTTCAGGATGTCCATAGCCATTTGATGGGCATGTTTTGCCGGGCTTTCGGGGTTCAGGTCGATGGCATACTGATAATTGTTCAGTGCTTGTTGCCAGTTGCCTTGTTTCCGATAGGCATTTCCCCGCAGGTAGTAAGCTTCGTCTTTGCCAGAAAAGTCTGTTTGCAGTATTTCGTCAAGCTGCTGAATGGCTTGCTCCACCTTTCCCTGGTTAATAAGCTCTTTTATGGTATTCAATCGTTCCATATTTAAACAATATCCGGGTTACTGAACCACAAAGATAGTTTTTATTTGAAGACAAAGCATATCTTAGGGTTGAATTTTGCAGGAAAAAGTGTGCTATTTATCTCTAATTGGTTACTTTTGTTCTGTATAATCAATGTGTATAGCCGATATGTGCGGCATTTGGAAACAATGAAGTGGAATGAAACTGTTTGGGAAGGCGGAAGTAATGCGTAAGTATAAAATTGTTTTTTTTATGGTTGTCGTCTCTTTGGTGGCCGGTCGTTTGTCTGCCAATCAAGGTGGCTATTTTGGCGACAGTACTCTCTATGCCTTATCCATGCAGATGTATGACAGCATCAGGTCTTCTGTTTTTCTGGAGTTGAGACAGTGTGGGTTGCAACGGGCAGAGGCTATACGAAACGCTCATTTCGATTACGTCTTCAGGGTGGCCTTGCTTTCATATTATGAAGTGAGGAAAGAGAAGGAGGAGTATCGGCAAGCGTGTGATAGGCTGGTGCGTTATTATCAGGAAATGGATGAGGATTCTTTGCTATACGAGACTTGGGGACGGTTGCCGGATTGTTTGTTGAAGTGGGGAGATTATGTGGAGGCGGTTCTTTCGTTGCGGGAAATGTCGGCCTATGCTCAGCGGCACAATCACCCTATGGGCATGGCTATTTCTCATTTTTATTTTGCGCAGTGTTATTTGAATAACGGGCAGCTTGACGAGGCAGAACGCCATTACCGATGTGCCATGGGGTGTTTTGCTGATTTGGATGTACCGGGCAAGGTGGCACGTTGCGGATTTAATTTGATTTCTATTCTGCTGGTGCGTAATGATTGGGCGGGTGCTTTGGCCTTGAGCGATTCATTGCCTTGTCATATCCGTTCGTGGGAGCAGAAGAAAGGCATTGCCGTCAATCCGGTACTCCGTGTGCAGCAGGCTATGTATCGTCTGAAGATCTTCATCAATATGAAGGATGCGAAGGCTGCTGCTGTCCAGCGAGACAGTATGCTCTATTATAATAAGGTATATGCGGATGCTTCGCAGCAAGAAGAGCTGCAATATACATTGGCTCGTTATGAACGGTTAGTAGGTAACTATTCTGAAGCAGACAGGATTCTGAAGATGCTGGTCGATGATAGTTTGCAGCAAAATAACCACTCTAGGATAGCACGGTATTGCCGTACATTGGCCGAAGTGAAGCGCTTGGAAAACTTGTCTGCGGAGGCTGCCGAGTATTTCCATTTATATGCCCTTGCAGCAGACAGTTCACAAATGACAGATTCTAATTTGCGGCTTGAGCGTATTACGAAACTTTTCCGTTTGAACGAGTTGGAGCAGGAGAAAAGAGTGGTACAAGCTGAGCATAAGAAAGCTTGTGTACTGGTTGTGTGCATAGCTGTGGTAAGTGTGATGATATTTCTTATTTGTCTCTTGTTGATGGTGCATTTTTACCGCTTGCGCCGGAAGAACCGGGAATTGGTGGAGCGTATACGTAGCCAGGAAGAGGCGGAAGAGCGTGCTATGGAAGCATGTACTTTTGTGGAAACAGTGTTGCCTAAGGGCGGGGAGGTGTCGCGCGAAAAGCAACTTTTCAGACAGATACAAATGTTGCTGTCTGATGAAAAAGTACTGTCGCGTCCTAGGTTGGGGCGTGATGAGCTGGCTGCGTTACTGAATACAAACCGTACGTATGTGGCAGAAGCCATTTCTACCTGTACGCAAGGAAAAAGTGTGTCATTGTTTGTAGCAGAAATGCGTGTGAAGCGTGCGCGTCGTTTGTTGGATCAACATACCGAAATGTCTTTGGAAGAAATAGGGATGACATGTGGGTTTCAGTCGCAAAGTACTTTCACGAAATATTATCGTAATTATTATGACATTACTCCTGGTGAATATCGAAAGCTGGTGGGTTCGAAATAGTTTTTTTGTTGTTAAGCAGAGGTTTGCGTATAGTAAATGAAGAATTGCGCATAGGAAAAGGAACTGAATGCCGGTTTCTGTATTTTTGTTCCAAAAAGAAAAAACAACAATTGAAGAGTTTATGAAAAATGTATTCGGATTTTTAAGTATTGTCGTGTTAACTGGATGGAGCTTATTTTCCATTTCATCATGTAGTGATCAATATGATGACAGTGAAATCAAGGACCGTCTGGATAAGGTGGAAGACAGAGTTACAAAACTTGAAGAATGGTGCTCAACCGTTAACAGTGAAATTATTTCGTTGAAAGGATTAATAACAGCTCTGGAAAACAAAGATTATGTAACCGGGGTGGAGACTCTTGAGGATGGTTATAGGATTACATTTTACAAAGGTGGAAACATCATTATCCGGAATGGAAAGGATGGTATTGACGGTGAAGATGGTATTGACGGTTATACCCCTATAATAGGTGTAGCCAAGTATTCTGATGGTTTTTATTATTGGACTGTTCAAACGCAGGATGGAAATACGGATTGGTTGACTGATGCGGATGGTGATATGGTACGCGCCACCGGGAATAATGGTAAAGACGGGGTTGATGGTGAAGATGGCGCTGATGGTGAAGATGGTGTTGACGGAAATAACGGCCTGAACCCTTACATCGGTGATAACGGCAATTGGTGGGTTGGTACTACTGATACTGGTGTAAAAGCACAAGGAGAGCAGGGCGTTTCCGGTTTAAGCCCGTATATCGGTGATAACGGCAATTGGTGGATTGGTACTACTGACACTGGTGTAAAAGCACAAGGGGAGCAGGGCGTTTCCGGTTTAAGCCCTTACATCGGTGATAACGGCAATTGGTGGATTGGTACTACTGACACTGGTGTAAAAGCACAAGGGGAGCAGGGCGTTTCCGGTTTAAGCCCTTACATCGGTGATAATGGCAATTGGTGGATTGGCACTACTGATACTGGTGTAAAAGCACAAGGAGATAAGGGACTGGATGCGGTAGCGCCGCAAGTCCGTATTAATGATAATACCAACGAATGGGAGATTTCCATTGACGGAGGAAAAACCTACACTTCGACGGGCGTAAAAGCAACCGGAAATCAGGGTGATAGTATGTTCAAGGATATAGATAACTCGAATGCAGATTATGTTGTGCTAACTCTTGCCGATGGAAAGACTAAGATTACATTACCTAAACAATCGGATATTTCGTTTTCAATCGGTGATGTCTCGGAGAATAATGAAGTGATGGAAATCAATCAGAAAACGACTATCGCAGTTAATTTTTCTTCGGGATTAAAAGAAGGCTTTTTTTCTGCCATTATTGCTGATGTCATAACTCCCGGGGGTATTGTCACTCGTGCAGGTTCATCGGGCTGGGAGATTGAAATAATCAAGCCGACATTTACCAATGGAACCTATAACAATGATGCAGCGATAATAATCACTCCTATTTCGGCGGCAGTTGTAGGTTCATGCGCTATTGTTCGTGTTACAGTTATTGATAATAGAGGAAGGGAGATTACTTCTTCACGTCCTGTCAGATGCGGTAGAATGGATTTAGTTTTAAAGGAAACAGTGGCTGAAGGTGGATTGCAGGCGGCTGTTGAAAAACGATTGTCCGGTGTCACTCCGGAAATAATACGAACGCTTGTTGTGGACGGTACATTGAATAAAGATGACTATGACTATATTGTGGGACAACTGAAAGGACTGCAAGAATTGACTCTTAATAGTGCTGTTTCAATACCGGACAAGGCTTTGAACCACCGTTGGGATGAGCCTGACACATCTCTTACGAAAATTTCGGCACCCAAAGTAGTTGCTATTGGAGAATTGGCATTCAATAATTGTGCGGCTTTGGAGGAAATCGATATGCCTGCTCTGAAAACGATTGGCAAGAGTGCATTTTACAGTTGTATTAGTTTGAAGAAGTTTGCATCCTCCTCGGTCACAACCGTTGAAGAATCTGCATTTATCGAGTGTTCATCGCTTGAGAGTGTTTTTCTTCCCGGTATTACTGAAATAAAACGTTACACATTTTGCGATTGCAGCGCTCTGGTCGACATTGTCTTTCCGGAGGTGAAGGCAATAGGTGAATGTGGATTTAAAAACTGTACGTCGCTGGTATCTTTGTCAGATGTGTTATTCCCAAAGTTGGAAACATTTACCGGTGTGAATGTTTTTGAGGGCTGCACGGGACTTACTGTTGTGTCGTTGAGTAAAGTTACATCATTGGAGACTGGTCTTTTTTCACTTTGTCAATCTCTTCGGGAGGCCAGCTTGCCCAAGGTTACAACAATAGGTGGATATGTTTTTAGTAATTGTACACTGTTGGAAACGGTAGACCTGCCAGAGGCTGTATCTGTTGAGAATATGGCATTCGCGGAATGTGCTTCACTTGCGACAATAGTTTTGCCGAAAGCGGAAACATGTGATACTCATGTCTTCTGGAAGTGTACTTCACTTGAAAATGTTATATTACCTGCCGTAAAAAAGCTGGGCTCACGAGTGTTTAGTGAGTGTTCCGGGCTTTTGTGTGTCGAGTTATGTACAGCGGTCGACCATCCCGGGTTGGATTCTGTCGGTGCCTGTTTGTTCGAATCGGTAGATACTTCCCATATTGAACTATCATTAGGCTATGGAGAAATCGTTGTAACCAAGACTCTTGTGGGGGACAATCAAGAGTGGAAACGGCATTCAGGAGATTTTCAGTATAATAGATTCAAGAAGATTATTGAAAAGATGTGATATATATTAGAGCTTATATAGAATAAAATACAGGTACACAGATTTACAGTGCCCTTAAACCTTATTCTATATGATATCTATTTATAAAGAAAACGGTTACTTCAAGCTGAACAACGTTTTCTTTTATGAGAACAGTAGTTATTCACGTGAGTCATATCGAATGAGCATTAACTATAAGAGTGTGTGTCAAAACTAAAAAATCATCATTATTATTGATTTGAATGAAGTTAATCTATCCTTGTTGTGAGTAGGAGAGGAGATGCTTCATTACATTCTGCATGGCGGAATGGTATATCTTGTTAGAGTTTGACATACCTCTTATAGTTAGTGCTTTTGGAATGGAATCATCCATGTTGTTCCATATCTAAAGATGGCACATAGTTATCTTAATGTATTTTTATAACTCCAAAGCGTGGTTATTTGACAGGTATCTTGTCAATTCGCTTTTGATGGCGTCCACCTTCGAAATCCGTTTGAAAGAATTCCCTCATAATTTTGTCGGCTTCTTCCGTAGAGATGAAACGTCCCGGCATGACAAGCACGTTGGCATTGTTGTGTTGGCGTGCCAGACGGGCTATCTCGGGCTTCCAGCAGAGAGCGGCGCGGATGCCTTGGTGTTTGTTCAGCGTCATACTGATGCCTTCGCCGCTTCCGCAGATGGCAATTCCCGGATAACACTCTCCGGTTTCAACGGCCAGTGCCAGCGGATGTGCAAAGTCGGGATAGTCGCAACTCTCGGTAGAGTAAGTCCCGAAGTCCTTGTAAGCCCAGCCTTTGGCTTCCAACCAGCCGCGGACATATTCCTTCAATTCGAAGCCTGCATGGTCGGAACAGATTCCTATTGTTTTCATAATAGTCAGTTAATATATTAATATGCCAATGTGCTGATGCCTGCAGCTTGTGGGGCGCAGGCAACCAGCACATCAGCACATCGGTTAATGATTATAACATTGTTTTTACTTGCTTGTAAACGTTCTCGGCAGTGAAACCAAGCTTTTCGTCCAGCACTTTATAAGGTGCAGAGAATCCAAATGATTCCAATCCCCATACTTTACCGCGCGGACCTACCAGCCCTTGCAGTGTGACGGGCAGACCGGCTGTCAAGCCGAATACCTTGGTGCCACACGGGATAATGCTTTCTTGATATCCCGGAGCCTGGCTACGGAACAGACCTTCTGAAGGAACGGACACGATACGTACCTTGACGCCATCCTTGCGCAGTAATTTAGCGCCGGCTACCAATGTGGCAACTTCCGAGCCTGAAGCAACGAGGATTACATTCGGATTTTCATCAGATCCGGCTACGATATAAGCGCCTTTGGCAGCTTGTTCGTAATCATTGCCTTCGGGCAGGTTGGCGATATTCTGGCGGGAGAAAATCAAACCGGTTGGGGTCGTGGTGTTTTCCATTGCCAGTTTCCATGCCATAGTTGTTTCTTCTGCATCTGCCGGACGGAGTACCAACATCGAATTGTGTCCCTTGTGGTTTTTTAGTTTTTCCATCAAGCGGATTTGGACTTCTTGTTCTACTGGTTCGTGGGTAGGACCGTCTTCACCTACACGGAAGGCATCGTGTGTCCAGATGAACTTCACGGGAACTTCCATCAAGGCTGCCATACGTATAGCAGGTTTCATGTAATCGGAGAAAACGAAGAATGTTCCGCAAGCGGGAATTACACCACCGTGCAGTGCCATACCGATACAGCAGCAAGCCATAGTCAGCTCGGCAACACCAGCCTGGAAGAATGCACCGCTGAAGTCATTTTTCTTGAAGGCATGTGTTTTCTTGAGGAATCCGTCTGTCTTGTCAGAATTGGAAAGGTCAGCGGAAGCCACAATCATATTTTCTACTTGAGTGGCGAGAGCACCGAGTACAGTAGCGGATGCTGCACGCGTGGCAACGCCTGCTTTCTGTTCGATGGCGGACCAATTCACTTCGGGAACTTTACCGGAGAAGAACATTTCCAGTTTGGCTGCCTTTTCCGGGTTAGCCTTTGTCCATGCGGCTTTGGCTGCATACTTTTCAGCCATGATTTTCTTCAGCTCAGCTGCACGCTTGGCATATAGCCCGGCCACTTCGGGGAAGATGACAAACGGATTTGTCGGGTCACCACCCAAATTCTTGATAGTGTTTACATAAGCGTCGCCGCCCAGAGGAGCACCGTGAGTGGCACAATTGGCCTCGTAGCTGCTGCCGTCTTCCTTGCGGGCACCCTTGCCCATTATGGTATGGCCGATAATCAGCGTCGGACGCTCTTTCTCTGCTTTGGCTTCGTTCAGTGCACCGCGGATGGCATCGGAATCGTTACCATTGATTTTGATGACTTTCCAGCCCCAAGCTTCGTATTTCTTGCCGGTATCTTCGATGGTTACGTCCTTTGTTTCGGTAGAAAGTTGAATGTCGTTGGCATCATAGAACATGATAAGATTGTCCAGCCCCAATGCCCCGGCGATGCGGCCCGAGCCTTGGGAAATCTCTTCCTGAATGCCACCGTCAGAAATATAAGCGTAGATGGTCTGTGGCATTACTTCTTCGAAACGTGCCTTCATGAACTTGGCTGCAATGGCTGCACCGACTGCAAATGTGTGACCTTGCCCCAACGGACCGGAGGTGTTTTCAATACCGCGCATGATGTCACGTTCGGGATGTCCCGGAGTGGGGCTTCCCCATTGACGGAATTCTTTCAGTTCATCCAGGGTGAACTTGCCGGCCAGAGCCAATGTAGAGTAAAGCATCGGTGACATGTGTCCCGGATCGAGGAAAAAACGGTCACGACCTTCCCATGCCGGATTTTCAGGATCATATACTAGGAACTCTGAGAAGAGTACATTTACAAAGTCAGCACCACCCATGGCACCGCCTGGGTGTCCGGAGTTGGCCTTCTCAACCATGGATGCAGCAAGGATACGGATATTGTCTGCCGCACGGTTCATAAGTTTGTTGTCGTTCATATTGAATCTAATTAATTTTGAATATTATCAACGGGTTATTTTGTCCTTGTAGGTTTTCCAAGGGCAAAGATAACTCTTTATGCGTAATTCACAACACTCGCAGAGTGCCTTTTTTATCAGTATTACTGCCTTTTTGCAGTTAAAATGATACTAAACGTATTTAGCTGATTTTGTGAAGCGCACGGTAGTTTTACTGTAACTCAATAGTAACGATTGATTTGGCCGGAAGTTTAATCTTGAGAATATCTTTATTGATTTTTACCTCTTTGAACGGAACGGGTTTCACATTGTCGGGATTTTCAAATGAATTGTAGTCCGTCAGGTTGTCGGAAGTCAATATTTCACCAACTGCTTTCTTGGCTTTCGTTCCAGACAGATTGATGGTCACTTCTTGTGCATTGTCCGCATCTACGTTGGATATGGAAATGTGTATCTTGCCGTTTTGGTCTTTGGAGGCGGTAGCGCTGACCATTGGTATTCTGCGGTTGCCGCGTACATCCATCATGTCGCAGGTTAGCTTAAGAGGAATGTAAATAGCATCCTGGTGTACGTTGTACATTTTGAATACATAATAAGTGGGAGTGAGTACCATGTCTTTTCCGCTGGTCAGAATCATGGATTGTAATACATTGACGACTTGGGCTATGTTTGCCATTTTCAGACGGTCGGTATATTTATGGAAAATGTCGAAGCTGAGGGAGGCGACAAAAGCATCACGCAATGTATTCTGCTGGTACAGATGTCCGGGATTGGTACCCGGTTCAGTGTCCCACCAGGTTCCCCATTCGTCAAGCATAAGAGCCACGTTCTTTTGAGGGTCGTATTCATCCATAATGGTGCAATGCTTCTTGATGACATCTTCTATTTCGCGGCATTTGCCCAATGTCCAGTAATAGTCGTCTTTGCTGAATTGGGTGGCGGCACCTTTGCTGCCGTTCCATCCGCTGACGGTATAGTAGTGCAAGGAAAGACCTTGCATACGGCCGCCTACACGGTCCATCAGTACTTTAGTCCAGTTATAGTCGTAGTCGCTGGCACCGCTGGCTATCTTGAAGAGGCTATTGCCGTCGTAGTTGCGGCAGTAGGTGGAATAGCGGCGGTAGAGGTCGGCATAATATTCAGGACGCATGCTTCCACCGCAACCCCAGCTTTCGTTTCCTACACCGAGGTATTTCACTTTCCAGGCCTTATCGCGACCGTTTTGGCGGCGCAGGCGTGCCATGGGAGAGTCTCCTTCGGAGGTCATGTATTCTACCCATTTGGCAAGTTCTTCTACGGTACCACTACCTACGTTTCCGCTGATATAGGGCTCACAACCCAGCATTTCGCAGAGATTGAGGAACTCATGGGTTCCGAAACTGTTGTCTTCGATAGTGCCTCCCCAGTTGTTGTTCACCATTTTTGGACGGTTTTCTTTAGGGCCGATACCGTCCATCCAATGGTATTCGTCGGCAAAGCAGCCGCCCGGCCAGCGAAGGACGGGTACGCGGAGCTCTTTCAGTGCATTGAACACGTCGGTGCGATAACCGTTGATATTGGGAATATCGGAATTTTCGCCTACCCAAAGTCCGCCATAGATGCAAGTTCCCAAATGTTCTGCAAATTGGCCGTATATTTCTTTGGGAATGATTTGCTCGCTCTGGTCTGTGTGTAAAGTGATAGTGGTACTTTTCTGTGCGAAGAGTGACAACGAAGCGGAGAGAAATATGCTACTGATAAATAACTTTGTGTTCATAGGATTTTTAGTGTTATTAAATACTTAGTTCTTGAATCTTACTGATGCTTCTTCGATGGGTAATCCTGCTTTATATCTTTCGATGTAGGTGTTGAATCCGCTTACATCTTCGGCTGTCGGTGAGATTTCTATACCGGCATCTCCAGTGAATACATCCTTATCCAGAAAGTCGGCAAGGGATTGGCAGTTTCCATTGTTTACAAGGTAGGAAGCGAGGAGGGCGATTCCCCAGGCACCACCTTCGCCGGCTGTTTCCATAACGGAAATGGGGGAGTTGATGGCAGCTGCCAGTATTCTCTGGCCTACTCCTTTGGTTTTGAAGAGCCCTCCATGAGCGGTGATTCTGTCTACTTTAATCTTTTCTTCATTGAAAAGGATGTCGTTGCCGATTTTGAGGACTCCCACTGAAGCATACAGATGGGTGCGTATGAAGTTGGCAAGGTTGAACTTGTCGTTTGCCGAACGTACAAACAGTGGGCGTCCGTCTGCCAGTCCCGTTATAGGTTCGCCTGATATGTAGTTATAAGAGATGAGCCCTCCGCAGTCTGCATTGCCTGTCAAGGCGTGGTTATAGAGTTTTCCGTAAATCTCGTCCATATCTACGGGAATACCCATCAGTTCCTGATATTCTTTGAAAATATTAATCCAGGCATTGAGGTCGGAAGTACAGTTGTTGCAATGTACCATAGCTACGAGGCTTCCATCGGGGGTGGTTACCATGTCAATCATTTCGTAGGGTTTGGACAATTCTTTCTCCAATACAATCATTGAGAAAGAGGAAGTGCCTGCCGATACGTTTCCGGTACGCTGCTTTACAGCGTTGGTGGCAACCATGCCGGTGCCAGCGTCACCTTCGGGCGGACAAATGGGAATTCCTGCTTTCAGATGTCCTGATACGTCAAGACGGCTGGCTCCTTCAGGAGTAAGGAAACCTGCGCTTTCACCGGCCGACAATACCTTCGGAAGAATATCTCGAAGCTTCCAGTCGTATCCTTTCGGAGCAATAAGTTTGTCGAACTTATCCACCATTTCAGAAGAATAGTCTTTGGTGATAGAATCGATGGGAAGCATACCGGAGGCATCGCCTATACCCAGTACCTTTTGGCCGGTTATTTGCCAGTGGACAAACCCTGCAAGGGTGGTCAGGTAATTGATGGATGGAACGTGCTCTTCATTATCCAGAATGGCTTGGTAGAGGTGGGAAATGCTCCAACGCAGAGGGATGTTGTAGATGAATAGTTCGGATAGGGCTGCGGCAGCCTGGCCGGTATTAGTATTTCTCCAGGTACGGAAGGGCACAAGGATTTCTTCTTTTTCGTTGAATGCCATATAGCCGTGCATCATGGCACTGACACCGATGGCTGCCAGGGTTTCTATCTCTGTATCGTAAAGGCTCTTTACATTAGTACGGAGGTTTGCGTAGCAATCCTGCAATCCATACCAGACTGCTTCGACGCTATATGTCCACAGTCCGTCGACTAACTGATTCTCCCAAGTGTGGCTTCCTTGGGCGATGGGTTTGTTTTCCTGGTCTATCAAAACCGCCTTGATTCGTGTGGAACCGAGTTCTATGCCAAGGATGGCCTTACCTGTTTCAATAGTTGATTTTGCATCTAATTTCATGGTATTAATGATGAATTATGGATTTATAGTACGATTATAAACTACGAATTGCTGATTGCAAATTGCTAGTTACGTTTGTGGTGCGTGTAATTAGGAATTCGCAATCGGTAATCCGTAATGATTATCAGCAAAGTGCCTTGTTCAGCATATAGTAGACTTCATTCATGCGCAGTTCTTTTTTGAATTCGCTGATGGTGGTATTTTCATCAATGACCACCATTTCGATGCCGGCCATTTCGGCAAAGTCTTCCCAATACTCCACCGTCAGGTCGTAGGAGAAGCTGGTATGATGTGTACCTCCGGCCAGAATCCAGGCTGCGGCGCCAACTTCGAGGTTGGGCATCGGAATCCACAGTGCGCTGGCAACGGGCAACTTGGGCAGAGGCTTGCTCTTGACGCATTCTACTTTGTTCACAATGAGGCGGAAACGGTTTCCCAAATCTACAATGGTGGCGGCTACACCTTCACCTTGTTTGCTGGTAAATACCAGGCGGGCTGTTTCGCTGTCGATACCGATGCTCAGACGGTGTACTTCCAGTTTCGGCTTCTGTTCGGCAATCAGTGGGCAGACTTCCAGCATGTGTGCCTGCAGGATGGCGCTCTTTTCTCCGTCAAAGTTCAGCGTATAGTCTTCGAGGAAGGAGCACCCCTTCGGCATGCCCTGGCTCATCACCCAAGTGGTACGGTACAGTGCTGCGGTTTTCCAGTCGCCTTCGGCACCGAAGCCGTAACCTTCCGCCATCAGTCGCTGTGAGGCCAGTCCGGGGATTTGGTCAAAGTCACCCAAATCGTTGAAGTTGGTGGTGAAGCCTTTGGCGTCCGTATCTTTCAGCACGCGGCGAATGGCTATTTCAGCCTTGGCTGAGTTCCATACCTTGGCATAGGCTTCCGTACGTGTGTCTTCCAGTTCGGGAGCGTGGTCGTAGAGCTTAAAGTATTCTGTTACGAGCGCCTCCACGTCTTCGTCGCTGACCGCGTTGTAGTATGTCATTACATCATTGATGGGATAGTAGTCCACATGATAGCCCAATACTTGTTCGGCGCTGACCTTATCACCGTCCGTCACAGCCACGTTATTCATCTGGTCGCCGAAGCGGATGATGAGCATATCTTGTGCATCAGCCCATGCGGCAGCTACACGCATCCATGCAGCAATCTGGTTTTGTGCTTTTTCGTCCTGCCAGTGGCCTACTACCACTTTGCGGTTCTTTCGCATACGTGTCACGATGTGTCCGAATTCGCGGTCACCGTGAGCCGATTGGTTCAGGTTCATGAAATCCATGTCCATCGTCTCCCAAGGAATCTCCTTGTTGAACTGTGTATGGAAGTGTAGTAACGGCTTCTTCAGTTCCTGCAAACCGTGAATCCACATTTTTGCAGGAGAGAAAGTGTGCATCCAGGTGATGACTCCGATACACTTTTCGTCGTTGTTGGCAGCCTTGAAGGCAGCGGTTACTTCTTTGGATGAATTGACCGTACCTTTATATACTACCTTTACGGGCAGTTTTCCGGAATCATTCAGGCCTTTCACCATTTCATTACTATGTGCGTCTACTGCGATAACTGCGTCACCTCCGTATAAAAGCTGTGCTCCGGTTACGAACCATACTTCATATTGTTCAAATGCGTTCATATAATTTATTTTTATAGTTTATATTTAAAGAATGATAGTTATTTCTGTCCATAATAAGCGTTAGGACCGTGCTTGCGGCTGAAATGCTTCTCTATCAACACCGAATTCATAGTCAGGCGGGGGTTCACGGCATAGGCTATACTGGCCATTTTTGCCACCTGCTCCATCACTACGGCATTATGTACCGCTTCGTGTGCATCTTTTCCCCACGAGAAGGGACCGTGGTTCTTTACCAATACTCCGGGAGTATGTACCGGGTTTAGCCCCTCAAAGCGTTTTACGATAACATTTCCCGTTTCCAGTTCATACGCTCCTTCCACTTCCTCCTTCGTCATGTCTGCTGTGCAGGGTATGGCGTCGTGGAAGTAATCGGCATGTGTTGTCCCGATATTCGGTATGTCACATCCTGCTTGTGCCCAGGCTGTGGCATAGGTGGAATGTGTATGCACCACTCCACCAATTTTGGGGAATGCTTTGTATAGTACAATATGAGTAGGGGTGTCCGAGGAAGGGTTTAACTTACCCTCTATGACTTTACCGTCGAGGTCTATCACCACCATATCTTCTGCTTTCATTTTATCGTAACTCACTCCACTGGGCTTGATGACTACCAGACCGGACTCGCGGTCAATGCCCGATACGTTGCCCCATGTGAAGATAACCAATCCGTGCTTCACCAGTTCAAGGTTGGCATGGAATACTTTGTCTTTCAGTGCTTCCAGCATGTTGTTTTAATTATTAATTACAATTGTAGAATATTAGGCTCTCAGAGTTTGAATTTCGGAGCTTTGCGGTATGCCTTCTCATTAAACTGATATAAGGCAGCCCCACGTTTAGACCCTGTTTTGTCTATCTTGTCAGTTTTCTCTATATAGTCCATTTCTGCTATGCGTTTTCGGAAGTTCCGTTTGTCAATATTTTCACCGTATATAGCTTCGTATAAGCTTTGCAGTTGTGACAGCGTGAACAGTTTGGGTAGCAGATTAAAGCCGATTGGTTCGGTGGACGCTTTTTGTTGCATCAACTTCCGAGCTTGTTCCACCATTTGCGGATGATCAAAGATTAGCGCTGGAAGTTCATTGATATTTACCCAGAAAGCATTATGTAGTTGTACGGATTCTTTGTCGTATTCGTTGATGTTGATGAGCGCATAGTAAGCAATGGAGACTACGCGTTCTCCCGGGTCACGATCTATAGCTCCGAAAGCTTTGACTTGTTCCATATATACATCTTCCAGTCCGGTAAGTTCATTTAGGACTCGTTTGGCTGCATCATCCACGCTTTCGCCTTCCTGTACGAATCCTCCCATCAGCGACCATTCACCCATTGCCGGTTCGAAATTGCGCTTCAGCAACAGCAGGTTCAGCTCTCCTTCATTGAAACCGAAAATAATGCAGTCGATACCTACATAAAGTTTCGGATTTGAATTATAGTAATTACTCATATCTTGATTTTTATTAAGTGGGATGCTGTATGGATTTATGTCATAGCAACATACCGATTTACCAGAAATACCAATAAAAAGCTGCTGTAATACCGAGGATGATAAGGGTATGAATTATATCCCATTTATTCCAACTCGCATGTGTAGCTGCTTTTTGTTCGGGAGTTGAAGTTCCGAATACCAGTCCTTGAATCTTTTCTTCGCTTGGGGCAGTTGTAAACACGCTGACTGCGATAACCACTATGATGCAGAACAAGAACATCCATCCGCAGAAAAACAGCCAGTTCATATCATAGAACAGATACTTGAAGGTACTACTTGACACATCTCCTGCATTGCTGTAATATACTTTTGCCCCCAAACGGGTTAAACCGATAATCATTCCGGCAATCAGTCCCCACATACCGCCTTGTGCAGAGGTTCGTTTCCAGCAGATTCCCAAAAGGAAGGCTGCGGCAATTCCTGGCGCCAATACAGATTGTACATCTTGTAAGTAGGTGTAAAGAACATCGCCTACACTGCGCATAATAGGAATCCAGAGTATGCCCAATATCACAATCACAACAGTTGCCATCTGTCCAATTCCCACCAGCTTTTTTTCAGAAGTGTTCGGCTTGAAACGTTTGTAGAAGTCAATGGTGAAAAGCATGGCAGATGAGTTGAACAAAGATGCGAGAGAGCTCATCAGTGCTGCAAGAATACCGCATACAACCAAACCTTTAACTCCAGCAGGAAGCAATTTTGCTACTAGAGTCGGGAAAGCAGCATCCGCATTGGCATTTCCGTTTGCCAACATAGGCAGAAAACCTTCTCCTCCTGTACCGAGATATTTTTGGTGTAATGCGAAAGCAATCATGCCCGGGATAAGGAATAAGAATACGGGCAATAATTCAGGTAAGCTCCGAAAATGGTGCCGCGTCGTGCTTCCTTTTCATTCTTTCCGGAAAGTACGCGTTGCACGATGAACTGGTCTGTACACCAATACCAGAATCCGATAATGGCTGAACCAATCAGTGCACTCAACCACGGGAAATTAGGGTCGTTGTTATTGCGTATAAGTTCTGTCATTGTGTTACCATAATCGTTCACTGTGATTGCACCGCAGATTCTCATCATCTCATCCCAGCCTCCCAATTCTTTGAAGCCGAGTACAAGGATTATCAGTGAACCTAACAGCAAGATAGGGGTTTGCAAGACGGAGGTGTAAAGCACCGACTTCATTCCTCCGAAGATTGTGTAGAGCGCAGTCAGTATAACCAGGCCGATGGCGGCAATCCAAAAGAAGTCGATTCCCCAAAGTTCTTTTATACCAAATACTTGTTGGAATACCAATCCTCCAGCATAAACCGTCACGGCAACCTTTGTCAGTACATAGCTGATTAGAGATATTACAAACAATATTGTACGTGACTGTGGATTATAACGGCGTTCTAGGAACTCAGGCATTGTGAATACCATGCTTCGCGAATAGAATGGTACAAATACCCAACCTAAGATAAGAATCATCCAGCCTTGTATTTCCCAATGTGCCATAGCCATACCGCTGGAAACACCGGCGCCGGCTAATCCGATTAAGTGTTCCGAACCGATGTTGGATGCACCGATAGATGCACCGATAGCGAGCCATGTGGCATCACGGCCACCTAAAAAATAGTCTGCTGAGTCATTCTGTTTCTGTTTGACAACCCAGACAATAATTCCAATCAAAGCCAGGCAAAAGATTCCAATGACTAACCAATCTAATGTCTCCACGATAATAAATGATTTATAAGGTTATCGTTATTTTTCTACGGAAAATTTGAAAATACATTCACTATTGTAAATTTGTCCGGGCTCCAGAACAACGGAAGGCCATTGAGGCTTGTTGGGACTGTCTGGATAATGCTGTGTTTCAAGGCATACAGAAGCACGTTGGTGGTATGTGATTTCTTTTTTCCCCTTTATTGTACCATCTAGAAAGTTGCCGGTATACACTTGGATGCCTGGTTCATTGGTATAGACTTCCAAAGTGATGCCGCTTGTCGGTGAAGTCAGCTGGGCGGCTACTTGATTTATATCGCCTTTTGTATTCAATACCCAATTGTGGTCGTAACCGTTTCCGTTCTTCAATTGTATAAAGTCGTAATTGGTAATATCTTGCCCGACAGTTTTCGGAGTTGTGAAGTCCATAGGAGTATCTTTTACAGTAACAATCTCTCCGGTTGTCATGAAAGTACTGTCTACCGGAGTATAGTTGTCCGCATTGATATATAAGATGTGGTCTGTTGCTGCCTTTGAAGGATCACCTGACAAATTGAAGTAAGAATGGTTAGTCATATTGATAATCGTCTTTTGGTCTGTTGCAGCACTGTATTTTATATCAATTGCATTGTCATCTGTTAATTTAAAAAGAACTTTTGCCGTAACGTTACCCGGAAAATTCCCGTCTCCATCCGGTGAAATGCGGGTGAGCTCCAGAGTAGTGCTGTCAATGGGATTGGCGCTGTATACTTGGTACTGCCATCCTTTGGGGCCACCGTGCAGGCAATGTCCGAAATTGTTCTGTGGTAACTGTATGGTATCTCCGTCAAGAACTATTTTTCCTTGATTAATCCGGTTGGCGTAGCGTCCGATAGAAGCGCCAAAGTCACTTGGAATGTTGATGTAATCCGCAATGCTGTCAAAGCCCAATACTACATCCTGCATAACTCCATTTTTGTCGGGTACCATAATGGATACAATACGTCCTCCAAAGTTTGTGATGCATACTTCCATACCCGCTTTATTCTTCAGCGTATAAAGCTGTGTTTGGGCATCATTGATTGTTGTTTGGAATTTTACTGGATTAAGACCGGACAGCGTAAGCGTTGTTTCTGTCTTTTGATTGCACGCAATTAGCATTATTGCGGTAATTCCTGCAAATAGAACATGTCTTTTCATGGTTTTGTATTTAATGTGAATGAGATGATTATCTTTCTTTTGGTGTAAAAGTAACACTTTTCTTTAGTGTAGGCTGTACACTTTTATATGTTATGCAACATAAATGTCAAGAAACATATCTGTGCCAACTGGCTGTACAGATAGATGTGTTCGGAATAAACTTCTCGGATGATTTTGTTTTCAGAGTGGAAAACGGTGGAATAGGGGGGAAGAAAAAGGCGCTTCCCATTGCCGGGAAACGCCTTTTATTTGAATACTGATGTCTATTATTCTAATCTGCGGGCACCGTCGCTGATGACTACATCATATACTTTCGGGCTTCTGCCGAACTTCTTCTTGAATTCATCTTTTGCTTTTTCGATGAATGTGCTGTACAATTCATCCTTTACCAGATTGATTGTACATCCACCGAATCCACCGCCCATGACACGTGAACCGGTAACTCCACAATCGAATGCAAGGTCATTCAGAAAATCGAGTTCTTCGCAGCTTACTTCATACAACTTACTCATGCCATGATGTGTTTCATACATCTTTTGACCTACAGTTTCATAGTCGCCTTTTTCCAGGGCATCGCAAACGTCAAGTACGCGTTGAATCTCTTCGATGACATACTCTGCACGCATGTAGTCTTCTGCGCTTATGTCGGCTTTGGCTTCTTCCAGCATTTCCATAGTAACGTCACGCAGGAACTCTACGTGTGGATGTTTCTTCTGGACAGCGGCAACGGCAGCTTCGCAGCTTTGACGACGTTTGTTGTATGCTGAAGATGCAAGCTCGTGTTTCACTACAGAATCTACAAGAACCAGACGATAGCCTTGCGGATTGAATGGGAAATACTGATATTCCAGTGAACGGCAATCCAAGCGGATGAGGCTTCCTTTCTTTCCGAATACGGAAGCAAATTGGTCCATGATACCACAGTTTACACCACAATAGTTGTGTTCTGTAGATTGTCCCACTTTTGCCAGTTCAAATTTGTCTATTTTGTTGTCACCGAACAAGTCGTTCAAAGCATAGGCATAGGTACTTTCCAAAGCTGCTGAAGAGGACATTCCTGCACCCAGAGGCACATCGCCTGCAAAAGCAGTATTGAATCCTTTTACATCTACACCGCGTTTCATCATTTCCCGGCACACGCCGAAAATATATCTTGCCCAGCTTGCGCGGGGTGCGTCTTCTTCATTCAAGCCGAATTCCACATAATCTTTCAGGTCGATGGAATAAGCTTTTACTGTGTTTGTACCGTTGGGCTTTATTTCTGCAATCATTCCTTTGTCGATTGCTCCGGGGAATACAAAACCACCGTTATAGTCTGTATGCTCACCGATAAGGTTGATGCGTCCCGGAGAAGCATAAACTGCTCCCGTTGTTCCGTCAAAGTGCTTGATGAAACGGCTTCTTACGTATTCTATATCCATGATATTTATTTTTTAAGGTGAATAATAGATTTTTATTTTATTCTTTCGCTTTTTCTGAGGTTATTTCTTTCCGTCAGATACTTTGGAACCGACCAAAGCATAGAACAATACATAAGCAGAGCAGAATACCACTACCCAGTAGCTTGACATGTAGTTGCCGGTAATGTCGGCAATCCAGCCTTGCAGAGGCACCATAACAGCGCATCCGAACACCATTGTCATGAAGATACCGCTGGCGATGGCTGTGTATTTGCCCAATCCTTCGACTGCCATATTGAAGATACCACCCCACATTACGCTGGTGCAGAGGCCAACGAGCAGGAAAGCGAAGATGCCCATGGGGACTTCTGCCCAAATCACTGAAATGTTAGCCCAGTCGATACCCGGTACGTTTACTGTGACGTCTGCTGGCGCGAACATGCCGAAGATGACAAGCAGGATGCTGACTGAGGATACGGTGGTAATCATTGTACGGCTGCTTACCTTGCCACCGATACTACCGCCTACAAAACGTCCGACAAGCATCATCAGCCAATAGACAGCCACGATAAGTCCTACGATGTTGGCATCCATTCCACGTCCCGGAGTAGCGGCATCGGGTGCGGAGGTCAGGTATTGAAGGATGTAGGTAGGTGTGCCTACTTCGATACCCATGTAGAGGAAGATGGCTAATGTACCTAGCACGAAATGGCGGTACTTCATAGCGCCTTTTATCAGTGTGATGTCGATAGGAGCCTGTTCCGGTTCTTCTATTTTAGTGAAAAATATAACGATGGCTGCTATTACAAAGATAGCAAGTGCAATCATCAAAGCAGGAGTTGCATCGGCAATATGTGCTTTGGTAGCATCACCAATCAAGGCACCCATGATGATATAAACGGCAACTGCAGCACTGCTGTTGAATACGCCACCAATCTGGATAAGCTGGTTGCCTTTGTTGCCGCCGCCGCCCAGAATATTTAACATCGGGTTGACCACACAGTTCAAAATACACATGGTGAATCCGCTGATGAATGCACCAATCAGATAAACAAGGAATGCACTTTCTTTGCCCACATGTCCGCTAAGCCATTGTATCAAGATGCCGACGATACCGATGGCAAGACCTATGAGGGCGGTTTTCTTATAGCCGAATTTGGAAATAAGCATACCGGCAGGGATACCCATGACCAGATAAGCGATGAAATTCCCGATGTTTCCGATTTGTGCCAATACATTGCTGGCACCGAAATCGTTCTTAACGATAATTGCCATCGGTGAGCATAGATTTGTTACGAAAGCAATCATTGCGAAGAGCGCAATCATAATGATGATGGCTCCCCATTGTTTTTTTGGGTTACTCATGATGAAATTTGTGTTGAATTATTATTAATAATATTTTATTTTTGTATGCCAAACTTATAAATAGTCACTTGCTGGTATTCGTCACCCGGCAGCAATACTGCCGACGGAAAATGAGACTTGTTGGGCGTGTCGGGAAAACACTGGGCTTCAAAGCAGACTGCGCTTCTTGCCGGGAAAGTAGCTCCATGGGCACCTTCAAAGCCTCCAAGCCAGTTTCCGGTGTAGAGCTGTACGCCATTCTCAGTTGTATATACTTCCATGGTTCGTCCGCTGTCGGGCTCTGTGCAGGTAGCTGCAAGGCTCAGTTCTCCACTTTCTGTCTTGTTCAGTACATAGCAATGGTCATATCCTGCACCATTCACAATTTGCGTATGCTTTTCATCAATCCGTTCACCAAGAGTATGGGGAGTACGGAAATCCATTGGAGTACCTTCTACCTTTAATATTTCTCCGGTAGGGATGGATACTTCATCAATGGGTACATAAAAATCTGCGTTGATGGTAACGATATTGTTTAAGACTGTAGGAGAGGGATTGGCTATACCGGCAAGATTGAAGAAACCGTGATTGGTCAGATTGACGATGGTGGCTTTATCGGTAGTAGCCCGGTATTCGATGACCAGAGCATTGGTTTCATCCTCCAAACGATAAGTCATTTCTACTTCGAGATTTCCGGGGAAGCCTTCTTCACCGTCAGCGGATATATAGTTGAAGATAACCGTTGATTGCTCTGGCTGGACAGCATCCCATACGCGAGCATGAAAACCGGTCGGACCGCCATGCAGTGAGTTGGGACCATTATTGATTGCCAATTGGTGCTCTTCGCCGTATAAAGTGAACTTTCCTTTGGCTATCCGGTTGCCGTAGCGTCCGATGGTAGTGTTCAGAAAAGGTTCCGGACTGTTGATTACATGCTCAATACTGTCGTGTCCTAATACAACATTGGCATATTTGCCATTTTTGTCGGGTACCATGATGGAAAGTATTGCACAGCCGTAATTAGTAACTGCAACTTCCATTCCCTGGGCATTCTTCAGGATAAACAAATCTGTCTTTTTGTTATTTATATCCTTTTGAAAGTCTCGGGGGTTCAAACCGGACAAATTACTTTCTGTTGGAGTAGTGTTTATCATATCCATGGTATTAATTAAATTTCTTGCAAATAAAAAGAAATTCTTTTGTTCCCCCAAGTAATTGGAAGGAAATGTGAAGAACATTTTAGGAAAGTTTAGCGTTTAGCAAATGGAATACAAATTGATATTTTTTGTATGTTTGTCCCCGGAATCTAGAAAAAATTACATCATTAACAGAAAGTTCTAATAAAAACAACGAATGTATCCTCTAAAATTTGAGCCTATTCTGAAGCAAACGCTTTGGGGAGGCGATAAGATTATTCCATTCAAACATTTGAATGATACCCTTGCCAATGTAGGTGAGAGCTGGGAAGTATCGGCAGTAGAAGGTAGTGAGTCCATTGTGGCCAATGGTGCTGACAAAGGATTAACGTTGCCGGATATGGTCAGGAAATATAAGGAAGACCTGGTAGGAGAAGCTAACTATGCACGTTTCGGAAATAAGTTCCCTTTGTTGATAAAGTTTATTGATGCCAAGTTGGACTTGTCGATTCAGGTACACCCGGGTGATGAGTTGGCTAAGAAACGTCATAGCAGTTTTGGTAAAAATGAAATGTGGTATGTTGTTGCCGCTGACCAAGGTGCCAAGCTGATTTCCGGTTTTGCAGAGCAGATTACTCCGAAAGAATATAAGGAACGGGTGTATAATGGTACGTTTGCGGATGTCCTGCAGACTTGTGCCATCAAACCGGGCGATGTGTTTTATGTGCCTGCAGGCCGCGTACACGGAATTGGTGCGGGAGCTTTTGTAGCAGAAATACAGCAGACGTCGGATATCACTTACCGTATTTTTGATTATAACCGTAAGGATAAGGACGGTAAATCAAGAGAACTGCATACAAGCCAGGCTATTGATGCCATTAATTTTGCAGATGTGCAGGACGATTTTCGTACGGAATACGAACAGGTGCAGAATGAACCGGTAGAAATGGTGGCAAGTCCGTATTTCACGACTTCAATCTATGACATGACGGAAGAAATCACTTGTGACTATTCTGAACTGGATTCCTTTGTTATCTTTATTTGTGTGGAAGGCGCATGTCGCATGATAGACAATGAAAAGAATGAAGTTACTGTACAGGCAGGGGAGACGGTATTGCTTCCGGCTGCAACTCAAGAGGTCACAATTGTGCCTGAGGGCTCGGTAAAACTGCTTGAAACATACGTGTAAGAGTTTTGGAGCATTTAGATAAAAAGATAAGGGTGGCATTTCGCAAAAAATGCCACCCTTATCTTTTTTTATTCGGAGTATTACTTCTTTCTTCCAAAGAATCTTTTGAACTTCTTCATCATTTTTACTCCCAATACTATACCGTCAAAGATTGCCATACCCGTGTTGAATGTCCTCATCATGGCGTTGCCCTTGTTAGTGGCAGGTCGCAGCGGAGCGAAAATCTCGTGTGTAAGTCCGGTCATGATTTCTTTTTGCAACCGTATTTTCTGCTGAAGCTCGGCTTTCTGCCGGGCGATGCTTTCTAAAGTGACTGGAATGGTATTGGTGGTATTATTCATAAATATTTCAAATTAATTGTTTAAGAATAATTTAGCGATAAACTTTGTTATCGGATTGATAATAAGTCTTCTGCGGAAAGAGACAAGCAGAACGATGAGTAGTATGTGAAAACATGTGATAAGTGCAAAACTCATCATGAGCCCGCCTACCAATGGTGCTAAAACATAGACCAGCGTAAACGACAGATGAAACAGAACCACTACGCCGAGAGTAATAAGCAGTAGCACTAATAAAAGAGTGGAGAGTAGTTGGGATGTTTTTTCAATAATCTCCAATTTGGTGTATTCCTTTTGCAGCTCCAGGTATTTCTTGAATTCCGTGAACAACTGCTGCATATTTTCTATACTTTTGTCATCTGCGAACATAGTGGCTCTATTTTTAGTCTTATTCCGTTACTTCACCTTTAATCTCTGCTGCGATTTCATTCACCAAATCCTCCATTTCGTTTCGGGTCAGGCGAATGCCTTTTTTGCGGAGAATCTCTGCGATTTTGTTACGTGTGTCTTCTCCTTTTTCAGGAGCGAACAAGATACCAAGGGCTGCGCCTACAGCGGCACCACCCAGAAAAGCTGCTAGAACATTTAATCCTTTCATAATGATATTCCTTTCTTTTTTTGAAGTTAATACAACAAAGCTAACAAATTTTCTGGAAGTTTGTTCGGAATATCTGCTTTTTTTGAATTTTCTTTGTTTTTCATTTTCGTATCTGCTCCAGGCATATAGATGAGGAGCAGATACGGACTTGATATGGAGTAGAGTAGGCTGAACTATCTGTTTCCCTTTATAGGACTGTTCGGGGTGGCTCGCTTCTTTCTTCTCCGATGGTTTTCGTTTGCGCGGCTTCCGCGATAAGCCTTGCTATCCTTGGTTTTGGTTTTGATTTCTTCGGTTTTGGCTTCTTGGGCCTTCATGCCATCGGCAGTGACAAAAGGGTGTTCCTTTATCACCGGTATGTTTTTTCCTATCAGCTTTTGGATGTCTTTCAGGTAAGGCAGCTCTTCCGATTCGCAAAAAGAAAGTGCAATGCCATCGTGGCCGGCACGTCCGGTGCGTCCGATGCGGTGTACGTATGTTTCCGGGATATTGGGCAGCTCGTAGTTGATGACGTGTGACAGCTGCTCTACGTCAATTCCCCGCGCTGCAATGTCGGTTGCAATCAGTACGCGCAAATCGTGGCTTTTGAAACCGGTCAGTGCGCGCTGTCGGGCGTTCTGTGACTTGTTCCCGTGTATGGCTTCAGCCCTTATTTCTGATTTGTTTAGAATACGCGCAAGTTTGTCTGCTCCATATTTAGTTCTGGTGAAGATTAGTACGGATTCGATAGCCGGATTCTTCAGCAGATGAATCAGTAAGTCTTTTTTCTCCTTTTTCTCAACGAAATAGACTGATTGGGAGATTGTGTCAACTGTAGACGATGCGGGGGTGACTTCCACTTTCTCGGGGGACGTCAGCATGGTGTTTGCCAAGGTTTCTATTTCGGGAGGCATTGTGGCCGAAAAGAAGAGAGTCTGTCGTTTTGCGGGCAATAGCTTTAATATGCGTCGGATATCATGTATGAATCCCATGTCCAACATACGGTCCGCTTCGTCCAAAACGAAGAATTCGAGTGCTTTTAGGTTGATGAAACCTTGGTTGACCAGGTCTTGCAGTCGTCCGGGAGTTGCAACCAGTATTTGTACTCCACGTCTCAGTTCGTCTGTCTGTGGCTTTTGTCCTACGCCGCCGAAGATGACGGCGTGCCTCAATCCGGTATACTTGCCGTACGCACTGAAGCATTCTCCTATCTGTATGGCTAGCTCGCGGGTCGGTGTCAGAATGAGTGCTTTGATACTTTTGCGGTTATCTGTTTTATACAGTTTTTGCAAGATAGGGATGGAAAATGCGGCGGTTTTGCCTGTTCCGGTCTGGGCACATCCTAATAAGTCTTTTCCTTGAAGTAATATAGGGATTGATTTTTCTTGGATTGGGGTAGGGGCGGAATACCCCTCTTCTTGAAGAGCCTTCAATATAGGTTCTATCAAATTCAAATTTTCAAATGTCATGCAATCAATTAAGTGAGCCTCATGCTCTGTTTATATTTGGCAAATATACGTCAAGTATTTCGGGAAATCTCTTTTTATGGTAGGGTTTAATTATATTTAACTAAGGAAGCTGAGGTATAATCGCATGTTATGGTGTACTTTTGTTCCATATTTAGAAATGGGATGGAAAAAAGATGGAATCGCATTTAAAATATCTTTGGATCGTATCACTGGCTTGTACTCTGACTGCTTGCATGAATGGTGGAGGAGACTTGGCCGGTAAGTGGCAGTTGCGTCAGTACCAATATGCCGACGGTACATCGGAAAAGGTGGACAGTGTATTCTATAATTTTCAAAAAGGAAGTTTTTCTGCCATATGTTTGTTGAAAGATGGCGGATTGACTACGTTTTTTGGAAATTATTCTTTGAAAGGTGCTGAAATTTCCATTATTTTGTTGCCCGAAAGTGTTAACGATGAAAATTATGATACTTATTTCGGATGGCCGGAAGGAAAACGCACCTTTAAAGTAGAAGAATTGTCCTACTCTTCATTGCGTTTGGAATATGGGAGCACGAAATCAGTTTTTCGGAAATTTTGAGATAAAGATAAGAATAGACATAGATTTTACTAATAAAAACAATAGAAAAGATGAAAAGATTAGCCGTATTGGGAATGGGAGTGTGCATAGCTCTGGCATTCTCTTCTTGTAAATCAAGTGAAAGTGCTTATAAGAAAGCATACGAAAAGGCAAAACAGCAGGAATTGGCCGAGCCGCAAACAACTGCCCCTGCTGAAGAGGTGGCTCCGGTGGTTACCGCTCCGGTAGAAGTGAAAGTGGTGGAAAGCGCACCTGTCGGCATGCGTCAGGAAAAGGTGACTGTGGTATCAGGTGGTACCAGCTTGAAAACCTTCAGTGTGGTTTGCGGAGCTTATAGCGTGAAAGCTAATGCAGAAGGTGTAAAGCAGACATTGGTGAATGAAGGTTATGCTGCAATGGTGGTTTACAATGCAGAAAGAAATCTGTATCGTGTAGTTATCGGTACATTCGATGACAGAGCATCCGCCGAGAATCTGCGCGACTCTTTCAAGGCCAAGCATCCTTCGAATGATGACTTCCAGAAAGCATGGCTGCTGTATAGCGTCAATTAATAGAATTCTTTTTGGTAATTCATAACAGAACAGAAAGGAATATATGTTTCCTTTCATGATGAGGCAGTAACTGCGAAGTTACTGCCTTTTTGATGATATGCCGAAAGAATTTTATTCCCTCTTCCTTCGTGAATACTTCCCTCTGTTTCTTTGCTCCGGCTTTATTTTCCTGATTGTGAAAAGTGCTTATAATATTCTCTCTTTCGTTTAAAAGAAGTTATAAAACAAGGGGTGAAAACTTTCGGACCTGAAAAAGTTTTTAATTTTGCGCTTTATCTTTGAGAAGAATATAGTATGGAACAACGATATATACTGAATGCGATTGATGCCGCCTTGCAGGCTGGCGAGAAAATTCTTTCCATTTACGATGATCCGGCATCGGATTTTCAGGTAGAAAAAAAAGCGGATAATTCTCCTCTTACTATTGCCGACCGTAAGGCTCATGAAACTATCTGCCGTTTTTTGGCTGATACACCTTTCCCTCTGCTGAGCGAGGAAGGTAAGCATTTGCCTTTTCCGGAGCGACGGAGTTGGGAGACCTTATGGATTGTAGACCCTTTGGACGGTACGAAGGAGTTCATAAAGAGGAATGGTGAGTTTACAGTGAATATAGCTTTGGTACATCAGTCGGTACCGGTGATGGGAGTCATTTATTTGCCGGTAAAAAAAGAACTTTATTTTGGCGTGCATGGTTCGGGTGCCTATAAGCTGTCCGGTATTGTTGCACGTGATGGAATGTCTTGGGATGAACTGATTGCGAAAGCTGTCCGGTTGCCGGAGACAAGCGCGCATGAGCGGTTTGTAATTGTGGCTTCCCGCTCACATCTGACGCCCGAGACGGAAGATTATATAGAACAGATGAAACGCAGCCATGCGGAAGTCGACCTGATATCAAGCGGGAGTTCCCTCAAGATTTGTCTGGTGGCTGAAGGCAAGGCTGATGTATATCCTCGTTTTGCTCCTACGATGGAATGGGATACGGCGGCAGGGCATGCTATTGCACGTGCTGCCGGAATGGAGATTTATCAGGCGGGGAAGGAGGAACCTTTGCAATATAATAAGGAGAATTTGTTGAATCCGTGGTTCATCGTAGAGCCTGAACGTACCGAAATAAAATAACGATTTTATGACATTTGAGATTTTGTTTGTGCTGTTGGGATTGTTGGGCATGGTGATTGCCTTGGTTCTGGATAAAATGCGTCCGGGCATGGTACTCTTTTCCGTCGTAGTATTGTTCCTGTGTGCAGGTATCCTCACTCCTAAGGAGATGTTGGAAGGGTTCAGTAATAAGGGGATGATGACCGTCGCCATGCTGTTTCTGGTCAGTGAAGGTATCAGGCAGTCGGGTGCCTTGGGGCAAATAATCAAGAAGCTGCTTCCCCAAGGTAAGACTACGGTCTTTAAAGCACAATTCCGTATGTTACCCACCATCGCCTTTATTTCAGCTTTTCTAAACAATACTCCGGTGGTTGTTATCTTTGCTCCCATTATCAAGCGTTGGGCGGAATCGGTGAAGTTGCCCGCTACCAAGTTCCTTATACCTCTTTCATACGTTACGATACTTGGTGGTATCTGTACGTTGATAGGCACATCAACCAATCTGGTGGTGCATGGTATGATATTGGAAGCCGGATATGAAGGTTTCGCTATGTTCGAGTTGGGCAAAGTGGGGATTTTCATTGCGATTGTGGGAGTTATTTATCTGTTCGCTTTTTCCTCAAGGCTTTTGCCGGATGTTCGTACGGATGCGGTGAAGCTTGATGAGGAGCCGGAGGAGCATGGAGATTTGCATCGGGTGGAGGCTGTACTCGGTGCCCGTTTTCCCGGTATCAACAAGAAACTGGGCGATTTTAATTTCAAGCGGCATTATGGGGCCGAAGTGAAAGAGATTAAGCGTAGCGGTCAGAGCATTGCCGGAAATTTGGAAAATGAATATCTCCGCGAAGGGGATACGCTGGTGGTGATGGCCGATGACTCTTTTGTAAAGACCTGGGGGGAATCTTCGGTATTCGTGTTGCTGGCCAATGGCAAGGATACGGAACCGGTGCCCGGAAAGGGAAAGCGCTGGTTTGCCTTGGCTTTGCTGATATTGATGATAGTGGGTGCGACGGTCGGTGAACTTCCGGCTGTCAAGGAAGCTTTCCCGAAAATCAAGCTGGACATGTTTTTCTTCGTTTCCATTACTACCATCATTATGGCCTGGACAAAGATATTCCCGGCCCGCAAGTATACCAAGTATATATCTTGGGATATTCTGATTACGATTGCTTGTGCTTTTGCCATCAGCAAGGCGATGGTGAATTCCGGTGTGGCGGATGTTGTGGCGCGTTTCATTATAGGCATGAGCCATCATTATGGCCCCCACGTGTTACTGGCTGCTATGTTTATCATAACGAACTTGTTTACGGAACTGATTACGAACAATGCGGCTGCGGCACTTGCTTTCCCGTTGGCACTTTCCATTTCTTCACAGATGGGAGTCAGCCCGATGCCTTTCTTTGTGGTGATTTGTATGGCGGCTTCTGCCAGTTTCTCCACTCCTATAGGATATCAGACTAATTTGATTGTACAAGGTATCGGTAACTATAAGTTTACGGATTTTGTACGTATCGGATTGCCTTTGAATATCATCACTTTCTTGATATCCGTTTTCTTGATTCCTTTAATTTGGCCATTTTAAAAAAAAGAAGAAATAATAACATATGGAAGAAAACAATCACATATATCCGATATTTGACAGAATGCTGATGCGGAAGGACAAAGAAGATTTGTTGAAGCAGCGCAGCGTGATGATTTGGTTTACCGGTTTGAGCGGATCCGGCAAAAGCACGATAGCCATTGCCTTGGAGCGTGAGCTTCATAAGAGGGGATTGCTTTGCCGTATTTTGGATGGTGACAATATTCGTAGTGGCATCAACAATAACCTCGGTTTTACGGAGGCCGACCGTGTGGAGAATATCCGGCGTATAGCCGAAGTATCAAAACTCTTTCTTGATACGGGTATCATAACAATTGCGGCTTTTATCAGTCCCAATAACGATATTCGTGAGATGGCGGCTGATATTATCGGACAAGACGATTTTCTGGAAGTTTATGTCAGTACCCCGCTTGAAGAGTGTGAACGCCGTGACGTGAAGGGGCTTTATGCCAAGGCACGCAAGGGAGAAATCAAGAATTTTACGGGTATTTCCGCGCCTTTTGAGGAACCTGTCCATCCGGCTCTGACGTTGGACACCTCTGTTCTCAGCCTGGAAGAATCAGTCAACAGGCTGCTGGAACTTATTTTACCAAGAACTCAGAAGAAATAAAATATAATGAAAGAAGAATATAAATTGAGCCATTTGAAGGAACTCGAAGCAGAGTCCATTCATATTATCCGTGAAGTGGCGGCGGAGTTTGAGAATCCGGTGATGCTGTATAGCATCGGCAAGGATTCTTCGGTTATGGTGCGCTTGGCCGAGAAAGCGTTTGCTCCCGGCAAAGTGCCGTTCCCGTTGATGCACATCGATTCCAAGTGGAAGTTTAAGGAGATGATAGAGTTTCGTGACGAGTATGCCGGGAAGTACGGTTGGAACCTGATAGTGGAAAGCAATATGGAAGCTTTCAATGCGGGGGTCGGACCCTTTACGCATGGCAGCAAGGTACATACGGACCTGATGAAAACGCAAGCTTTGCTCCACGCATTGGATAAGCATAAGTTTGATGCTGCATTCGGTGGCGCTCGCCGCGACGAGGAGAAGTCACGCGCTAAAGAGCGTATTTTCTCCTTCCGCGACAAGTTCCATCAATGGGACCCCAAAAATCAGCGTCCCGAGTTGTGGGATATTTATAATGCCCGCGTACATAAGGGAGAGAGCATCCGCGTATTTCCGTTAAGTAATTGGACGGAGCTGGACATCTGGCAATATATACGTCTGGAAAACATTCCTATTGTGCCGTTGTATTTTGCCAAGGAACGTCCTTGCGTGGAGATTGACGGAAATCTGATAATGGCAGATGACGACCGTTTGCCGGAACAGTACCGCGACCAGATAAAGATGCGTATGGTGCGTTTCCGTACGCTGGGCTGTTGGCCCTTGACCGGTGCTGTGGAAAGCGATGCCGATACCATCGAGAAGATTGTCGAAGAAATGATGACCACTACCAAGAGTGAACGGACAACCCGGGTCATTGACTTCGACCAGGACGCAAGCATGGAGCAGAAGAAGCGTGAGGGATACTTCTAAAGGAATTAGAAATTAAGAATTAAAAACAGAAAGATTAGGATGAACGATTCTACACTTGATATAAAGGCTTTCCTTGACAAAGATGAGCAAAAGGATTTGCTGAGGCTGTTGACTGCCGGTTCTGTGGATGACGGAAAATCCACATTGATAGGCCGTTTGTTGTTCGACAGCAAGAAATTGTACGAAGACCAGCTGGACGCACTGGAGCGTGACAGTAAACGCATGGGAAATGCCGGTGACCATATAGACTATGCCCTTTTGCTGGACGGCTTGAAGGCAGAGCGCGAACAAGGCATCACCATCGACGTGGCATACCGCTACTTCTCGACCAATAACCGTAAGTTTATCATTGCCGACACTCCGGGACACGAGCAATACACGCGCAACATGATTACCGGAGGCTCTACGGCCAACTTGGCAATTATTCTGGTGGATGCACGTATGGGTGTCATTACGCAGACGCGCCGGCATACTTTCCTGGTGTCGTTGCTGGGCATCAAGCATGTGGTGCTTGCTGTCAACAAGATGGACCTGGTGGATTTCTCCGAAAAACGTTTTAATGAGATAGTCGATGAGTATCGGAAGTTTATAGCTCCGTTGGGCATTCCTGATGTGAACTGCATTCCGCTGTCAGCCTTGGACGGAGACAATGTGGTGGAGAAGTCGGAACGTACTCCTTGGTATGAGGGCATTTCACTTCTTGACTTCCTGGAGACGGTACATATTGACAATGACCATAATCTGAAGGATTTTCGTTTCCCGGTTCAATACGTCTTGCGCCCCAATCTCGATTTCCGTGGTTTTTGCGGCAAGGTGGCTTCGGGCATTGTCCGTAAGGGAGATGAAGTGATGGCATTGCCTTCCGGCAAGAAGTCGCATGTCAAGAGTATAGTTACATACGACGGCGAATTGGATTACGCCTTTCCGCCCCAGTCCGTCACTTTGACGCTGGAAGACGAGATAGATGTGTCGAGAGGGGAAATGCTGGTACATCCGGATAACCTGCCTGTCATGGACCGCAATTTTGAGACGATGCTGGTTTGGATGGATGAAGAGCCGATGGATATAAACAAATCATTCTTCATCAAGCAGACCACCAATATAAGCCGCACCCGTATCGACAGCATTAAGTATAAGGTGGATGTCAATACGATGGAGCATCTTTCCCTTGACAACGGAAAACTGAGCAAGGAAACATTGCCGATGCAGCTCAATCAAATTGCGCGCGTGGTGCTGACTACTGCCAAAGAGCTTTTCTTTGACCCTTATCAGCAGAATAAGGCTACCGGTTCGTTTATCCTGATAGACCCGATAACCAACAATACCAGTGCTGTAGGTATGATTATCGATAGGGTGGAGGATAAGGATATGCACTTGTCCGAGGACATGCCTGTGCTGAACCTGCCTAAGTTGGGTATTGCTCCCGAACATTATGAGGCTATCGAAAAGGCTGTGAAGGAACTTAAACGCCAGGGCATTGCAGTGATTATAGAGAAGGAATAGACGTTACTTGTGCGGAGTATGACCGTTTCCTGCAGAGGAAACGGCTTTTGCCGTGAGAGGTATATGTGTGCTAAATGTAATATATTAATATATAGACTATAATGGGATTATTAGAATTCAACAAGCTTCCTATAAACACATTGGTAGGTGCGGATTGGAAGACATTCAAGGATATAACAGGCGGTCGTGATATCGGTGCCGCCTACAAAGGTAAGTACCGGCTGACAAAAGCCGTCTGCCGTCTGCTGTCCACTTTGGCTCCTCTGCAGGACAGGCGCTATGAAAAGCTTCTGGCTGCTAAGCCTCTGGAGCACGACCCGGTATTCATTTTGGGACACTGGCGTAGCGGGACTACGTTTGTGCATAATGTCTTCTCCTGCGACAGGCATTTCGGCTACAACACGACATACCAGACTGTATTTCCGCATCTTATGATGTGGGGGCAGCCTTTCTTTAAGAAGAACATGAGTTGGCTGATGCCGGACAAACGTCCCACGGACAATATGGAGCTTGCTGTTGACCTTCCACAGGAAGAGGAGTTTGCTTTGGCAAATATGATGCCCTACACCTATTATAATTTCTGGTTTCTGCCCAAGTATCAGCAAGAGTATGCCGATAAATACCTGCTGTTTGATGATATCACGGAGCAAGAACTGAAAGTGTTTGAGGAGACTTTCGTCAAACTGATAAAGATTTCTCTTTGGAATACGAACGGAACCCAGTTCCTTAGTAAGAATCCGCCTCATACGGGACGTGTGAAAGAGCTTGTCAAGATGTTCCCCAATGCTAAGTTCATCTATCTGATGCGCAATCCTTATACTGTTTTCGAAAGTACACGTAGTTTCTTTACTAACACCATTCAGCCGTTGAAACTGCAGGACATCAGTAATGAGGAACTTGAAAAGAACATATTGTCCATTTATGCCAAACTGTATCATAAGTACGAGGCGGACAAGGCATGTATTCCTGAAGGAAATCTGATAGAGGTGAAGTTTGAGGACTTCGAAGCGGATGCGATGGGAATGACTGAGCATATCTACAAGGCCTTGTCCATACCGGGTTTTGCAGAAGCGCGTGCCGATATTGAGAAGTATGTAGGCGGAAAGAAAGGGTATAAGAAGAATAAATACAAGTATGATGAGCGTACGGTGCAGTTGGTTCAGGATAACTGGAATTTTGCGCTGCAACAGTGGAATTACGATTTATAATGACTGCCGATTATCAATGAAAAAAATGATTCAAAAGAAAGTTCGTATATGGGGAGTGCTGTCCGCCATGCTCTGTTGCGGATTTGTTTCTGCGCAGCAGCACGAGATAGAGTTGATTCCTTTCGGAAATATGGATCAGTGGATTGACCGTCAAATCAAGGAGTCCGGTATTATTGGCGGTGCTACGAAGAATGTGTATGCCATCGGGCCCGCTGCCACTGTCACCGAAACCAAGGCATATAAGAATATGGGAGGTTCGCCATGGGCGACATCCAATGTGATGGCCCGGGTAGCCGGTATTACGAAAACCAATACTTCTGTTTTTCCGGAAAAAAGGGGAGATGGTTTCTGCGCCCGCATGGACACCCGTATGGAGAGTGTAAAGGTTTTTGGACTCGTGGATATCACAGTGCTGGCTGCCGGCTCCATGTTTCTGGGTGAGGTGCACGAACCTATCAAGGGAACCAAGAATCCGCAGAAAATGCTGAATTCCGGCATACCTTTTACAAAGAAACCTATCGCCATACAGTTTGATTATAAAGTAAAGATGTCTGACCGCGAGAAGCGTATCCGTGCAACGGGCTTTAGCCGTATCACAGATGTGGAAGGAAAGGACTTTCCGGAAGTGAATCTGTTCCTGCAAAAGCGCTGGGAGGATGAGAAGGGGAATATCTATGCCAAGCGCGTAGGAACGATGGTTGTAAGATATTATACTACTACCGGTTGGCATAATAATGCCACTTATTCCATCATGTACGGTGATATTACCGGTGATCCTGCATACAAGGCCCACATGATGCGCCTTCAGGTTGAAGAACGCTATGCAGTTAATAGTAAAGGAGAAAGTGTACCGGTTAAGGAGGTTGCCTGGGGCACGGAGGACGATGTGCCCACTCATTTGCTGTTGCAATTCACCTCTAGTCATGGTGGGGCTTATATAGGGTCTCCCGGCAACTCGCTATGGATTGACAATGTAAAATTGGTTTATTAGACATTGGTACACTTGGTACAGAGGTTCATCCGTCCTCTTGCCTCACACACACGTACGCGCGGGAGAGAGAGGGGGAATCCGAAAAGGGCAGAAAAATCAGGACCGGCATCCTGTAACACCTGACGGAATTCTACGGCATCGGTCGCAAATACCGGAAGGTTAAGAGGGCCTGTCTTTCCGTACTTCGCTTGGCCTGGCGCGCATACGCGCGTGTGTGAGGCAAGAGGACGGATGAACCTCTGTACCAAGTGTACCAATGTCAGCTTTGCATCGCCTGAGTTGACCTCTGCACCACTCAAGTTGACCTTTACGTCGCCAGACCTCAGGTTTATGTTTTTTCCGGTGCAGCCGTTATTTTTGCAAACAATTTTTCTATTCATTCTTTTTGAAGAAAAAACGATATTATTTCATCTTTTCAGATAAAAATCTTTGGTATTATTAAAAATGTATCTATTTTTGCACCGCATTTTGTGTTATACGGACACAAAAAAAGGTTGAAAAGATGAGGTATAAAAACTCTAACATAAGAAAGTGCCTAAATACTAAAACAATAGCACGGTGTGCGGCGTTCTTTTTATACTGTTTGCTTCCTTTAAAAGGATTTTGTCAAACGGGAGAAAGTACTGTAGATGCTTTAGTGGAAATGGGATTTGAAAATGTTGGATGGACGGAAGATGACAATGAACGTGTTTATGTTCTGCAGAACTCTGCATATCGTTTGCAAGGCGTAGGTATAGGCAAAGCTGTGGATGTTATCCAAAAGACGGGGCTGCCGGAAGAAAAGCCATGCCGGATAATAGTTCTGGATAATAATGTGCCTCAGATTTCTCTTTATTATCATCCCATAGAGGGTGATTCGGTGCCTCAAGCAGAGCGTAAGGACTGGCATGTAAGCTATGAGCTGGGTGACGCTTGGGAGAGTGCTCGGAAGATAAAGTTGAAGAATAGTTCTTTGTTTAAGGTTGATGTACTGGTGTATCCGGAGTTGGCTTTCAAGAATCTGATTATTACACAGATTTATCAGGTTTTATTTGATTTGAGCCCGGCCGTGGAAGTTTCGCTGTGGAAAGGCATGAAGCTTACGGCGCAAATGAAAATACCGGTATATAATGATGGTTATGGAAAGCGGGAAGGAAAAGTTCATCCGGGTTTTTTAACGGTTTCGCAGCGCTTTCGTTTGCCATATAATGTTTTCGGCAAAACAACGATTGGCATTTTTAACGGTAGTCGTTATGGTTTTGATGCGGAATTTTCCCGGCCTTTCAAGGATGAACGTTTTTCAGTGTTTGCCCGAATGGGGTATACGGGAGCCGGAAGGTGGGATGGGTTCAAATTCCAGTATGATCCTTCGCAATGGTTGCTTTCATGGTCTTTGGGAGGTAGCTTCTATTGGCCGCGTTACAATATGCAGTTTACGCTGCAAACAGAACGGTATATGCTGAAAGAAAAAGGAGTGCGGTTTGATATGATACGCCATTTCCGATATTGTTCGATTGGATTTTATGCGGTAAAGGCAAAAAATATAAAGGCAAATGGAGGATTCCGTTTCCAAGTGGCATTGCCCGCTTATAAATATAGAAGAAAAGGATATGTGCCGCGTGTTAATGCTTCAAACAATATGGGTATTACTTATAATGCCGGTAATGAAAGGTATTATTATAAGCAATATCGGTCGGAAGCAAGCGATAATATAATGGAGAAGAATAGTTTTAACCCATATTTTATTAAGTCGGAATTGTTAAATTTTTAATTAATTAATTGAAATGAGAAAAAGAAGTTTTTTAAGCGGCGTAAGTGCTAAATTGGCATTGGCTGCAGTAGCTTTGACAAGCATGATGTTCACAAGCTGCGAAAAAGAGGAATTTAATTTTGCACCCGTAGAAGTAGAACCTGCAAGTGCTACCATTCTTGTTACTGTATACGACTTGAATGACGGCTCTGTTATCACAGATGCTGCAATTACAGAAAATGGAGCTGCTGTTTCTAATTCAATCAAAGTAGAAGCAGGTGAAGATGGTACAATTGCTGCGGCAACAAGAACTTTTGCTGCTACAAAAAGTGGCTATGTAGCCGGAGAAGGACAAGCTACTATTCCTGCTCTTGCAAAAGGTAAGTCTGCTGTTGTTCCGGTAAGTATTTTCTTGCAACGGGTAGATGCTGCTTTCGATAATCCTACAGCGAAAGATGAAGAGGATGCTAAACTCTCTGATGATAAAACTGTTATGATGGACCTTGGCGATAATACTGAAGCAGGTGAAGAACCTATTGTAAAGTCAATCAAGTACGATGCTGAGTATGGTCAGAAAGTTCAAAATCTGAGTGATGTAGAAAAGTGGATTGACGCTATGCCTACTACGAAGGCAATGTCTGCTGCTGATGTAAAAAATGTATTGAAAGCTTTGGTTGCGTCATACAATCCGGGTATAGAGAAAAGAGAAATGGTTAAGGATATTATCATTATGCCTTTCACTAAGTTGGTTAGTGTAAACATTATCAACAATTACAAAACAACAAAGAAGAGCATTACTGCTACTGTTGACGGCGTTTCTTATACTGTTCCTGGTGTAGAAATCAAGGAAGTTGTAAATACAGTAGTTGATCCTCAATTTATTTCTGTAGCACACGGTCACGATCATGGTCACGGTCATGGCGATGGTAACAATGCCGGTGGTGGTATTGGTGAAAACTAATTGATTTTTTAGTTGTTGTTTATCTTTAAACCAAAGAAAAGATGAAAAGTAAATTAATGATAGCCTCCTTATTGTTGGCAGGCGCTTGTGCAGCAAACCTGAATGCACAAGAAAAAAAGAGCTACTACACTCCGAAATGGAGCGACAATATTTTTGTCAGTGTAGGTGGCGGTATTCATTCCATCAACAATGATGGTTTCAACAAGATTGCTCCGCATTTCAGCGTATCATTGGGTAAGCTGATTACTCCGACTTGGGGAGTACGTGCTCAGGTGAACGGTGTTACTCAACACTTGTGCCTGGATAACGCATATTGGGAACATAACAAGACTTACATTGGCGGTAACATTGATGCAATGGTCAACTTGTCTACATTGTTTGCCGGTGTAAATCCTAACCGTTTCTTCGAGGTTTACGGTTTTGCAGGTCCTCAGTTGTCAGTAGCAAAATCTACCAACGTAATGGTTCAAAACGACGGAACAATGATTCCTGATGGCGAGGCTAAGGCTAGAGCCCGTGTAGGTGCTTCTGCCGGTTTGGGCTTGAAGTTCAATATCAACACCAAGTGGGCTATTGACGTAGAAGCCCGTGGTGCTATCGCTCCGTCCGTTTTCGGTAACATCAGTAGCCATCGCAAGGCTGAAGGTACAGGTATGCTGACCGCAGGTGTAAGCTACATCTTCGGTGGCAAGAAATTTGTGAAGGCTTCTAACATTGACGAAGATGCTGTTAATGCAGAAATCAACAGATACAGAAGCGAGCTGGCTCAGGCTCAGGCTGACCTGGCTAACTGCAAGAACGCACTGGCCAATGCTAAACCGGAAGTGAAGGAAGTGACCAAGGAAGTTGAAGTTGCCGGTCCGCGTGCTATCTTCTTCAAGATTGGTAGCGCCCGTCTGGACGACTATGGTAAGGTTAACATCGAATTGGCTGCCAAGATTCTGAAGGCTAATCCGGACAAGAAGTATAAGGTTGCAGGTTATGCAGACAAGGCTACAGGTAGCGCTTCTTGGAACCAGAAGCTGTCTGAAAAGCGTGCTCAGGTTGTTTACGATGCTTTGATTGCTCAGGGTGTTGACAAAGACCAGCTCGAACTCGTAGGATTCGGTGGTACTGCCAATATGTTCGGCAAGAACTTCTTGAACCGCGTAGTTATCCTGGAATAATATACTCCAAGTGACAAATAGACTCTAAAAATGAAGGCGTCTGGGACTCAGACGCCTTTTTTTTGGTACTATGTCCGATGCATGTTATAAAGCAACCCATTTTTATCAGCGACTGAATTTATATGTGATGATGAAGTTCAAGTTATTTCTTATCGTTCTGTCTTGCAGCCTTTCCCTATCGGCCTTTTCTCAGCTGACGTATGGTACGACGGGGCTGTTGCACGCACCCTCTGCGGAGATGCAGCGCGACAAGACTTTCATGGTCGGCGGCAACTTCCTGAACAAGGAACTCACACCGCCCACCTGGTACTATCATACCTACAACTATTTTCTGAATGTCACCATCTTCCCCTTTCTGGAAGTGGCCTACACATGTACGCTTTTCAAGGCGGAGGCGTTGGGCCTGAAACCATACGGGTACAGCGGATTCACGAACCAGGACCGTTACTTTTCAGCCCGTTTGCGTGTGTTGAAGGAGGGACAGTTCTGGAAATACATGCCGGCTGTCGTGCTAGGGACGTCCGACCCGTTCACTTCCTCCGGAGGGGGACAAGTCGGCACCACGGAAGGTAACGGCTATTACAGCCGTTTCTATATTGCCGCTTCCAAGCATATACCCGTCATGGGCAAGGAGGAAGTGGGCGTTCACCTTTCCTACCTTTATAACAACCGCAAGGAGTACAAGCTGAACGGGCTGGCATTGGGTGTCACCTACAATCCCTCCTTTCATCCGCAGTTGAGGGTGATAGCGGAATATGACTCCAAGGACTTTGCCCTGGGAGCCACCTATCTGCTGTTCAAGCATCTGCATGTGCAGCTGGAAATGCAGAGGATGAAGTATTTCAGTGGAGGGCTGACATACAAAATTCATCTGAAATAATTAGTGGAAAAATCAGAGGAGGGGATGTTTGATATTACCAGACATCCCCTTTTTCTGTATTATATATTTTAGTAGATGACAAAAATTAAATATATGCTGTTAAACATTTAATTTTCAAGTGATTAAATCTGCAAAAGTCCCTGAAATTTAGTAATTTAAAGGAAAAGTTTGGCGACTTTTCTCCA
>Ga0073908_1000255_pt1 | contig 85302 bp, 63 predicted proteins | sample MucameincwithD2O_FD_65484 | JGI IMG/M metagenome (GOLD analysis project Ga0073908, IMG submission 65484) | Mouse cecum microbial communities from Vienna, Austria - Mucus amended microcosms incubated with D2O | ecosystem: Host-associated > Mammals > Digestive system > Large intestine > Cecum... | reverse complement strand
TATAGCTCTAACAAACATAAAAATCCCTTCTTCCTTAACTACATTATAATATAAAAATAATTTATATAGAAGAAATATATCTTTAATACTTAACTACAAATATAAAAAATACTAAAATGAGCGAAAAAAAGTCAGCTTAAGACTTGAATCTTAAGTTGACTCCATTGGGAAGTTGGATTAGCAACTTCCTTTTTGTCCACCATCAATTCGAATTACGGTATTATTAATAAAATCAGCTTCTTTGCTTACTAAAAACTTCACTAAATAAGCTACTTCTTGAGGATCACCATAGCGATTGACCATAATTTTTTCAACTTCTTCTTTTAAAAATTGCTCATCATAACCATCCAATTCATTTTCTGTACCAATGAAACCTGGAGCAATGCAGTTTACATTAACAAAAGGTGCAAATTCAAAGGCAAGATTATGTGTCATAGAAATCAATGCTGCTTTAGATGCATCATAATCAATACACATCGGATAATAGGTATTAATGCCATTGGTCGAAGCAATATTAATGATTTTTCCATATTCTTGATCGATCATATGGCGATAAACACGTTTACTGCAATTAAATGCTCCTACTACATTTACATCTAATGTTTTTCTAAATTCTTCAGCATTTTTTAAATGAAATAAATTTGATAAATCTACGGCTGCGTTATTGATCAAAATATCAACACCACCAAGTTTTGACTCAATCAAAGATACCATTTCATCTACTTTATCTTCCTTAGAAACATCTCCTGCAATAGCCAAACAACGTACTCCATAATTATCAATAATCATATTTTTTAATGCCTCAGCTTCTTTTTTAGAAGTTAAATAATTAATTACAATATCATATCCTTGTTTTGCCAATTCTAAAGCAATTGCTTTGCCAATTCCTTTAGCTCCCCCAGTAATCAATACAATTTTATTCATAATTTTAAAAAAAGAGCTTATTAAGCTCTTCCAGCATACTTTCCATCAGTTGTAAACACAACGATTTTTTCTCCAGTATCAATGAACTGAGGAACCCGTAATGTTAACCCTGTATCAGTAACAGCATCTTTTGTCTGGTTAGATGGTGCACCCTTGATGGCTGGATCCGTTTCAACCACCGTTAATTCTACTTTTTCAGGAACAGATACTGATAACAATAACCCATCAAAGAACATTAATGAAACAGTTGAACCTTCAATAATATAATATTTATTGTCCCCTACTTGATCCTCTGCTAATTCATATGTTTCATATGTTTCTAGATCCATAAAATAAAAAGTAGAATCTGCTTCATATGAATATTGCGCATCTTTTCTTGAAATATTTGCTGCCTCAAACTTAGTCGAAGCATTAAAGTTTCTTTCTTGAATCGCTCCAGTTTTTAAGTTTCTCATCTTTGTTTTTAAGATAGCCGCTCCTTTACCTGGTTTTACATGTTGAAAATCCATAACTTGACAAGGATCACCATCAACAATCAAAGTTAATCCTGTTTTAAAATCACCTGCTAATATAGCCATATTTTCACTCCTAATCTTGCACATATAATACATACTTTATTCTATCAATTTTAACATCATTCCTCAAGACACATTACGATATTTGTGCTTGTTTTTTTGTTGTATGTTCCTTAATATATCTACTCCACTTAATATAACCATATGTTGTATTAGTAAAATAGCCTAATTTTAGAACTAATAAAACATATTGCCCCGAAATAATATTTATAGCGGCTTCAAGAAAGGCACAAATATACCATGCAATCCATTGTTCTTGTAACCTAAAGAAAATAAATAAACCATTTGCAATCCCTACTGCTGAGGCACAAGCATCAATATAGATAATGAATGTTTCTAATAATTCATTGTTGTAGAAATCCGTAGCAATATTTAAACCACTAATAAGATATCCGATTACAAACGTCCAAACAATGATTCCAATGATAACTAAAACTTCCTGATATCCTCTTAGTTTTCTTACTACTGTTAATTCATTTTCTTCATCATCTTTGTGTTTTGACCAATTTATGTAACTAATAATATCAATTGGCAGCCAGAAAAATAATGTCGTTGCCATTGTAGCAAAACGATACATTAATACTACACATATAGCAATTTCAACAATTTCAACTAATACCGACACAAGGAAATTATATCGTGATTGTTTTGAGATCAATAATTCACAAAGAATATTTAAGAATGTATCCAATAAATAAAGTAGCATAATGATAATTCCATTTACCCCATTGGCACTTTCTTCTGGGAAAACTACGGAAAAAATCGTTGCTAGAACCATGATCGAAATAAACCATGATTTTTCATAGGTGGTAAATTGTTTAGCAAATAACATCATAATTAAAATGGATAACATCAAGATTAAAGAAGCAATCCCAAAGTTAAATAATGGGGCTAATTCATTAGCTCTTACTTGTTTGTAGGAATACTGTACTTCTTGATCGTTTATATTTTTGTGATCAAAATATAATTTTGTCCCGTTTTTTGTTTCGTATTCATATGCTGTAATTGTCTTATCATCTAATTTAACATAATCTTCATATGAATAAGATACGATTAGCTGCTTATCACCATTTGTATAGGTAACATCACAAATCGTGTTATCTTCACTATAATCTTCTAAATCGGTATCTCTTGTCATTTGGATACTTTGTTTATACTGCGTGTTTTCAACATTACCATTAATATCAAGCAAACCATAGCCAATTGATATAATCGAAGCAATACATAATCCAATTGAAAATATTACCTCTATCATTCTTAACCTTTTTTTAGATTCCATATTTACTTTAAAAAATTTAATCATATCAAACCTTCTTCCCCTATATATTTACATTTTTAATACTTTTACATTATAATATATTTTTATAAATATGAAATAACTTTTTTATAAATAGTAAAAACAAAATAATATAGTGTATTGAAAAAGCCAATATTCTTTGTACCCAAAGAACTTGGCTTTTTTATTTACATCTATTTATTCTTGAAAATTTTCTTTTATAAAAATTCTTTTCTTCTTAAACTATTATTTAATTCATTAAAATTTAATTCACCCATTTTAAATTTACTTTCAATTTTTGAGAAATCCCCTCGCAACCGCATTGCCAAATGAATATCTTCGTTTCTTTCAATTTCCAAAATAGCTTTTGAAATCATCTTTGTTATTTAAATAAAATCTGACGATACGATTTATATGATTGGTTTATTTGTAGTTAACGCATAACTATAACCAACTAATTTTTGTTTATTTATTGTTCCATATCATACATAAGAATTGTCATGTCTGGTAAATGCTCTTCCTTTACTAATTCTTTAATGATTTCAAAATATATTTTTTGAAGTTCATATTCGGATAGTTTAACTCTTTGCTCTCGACTCTGCTCTTCATCATAATCGTAATCTTGCGCAACATTCAATAACTTGATTGCTTCCAAAAGTTCCTCAGTAGGTTCGACATTGTTTTCCTTAAAATCATCAATAACTCCATGTTTATCGTCGGATATACACTGATAATCCATACACTGATAGGCTAATTCAAGTACATCTTTTTCTATTTTCGCTGCAGCTCTATGCATGTGAGATATCGGGTGCTTCTGTCGATAGACATTTTCCACATATTCTTTAGCTTCTTTAATGAAATCGGTAAAGCTGCTCGCTGTTAAGATATATCGTAGTACTGATTTATATTCATCTGCCATATGTTTTCCAAAAAAATCTACACTATCTCCAGATGTGATTCCTTTTATTGCTTTTACACCATCTTCCTCTAATCCTAAGAACTCACAGGCCTTTTCCATCTCAAATAATTCATAATCTGTTTCGCCTGTAAGGTACCCCACTGATACGTCAAAGAAATCGGCCAAATTTAACATTGTTTCATATGTTGGGAAACCTATAGTCTTTCCATTTTCAATCTTACTTCCAACACGCAACCATCTACTGATATTCGCTTGTGTTCCACCACCATATTTTTCCTTGTACTCTTTCAAAAAAGTTTTTTGTGTATAATTTCTTTCTTTCATCAATTTACTCAAACGACTACACCAGCATTTTGCTCTATCATGATATATATCATTCATAGTATATTTTACCCCTTTTATAATTTTAAATTACATCATTTGTATATCACATCAGATATTTACATTTATAAGAATAAGACTTAAAATAAGAATTGTCAATATAGAGAAAATACATAGGAGGTATCTCATGAACAAGAATAATTTAATCCAGGCCACAAGCGAGCAAGGCATCATAAAGGACACCATCAAAGGTATTCACAAAAAAATATCAGAAACTAGCTCTGATGGAGCAAATACATCTAAAGAAAAGTATTTAGCAAAAGTCAAATTAATTGAGGAAGCTAATGACATTTCTACTCAAGAAAAGCTGAATGCAATGGACAGCAATTACGATTGCTGGAATAAAGAGCATTGGCAAAATATGTTCTATTATACTTTTGTATCCTTTGGCATGCTTGGTGTAACAATAGGTAGCTACGTTGCAGTAAAGAGTGTTTGTAAACTTCTTACTGCTGCATAAACTAATTTTACAAACAGTCCCACCACTGGATTTACTCCAGTAGTGAGGCTGTTTTTTTAGATTAGTCCTTTGTTCTTAAATTGAGTATTTGTATTAACTTGGGATTTAACTTTGCTACACAGTAACTCGTGGTATTTATAGCTACTGTTACACAGATATTGGGTGAAATGATTATTTCTCCCTTTTTTACTATAATTTTCTCATAAATATTACGAAAGCCAAAAAAAGATAGAAATCTCCCCGACCAAAGTTTGATTTCTATCTGTCCATAAGAACAATATGATAATAATCCAAAACCTCATGAAAATCAATATATGCTTGTGTATTCATTTATATCTTCTCCTTTAGAATACACATATATAGTATCAATTATTTATAAGAAGTTAAAAAGACAATAATCTTCTAATTATCAGGAATTATTGTCTAACTTCTCATAAATTTTATCCTCATATAATATGTATTAAATGATGATGTGCCAATAAATATAAGTGGAAAAAGGTTAAGAAAAAATGAGAACTCCTAGAATATACAACCTGATCGTTGATGAAAACAATATAGATATCATAGACAAGGATGAGGTGCTGGAAGAATCACTAAGCCGGTTATCAGCTATAGAATGTCAGCTCGAAATAAAAACATCCTGTATCCAGAATGGACATATTGAGCTATAAAACAAAATGAGAAAATCAAATTTTATTTCGATTTTCTCATTTATGTCATTCTATCAAAATCATGGGGCAGTCATTACCCCAAGTAAATCCAGTCCCTAAATAATGTATACCCCAACTTATTCTAGATTACCGGTAATGATTACTTTTTATTACTTAACCTATTCGAACTCGAGTTTAGTATTCATCTAACTTCATATATTTGATTAATTTTTGTAGTTTTGAGTATTCGTATTATACTAAATACACTTATTCCTATGTATTATACTGACGAAAATATTGTCACTAATTATTACTAGTGTAAAAATACAAACTACTCATACATAAATTTAGGACATATAGCCTAAACTATTTTACCTGTATGATGATATTAGATATTTTATACTTAAACCATATTTTTAAGTATAGCAAATAAGACTAAGTATGCATACTTATATACTTCACTAGCATTTTTACTTGGCTTAACTTCTCCATGCATTAACGAACAACGAAGCAAATATAAAACTTCTACAATACCCCGACTTACCCGTGCCCTTTCTTCAATAAAAACAGTTTTACCATTTTTATCACTAGTGAGAACACTTTCAGTATTATATGGTTTAATTTCTTTATAAAAAGCTTTACATTGTCCTTGTTGTTCAGGAGATAATTTTTGAAAATCAGGATGTGACTCAATTATAGAAAGGTCGTAATTATTTTGATTATATTCAAAATATATTATTGAGCTATCGTTCTTTTTATGCAATAAAACTTTAATTCCTTCATGATCTCTAGTAAGTTCATAATGTGTTCGATTATAGTTTTCACTTAACTTTCTTTTAGGATTGCTTATTGCAATATCTGAAAAAGAAATTTGTAATCTATCTCCATCTCTTTCCTGTGTCACTATTGTTGCAGCACTAAGAGCCTGTTGTAAGTTTCTTAAATCTTCTCTAAATTTTAATGCATTATCACTTGTCAAACTTAAATCTAACAATGTTTCAATATTGTCCTTGAACTCATTATTATTTGATTTTATTTCTTCTATAATCTTTCTATCTTGTCTATATTTATATTGTTTTCGATACCAAGAGTTAAATGCAATCCACGCTTTGATAAAAGCAGAGTAATAATCTATTTCTATCTCAAGTTCATTTATCCATTCTTTATAAATCATAATAGTTACTCATCTCCCAACTATTAAGCAAATCTTCTACTTCCGTTTCCCCATTTTCAATTGCTTTTTCAACAAAGGAATTAGCTTCACATATTATTTCATCAGATCTTTTCATTAACAAGAATGAATGTTTAACTTTATCTGCAATCTGCTGTTGAACACTCATATCAAGTAAAGGAATACTTATCATTCCTATATCAGATGGTTTCCAATGTCTAATTATCGCACCACTAACATCACGCTCAGACTGTAATTTAACTACCTGAGAATTTAATACAAGTGTGAGATAGTCAGGCAAAATTTCATTTTCATTTATTATATTAAGGTGTAATATTGCACCTGAAGTTATATATTTCTTATCTGAATCAACTTTATATGCAATTCCAATACTTCCATCCTTTGTCAATAAGATAGTTCCCTTTCTTAAATATAATGATGAAATATCTTTAACGGCATCTAATGAAATTTTAATTTTTGGTTTAGATATGCCAAATTTATTCATATCAGCTATTCGTACAAAAGGGATACCATCATCACAATAAAATTGACTTCCTGGTTCAATTGACTTTTTGATTATAGCTAAGTCTTTCAATTTTTTACATGAAAATGTCTTTATAGAATTAAATAAATCATCAAATTTTGGTTGATAATATTCAGAATCTAACCGCCCATTTTCTATAAAACTTTCAGATAAAAGTTTTATAGAAATGCTTTCTGTAGATGGTTTAAAATTATTTAACTTAAGTTTTGTAAGTAATAGCTCGTTTGCTTCATTATAATAATTTACAGAATCCATTTTTTTCTCATGAGAAAACCTAATCATATTTTCTATTCTTAACTGGAATTTTTTTGATAATTTTGGGATTCTCATTTTCCTAATTTGATATATACTAACCCAAGGTTGAACGTTACCAGTTGACACTCTTTCTAATTGCTTCATCCCAAATTTCGAATTCAAAAAAGAAGTAACATAAAAAGGATTCCAACTTTCTGGATCATTAACAGAAAGTTTAATAACATTCTCATTACAATTAAAATTAACTTCATTTTCTGTAATAATAGTTGCACCACCAATTTTACCTTTTCTCGCCATCATTATATCATGTAATTTAGTTTGAGAAAGTGGTAACTTTTGATGTGCTTCTTTTGAAATAGTAGTTAGATCTTGTAGGTTTAAAAATGTAAACCCTACATTCCCAGAACGTATATATGGTACTGTTTTTTCAAAACCATCTTTAAGAATATTCTGTACATACTTAAAAGAGCCATTAGAACTTACGTCATGCATCGAAAAAATATTACTAAATAACTCTCCATTTTCTAAAGTATTATATATGGATAAGTATTGCTTTTCATAATACTCACTATCCATCCTAAATTCTTCATTATCACTAAGTATAAATGACTTATTAATTTCTGTACATTCTAGCCCATCCATTAATGATTTATATTTTAATTCATTAAATGGTTCAATGAATGGGCTCATTGAAAAAAACTTAGCTTTTCTTTTTTTGCAAATTCTACAAATGCTTCTGCGATTCCATCCTGTGTTAATCCATCATGATTATATAAATCATGATCAACTATAAAGTGATTATGATTATCCAATTTTATCTCTCCATTAATATCTTTAACATAGATCTTCTCACCTGAGTTATCTTTACTAGGCTTCTGCATTGTTGCAAAAAATATTGGGTAATCTTCTTTTTTAGGACATAATTTTTTATCCCATTTTTGTATAAATAGAACTGATGTCTTGGTTCCAGTATGGGGTTTGAATACATTTGCATGTAACCCTACAACAGCAAGAATTCGACAACGTTCAGCAATAAATTCACGAATATATTTATCGCTCGTATTATTAAAACGACCTTGAGGTAGTACAATAGCCATTCTTCCTCCGGGCTTTAAAAAATTCAAATTTCGCTCAATAAATAGCGTATCTCTACTAACTTTATTTTGCCATTTCCCTTTACTATTTTTCGCCAATTCATAATGTGATAAAATTGCCTGCTCTTTAATATCACCAGCAAAGGGTGGATTAGCCATGACAATGTCAAAATTAAATAAACTAAAATTTCTACTTCCTTTAGGCTGTAATTTCTTTAGTTTTTTAAAACCTTCATTATATGTATCATTCCAATTATCTTGTTTAATAATTTCATTCCATCGCGAATAATCTAGAGTATTCAAATGTAAAACATTTGTCTGTCCATCACCAGCTATTAAATTTAATGTACGAGCAACTCTGACTGTTTTTTCATCAAAATCAATCCCAAATACATTATCTCGCACAAAATCAGTTTCTTCAGTTGTTCTTTCTGAAGCAGTAAAATCTTCCCCTTCTGGAAGTCCCTTTTCTCTACGAATTTGTTTCCAAACTTTAAAAATACTATGTACTGTAAACCCTGAACTTCCACACGCAGTATCAATAATTTTATCATTAATAGTGGGATTCATCATTTTTACACACATATCAATAACGTATCGTGGAGTGAAATATTGTCCCTTCTCACCTTTTTGAGATTTACTCATTAAATATTCAAATGCATCATCTACCACATCTAAATTATTGTTGAATAATTTAATATCTTGTAATGTTGATACACAGACAGCAAGATGAGATGGAGAAAGTAAAATTTTACTTTCCTCAGAAAATACCCCTTCCCATTTCTTTTTAGCACTGTCAAAAATATTTTGAATCTTCTCTTTCAATTCAAAATCTGTATCACCACTATTTCGGAATTTCAAATATACAGTACTGTCATTTGCACAAATTAATTCATCATATAATTTAGAAAAAATTAATTTAAATATTTCTTCAAATGAATCCACTCCTGCGCTAGCTAATACCTCATCTTCCATTTCTTGTATCAAACTACGTAAAGAACGTTTTTCTTTACTAATTTTATCTCTACTTTTTAAATCTTGATATGTGAATTTTTCATTTAGAATATCAGAAAGTTTTTGTATTGAATTAGGTATATCTGTGATTGCTTCAAAGAAGTTTGGATCTTTTCTATTATAACAAGATATTTGTTCTCCATTTGTCCAAACACCAATCGGTGCCCCCGTCGCATTACAATATGATTTTAGTTGTTCTTTGCCATCAGATAGTTTTGGCTTCTTTAGTTCAATTATTATATATGGTATGGTAGGTCTATCTTTATCCATAATTACTATATCCGCACGTTTTATTTCTCTCCCAAAATGAATAGGTACTTCTAGTTGAATACGTTCTAATGGATAACCATAATCATTTACTAATTTATAAATATATAATTGTCGAACTGCTTCTTCTGGAGTGAGTTTAATTTCCTTTTTTCTTGATAAACATTCTATATAAGGTATTTCATTTTCTTGTATTTTTTTGAAAACAATTCTTTTTTCAATAGATAATATTGCTTTTTTAGAGAAAAGTGTATCATCATAATTTGTATTCTTAAACAAGTCATTTAACTTCATTTGCATTCTCCTTCATTGTTTTCTTTATAAAAATTATATTTAATATATTAAATAAGGTAAAATATATTAAAAAATCAATTTATTCAAACATGCATATTATAACAAAAGTAGTCAAAATTCACAATATTTATTAATCAATGCAAAAAATATTAGTGATTTATTATGTCATCAATAATCAAGATTTAACTAAAAAGAAAATCTATACATCACCCCAGATATAAAGATTCTCTTTTGTATATTATACTATCAATTTAATATTACACATTATAATTAATTGCCAAAGGATACAGCCATTATTTATTAAGTGCTTTATTCAAACTCAATCGTTCCTGGTGGTTTTGAAGTAATATCATACATTACTCTGTTTACCCCACGAACTTCATTAATAATTCTAGACATAACTTTATTTAATACTTCATAAGGAATTTGAGTAGCTTCTGCTGTCATGAAATCAATTGTGTTAACAGCTCTAAGAGCGATAGCATAATCATAAGTTCTTTCATCACCCATAACCCCTACTGAACGCATATTTGTAAGAGCAGCGAAGTATTGACCTATTGTTCGATCTAATCCTGCATTGGCAATCTCTTCACGATAAATCGCATCAGCATCTTGAACGATTTTAACTTTTTGAGCTGTTACTTCACCAATGATACGAACACCAAGTCCTGGTCCAGGGAAAGGCTGTCTAAAAACTAAATATTCAGGAATACCTAATTCTAACCCAACTTTACGTACTTCATCTTTAAATAAGTTTCGTAATGGTTCAATAATTTCCTTGAAATCCACAGCATCAGGTAAGCCCCCAACATTATGGTGAGATTTGATTACTGCTGATTCACCACCTAATCCACTTTCAACAACATCAGGATAAATAGTTCCTTGAACCAAGAAATCAACTGTACCAATCTTTTTAGCTTCTTCTTCAAAAACACGAATAAATTCTTCACCAATGATTTTACGTTTAGCTTCAGGTTCTTCAACACTCTTTAACTTTTCATAATATCTTTCTTGTGCATTTACTCGAATAAAGTTTAAGTCATATTGACCATCAGGTCCAAATACCGCTTCTACTTCATCACCTTCATTTTTACGAAGTAATCCATGATCAACAAAAACACAAGTTAATTGATTACCTATTGCTTTAGATAATAATACTGCTGCCACTGATGAATCAACTCCACCTGATAAAGCACATAATACTTTACCATTACCAACTTTTTCTCTAATAGCTTTAATTTGTTCTTCAACAAATGAATCCATACGCCAGTCACCACTACATTTACATACATCTAAAACAAAGTTAGATAACATTTTTGTTCCATATTCACTATGTAATACCTCTGGATGAAATTGAATAGCATACAATTTCTTATTTTCATCTTCACATGAAGCAACTGGACAATCTTTAGTGTAAGATGTGATTTCAAAGCCTGGAGCAATTTTTGAAATATAATCAAAATGACTCATCCAGCAAATCGACTCCACTGGCACATCTTTCATTAATTTAGATTCTTGTTTACTAACAACTAAATGAGATTTACCATATTCTCTAACATCAGCTTTTTCTACTTTACCACCTAATACATGCTGCATTAACTGAGCACCGTAGCATAAACCTAATATTGGTATCCCTAATTCAAATAATTCTTTTTTATAAGTAGGTGAATCTTCTAAATAACAACTATTAGGACCACCTGTTAAAATAATCCCTTTAGGATTCATTTCTTTAATCTTTTCAATATCTACTTTATAAGAATAAATCTCACAGTAAACATTACACTCACGTACTCGACGAGCTACTAATTGATTATACTGACCGCCAAAATCAAGTACAATTACTAATTCATTTTTCACTAGCTATCCTCCTATTTAAAAACTTCTCTTAAAACAATTGTTTGTTCTCTATCAGGACCAACTGAGAAAATTACAATTGGACAATTAATTAATTCTTCGATTCTTCTTAAATACTTTTGACAATTTTCAGGTAATTCCTCAAAAGAAGTAACCTTAGTAATATCTTCATCCCATCCAGGCATTTCTTCATAAACAGGTTTAACCTTATTTAATTGTTTAATCGTTGAAGGTAGTGCTTTGATAATTTTACCATCCAAGTTATAAGCAGTACAAATTTTTAATGTCTTTAATCCTGATAATACATCTAATAACATTAAACTTATTCCTGTTAATGAAGACATTCTTCTTGATTGATTAACAACAACAGCATCAAACCAGCCAATTCTTCTAGGTCTTTTTGTTACTGTACCAAATTCATGACCACGTTCACGAATTTGATTAGCTAATTCACCTTCAATCTCTGTTGGAAACGCCCCACTTCCTACTCTTGTAGTATAAGCTTTAACAATTCCTACAGCTTCATCAATATATAATGGCCCAATTCCAGAACCTTCAGCTACCCCATTAGCACCTGGATGCGAACTAGTAACAAATGGATATGTACCATAGTCAATATCTAACATTGTCCCTTGAGCACCTTCAAATAATACCTTTTTACCAGCTTGTAAACATTCATCCAAAATAACACCAGTATCACAGACCATTGGAGCTATGATTTTAGCGTATTCTTTATACTCTTCAAAAATTTCCTTTGCATTACATATAAGTTCAGGATATTGTACTATTTTTGAAGCAAAAACTTCTTGTAATCTTTCTTTAAATAATTCTTCATCAATGAATTCACCCATACGAATTCCAATTCGTTCATATTTATCTACATATGTAGGTCCAATCCCTTTTTTAGTCGTTCCAATATTATTAGCTCCACGTCTAGTTTCTTGAATTTCATCGATTTCTAAATGATAAGGTAAGATTACATGAGCCCGATCACTAATCATGATCTTATCAGTGCTAATATTTGCATCATTTAAATATTTCATTTCTTCAAGTAAAGCTTTGGGATTTATTACCATTCCATTACCTAAAATAACATCATTACCACTAAAAATCCCTGAAGGAATCAAACGTAAAGCAAACTTTTGACCATTAAATTCAATTGTATGTCCAGCATTATTACCACCTTGATATCTTGCAACTATATCTGCCTTTTGAGCTAAATAATCAGTAATTTTACCTTTACCCTCATCGCCCCATTGACTTCCTACTACAACAACTCCAGCCATTAACTTCACACCTTTCTTATCTGCTATTACATTATAAACAATTAAAAAAATATATAATGTAATTATTTGACTAATTTACAGAATAATTATATTATAGTCATAGATATTAGTAAAATTAATATATTACATTTATGATATAAGGAGAACTTATATGTATATCAAACTAGAACAATACAAAATATTTAATGAAGCAGCTACTACATTATCATTTTCAGTAGCTGCTAGAAATCTATTTATTTCACAATCTGCTGTATCCCAAACCATCAGCAGTATTGAAAAAGAACTACAAACTCAATTATTTATTCGTAATTCTAAAGGTGTTAGTTTAACTAAAGAGGGTAAATTATTACATCAACAAATTGATCAGGCACTAGCTTTAATTACTGGAGTTGAAAACCAATTATCTAATTTTCATGAATTAAAGGATGGTCAATTAGTTATTGGAGCTGGTGATACTTTTAGTGAATATTTTTTAACTGATTATATTGTAAAATTTAAACAACTATACCCTGGTGTTAAAATTAAAGTAATTAACCGCACCAGCCTAGAAACCCGTGAATTATTAAAATCTGATCAAATCGATCTTGGATTCTTAAATCTTCCTATCAAAGATGACTCTTTAATAATTAAAGAATGTTTCCAAGTTCATGATATTTTTGTTTCTAAAGAATCTGATAATCATATTTACACATTCAATGAATTAGCAAATAAACCACTAATTCTTTTAGAAAAATCATCAAACACTCGTAACTATATTGATAATTATTTTGCAAATAAAGGACTATTATTAAAACCAACAATTGAACTAGGAGCCCATAATTTATTATTAGACTTTGCTAGAGCAGGTCTAGGTATTTCTTGTGTTATCAAAGAGTTTTCTCAAGAGTTACTTGATCAAAAAGTATTACATGAAATAAAAACAGCACAACCATTACCTAAACGCAGTATTGGTTATGCTTATCCTAAACGTAGAACCCAATCTGTTGCTACAAATAAGTTCATTGAATTAATCGCTAGTGAAAGTTTATCTTCTGATTAATACACAATTCAATCTATTTTATACATTTACAACAAAAAGCACTTGATAAAATTGAGTGCTTTTTGTTGTCTATTATATTATCCTTTCAATCCTCTTGATTGGCGCTCCATATCTTCTACTACAATATCATAAATTTCACCAAGTGATGCACAATATTCAAGCACTTTCCATGGTTCATTAGTATGAAAATGAATTTTAATTAATTCATCATCTCCAACAGCTAATAAGCAATCTCCATTAAAATGTTCAGTGATATAATCATTAATAACATCTTCATCAAGATTTTGACCTTCAATTAATAGTTGAGTATCATATCTAAAATCTAACATCTTATCCTCCTAATTATAACCAGGCTGAGTTAAAAATTTATAAACCCGCTCAATAATTTTTGATTCTAACTTATTATATGATAAAGTTGGATCTTTTAATAAAGGTACTTCAAAAACATCTTTTCGTCCTTGATAATTAATTGTTATTTTAATAATTGATCCTAAAGGATGTTCACGACAATCAATTAGTAAATTCATTGTATCTTCAGTATGATTATGACCAAGACTAAAACCATCTCTAAGAGTAAAATTATCACATTCATAAATCGTCCAATAAGATGGCATTATATTAGCTAAAGCTTCTTTTAAATTCTTCTCTTTAATAATATAATCTTTTAAAACAGTTTCTATTTCAGCTTTAATTGGAGCAACCTTTTTATCAGCAGTTTCTTTATCACTTGCTTTACAACCTAATCGAACTCTAACTGTTTCTTCTGAAGCATAAAGAGCAATACTAACTTCATCTTGTTGTTCTATTAAATCTGCTAAGACTTCATCAACACGACTTTCCCCAATTCCCATTGTTAGAAAATCATAAGTATAAATAATATCCTGCTTAAATTGACTTAAATAATCTTTTAAAACATGATCAACAACATAAACCATTTCTTTAGGTGGTCCAGGCAAATTTACTATCATCTTTTCATCTTTTGACATTACACATCCATTTGCTGTCCCTACTTCATTTTCTAAGATATAACAATCTTTAGGAAAAAAAGCTTGTTTAAAATTATTTTCTGGAATATCAACCCAACCAGTTACAAACCGACATTTTTGTTCTACTTTTTTAGCTTCCTCTTCGTTATATAATAATTCTAAACCCAAATATTCTGCCGATAACTCCTTTGTTAAATCATCTTGTGTTGGTCCTAATCCACCAGTTGTAATAACACAATTAGCACCTCGCTTAAAAGCCACATCCAAACACTCTTTAAAGCGATCATGGTTATCCCCGACTGTTGTTTGATAATAAACATTAAATCCTAAATCTTTACACATCTTCTGTATATAAGTTGCATTCGTATTAACTATTTCCCCTAATAACAATTCTGTTCCTACATTAATTATTTCAACATTCATGAAATTATCCTCCTTAATGATTACCTATATTATAGTTAATTTTAAGCATTTTACTAGTCTTTTAATCATTAAAATTAGTTCTTGTAAGTTATTCTTTTAATCCTTTAGACTAATAATTTAATTAAATATCAAAACAACCTATTATCAACTGCTTAAAAATCAGTTTTCATATAAGTATCACTCAATTAACAACAAATATAAACTATATGAATTTAAAAAATAAAAAAACTAATCACAAATATTTGAACTAAAAGAAAAATCCACAATAATAAATATAAATAATCTTTTAATAACTTTATTTTTACTAAACAATCAATAAAATTATATACTACATCAATTTCAAATAATCAATTAAATAAAAAATCATTCTTAAAACTTAAAAAAATTCCCATATAAAAAATAATCTTTATATACCATTAACAGTTGCCACAATAGTATTTTCAACATCATTTACATAATCGTATCAAAATTATTAACTAAAATCAAAAATATAAAAATAAATAACTCTATGTCTTATTAAAAATTAGTTTTTAATAATTATATTACAAAATATCTCATCATATTGATAAACTCAAAAAAGCATTAACAATGAAAATCAGCACATAAATAAAAAATTCAGATAAGATTTTTGTAACTTAATGAACAACCTCAAATTTAGAAAATATATTCCTCTATCTAAAATTGATGTTATCATATTATGATAATAATCATAGAATTTAGGATTTATTACATAGTATAACTGAACCAAAAAATAACGATATTTATCCTTACTGAAAGATATTCACTTTAGTCACAAGTTATTCACAATTTTTTAATACATTATATTGTTATAAAACAAAATAAAGACATTTAAAATTATTACTAAAATTTATTTAAATATAGTACATGTTGGTATTAAACTAAGAGAACTAAGGAATAAAATGTATGGATAAAAACTTCAATACATCTTATGTTGTTATTAAACTTTTTCCCAGATGCCTTTTATTCCTTCAAGCACATCGTTTCAATACATCTTATGTTGTTATTAAACACTATCAAAAACTTTCTTAAAATGTTCTTTTCGTCGTTTCAATACATCTTATGTTGTTATTAAACCCCTCACGAACGCTTAACTAGGTTTCGACACCCGCAGTTTCAATACATCTTATGTTGTTATTAAACGCGAACATAGAATTATATGATTTTACTGCTTTTTCAGTTTCAATACATCTTATGTTGTTATTAAACACAGTGTTGTATTCTGTTCTGCACTTCCAGAATAATGTTTCAATACATCTTATGTTGTTATTAAACCCCCTAGTAAATAAGCCACTTTTCATATTCTATTATACCCCAAAACCTATATATATCAACACTTTTCTATTTTTTTACCAGGTAATTTTATTTTTTTATATTTTTCAGTCAAATTCTCCTGAGTCCTTACTCTCCCAACAGTTTTAAAAATTCCACTGCAAAATACGGCTGGTAAAAATCACTGATTTCTACTCTTTCAAATATAAAAATTATAAATACTAAAAATATTAAATCAACGCTAAAATATTCAAAACTTAATAACCTATTTACCACTAATCAAATGTAGAAATCACTAACATTAAAAAAACTATACTTTTTATGAAAAAATTGATTCGCTAATACTTCACATAAAAAAATCAATAATACTAAAAGCATTATTGATCTTAATACTATTGAATTTTTGATAATCCTAAGACAATAACTCCACCAAATATAACTGCAGCTAATGATGTAACAATCAAGCTTAAATCATAACTAACATTAAATGGAATCAATACAAGTGATGATGCAACAATCAGCCCAAGGATTAAACTTAAAAATCCAGCCTTATGTGTTTTGGTGAAATATGAACACAGTTTAGCACTAATAATAATTCCAACTGCAATACCAATTGCCATAAATCCAAGTGGAATAATTACATCTAAACTAAAACTAGTAACATTTGCTAAATATGATTTAAATAAATAATACTCCCCTAAAATCAATAACACCATACTGCCACTTACACCTGGCATAATCATTGTTGCTCCTGAAACAGCTCCAATAATAACCATTTTAATAAATAATCCTACACTTAAAACTGGAAATTCAGGATTAACTACCTCTTTACCTTCCCCAGGATTAAAATATTCTAAAGCAAAAATTATTGCTAAACCACAAACAAAAGGTATAACTGCTAATCTTTGTCCTTTCATTTCCCCTTTTAAAAATAAAGGGATACTAAATGCAATTAATCCAATAAACCAATAAATTGTTTGAGTTGGATAATAATTAAATAATACTTCTAATATTTTTGCAAACCCAACAATTCCTACTGCTGCTCCAATTAACACTTGAAAAATAAAAATAATATCATCTTTGCGATTAGAATTTTCACGTTTAAAAATCCCACTAATAGCATCCATCATGCGATTGAAGATACCTAGAATAACCATCATAGTACCTCCGCTTACACCTGGAATTACATTTGCAATTCCTACAGCAATACCACCTATTATATTTTTTATCATACTTTATCTCCTTTAAATACCATCATATTATAATAAAATCTCTTGAATATAACAAGAAATTTTATTATCTAAATAACTAAGTTTATATTAACTTCCATAATACTTATTTTTACTACAAATTCATCTACAACAATCATTAAAATATAACATACTATGATATTTTAATGACATTAATAAAATGCCTCCTCTCTAACTCTGTTTAAATCATCCCATATCACTATTAATTATTTTTAAATACAGTTTTTAATAACAAAATATCTCATCTACATTAATAATTTTTCCAAAAAAAATTATTTAATCATTAACTATATCAATTATAAATACATTTAATTTTCATAAATTTCTAAAAATAGTGATTTAATGTTATATTTTATATACACTTTCTTCATTTCTAAAATCAATATCAAATTAGTACCTCTTTTATTTTTCTGATTTTTGATATTTCTTTCGTAAATAAGCTATCTGTTCCATTCTTTTAATAACTTTAGCCTCTGTACCCTGATTTGTAGGAAAATAATAGCGATGATCTTTAATATTATTAGGTAAACACTGCATACTAGTTATTTTATCCTCAAAATCATGGGCATATTGATACCCCTTACCATAATTTAATTCTTTCATTAACCTAGTTGGTGCATTACGTATTTGCAAGGGTACAGGATCAGCAATAGTATTTAAGGCATCATGCTTAGCTTTTTCATAAGCTTTATACAAAGCATTAGATTTAGGAGCTAATGCTAAATAAGTAACACAATGTGCTAGATTGACATTACATTCAGGCATACCATTAAAATGACAAGCCTGATAAGTAGCAACTGCAATTTCTAAAGCACGGCTGTCTGCCATCCCAATATCTTCAGAAGCAAAACGGATTAAACGACGAGCCACATATAATGGATCTTCACCTGCCTCAATCATTCGTGCCATCCAATATATAGAAGCATCAACATCACTATTGCGCATTGATTTATGTAATGCACTAATAATATTATAATGTTCTTCACCTTTTTTATCATATAATAAAGATTTTTGATTAATACATTGCTCAATTACTTCTTTGTTAATAATGATTTGCTGATCCTTTACTATACCATTCAATATAGCCATCTCTAATGTATTTAAGGCTACTCTTGCATCACCATTAGAAAACCCCGCAATCATGTAAAGTAAATCATCATCAATAACTATGTTTTGTTCTTTAAATCCTTTAGGGCTGATTATAGCACTATTTAATAAAACAGCTATATCCTCAGTTGTCAGTGATTTTAGTACAAATACTTTACATCTTGATAATAAAGCTGAATTGATTTCAAATGAAGGATTCTCTGTTGTAGCTCCAATTAAAATTATACTGCCTTGTTCTACATAAGGCAAAAAAGCATCCTGTTGAGCTTTATTAAAACGATGAATTTCATCTACAAAAACAATCGTTTTTTCACCCATATCTTGAACTTCTTGAGCCTTTTTCATTACTGTACGAATATCTTTAATTCCACTAGTAACAGCACTAAAATTGATAAAATTAGCTTTAGTCTGATTAGCAATGATTCTAGCTAATGTTGTTTTACCCACTCCAGGCGGTCCCCAAAAAATCATCGATGGAACAATATCACTATTAATTAATTGATATAAAATCTTACCTGGTCCAATTAAATGTTTTTGACCAACATATTCATCTAGAGTTGTGGGTCTTAAACGATTAGCTAAAGGCTCATTTGACATATTATTAAATAAAGATTGCTGTTTCATTTATCTCACATCCGTTTCTAAATAATTATAACTAATAAAAGTAAAAAAGTCAGCTTAAGATTATCTTAAACTGACTTTATTTCTATTCAGATATCCCTTCAAACTGAGAACGATATAAAGAAGCATAGAAACCATCTTTTGCAAGTAATGAATCATGATTACCAAGTTCAACAATATCTCCATCTTTCATTACAATAATCGTATCAGCATCACGAATTGTTGATAAACGATGTGCAATAACAAAACTTGTTCTACCTTCCATCAATTTTTCCATCCCTCGTTGAATTAAAACCTCTGTTCTTGTATCTACTGATGATGTCGCTTCATCAAGAATCAAGATTTTAGGATCTTTCAAAAATGCTCTAGCAATCGTTAATAACTGTTTTTGCCCTTGAGAGATATTCGATGACTCCTCATTAATAATTGTATCATAACCATCTTCTAATGTTTGTATAAAATGATCAGCATAAGCCACCTTACATGCCTCTTTGACCTCTTGATCACTTGCATTCAATTTACCATACATTAGATTCTCTTTAATAGTTCCATTAAATAACCATGTATCTTGTAAAACTATCCCAAATAACGAACGCAAATCTTTACGTCCAAAATCACGTATATCTATACCATCAATATAAATAGAACCACTATTTAATTCATAAAACCTCATTAATAACTTAATAATCGTTGTCTTACCTGCCCCAGTTGGACCTACTATAGCTACAGTTTGTCCTGCATGAACATGTAAATTAAAATCATTAATTATCGTTTGATTCTTTAAATATCCAAATTTAACATCTGCAAATGTTACTGAACCATTTATTTTAGCTACATCCTGACTTCCAACTTTTGGTGTTTCTAATTCTAACTCTTCTTCACCTAAAAATTCAAAAACACGTTCTGCAGCTGCAGCAGTACTTTGTAACATATTCATAGTTTGTGCTAATTGAGTAATTGGTTGATTGAACTGCCGAACATATTGGATAAAAGCTTGAATATCACCAATTGTAATATTACCCCCACCAGCTAAAACACCACCTAACAAACATACTGCTACATATCCTACGTTTCCAATAAACATTGTAATTGGTTGCATTAATCCTGAAAAGAACTGTGACTTCCAAGCACTTTCATATAAACTATCATTAAATTCATTAAATTGTTTAACTGATGCTTCTTCACCATTAAATGCTTTAACAACATTATGCCCGCCATACATTTCCTCAATATGACCATTAACATCCCCTAAAACCTGTTGTTGTCTGGCAAAATATTTTTGTGAACGTTTCATCACTAATCCAATCAATATTATTGAAACAGGTAAAACACAAATAGCAATTAAAGTCATTTGTGGTGAAATAGTTAACATCATGATAAAGATTCCAACCACCATTACACTAGAAGTAATTACTTGTGACATACTTTGATTCAACGATTGAGCAATAGTATCAATATCATTTGTAACCCGACTTAAAATATCTCCACTAGTATGCCTATCAAAATAACTTAATGGCATTCTATCCATCTTCGTTGAAATGGACGTTCTTAAATCATATGCTACTTTTTGTGAAATAGTAGACGTAATAAAACCTTGAATATAACTAAACACTGCACTCAGTAAATATAAACCAACTAAAATCCAAATAATATATGCAATATATTCAAAATCTATACCTCCACTGCCATTAACCTTTGCCATGATCCCTTCGCCTAATTTATCTGTTGCTTTAGCTAATATCTTTGGTCCCACAATAGCAAAAACAGTCGAAGCTGAAGCAAAAATCAAGACAATTACCAATTTAACATAATAGGGTTTTAAATATTTAAACAACTTTCCTAAAGTACCTTTAAAATCTTTAGCTTTTTCACCACTGCCACGCATTCCATGCATACCACCAGGTCCGAATTTAGGACCATTTCTTTTCTGATTATTACTCATGTCCTAATTCCTCCTTTGATAACTGTGAATAAGCAATCTCTTGATATACCTTACAATCTTTCATCAACTCATCATGTTTACCTTTACCAACAATTCTACCTTCATCCAAAACAATAATCTGGTCTGCAGACATTATTGAGGCAATTCGCTGTCCCACAATCAAGACAGTATTTTTAGTCTTTTTAATCATTTTATTCAATTCTTGTCGTAACATAGCATCTGTTTTAAAATCAAGTGCTGAAAAACTATCATCAAAAATAAAGATTTCAGGATTTTTAGCTATTGCTCTAGCAATTGCTAAACGTTGCTTTTGACCACCAGAAACATTCGTACCACCTTGTGATATCTTAGAATCAAGGTGTTCTTCTTTATGATCAATAAATTCTTTAGCCTGAGCAACTTTTATAACTTCTTCTAATTGTTCATCAGTAGCATCAGGGGCTCCATAAGTTAAATTAGATCTAATAGTACCAGAAAATAACAATCCCTTTTGAGGGACTAATCCAATCTTATCTCTTAAATCATGTTGTTTAACATCACGAATATCGACCCCATCAATCATAATACTTCCTTCACTAACTTCATAAAATCTTGGAATCAAGTTAATTAAAGTACTCTTACCTGAACCAGTAGAACCTATAAGTGCTGTTGTTTGTCCTGGTTTAGCAGTAAAACTGATATTTTCTAATACTGCTTCATGAGCACCAGGATATTTAAAAGTAACATCTTTAAATTCAACTAAACCACGTTTATCATTATTAAAAGGCTTTGCTTCTTTTGGATCAACTATTCTAGGTTCCATTGATAATACTTCATAAATACGTTCTGCTGCTACACTTGCTCTTGGCAACATGATTGCAATCATCGCAATCATTAAAAATGACATAATTATCTGCATCGCATATTGCATAAATGCCATCATTTGACCAATTGCAATATTACCTAAATCTATCTGTTTTGCTCCATAATATACAATCAATAAACTTACCACATTAAAGATAAACATCATTATTGGCATCATTGATACCATAGTTCGATTAACAAACAAATTTACCTTTGTTAAATCAAAATTTGCTTTTTCAAATCTTTTTTCACTATGTTCTTCATTTCCAAATGCACGAATAACTAACATTCCAGATAAATTTTCACGCATTGTTAAATTAAGTCTATCAATCAATGATTGAACTACCTTAAACTTAGGCATAACAATTGCAAATGTAACTCCAATTAATACAAAAATAATAACTAATACCAAACCAATAATCCAAGTCATTGATGGAGTATTTTGAAATGCCTTAATCAATGCACCAATTCCCATCATTGGTGCAAAACAAACAATTCTAATGAACATAATTACAACCATTTGAACTTGTGTAATATCATTAGTTGTTCTAGTAATTAATGATGCAGTTGAAAACTTATTAAATTCTTCATTTGAAAAACTCTCAACCTTTTTAAAAACATCTCCACGTAATAACCTAGAAATACCTGAACCAATCTTACTAGCTAAAAATCCACAAGCTATTGCACAAACTGTTCCAGCAAGAGCAATTACAAGCATTTTAATTCCAGTTGCTAAGATATAATCATTTTGCACCTGATCTACATCTCTTCCAAGTTTAGTATATTCAGCTTTAACTCCATTTCCAGCAGCAATTTTTAAAGTTGATTCTCCCATTGCCTCCATCTGATTATCAATTTCAGTAAACATTTCAGCTCTCTGTTCTTTTGGCAACATTGCTAAAACATCATAAGGGCTCATTCCTACAGGTAAATCTCCAAATCGTTCTTGATATTCTTTAGAATTTGGATCCATTGTATCAATTGAAGTTATTAATAACATTGGTTTAACCAAAATCTTTTCTAATTTATCCATATCCTTATCATTAATATCCTTTAACAAATAAAGATTTTGACCATCAGCTTTAGAAAATTTATCTAAAATATCTTCATCTACATCATTCGCTTTCACTAATTTATAAGACTTTTCAAATGTTTCCTGATCTTTATTATCCATTAACACTAATAAATGATTATAAGTATCTTCACTTAAAACATCACTTACTGCACTATCAAATCCTCCTGCTTGAATTCCTACAGAAACGATATCTGACATGTAATCAGGCAATGCTAATTCTGTTTGTGACTGTAAAAAAAGCAATCCAATACAAAACAGAATTGGTATCCAAAACTTTTTAAAATAATGTTTTAACTTAAGCATTATTCTTCTCCTTTACATTTTTTAATATTATTTTTCATGATGTCTATTACATCATTAATAATTGTTATCTGTTCTTTAGAAACCCCTTCAAACATAATCAATGTTTTTTCTTTCATGATTCTAATTGCCGTCTCAATAAATATCTCTCCCGTTTCAGTAATATTTAAAATATAATTACGTTTATCATTTTTATCCTGAGTTTTTGTTAAATAACCTAATTTTTCAAGACGTTGCAATCTCACTGATAAAGTTGCTTTAGTTATATTTAATTTTTTAGCTAAAGCATTTTGATTTATGTTTTGATGATTCTGTAATATAAATAATAACCTTGTTTGATCTGGAGAAATATTAAATTTCTCAGTTTTTTCCATCATCATATAATGCATTGTTTTATGCAAAGACTGAAAATTATTAATCATTTTTTCAACATCATCAAAACTTATCTTTTCCATGTTGTACCTCCTTTCATTAGTTAGACGACTAACCATTTATTTAGTACACTAACCATTATAGTTAGTCTACTAACTAGTGTCAACTGTTTTATATAAAAAAAGATGTCCAATGACATCTAATCAATTAAATACTTTTCCAATAATTTTACTACTTCAGCAATTAAATCATCACATGTAGCACGATTAATTTCCTTATCAGTTTTTCTAAGTCCTAATAATTCACCACAAACAACTGATCCATGAGACTCCTCGAACTCTTTACATAACGCAGCAACTTTTTCATTAACAAACTTCTTTTGCTTTACATCTGCTTCACCTTTACCATATTTTAAACCAATAGCCATTGCGCCACCAGTCAATGTTCCACATATCTCACGAGTCATTCCAACTCCGCCTCCAAAACCATATGCTATAGTCATTGCTTTATCCATGTCTAAATCAAATAAATCAACATATGCTCCTAATACTGCTTGAGCACAGTTATATCCAGCATGATGCAGGTCATAAGCTTTTTTCACTCTTTCTTCAATATTCACAATCTTAATCCTACCTCTCTACATTATCTATTATAGTGTAGTAATATTTCTAATTATTGTCAAGAGCAGCTTTAATCAACAATTTACCAATCTTAAAATGCTAACTCAGCATATAAAAGATTATGATCAGAAAATGATGATACTATTGCTCCTTTTTCCTTTACAACAAATTTATCTGAATAAAAAATATCATCTGGAGCAGCAAAATCACGAAATGTCATATATTCTTTTTCACTGTTAATACTATTAATTCCATCTATTTCAAAATCACCATTCATTCCAAAGGAATTAAAGTCACCAGCTAAGATAGCATAATTATTGAAATCTATTTGTTCTTTAACAAAATTCATCTGAGAGATTCGAAAATCATTATTTTCATATGTTAAATGGGTATTATAAATATCAACTTCTTTATTCCCAAAAGCTATCTTAGTTTTTGTTAGTATACGCGGTTCTTTAAATAAACTATTCGGTAAAAGTTTAGAAGAAACTTCAATAACAGGGTATTTACTTAATATTCCTAAACCATAATGTCCATCCAAAATCCACATTGTTGAATAGAAATGATAATACGAATATCCATTAGCTTCTGCCATTTCTTTTAACATATTATAATTATCAGAACGATATGCATTTTTATCTACTTCCTGCAAACAAATTATATCAAGATCAAGTCCATTTATATCATTGTTAAAATCTTCTAATGATTCTTTTCCATAATTTAATGATTTTATATTATAACTGCCAATTCGTAAATTACTAAAACTATCTAATTTAAGATTATTGTTATTTATTAATTTACACTGATATTCACTAGCATAAACACTATAATAAAAGCGTCCTGCAACTGCAAATAATAAGATAACTATACATATTATTAATTTCAACATTTTTTTCATTTTCATCTCACCTTATTTATTGTATTAATGCAAATTATTAACTATATTAAGTTTACATACTAAAGCTAACTTTAAGTCAATACTTTCTTAATAATTCGATAATTTAAGATAGATTTACCATTTTATCACATAAAAATAAAGAAAAGCAACCGCTTTTCTTTATAACTTTATCTAATCTGTCCTTTACCATAGATCATATATTTAGTTGAAGTCATTTCTTGCAATCCTATTGGTCCTCGAGCATGTAATTTTTGAGTACTAATACCAACTTCAGCACCAAAACCAAATTCTCCACCATCAGTAAATCTTGTAGATGCATTATGATAAACACAGGCAGAATCTAAAGATTCCATGAAATATTTAGCTGTATTATTGTTTTCTGTGATAATACTTTCAGAATGTTTAGTAGAATAATTATATATATGTTCGATTGCTTCATCAATATTTTTAACAACCTTAATATTACATATATAATCATCATATTCAGTAGCATAGTTTTGATTATCTGCTTTTTGACCATCAACATATCGCAATGCCTCTTCATCACCATATATCTTAATTTTAGCAAACTCTGATCTTAACTTTGTTAAAAAGGGATTAGCAATATCTTGATGAACTAAAATCGTTTCAATCGCATTGCATACTGATGGACGTGATATTTTAGCATTAACAGCTATTTTTAAAGCCATTTGTAAGTCAGCTTCTTTATCAACATATAAATGGCAAATTCCTGCACCAGTTTCAATTACTGGCACAGTTGCATTGTTGACAACATGCTGAATTAATCCTGCACCACCTCGTGGCACCACTACATCAACATATTGATTAGCTGTAATCACTTCAAAAACAACACTACGATCAGTATTTTCAATTAAAGTAACAACATTAGCTGGTAAAATATCTCTAATAGCCATATTAATTACATTAACCAATGCAATATTTGAATGGATTGCTTCTCGTCCTCCTTTTAGTACACAAACATTATTAGTTTTAATGCAAATTGATGCAATATCAACAGTTACATTTGGTCGCGATTCATAAATTGTTGCAACTACTCCAATAGGAATTCGTACTTGTTTAATAATTAAACCGTTAGGACGCTCGATCTTACGAACAGTTTCTCCGATACAATCTTTTAAATCTGCCACTTTTTCAACATCTTTGGCAATAGCCTCAATTCTTCGTCTAGTTAGCAATAGACGATCTATCATCGCTTCACTAATTCCATTATCCTTAGCATTAGCAATATCTTTTGCATTTTCACCTAAAATATAATCTATATTTTCTAATAAAGCTTTACTTATCGCATCCAAAGCATCCATTTTAGTATACTTATCAATATTTTGCATCTTCCGACAAGCTAATTTAGCTTGTTTTAATTGTTCTTCAATCATCATTTCTTCACTCCTTCTACTAAGACTAAGTTATTTGCATGAACTACTTCATCATAATCTTTATAGTGTAAGACATTTTTAATTTCTCTAGTATTTAAACCTTTGATCAATTTAATCTCATCACTAGAATAATTAACCATTCCCCGAGCTAATAATATATTATTTAGATCAATAATATCAACAATCTGTGAAATCAAAAAATTACCTCTTACATCAACAATTCCTTTTGGTAATAAACTAGTATGATTATTTATTAAAGCTAACTTAGCACCATCATCTACAATAATGCTTCCTTTAGGCATACTACGATACATAATCCAGTGTTGTCTAGAATTTAATGTTCTTCCTGCCACACCACTAAAATAAGTCCCTACATCTTTACCGTCCATCAAATCAACTAACACATTTTGTTGATTACCATTAACTATTGCCATATCACACCCAAAATCATTACAAACTTTAGCAGCTTTAATTTTAGTAATCATTCCACCTGTTCCAACTTTACTTGAAGCATCTTTAGCCATATCTTCAATTTCTTTAGTTATTCCATTTACATTCTTAATCAATTTAGCATTTTCATTTGTATGTGGGTTATCATCGTATAAACCATTAATATCACTAACCAATACCACCATATCAGCATTAACAGCTGGCACTACTAATGAAGCCAATGTATCATTATCACCAACTTTAATTTCTTCAACTGCTAAAGTATCATTCTCATTAATAATTGGTACAACATCATAATCAATAAGCGCCTGCATTGCATTATTAAAATTCATTAAACGTTTACGATCATCAAAATCATCATGATTTAATAGTATCTGTGCACATCTTAAATTAAATAAACTAAATAATTCCTCATATATCTGCATCAATGAAGCTTGTCCTATTGCAGCCAACGCTTGTTTTTGAGGAATTGTCTGAGGTCGCTTTGCAAGATTCATTATATGAACTCCTGCATTAATTGCTCCACTACTAACTAAAGTAATATTAATCCCTTTGCGTTTAATATATGCAATTTGTTGAATTAAATTCAATATCTTTTCTTTATTAATATTCCCCTCATCATCACATAGTGAAGAAGATCCAATCTTAATAACCAAATTCTTGATATTTCTTAAATCTCGCATCGTATTTTCCCCCTATAATTTCTTTAATTATACAAGTTTTATGCATCTATCTCAATAAAAAAGTACTTAAGTCATAATAACTTAAATACTAAAATATACTAATCATCAACAATCAGTCATTATTTTTATTATTTCTTTATCAGTTTCTCTCATTCCAATTTTGCCAAGACGTGCTACATTTTTAATAGTATTCTCAACTCCTTTAACAACAATTCCATCACCATCTTTAAATTCCTGTCCCTCTAAATACATCTGATAACCTAAAATACCAGCATCTACACTTGCAGCAATTTTTGCAGCACAAGAAGATTTAGCCCCATCACAAATAATACCAGATGTAATTGCTAATGAATTTACAATTGTATGAGCAATACACCTATAATCACCACCATATAAATAAGCAATACCACATCCAGCTGCACACCCTGCGCTTACAGCTCCACAATAAGCTGAAAGTCTACCAATTCCTGTTTTTTGATGGATAGCAATCAAATTAGCTAAAACTAATGCCCGATATAATTCATCATCGCTAACATCTAATTCTCTTGCATACTCAATTATTGGTAAAGAAACTGTCATCCCCTGATTACCACTGCCAGAATTAATTACAACTGGTAATTCACAACCACTCATTCTAGCATCACTACCAGCCGCTGCTAATGCTTTAGCCCTAGTTACTACATCATTTCCCGTTTTTAATAATACACTGCCAATATTGGCACCATAATTTTTATCTAATCCCTCTCTAGCAATAGCGCTATTATAATCAATTTGTCTCTTAATTATTTCTTTGATGTCTGCTATTTCAACTTTTTTAGAAAATTCGTATATATCAGCTATATTTAATTCATGACGATTAGTAACAATATTATCATTATATTTTTTGTCTTCTTTAGAAAATAAAATCTTATTATTTTTTTCAATCAAAACGATATTTGTATGTTGATCGACAATTCTTACAAGAACATATTCATCATCACCATATAATGTAATCTTAATATCTAAGATATGTTCACTCTCTAATGGTTTTACTTCAATAAAATGATTAGATAAATATTCTTTTATCTTAAAAATTTCTTCATCTTTTATATTGGCAATTACTTCTAATGCTTTATTAGCATCACCTGCTACAATTCCTGCTGCAACTGCTGCCTCAATTCCTTTTAAACCGTTTGTATTAGGAACAACTACACTTTTAACATTCTTAATTATATTTCCACTTACTTCCACTAAACATCGTTTAGGTTTGACCTGCAATATATCACGAGCTTTACTTGCACAATATGATAATGCAATAGGCTCAGTACATCCTGTTGCTGGTACTAATTCTTCTTTTAAAATCTGAACATAAGTTTGATATTTCTTAAAATCTAACACCATTACCTAATTCCCTTCCATATTTTTTACTATATATTACATTTTACCATAAATGATTTCAAAATTACTCTATTTTTTTATTGTAACCATACATTTATACGTGTTACAATGTATAAAAATAATTAAAGGAGAACTATTATTACAATGAAATTAATTATACCTGAAAACTATGATCCGATTTTAGATCTACGTCAAACCCAGGAAGCAATCAAATATATTCGTGACACATTCCAAAAAGAAATTGGTAGAGCATTACAACTTTCAAGAATATCTGCTCCATTATTTGTCCAAAAAAGCAGTGGTTTAAATGATAATTTAAATGGTGTTGAATCACCTGTTTCATTTCAAATAAGTGAAATGCCTGGAGAACAAATTGAAGTTGTTCACTCATTAGCAAAATGGAAAAGAATGGCACTTAAAAAATATGGTTTTAAAATGCATGAAGGGTTATATACAAATATGAATGCAATCAGAAAAGATGAAGAAGTTGATAACTTACATTCATATTATGTAGACCAATGGGATTGGGAAAAAATTATATCAAAATCAGAAAGAAATGAGGAAACATTAAAACGTCATGTTTTAAAAATATTTAAAGTAATTAAACATATGGAACATGAAGTTTGGTATAAATATCCTCAAGCTGTAAACCGTTTGCCTGATAAGATTCATTTCTTTACCTCTCAAGAATTAGAAGATCGTTACCCTGAACTAACTCCTAACGAACGTGAAACTGCAATGTGTAAAGAATATGGATGTATCTTCGTCATGGGAGTAGGAAAAAAATTAAAAAGCGGAATCAAGCACGATGGACGTGCTCCAGATTATGATGACTGGGATTTAAATGGGGATATATTATTCTGGTTTGAACCTTTAAAATGTGCTTTAGAAATCTCATCAATGGGAATTAGAGTTGATGAAGATGCTCTAGTTAGTCAATTAGAAGCTGAGAATTGTCTTGATCGTTTACAATTACCATATCACAAACAAATTCTTAATAAAGAGTTGCCATATACAATTGGTGGAGGAATTGGACAATCGAGATTATGTATGTTATTACTTAAAAAAGCTCATGTTGGAGAAGTCCAAGCTAGTATTTGGCCTCAAGAAATGATTGATGAGTGTACTAAACATAACATTCATTTACTATAAAACCAAAGACTCTATTATTTTATCATATAGAGTCTTTTATTAGTTAAATACATGATAATATCACACAGCTGTTCCATGTTAAATCCTTTATTATTTAATAAATTTAATGAAAAAAGTTTATCCTATCAAAATAGAATAAACTTTTTATTATGATTATTTTGTTAAATCAATCTTTGCTAATTTATCAGCTAATCCAATATAAGAAGCTGGTGTCATATCTACTAACGTTTGGCGATCTTGATTAGATAAAATATCCAAACTTTCAGCAAACTTCAAAATATCTTCCTTAGATATACTCTTTCCTCTTGTTAAAGCCTTTAAAGTATCATAAGCATCTGGTACACCATATTTTCTTAACATAGTTTGTATTGGCTCTGCCAAGACTTCCCACTTTTCATTTAAATCACTAGCTAACTTATCTTTATTAACTACACACTTAGCTAAACCATTCATAGTTTCGTTAATTGCTTGTAATGAATATCCAAATGCTAAACCTAAATTTCTTTGACTTGAAGAATCAGATAGATCTCTTTGCATTCTTGATTTAGGAAGTTTATTAGATAAAGCAATACAAATATTATTTGACATATCTATATTAGCTTCACTATTTTCAAAACGAATTGGATTTACTTTATGAGGCATTGTACTACTTCCAACTTCACCTTTAACTGGAATCTGTTTAAAGTATTCCATTGAGATATACAACCACATATCAACATCAAAATCAACTAATACATTATTAAAATGACGAATACCATCTAAAATATGACAAGTATAATCATGACTTTCAATTTGTGTAGTTAATGGATTAAATGTTAATCCTAAATATTCTTCAACAAATTTCTTTGCTAGAGTTTGCCAGTCTTCATTAGGGAATGCTGTTAAAATAGCACTATAATTTCCTGTTGCTCCATTAAATTTAGCTTTGATCTTAACTGCTTCAACATTTTCAATACTTGATAAGAAACGATAAGCATACACTTTAAATTCTTTACCAATAGTTGTTGGTGTCGCAGGTTGTCCATGTGTATGAGCAAGCATTGCATCCTCACTATGTTCTTCTGCCCATTTATTAATAATAGCAGCAAATTCTTTGGCTTTTGGTAACCAAACATCTTTTAATCCATATTTCAACATGCAGGCATAAGAAGTATTATTAATATCTTCAGATGTGCATCCAATATGAACAAAGCTTTGTAAATACCCAAATCCTAAAGCATCTACTTTTTCATCAATAAAATACTCAACTGCTTTAACATCATGACGAGTTGTATTTTCAATTTCCTTAATTCTTGCAAAAGAATCATAATTAAATTCACTAGCAATACTTGTTAGTTTATCCATATTTTGAGAATCAAACTTTGCTAAAACATCACTCTTAACATTTTCAATCAAGAATTTCAACCATTGAATCTCAACAAAAACTCTATATTTAACTAACGCATATTCTGAAAAATATTCTCCTAATGCATCTTTAACACCTGAATAACGACCATCCAATGGACAAAGTGTTAAACATTCAAATTCTTGTTTTTCCATTCTATTTTCCACCTTTAAAATAATCTACACCAGCTTCAAACAATTTTTGATCCATTTCACCATAAACATTTTTAAAGCGGTTTTCACCTTGACGTTCACTATGTCCCATCTTCCCAATAACTCGCCCATCTTTAGAAACAATTCCTTCAATTGCATACATAGAACCATTAGGATTATATGGAGTCTGCATTGTAACTTTACGATTAGGATCCACATATTGAGAGAATACCTGACCATTTTCAAATAATTCTTCAATTACTTCTTTTGGAGCTACAAAACGCCCTTCTCCATGACTTACTGGAATTGTATGAATATCATCAACATTTACATATTTTAACCAAGGAGATTTAACACTACCAATTCGTGTATCAACCATTTGTGATACATGGCGACCAATTGTATTAAATGTTAAAGTTGGATCATCTTTAGACATTTCTTGAATCTTACCATATGGTAATAACCCTAATTTAACTAGAGCCTGGAATCCATTACAAATACCAATCATTAATCCATCACGATTATCTAATAAATCAGTAATTGCTGCTTTCAATCTTGGATTCTTTAACACTGTAGCAATAAATTTACCAGAACCTTCAGGTTCATCACCAGCACTAAATCCACCAGGTAACATTACAATATTCGCTTGTTTAATTGCAGCTTCTAATTCATCAATTGAATCTTTAAGCATTTGTTCTGTTTTATTTCTAATTAATACCAATTGTACTTTAGCTCCAGCTTTTTCAAAAGCACGTTTTGAATCATATTCACAGTTAGTTCCTGGGAATACTGGAATAACAACTAAAGGTGTTTCAACAATTACCTTTGGTTTAATTTGAGATCTTGTTTTACAAGCAGCTACTTTGATTTCATTTGTAGGTGCTTTTTCTCTTGTTGGATAAACATTTTCTAAAGGCGCTTTATTAATTGCATAAGCTTCATCTAATGAAATTGTTTCACCACCATAAGATAATAATTCACTATCATTAGTAGTACCAACAATACGATAATTATCAAAAATACCTAAATCTTTTTCAGATTTAACCTCAATAATAATATTACCATAATCACGTACTACATAACTTTCAAGACTACTTTCATTATTAAAAGCTACACCAACACCATTACCAAAAGCCATTTTACTAACAGCCTCAATAACACCACCATCTTTTACAGTATAAGCACTATAGATTTTCTTATTTTTCATTAATTCCATAATAGCATCATATTGTTTTTGAAGATGATCAAAATCAAACACATGATATTGATCTTTATTAATAATAATTTCAGCTAAAACATGACCAGTTTCTTTAATTTCTGGAGTCATGATATCATCAACATCTCCACTTGTAATTGCAAAAGAAACTAAAGTTGGTGGTACATGTAAATCTTCAAAAGATCCAGACATACTGTCTTTTCCACCAATTGAAGCTAATTTTAAAGCACTTTGAACACGATAAGCACCTAATAAAGCTGCTGTTGGTTTTCCCCAAGTAATTGGATTATTTAAAAGTTTTTCAAAATATTCTTGGAATGAGAATCTAATTGTATGATAATTTCCGCCCATTGCTACAATCTTAGCTACTGATTCTACAATTGCATATATTGCTCCATGATATGGTGACCATTTTGAAATTAATGGATTATAACCATAAGTCATGATTGAAGCAGTTGTTGTTTCTTTTCCTAGCACTGGAATTAAAGCAGCCATTCCTTCAGTTTCAGTATGATACTTAATTCCACCAAATGGTGATAATACTGTTCCATTACCAATCGAAGAGTCAAATCTTTCAATTAACCCTTTTTGTGAAGCAACACTCAATTTTGATAGAGTTTCTTTTACAGTTTCAACAAAATTAGTTTGTGGCTGTTTATCAAAAGGTGTCTTTTCAAAATCTGGTAAAGTGATTTTAACGTCTTGATAACGCTTAGCACCTGCAGCATCAAGGAAATCACGAGAAATATTGACAATATCTTCACCCATATGTTTCATCACTAATCTATTTTGATCAGTAACTACTGCAACTTGAACTACTTCTAAGTTTTCCTTAGCACATTCAGCTTTAATAAAATCAGCATCTTTTTCATTAATTACAATAGCCATACGTTCTTGTGATTCTGAAATCGCTAACTCAGTTCCTGTTAATCCTTCATATTTTTTCAAAACTGCATCTAAATCAATTACTAAACCTGGTGCTAATTCACCAACAGCAACACAAACGCCACCAGCTCCAAAGTCATTACAGCGAACAACTTTTTCACTAACCTCTTTATTTCTAAATAGACGTTGAATTTTTCTTTCTTCAACTGGATTACCTTTTTGAACTTCAGCACCAGCTGTTTCAATTGATTTAACATCATGAGATTTAGAAGAACCTGTTGCCCCTCCAATACCATCACGTCCAGTACGACCACCAATCAATAAAACGATATGATCTTTTAAAGGTTCTAGACGTTTTACTTGTTCTTTTGGTGCCGCTGCAACAACTGCACCAAGTTCCATTCTTTTAGCTACATATCCGTCATCATAAATTTCATGAACATAACCTGTAGTTAACCCAATTTGGTTACCATAAGATGAAAAACCATGAGCTGATTCTTGACATAATTTACGTTGAGGTAATTTACCAGCCATTGTTTCTTCTAGTGATTTTCGAGGATCTCCAGCCCCTGTAATTCGCATACTTTGATATACATAAGCACGTCCAGATAATGGGTCACGAATTGCCCCACCTAAACAGGTAGCGGCTCCACCAAATGGTTCGATTTCAGTTGGATGGTTATGTGTTTCATTTTTAAACATCAATAACCATTGTTCATCTCCATCAGTTGTATGCACTGTAATTTCAACTGAGCAGGCATTAATTTCTTCAGATACTTCTAAATCATCTAAATAACCTGTTTTACGTAACTCTTTCATTGAAATAGTTGCTAAATCCATTAAAGTTAAAGGTCGTTTAGTATCTATTCCATAAACTAAATGTCTACTTGTTTTATAATTTTCAATATCTTTTTCTAAGATTTCTTTAAAAGCTCCACTTTCAATATCTAAATCTGTAATAACTGTTGCAAATGTAGTATGACGACAGTGATCAGACCAGTATGTATCCAATACCTTTAATTCCGTTTCTGTTGGATCTCTTTTTTCTTCATTTTTAAAATAATCTTGAGTTACTTTTAAATCTTCATAATTCATTGCCATGCCATTATCAGCTAAGAACTTTTCAAGACCCGCTTTGTCTAATTCATTGAATCCATTGATTGTAGGCACTGGTTTGATTTCTGGTGCAACATCATTTAAATCAGCTGGTTTTTCTAGACTAGCAAGACGTTGATCAACAGGATTAATTAAAAAGTTTTGAATCTTTGTTAGAACTTCATCCTTATTACCTTTAAAAGTAATTGCAAATACTCGTGCACATTTAACTTTTGCACTAGTATTACCTGTTAAAATAGCAAAACATTGTTCACATGAATCTGCTCTTTGATCATATTGACCAGGAAGAAATTCAATTGCAAAAATTGCTTCTTGATCATTAGTAGGAAATTCTTCTTGATAAACATCATCTACCATTGGTTCAGCTAAAATAGTGTTGATCCCTTGTTTTAGGATATCATCATTAACACCTTGAACATCATAACGATTGATAATTCTTAATGTATCAATTTCTAATCCTAATTGTTCAATTAAATTATGTTTAATTTCATTTGCTTCTGTTGCATACGCTGTTCTTTTTTCAACGTAGATACGCTTTACATCACTCATTTTTATCCCCCTATCTAAGTCCGATATCGCTTCGGTAATATTTACCTTCAAAATCAATCTTTTTAGCTACTGTATAAACTTTTTCACGAACCTCATCAAGAGACGCTCCTGTAGCACAAATATTTAAAACACGACCACCACTAGTAACTAATTTATTATCCTTAATTGCTGTCCCCGCATGGAAAATAACACAGTCATCGCAGTCATCAATATTTTTTATTTCAATTCCTTTTTGATAATTACCTGGATATCCTCCACTTGAAAGGACTAAACAAGCAACATGATCATCATTCCATTTAACTTCAACATCTTTTAAAGTTTTTGTAGCACAACCTACCATGATATCATATAGATCACTATCTAAGCGAAGCATAATTGATTGTGTTTCTGGATCCCCAAAACGAACATTAAATTCTAATACTTTCGCTTTACCATCTTCAATCATTAAACCAATAAATACAACACCACGATAATCCATATTATCATCTTTCAACCCTTGCATAAAAGGATCAAGAATATCTGTTTTAATTACATCATCCATACCCTCAGGCATAAAGGGATTTGGTGAAACAGTACCCATCCCACCAGTATTAGGACCAATATTTCCATCAAAGATTTGTTTATGATCTTTAGCGCTTACCATTGGAACGATTGTTTCACCATCGGTAAAGCAAAGTAACGAACATTCAAATCCTGTTAAAAACTCTTCTAAAACAACTTTACTTCCAGCACCATCAAGACTTCCATCAATCATCATTTCTTTTAAAGTAGCAGTAGCATCTTCAAGATTGTCAACAATAACAACCCCTTTTCCAGCCGCTAAACCATCAGCCTTAATAACTAATGGATAATCAAATTCATTGATTGCCTCAATTGCTTCATCATAACTATTAACTTCTTTATATTTAGCAGTTGGAATATTATGTCTAATCATAAAATCTTTTGAGAAAGCTTTACTACCTTCTAATGTAGCAGCACGTTTAGTTGGGCCAAAAGCCATTAGTCCAGCTGCCTCTAAATCATTTGCAAGACCATTACAAAGTGGTACTTCTGGTCCTATAACAGTTAAATCAATTTGATGCTCTTTAGCAAAATCAACAATCATTTCACTATCTTCAACATTACCACTAATACATTCACCAATTTTAGCAATTCCTGGATTTCCTGGAATCGCATAGATTTTATCTACCTTACTGCTTTGATTCAATTTATAAGCAATGGCATGTTCACGACCACCACTACCAATTACAAGTACTTTCATATATTCTAGGCCTTTCTATTAATGTCTAAAATGTCTGTATCCAGTAAATACCATTGGGATACCCTTTTCATTACAGAAATCGATTGAATCTTGATCCCTAACTGATCCTCCTGGTTGAACAATCGCACCAATTCCTGCTTTATATGCTACTTCAGCACAGTCACTAAATGGGAAGAAAGCATCACTTGCAAGAACTGCACCATTAAAATCTTTATCTTTATTATTAATAATCGCATTTTCTAGAGCCCAGATTCTTGATGTTTGTCCACCACCAACAGCTAATGTAACACCATCTTTAACAATACAAATAGCGTTAGATTTTACGAATTTAACAACTCGCATACCAAATTCCATATCTGTAAGTTGAGCTTCTGTTGGTTTAGTATCTGTTACACAATTCATTTCTTTGATCATTTCAGTATTGATATCTTGTACTAATACTTTACCTTCTAAATATTTAATATCATATTTAGCTTCACGAGCATATAAATTTTTAAGTTTTAAGATTCTTAAGTTTTTCTTTTTCTTCAATACTTCTAAAGCATCATCATCAAAATCAGGTGCAGCTACAATTTCTAAGAAAATCTTATGCATTTCTTCAGCAGTTTTTTTATCAATTTTGTAATTTACTGCCACAATTCCTCCAAAAATACTTTGAGGATCAGCTTCATAAGCTTTCATATAAGAATCATAACCATCTTTACCAATAGCAACACCACAAGGTGTTGAATGTTTAATTGCTGCTGTAACGATTTGATCTTTAAATTCACGAACTACAGCAACAGCACCATATAAATCATTAACATTATTAAATGAAATTTCTTTACCATGTAATTGTTCATAATCTAATAAAGTTTCTTGAACAAACGGATCAACATAAGTATTAGCTCTTTGTTGAGAGTTTTCACCATAACGTAAATGTTCAGTTTTCTTTAATGAAATATTTAAAGTATCTGGGAAATCATCTCCTACAACACCTGCAAAATAACGGGAAATCATCGCATCATAAGCACCTGTAGTTGAAAATGCTTTATATGCAAGATTTAATCTAAAATCAAAATCATCAGTTTTATCTTTGATTGCAGTTAAAACACTATCATAATCAGCAGGATCAGTAACAATTAAAACATCTTTAAAATTCTTTGCTGCTGAACGAATCATTGATGGTCCCCCAATATCAATATTTTCAATCATATCTTCCATTGGTTTACCAGCTTTTAAAGCCTTTTCAAATTCATATAAATTAACACAAACAACATCAATTGGTTGAATATCCATCTTTTCAACTGTATCAACATGTTCTTGTAAATCTCGGCGGAATAATAATCCTCCATGAACTTTAGGATGTAAAGTTTTAACTCGACCATCTAAGATTTCTGGAAATCCTGTTACATCATCAATTGCTATACATGGTACATTTTCTGCTTGTAATTTAGCCATTGTTCCTCCAGTTGAAACAATTTCAAAACCTAAATCCACTAAGCCTTTACAAAAATCAACAATACCATCTTTATTAGTAACACTAACTAATGCTCTTTTCATTTTAAATCACCTTAGCCCTTTCATTTTCAACAATAATTTTACCATCACAATATAAAGCAACAGCTTTAGGTAAAATACGATGTTCAATCTCTAATACTCGTTTTTGAATATCTTCAGCATTATCTAAATCATCAATATTACATGTTTCTTGAAGAATAATCGGTCCCCCATCAACTTCCTTACTAACAAAATGAACTGTTGCTCCAGTTACTTTTACTCCTCGTGCCAAAACCTTTTCATGAACATGCATTCCATAATGCCCTGGTCCACAAAACGCTGGAATCAAAGAAGGATGGATATTAATAATTTTATTTGGATAAGCATCAATCAATACATCTGTAAGAATTGCTAAATATCCCGCTAAAACAACTAGATCAACATCTCTTTCTTTTAACATTTTTACAATCAATTCATCATCTTTACGTACCACAGCAGTTTCAATTCCCGCTTTTTTAGCACGTTCAAGCCCATATGCATTTTTACGATTAGAAATAACCAATACAATCTGACCATTGATACTGTTATTTTCAACAGCATCAATGACCGATTGCAAATCTGTTCCACCCCCAGAAACAAAGACTGCAATTTTTAGCATAATTGCACTCCTTTATCTCCTGCTTCAATATTTCCAACAACATAACATTCATCCCCAGCTTCTTTAATAGCTGCCATTGCTTTATCAACATCAGCTGGATCTAATGCAATAATCATACCTAGTCCCATATTAAATGTGTTATACATCATTTCCTCTGCAATGTTACCATTTTTAGCAATCAGTTCAAAAATTGCGGGTACTTTATAACTATCTTTTTTTACAATTGCTTTTATTCCTTCTGGTAGCATTCTTGGAATATTTTCATCAAATCCACCACCAGTAATATGACTGCATCCTTTTATTTTCACACCAGCATCTTTAACATTCTTAAGTGCTTTTACATAAATTCTAGTTGGCTCAATCAAAGCTTCACCAAGTGTTTTACCAAGTTCATCAAAATATGTATCTAATGTTTCCCTATTCATTTCAAAAACTTTACGTACTAATGAAAATCCATTACTATGAACACCACTTGAAGCGATTCCTACTAAAACATCCCCAGGTTTAATATTCTCACCATTAATAATATCTTTTTTATCAACGACACCAACTGCAAACCCAGCTAAATCATAATCATTTTCAGGCATTAATCCAGGATGTTCAGCTGTTTCACCACCAACTAAAGCACATCCAGATTGTTTACATCCCTCAGCAACACCACTTACAATTGTTGCAATTTTTTCAGGATAATTTTTACCACATGCAATGTAATCAAGGAAGAACAATGGTTCTCCACCTGAACATGCAATATCATTAACACACATAGCAACTGCATCAATTCCAATTGTATCATGTTTATCCATTACAAAAGCAAGTTTTACCTTTGTTCCACATCCATCAGTTCCTGATAAAAGAACAGGTTCCTCCATATCTTTGATTGCACTTAAATCAAATGCTCCAGCAAAACCACCAAGTCCGCCTAAAACCTCAGGTCTCATTGTTTCTTTTACATGTTTTTTCATTAATTCAACTGACTTGTATCCTGCTTCAATATCTACTCCAGCCTTTTTGTAATCCATCATTTATCTCCTTTATTATTTTTGCATTCTTGCTAATACTGCTTTATAAGTTTCGATTAAATCACCAATATCTTGTCTAAATACATCTTTATCATATTTTTGGTTAGTTTCAACATCCCATAAACGACAAGAATCTGGAGAGATTTCATCAGCTAATAAGATTTCACCATCAGGTGTTTTACCAAATTCAATTTTAAAGTCAACTAATTTTAAGTTTAAGCTTAAGAAAAATTCTTTTAATAATTCATTAATTTTTAAAGTTTCTTGTTTAATAAAATTATATTCTTCTCTTGTACATAATTTCAAAGCTACAGCATGATCTTCATTAATTAATGGATCTCCATAATCATCATTTTTATAACTAATTTCAAAAATTGGTTCTTCTAAAACAACCCCTTCAGGTGCACCTAATCTTTTACAGAAAGATCCTGTAGTAATATTTCTAATAATTACTTCTAATGGAAAAATATCTACTTTTTTAACTAAGATATCACGTTCATTTAATTTTTTGATCATATGGGTTTTAATTCCAGCTTCTTCTAACATATCAAAGATAATACAAGAAATTGTATTGTTTAAAACTCCTTTACCTTCAAATTGATCATGCTTAACTCCATTACCAGCAGTTGCATCATCTTTATAATGAATTAAATATTCATCATCTTTATCAGTTAAATAAACTTGTTTTGCTTTTCCTTCATATAATAATTCAGCCATTTTCTAATTTCTCCTCTTACTTTTATTTATATTTTTCAATAACTTCTTCATTAGCTTTCATTGCTTGCGTTTCCATATCTTTTCGATAAGCGACTAATTTTTCTTTAATACTATCATGTTTGATTGCCATGATTTGTAAAGCTAAATAAGCTGCATTTTTACTTCCATTAATTGCTACAGTAGCTACAGGAATTCCTGAAGGCATTTGAACAATTGATAATAACGCATCCATACCATCTAATGTAGCTCCACTAATTGGTACACCAATTACTGGTAGTACTGTTTGAGAAGCAACAACCCCAGGCAAAGCAGCGGCCATTCCTGCTGCTGTAATAATCACTTCTGTTCCATCGGTTTCTGTTTCTTTGATAAATGAACTTAACCCCAAGTGAGCACGATGTGCTGATAAGCATCTAACATTTACTTCAACACCATAGTCTTTCAAAATTTCAATTGCTGGTTCAACTTTACTTAAATCACTAGTAGAACCCATAATAATTGCTACTTTCATAATTTCTTCCTTTCTTTTTAAACCACTAAAAGTGACATGCGTCACTTTTAGAATAAGCCTACTATCTTACCATCTTTATCAATGTCCATATTAACAGCTGCTGGACGTTTTGGTAACCCTGGCATTCTCATAATACTTCCAGAAATAGCTACTAAAAACCCTGCTCCAGCAGATGGGATAAGATCGTTGATCTTAACTGTAAAACCACTAGGACGACCAAGTAGAGTTGGTTGATCAGATAAAGAGTATTGTGTCTTAGCCACACAGATTGGTAAATTAGCCAATCCTTGTGCTTCATATTTTTTCATCTTTGTTAATACTTTTTTATCAAATACGACCCCATCAGCACCATAAATTTCTTTTGCGATAGTTTCAATTTTTTCTTTGATTGATAAATCTAAATCATATAAAGGTTGATAATTAGCTTCTTTAGTGTCTAAGATTTCTAATAGTTTTTCAGCAAGTTCAATCCCACCATCAGCACCTTTTTCCCATACTTTAGAAATAGCTACATCAACACCCATTTTATTACATGTATCTTTTAATAATTGTAATTCTGCTTCAGTGTCAGTTGGAAAAGCATTGATTGCAACAACTGAAGGTAAGTTATATTTAGCAATATTTTCAATATGCTTTTCTAAATTTTTAATTCCTTTTGCTAAAGCTTCAAGATTTTCAGTTGATAATTCTTTTTTATCTACTCCACCATGCATCTTCAATGCCCTAACAGTTGCAACAATCACAACTGCTTGAGGATCAAGATTTGCTTGACGACATTTAATATCTAAGAATTTTTCAGCCCCTAAATCAGCACCAAATCCAGCTTCAGTAATTGCATAATCTCCTAATTTGATTGCTAGCTTAGTTGCCATAACTGAGTTACATCCATGAGCAATATTAGCAAATGGTCCCCCATGAACAAAAACTGGCGTATGATCTAATGTTTGTACTAAGTTTGGTTTAATTGCATCTTTTAATAACAAGGTAACTGCACCAGTAGCTTCAATATCATTTACAGTAACTGGATTACCATCATAATTATATGCAACAATCATTTTTCCAGCTCGTTCTTTTAAATCTTCAAGACTTGTTGCAAGACATAAAATAGCCATTACCTCACTTGCAACCGTAATATCAAATCCATCTTCACGAGGAACACCATTAAGCTTACCACCAAGTCCACATACAGTATTACGTAAAGCACGATCATTTAAATCTACAACTCTTTTCCAAACAATATTACGTACATCAATATTTAATGGATTTCCTTGATGAATCGAATTATCAAGCATTGCAGCAATAAGATTATTAGCAGCAGTAATTGCATGAATATCACCAGTAAAATGTAAATTGATATCTTCCATTGGGACTACTTGAGCGTATCCTCCTCCAGCAGCTCCACCTTTAATTCCAAAACATGGACCTAGTGATGGTTCACGCATTGCTACAACTGATTTTTTCCCTAATTTATTTAATGCCTGAGATAATCCAATCATCGTTGTAGTTTTTCCTTCCCCAGCTGGAGTAGGATTGATTGCAGTAACAAGAACCAATTTCCCATCAGGATTATTTTCTAATCTATTAATTGCTTCTAAAGCAATCTTAGCTTTGTACTTACCATATAATTCTAAATCATCATCTTCTAAACCAAGTTTTTGAGCAATTTCACTAATTGGTTTCATCTTTGCACTTTGTGCAATTTCAACATCAGTTAACATAACGCCACCCTTTCAATTATAATTTCTCATATAGATCCTAAGGTCAGTATTTATTCAAATAAAAACATAACTAATTTATACCATATTTCATCATTTTTCTCAACCTGTACCCTTGTTTAAAAAACAATGTAACACTAAACCTTAGAATTAAAAAAGAGCCCACACTTATCCAGACTCTTGCCCAGACGGTCGGCTCTTCCATGATTATACTCCCTGTGGTTAATTCCACTTCCGTCAGTCGTATAACTATTTGCATAATATCATTTATTGATTCAAGATTCAAGCATTTACTATCAAAACAATTTATTTTCGACTTAATTATTTTCAAATCTTACCATCAATATAAAAACTTATATTCAACTATCAAATATTTCTCCTAAAAATAATCAGAAAATAAGATTATCTTAATACAAATTTGAGACGAATTAAAAATATGTACATGATAAAATAGTAAATAATCACTACTATTTTAATGAAAGGAGGAAATGAATGTTTTATAAATTCCAGTATACAAAAATTAAAAATGCTAGTATTCCAGATTATAGAATCCTTAATATACAATTAAATTTTACCTATTTATTAAAAAATCAAAGATAATATAAAATTTAATAACTGTATTTTTGAATTTTATCTAACACTCTTTGCTTTTCACTACCCTCTAAAATCATTGGCTGATAATTATTTCTTCCTTTAACTGAAGTAATTGAACATGGAATAATTTCATGACTATCATCAATATAATTGCCATCTGTAAAATTCATTGTAATAGAATATATCATAGAATCTGTATCACTAGGATTACGATTACCCCCAAAACAGAAATTTCCTAAAGAATAAACAATTTGTTTACCATTATATTCTTCAACTCCCTGAACTACATGAGGATGAGAACCCATTACTAAATCAGCACCACTATCAATCGTAAATTTTGCTAATTCACGTTGATCACTATTAGCATAATATTCACGTTCTATTCCCCAATGATAAAATACAACAACTGCATTTGCACCCTGATTATTTTTTAAATCATCGATTGCTGCCTTTATTGCTGCTCTACCCTTTTCATTATTCATTGATAAAGACATTGAACGATATCCTAAAAAACCAATTTTAATTCCCTTAACTTCTTTAATACATGTTGTCTCATAGCCAAAATAACCAATTTCTTTTTTATCAAGTATTTGTTTTGTATCCATCATACCTTGTGTATAATAATCTTCCGAATGATTATTAGCTAATGATACAAGTTCAATACTGCCATTAGTCAAGATATCCACATATTCTTTTGGGCCGCTAAAAGGAAATTGTTTTTCAACATGAGATGTTGCACTTGTTAATGGACCTTCAAGATTAACAATTGTTAAATCATCATTTTCAAATATACTCTTAACATTCTTTAAAAAATATGTAGCATCTTTTCCTTGTTTTTCATACTCTTGATTAAATGACCCATCATATGCCTGTTTGGCATAATTACCTAATGTACAATCACCTGCAAAACTTAATTTTATACTAGTATGAACTGGTTTTTTCTTTTCTTCAGTTTTTTCTTCTTTTATAATAATTGTCTCTTTTTTCTGATTATTTTCATTAGCTCCCAAACATCCAGATACTAAAAACAACATTATTAAACAAATCAATAATTTTTTCATATCTTAAACCTCCACAACATCAGTATAACATATAATGATATTCTTTAATATTAAATAAAACTTTGTTATAATACGATTTAGGAAGTGAAAATAATGATAAGAGAAATAAAAAATAAAATGGATTTTGATCTTCTTTTGACAGAAAGTGATCCTAATATCAACTTAGTAAGAGATTATTTAGAACATGGTACATTGTATGGTTATTATATTAATAATGAACCAATTTCATTTATTGCAATTGAAATTATTAATGGTGAAGTAGAAATTAAAAATATCTTAACTTTAGTTGAATACCGTCGTCATGGTTATGCTAAAGCATTAATTAAATTTATTGAAAAAAACTATAGTACTTATAACACATTTCTAATTGGAACTGCAAATTCAAGTTTTGAAAATATTACTTTTTATACTCGTTTAGGCTATATTTATAGTCATCGAATTGAAAATTTCTTTTTAGATTATTACCCAAAAGAAATCATAGAAAATGGCATGCAGGCAACAGATTTAATGTATTTTAAAAAAAATAAGAATGGATTAAATTAAAAGTTTCTTATAATTATTAATATGTAAAATTACTTAAATTTTTGAAATAAAGAGACTAATCAATAACATATATTGGTTAGTCTCTTTTTTAGAATTTGATATCTTAATTAAATCAAAACTATCACTTATAAAAAAGCAGTAAATTATTTTACTTTGTTATGTAACCACTTAGAAAATAATTCTAAACCAGTTTTAATATCTTCACTTTTATTAGCAAACCCAAAACGAAGACAATACTCTTGATTAAAACATGCTCCTGGAACAAAAAATACTCCAGTATCTTTTTGTAACTCAACACACAAATCTCTCGACTTAATTGGTAACTTATATCTTAAAAAAGCAATAGTCCCAACCTCAGGAACAACACAGTCAACCAAAGGTTCATTATTTAGCCACTCAATTAAAATTTGCCGATTAGTATTAATAATATTTCTACTTCTTTTTATAATCTTATCATAATTTTCAACTACAATAGCAGCCAAATAATCATTTATATATCCAGTTGAAATAATATGATAATCTCGCCGATCATTTATTATTTTAATAATCTCTTTATCCGCCTTTATCCATCCTACCCTAAGACCAGCAAATGAGGTAACTTTAGACAAACTGCTAGTAGAAATTCCTAAATCATATAAATCACTCACTGATACTTCATCTTGACCTAAGCCTTGATAAACTTCATCACAAAGAATATATAGATTATGTTTTTTAGCTATTGCAATCAATTTTAATAAAAAATCTTTAGAAAATTTTGTACTTGTAGGATTGTTTGGATTAACCAAACAAATCATTCTAGTATTTTCCTTAATTTCTTTTTCAAAATCCTCTAATTTAGGTAACCAATCATTTTCCTCATCTAACTCAACTAAGCTAGTTTCTACTCCAAATGATTCAGGAAAAGAATACATTTGTTGATATGTTGGAGTGATGGTAATTATATGATCCCCTTTTTCCAACAAAGAAATTAATACTAATTCATTAGCATTAATACATCCATGGCTAATAGTGATATTGTCTGCATCACCAGTTTGATATAATTTGGCAATTCCTTTTCGTAAACGAACACTACCAGTTATTGGACCATAATTTAATTTTGTATCAAATAAATTTTTTATTACAGTTTCTTTTTCCTCTACCATTTCCAATAAATCATTAATACTCATTGAAGCAACACATGTTTCTGCAAGATTATAACGATAATCAACTTCATGTTCAGTCATCCAGGCTTCAACATCAAATAAATCAATTTTCACTAATGCATCACCTTACTCAAAAAGTCTTTAGCACGTTCTGATTTAGGATTAGTGAAAAATTCTTTTGATGAACTATCTTCAACAATTTTTCCACTTTCTAAAAAGACAACCCGATCTCCAACTGTTCTTGCAAATCCCATTTCATGAGTTACTACAACCATCGTCATACCTTCTTGAGCTAATTCTTGCATAACTTCCAATACTTCAATAACCATTTCAGGATCCAAGGCACTTGTAGGTTCATCAAACAACATTACTTCAGGATCCATACACAAAGCCCTAGCGATAGCCACTCTTTGCTTTTGTCCCCCAGACAGTTTATTTGGATATTCATCTTTTTTTTCTAACAATCCTACTCGTTGCAATAAGTTACATGCTTTTTGTTTAGCTGATTCTTCATCTAACCCTAAAACCTGAATTGGAGCTAAAGTTAAATTTTCTAAAACAGTTTTATGAGGAAATAAATTAAAATGTTGGAAAACAAACCCCATTTTCCCACGAAGTTTTTTAAATTCCTGAGAATTATTACTATCTAATAACTGATTATTTATATAAATTTCTCCAGCTTCAGGAATTTCTAAACCATTGATACAGCGAAGAACTGTACTTTTTCCACTTCCACTAGGCCCAATCAAACAAACAATTTCGCCTTTTTCAATCTCTAAGGAAACATCATTTACAGCTTTTAAATCTTTAAATTGTTTTACAATATTCTTAACTTTAATCACTTACAGATAACTTCCTTTCTATCTTTCTTGCAAAATAAGATGTTGTCAACGTCATAAATAAATAAAATACTGCTGCAAACAATAAAGGCGGAATTAAATTAAATGTATTAGCCCCTAAAATTTGAGCAGAATACAACAATTCTGTTGCCCCTAAAACTGAAATCAATGATGAATCTTTAATTAATGTAATAAACTCACTAACAATAGGCGGGATGATTCTTTTAAATGCCTGTGGTAAAATAACTAATTTCATTGTTTGACTATAATTTAATCCTAAAACTTCACAAGCTTCCCATTGTCCCTTATCAACACCCATTATTCCACTACGAATTAGTTCTGTTGAATATGCCCCACTATTAATACTCATTGCAATAGCTCCACAAACATATGGATCAGGAACAAATCTTTCACCTGTAATTGCTCTTACTAATAAAGGAAAAGCAATATATAAAAATAAAATTTGTAATAACATCGGCGTTCCACGAATCAATTCTACATAAATATTACCAATAATTCTTAATATCTTATGTTTAGAGATTTTTGCTGCCGCACCTAAAACACCTAAGATCAAACCAAATATCAAAGCACAGGCAGCTAGTAATAATGACTTACCAGCTCCTTGTAGTAAAAAGATTAAATTGTCAGCAGTAAAAAAATCAATCATTGCCTCCACGATTATGCTCCCCACTTAGTTTTTAATTCTTGATATTTGTCAGATTCAACAAAAATCTTCAATGCTTCATTAATATCATCCATTAAATCCTGATTATTTTTATTAGTAATAATTAAATTTTCTTCCTCTAATAAAGTTTCTTTTAACATTCTATACCCAGCTTCTTTAACATAATTTTTAGCAACAGCTTCATCTAAAATGATCGCATCTATTCCACCAGAATTCAAAGTTTCGATTAAAACCTTAACATCTTTAACTGCCTTTACATTAGCATCTTTGATTTCATTAGCAACACCTTCACCAGTTGAAGCTAATTGTGCTCCAATATTCTTACCTTCTAAATCCTTAGCACTAACAATAGGACTATCATTAGCAACTAAAGCCACTTGTCTAGAATCATTATACTTATCAGACCAGATTACATCTTCCCACTCTTTATGATAAGTAAAACCAGAGATTCCTAAATCAATTTGATCAGCAATTAAACTAGTTGAAATAGTATCAAATGATAATTTTTTAAATTCATATTCATAATCATCACCATTTTCTTTCATAATAGCAAATAATTCTTTTGTCATATCAATATCAAAACCAATCATTTCATCACCTTTTAATGATTCATAAGGTGGATAATCAGGTGAAATTCCAATTAAAATTTTCTTTTTAGAACTACCTCCACACGCAGTCAATGAAACTGCCATCATACATACTAATAATACTTTAATAAATTTTTTCATCTTCTCTTACCTTCCTTTTCTTCCATAAAATAAAAGTCCCTTAGCTAATGCTAAGAGACGAAATTTCCGCGGTACCACTCTCATTGATATAACAACTTATATCCTCTTTTGTCTGTAAAGTAGACTTACTAACCATCCTACTATTAATTCAAACAGTCCTCTTAAAAGTGCGGTTCATTTAATCTTATTTACTGACCTTCCACCATCATCAGCTCGCTTAGAAACATAATTAAACTACTCTCTTTATCGACGAGTTTATTTATATATTTGTATTATATAAAAAATCAATTCATTGTCAACAGTTTTAGCTATTTTATCTTAAGAAATTTATGATTGAATTTATTAATTTGTTCACACACTTTTTTTAATGGTCCATTGTACGATTCTAATTCATTTAATGTTTCATCAAGCATTTCATTTGTTTGATTAATTAATTTAATATTTTCTTGATAACGCTTTGTATTAAAACGTTGCTTCTCATCACTTCGAAGCAACATCAAACATCCAATAATCAACAATCCAAAAATTCCTATTATCATCACAATCCACTTTATTACTTCCATATCATCACCATCTCTAGTATACCACATTTATTCAATCTATCCCATCAAAAAATCTATTTTAACTTATAATAACAATTATTTTAATAATTCAATAGTTGGACACTTGTAAAACCATAAATATTCTCAAAGTAGTTTAAATGCTGCTTTTGTATCAAGAACTTAAATTTATTTGTTGTATTGTTGGCTTGTATTTTGCAGTATAATGGTTTCAAAGAGGTATTCTATCATGAAATTAAACTATGACCGCAAATCCAAAGATATGATCTACTTCATTCAAGGCAGGATCTGCAATGTAAAAAAGTGACCACAAAAAATGTTGTTAAAGCACAATTTTCAAATAATAAAATCAACACAAAAACTACAAATTACAATATACTAAATGATATAAGCTGTACTGTTAATATCTGCATAACACTCATACCTGTTTTTAAACACAGTAGCTGTAGATTTTATCACGCTGTTATTCCTTCTTATGTAACAAATATATTATGTAAAGATAAGTTAAATTCTTTTAAATCTAACTTATTTTTACATGATACTTCTAAATATTTTCTTCTTAACTCAGAATTAGACTTCGCATATATTTCAGTAGTTGCAATACTTTAGTACCCTAAAAAATCTCTTATATAAACAAGATTCACATCATTCTCAAGCAAATGCATAATTATAGAAGATCTTAATATGTGTGAATGAACATTAAACATAAATATTAACGTATTCTGTTTTTTAACTGCTTCCACATACTTGCCCTTGTAAATTATTTTTTTAAATGGTTAGTAAATAAAAAAAATATCATCTTTTATATTTTTTGAATTAATATGGTTTTTTAGAATATTACTACAATTTTTACTGATTAGCACCAATCTCATTTTATTCTCTTTTTCATACAATCCACAACATTAGTATAATCATTTTCTTTTAAATCAATCATCCCTTGTACCCTACATCCCGATTCATACATTAACAAGAGAATAACCATATCTCTTATCCCATTTTCTCTTTTATACTGAATTCGGTATAAAAGCGATAGAAGAATACATTACACATCTAGGAGGTATCTTGAGCTAACAAAGTATATGATGTGCAGCTATCAGACATATCAATTAGTATTTGAATATTTAAAAGAATTTTATAATAAGTAAGAATCCACTCACATTGTGGGGATTTATCACCAGACATTTATAAAAAGAGATATATTAGAACAAACTAACTAAATTTCTTACATTTAGTTAGTTTGAACTCTTGACATACAACCCCATCAAAAAAGAAGTCGTTTTTGTTTGACTTCTCTTCATCCTGCTTATTTTCCACTTTCCCCATAATTCTTTAAGACTCTTGCAGAAGGATCATTAACATTACATCCTTCCCATTGCTTGTTAGGCATCCAAAAATCTTTAATCCAATGGCTTTTTTGTGGATAAAATTCTTCAAAAATATCTCTATATAATAATGATTCTTTTGTAAACGGTGTGCAATATGGATACTTGACTTTAGCGTATTCTAAATCAGCATCTGTATATTTATTTTCTGCATATTCTTTCAAATAATCCACCATAGAATGTCCTACTGCATCTGAAAAAGCAGCTTTTTCTCTAAATAAAATATTATGGGGTAGATAATCTGTTCCTTCAAATGCATGTCTTAAAAGATATTTTCCCTTATCATAAATATTCATTTTCTTTTGTGGATCAATTGACATCACATAATTAACAAAATCAATATCAGCAAAAGGGACTCTTCCTTCTAATGAATTGCCACTAATACATCTATCCGCTCTTAAAACATCATACATATACAACTCTTGAATACGTTTTTCAGATTCTTTTTGGAAAGCTGCAGGACTAGGTGCAAAATCTGTGTATTTATAACCAAATAGTTCGTCCGAAACTTCTCCAGTAAGAATCACTTTTAAATTTGTATTTTCGTGAATATATTTGCATAGAAGATACATACCAATACTTGCTCTAATTGTCGTAATATCCCAAGTTTCTAAAGTTTTAATCACTTCTATTAAAGATGTTAAGACATCTTCTTTACTCATTATCACTTCTGTATGATTCGTTCCTAAATAATCAGCGACTTGTTTTGCATATTTTAAATCAATAGGATCACTTTCCATCCCAATCGCAAAAGTACGAATAGGATGATTATGCAAACGACTTGCGATAGCACAAACTAAAGAAGAATCTAATCCTCCACTTAACAAATAACCTATAGGTGCATCTGATTGCAGTCTTTTTTCTACTGCTTTTTCTAATTTAAATCTTAAAAAGAGTGCAATTTTTTCTAAACTATCCGTGTTCACAGTTTTCACTTCACTTAAATCATTATAACAAACAAATTTTCCATTTTGATAGTAATATCCTGGTGGAAATGGATATATTTCATCACAAACCGGCATTAAAGCTTTTGCTTCTGAAGCAAAAGAAATCTGATGATCTACTTTTGTATATCCATAGAACATAGGTCGAATACCCATAGGATCTCTTGCAGCTACCATTTGACCTTTATCTTTATTATATAATACAAAAGCAAATTCCCCATCTAACATTCTTACCATAACATCTAATTCATATTTTAAATATAAAGGTAGTAGAACTTCACAATCACTTGCACTAAAAAAAGTATAATTATTTATTAGATTTTCTTTTAATGCAAGATAATTATATATTTCTCCATTACATACTAAAATACAGTTTTGGTATGTAAATGGTTGCATACCATTTAATGATAAATCCATAATTGATAATCGATTAAATCCCCAATACCAATTACCAAACATCACACTATTTGTTTCATCAGGGCCTCTTCTCTCTATATTTTTTAATCCATTTTTAAAGTCTTTATATTTTACTTGGTCACTTCCAATCACTAAAAATCCACACATAAATATTCCCCCATAGTATAATTTTATAATTTGGTGATATCTATCAATGAAATATCCCCATCAATTCTTTTATCTAGGCAGTCAATTAACACTCTAGCAGTATCTAATGATGTATAAATCGGTATTCCTGCTTCTACTGCAAAACGACGTATAATGAATCCATCTGTAATATCATTAATCCTATATGGAATATTGATAATTAAATCGACTGTATCAGTAAGTATCAAATCAAAAATTGTATTTTTCTTTTCATCAATTCGATTTATCAAGTGCACATGTGGTATCTGATTTTCTTTTAAAAATTGATAAGTTCCTTTTGTACAATAAAGAAAATAACCAAAATCCGCATATTTTTTTGCGATTGGCAAGAATTCTGCTTTTGCTTCATCTTTAATCGTACAAATAATATTTTTCTTTTTAGACAATTGAATCCCTGTCCCTACAAAGGCTTTATACATAGCCTCATCAAAACTCTTAGAAATCCCAAGAACTTCACCTGTCGATTTCATTTCAGGACCCAAGGCAATTTCTGCACCTGTAATTTTTTCAAATGAAAATACTGGCATTTTAATCGCAATTGTCTCTTTTTCAGGTACTAATCCATAACAATAACCTTGTTCTTGAATAGAAATTCCCATTATAACCTTTGTAGCAACATCTACAACAGGAACACCTGTTACTTTCGAAATATATGGAATAGTTCTTGAAGATCTTGGATTAACTTCAATCACATAAACTTCATCTTCATAAACAATAAACTGAATATTAATTAATCCCTTAACATGAAGTGCTTTTGCTAGTCGTTGAGTATAATCCACAATAGTATCTTTAATTTTTGGTTTGATCTTTTGTGGTGGATAAACTGAAATACTATCACCAGAATGAATTCCTGCTCTTTCTACGTGTTCCATGATACCAGGAATCAATACACCAAATTGGTCACATATTGCATCAACCTCTACTTCTTTTCCAGCTAAATACTTATCAATAAGAATAGGATGATCTTGATATTGTTGAGTAATCATTTTCATGTATCTTTTTATATCCGCATCATTTAAAGCAATAACCATTCCTGCTCCACCTAATACATAAGAGGGTCTGACTAAAACAGGATATTTCAAACGATGCGCAACTTCTAGTGCTTCTTCTGTAGTAAAGACAGTTAATCCACGAGGACGAGCAATATGACATTTTTCTAATATTTCATCAAATCGCTCACGATTTTCTGCAGCATCCACGTCATCTGCATCAGTCCCTAAAATTTTAACACCCATATCTGTTAATGCTTGTGTGAGTTTAATTGCAGTTTGACCTCCAAATTGAACAATAGCTCCATCAGGCTTTTCAATATCAACAATACTTTCCACATCTTCTCTTGTAAGTGGTTCGAAATAAAGTCGATCAGCAATATCATAATCAGTCGATACAGTCTCTGGATTATTATTAATAATGATTGTATAATAACCTGTTTCTTTTAAAGCCCAAACACAATGTACTGAACAATAATCAAACTCAATCCCCTGTCCAATACGAATTGGACCAGAACCTAATACTATAATTTTTTTCTTTTTATCTTGAAAAGCAGCCTCATTTATACCACCATGAACAGAATAATAATAAGGTGTTTTTGCATCGAATTCACCAGCACATGTATCTACTATTTTATAGGAAGCACGTACATTATTATCAATTCTCATTCTATGAATATCTTGTTCACATTGATGAGTTAACTGAGCAATGACACTATCTGGAAATTGTAATCTTTTAGCTTTCTTTAATAAATTAACCGTTAATTTTTCTGTTTTTAAACGATTTTCCATTTCTATTAAAATTTTAATTTTATCAATAAACCATACATCTATCTTTGTAATTTGATGAATATCTTCTTCACTGATCCCTTTTCTTAAAGCTTCAGCAATTACAAAAATTCTTTGATCATCAACATTCTTCAATTGATTTCTTAGCTGATCTTTATTCATCTCAGCAAGATAATCCAAATGTAAATAATAAATATTTTGTTCTAAAGAACGTAATGCTTTCATTAAAGCTCCTTCAAAGTTATTACAAATTGACATGACTTCACCAGTGGCTTTCATTTGTGTTCCTAAATGATGGGAAGCATTCACAAACTTATCAAAAGGCCATTTAGGTATTTTACATACAACATAATCTAATGTTGGTTCAAATGAAGCATATGTCTTTCCAGTTACTGCATTTTTAATTTCATCAAGTGTATATCCCAAAGCGATCTTCGCTGCTAATTGAGCAATCGGGTATCCTGTTGCTTTACTAGCAAGTGCAGATGAACGAGATACACGTGGATTGACTTCGATAACACAATATTCAAAACTATCAGGATTGAGTGCGTATTGAACATTGCACCCTCCTTTAATATTTAATGCCGTAATAATATTAAATGCTGATGTTCTTAACATTTGATAGTCCTTATCAGATAATGTTTGAGAAGGTGCAACAACTATACTATCTCCAGTATGTACACCAACTGGATCAATATTTTCCATATTACAAACAGTTATACAATTTCCTTTATTATCTCGCATAACTTCATATTCAATTTCTTTCCATCCCGCAATACACCTTTCAATTAAACATTGATTTACTCTTGATAAACGGAGTCCATTTGAACAAATATCATATAGTTCTTCTTCATCATAAACAATACCACCACCTGTTCCACCTAAAGTATAGGCAGGTCGAACAACAACTGGATAGCCAATTTGACGTGCAAATTCTAAAGCATCATCAACATGATTCACAACAACACTTGCAGCTACAGGTTCATCAATGGATTCCATTAATTTTTTGAATTCTAATCTATCTTCCGCCAACTTGATTGTTTGTGTATCCGTTCCAATCACTCTTACATGATGTTGATCTAAAAATTCTTCATCGTCTAATGCCATCACTAGATTCAAAGCATTTTGTCCCCCTAGCGTTGGTAAAATACAATCGGGTTTTTCTTTAATAATTAATTCTTTGACAATTTCAATAGTCAGTGGCTCAATATAAACTTTATCTACAATATCACGATCAGTCATAATTGTTGCAGGATTTGAGTTAATTAAAACAACTTCAATTCCTTCTTTTTTGAGCGCTCTACAAGCTTGTGTTCCTGCATAATCAAACTCAGCAGCTTGACCAATAATAATTGGACCTGAGCCAATGACCAATACTTTTTTTATAGTTAAATCTTTTGGCATATTATTTTTCCTCCATCATTTCAACAAACTGATCAAACAAATGATTCGTATCCATTGGACCCGCACAAGCTTCTGGATGAAATTGCACAGTCTTGATTTTTTCATTCAAATATTCAATACCTTCAATAGTGCCATCATTGACATTGATAAACCAGGGTCTTGCTTTTTTAGAATCAATAGATTCTTCGTTAATGACGAAATTATGATTTTGCGTAGAGATATAAACTTGACCTGTATTTAAATCTTTAACTGGATGATTTGCTCCATGATGACCATATTTCAATTTTTTGGTATGAAATTGATGTGCTAAAGCTATTAACTGATGTCCTAAACAGATTGCAAAAATAGGAATTTGACTCTGTATCAACAATTTGATTTCTTCAATCAATGCTTCGTTTTCACTTGGATCACCTGGTCCATTTGATAACATAATGCCATCATAGTTTCCGTCAATAATTTCTTTTGCTTTTGTATCAGCAGGATAGACTGTCACTTCCAAATGACGTTCAACTAAGCTTTGTACAATATTTCGTTTAGCTCCTAAATCTAATAAGGCAACTCTTAACTTTCCCTGACCAACTGTATAAATAGAAGAACACGTTGTTTCTTCAACAACATTATGAATCATGTAAGCCTTAATCCGAGGGAATATTTCTGTTAAATCATCATAATGAGTTGTTGTAATCATCCCATTCATACACCCCTTGCTACGAATAAGTTTTGTCAGATATCTTGTATCAATTCCTTGAATACATGGAATATGATGTTGAATCAAATAATCTTTTAAATCAATATTCTTTCTGAAGTTACTACCTATTCTAGATAATTCATTAACAATAAAACCTGAAATATAGGGTTTAACTGATTCTTGGTCTTCTAATGCATCTAATGCAATTCCATAATTACCTATTAATGGGTATGTCATAACAACTGATTGTCCTGCATAGGAAGGATCTGTTAAAACTTCCAAATACCCTGTCATTGATGTATTAAAAACAAACTCACTAATGACCTCTTTTTCTTCACCAATATATTCTCCTTCAAAGATATTACCATCTTCCAAGATTAAATAACCTTTCATGTTTATCCCTCTCTTCCTTTGTTAAAAATATATTATTATATATATAACTATTTATTATTATTTTACAGTATAATGGTTTAATAAAAAATTATCAATACTTTAAAATAATTTATTATCTTTATTATAAAATACTATTACCAAAGATTTGGTAACAGTATTTATTTAAAGATTTGAATAGCCCATAAGATCTTTATCAACCACTCTAGCAACTTCTCTTCCCTCTTTAATTGCCCAAACAACTAATGATTGTCCTCTGCGCATATCTCCAGCAACATATATTCCTGGTTGATTTGTTTGATAATTTGTATCTGCAACTGTTCCTCTTGGTGTCAAATGAACACAAAAAGCTTGGGCTATTTTCTCTTGTGCACCTACAAATCCAGCAGCAATTAAAACTAAATTTGCATTAATCACTTTTTCACTTCCATCAACTGGAATCATTTGCATTCTTCCATCGATAATTTTAGGTTCTAATGAGATCAAAACAACTTGTTTGAGATTTCCTTGATCATCTTTTAAAAATTCCTTGACTGTTGTCTTATATATACGAGGATCTTGATGAAACAAAGCAATTGCTTCTTGTTGTCCATAATCGGTTTTTTTAACTCTTGGCCATTCTGGCCATGGATTATTAAGTGCCCTTTTACATGGCAATTCATCCATCATTTCTAACTGAATAACATTTTTACATCCTAATCTTATAGCAGTCGCAACACAATCATTTCCAGTATCGCCACCCCCTATAACAACTACATTTTTATCTTTTGTATTAGCAAATGAAGATTGATAAAGTTGATGACTCAAATATCTTTTTGTTACCTCACTAAGATAATCTACTGCAAAATAAATACCTTTGGCATCTCTACCTGGTACATTGATATCTCTTGGTTTTCTAGAACCACAAGCTAAAATAATACGGTCATATTGTTTCCTTAAATGATTGACTTGTTTTTTATTTTCAATTCCACTATTGACTTTAAATTCAATACCTTCTGCTTTCATAAGTTGAATACGACGATTGATGATTGATTTATCCAATTTCATATTCGGAATACCATACATCAACAATCCCCCAATACGATCATCTCTTTCAAATACAGTCACATGGTAACCACGATGATTTAAACAATCAGCTGCTGCTAAACCTGAAGGTCCAGAACCAATAACTGCAATTTTTTTATTAATTCTTTGTTTTGGTGGTTGAGGTATCATAAGATTTTGAGCAAAACCATTTTCAATAATAGCTTGTTCATTATCTCTTACAGTAACTGATTCACCATTCAAAGAACATGTACACGCTGCTTCACATAAAGCAGGGCACACTCTTGATGTAAATTCTGGAAAATTATTTGTTTTTAGTAATCTTTTCAATGCCGCTTGATAATGATGATGGTAAATGAGATCATTCCATTCAGGAATCAAGTTTTTTAAAGGGCATCCTGATACCATTCCTTGTATCATTTGTCCATTTTGACAAAATGGAACTCCACAATCCATACATCTAGCGGCTTGTGCAGATTGTTTTTCCAATGATAATGGTTTATGAAACTCCTTGAAATCTTGTATACGTGTAAGTGGATCTATTATTTTTGATTCTTGTCGCTCAATTTCTAAAAATCCAGTTGGTTTTCCCATTATTATACCCCTTTCTTAAAAGTGTTGAATGCTTCAACTTTTGCTTGTTCTTTTGATAATCCTTGTTGTTCAAAAGAGCTAATTAAATTCATCATTTTTTTATAGTCATGTGGAATAACTTTTTTGAATAATTTTACCTCTACATCAAAATTATCTAATATCTTTTTAGCAATAGCTGATTTTGTATGTTGATAATGTTTATCAACCCATTTTTTAATTTGTTCTTCATCATAACGTTGAGATACATTCGTAAATTCAATCAATTCTTTATTGACATGAGAATAAAATGTCTTATCAGGATCATAAATATAAGCAATTCCTCCTGACATACCAGCCGCAAAATTTCTACCTGTTTTTCCAAGTACAACAACAATACCACCTGTCATATATTCAAGACCATGATCACCAACACCTTCAACAACAGCAATTGCTCCTGAATTTCTGACTGCAAAACGTTCTCCAGCAATTCCATTAATATAGGCCTCACCTGAAGTTGCACCGTATAAAGCAACATTTCCAATAATAATATTATCTTCTGCTTTAATGACTGACCCTTCTGGTGGAACAACAACCAATTTTCCTCCTGATAGTCCTTTACCAAAATAGTCATTACTATCTCCATGTAAAGATAGATTCAGTCCTTTAGGAATAAATGCCCCAAAAGATTGACCTCCACTTCCATAACAATTGACTTTAAAAAAATCTTCTTCTAATGAATTTCCATATCGTCTTGTAATATCAGAACCAAATAATGTTCCAAAAGAACGATCGATATTTGAGACTTGAACATCAATTTCTTGACTTTGTCGCTTTTTAAGTGCATCCAATAATTGATTTTCTAATATTGTACAATCTTTTGTTAAATTTAATTTGAAGTCATACATATTTTTTGAATCAAAACATACATTCGTATTTTTCACATGAAGTATTCTTGTTAAATCAATATTTTCAGCTTTTTTATCTTTTACCTTTAATAAATCAACTCTTCCAACCATTTCTTGAATTGTTCTAAACCCTAGTTGAGCCATGTATTCTCTTAATTCTTGTGCAATAAAACGCATAAAGTTTTCAACATATTCTGGTTTTCCTGTAAATCTTTTTCTTAAAATTGGATTTTGAGTAGCTACACCAACAGGACATGTATCTAAATTACAAACTCTCATCATGACACAACCCATAGTCACTAATGGTGCTGTTGCAAAGCCATATTCTTCAGCCCCTAATAATGTAGCTATTGCTAAATCTCTTCCTGTCATCAATTTACCATCTGTTTCTAAGACAACTCGACTTCGTAAGTTATTCATGATCAGTGTCTGATGGGCTTCTGCTAACCCAAGTTCCCAAGGCAAACCTGCATTATAAACAGAACTTCTAGGTGCAGCACCAGTTCCACCATCATGACCAGAAATTAAAATAACACCTGCACCTGCTTTTGCAACACCTGCCGCAATAGTTCCTACTCCTGCTTCAGAAACTAATTTCACTGATATACGTGAATCTCTATTTGCGTTTTTCAAATCATAAATCAACTGTGCTAAATCTTCTATTGAGTAAATATCATGATGAGGTGGGGGCGAAATTAAGCCAACACCAGGTGTTGAATGTCTTGTTTTAGCAATCCATGGATAAACTTTTCCACCTGGTAAATGACCACCTTCACCTGGTTTAGCACCTTGAGCCATTTTAATTTGAATTTCACGAGCTGAACATAAATATTCACTTGTTACTCCAAAACGACCAGAGGCAACCTGTTTGATTGCTGAACATTTTGAATCACCATTTGGAAGTACATGAAATCTTTCTTCATCTTCTCCACCTTCACCACTATTTGATTGACCATGAAGACGATTCATGGCTATAGCCATTGTTTCATGCGCTTCTTTTGAAATAGAGCCATAAGACATTGCACCTGTTTTAAATCTTCGAACAATATTGTCCACACTTTCTACTTCATTAATTGAAATAGGCGTTACTTCTTTAAACGTCATAAGACCTCTAAGATGAATTTGTTCACTTTCTTCATCAATCATTTTTGTATATTCTTTAAAAATATGATAATCACCTAATCGTGTTGCTAATTGTAACTTATGAATAGTTGCTGGATTATAAAGATGTTCTTCTTTACAAGAGCGTCTTTTATGATCACCTGCTGAATCTAAAATAATATCAACATCTAATCCTAATGGATCATAAACTTTATTATGTCTGTATTCCACATCTTCTTCGATATCTTTGATTGTTTTTCCTTCAATTCGTGTGATTGTTTTAGGAAAATATTTATCAACCAAGCAAGAAGATAAACCAATGACTTCAAAATTTTGAGAGCCACGATATGATTGAATTGTAGAGATACCCATTTTTGAAGCGATTTTTACAATACCATGTAAAATACCATTATTGTAATCATCAACAGCTGCATAATAATCTTTATCTAATAACCCTTCTTCAATTAAATGATAAATTGTATCTTGCGCTAAATAACCATTAATTGCACTTGCGCCATATCCTAATAAAGTTGCATAATGATGCACCTCTCTAGGTTCAGCTACTTCAAGAATTAAAGCTAAACTATTCCGCTTTTTTGTACGAACCAAATATGAGTTAACAGCACCAATTGCTAACAAAGAAGGAATTGGTAAATGTGTATCATCAACTCCCCTGTCTGATAAAATGACAATATTACATCCTGTATGATAAGCCTGATCAACTTCTACAAACACACGCTCAATTGCTTTTTCTAATGATGTATTTTTAATATAAGTAATATCTACTGTACCTACTTTAAAACGTTCATCTTTTAGTTCTTTTATCTTTAGTAAATCAGTATTACTTAAAACAGGATGATCAATTTTAATCAATTGACAATTTTTCGATGTATCTTCCAACATATTTCCATCTTTGCCAATACATATACTTGTAGAGGTAATCATTTCTTCTCTAATAGCATCAATTGGGGGATTTGTAACCTGTGCAAATAATTGTTTAAAGTAGTTAAAAAGTGGTGGATGATTTTTTGATAACACGGCAAGTGGTGCATCATTTCCCATCGCAATTATATTTTCACTACCTGTTAATGCTAAATTTTTAATATAATTTGTATCTTCATAACTATAACCATGAATCATTTGTAATTTTGTGAGTTCTTCATTTTTATAACGATTGACACATGTATTAGGAATTTTGATATCAGCTAATTTTAATAGATTTGTTTCTAACCATTCTCCATATGGTTGTTTTGTCGCATACTTTAATTTAAGATCATCATTATTAATTAATTCCCCTTTTTTCGTATCAACCAATAACATTTTCCCTGGTCTTAATCTTTCTTTAAGAATGATATCTTTTGCTGGAATATCTAAAGCACCTACTTCTGAAGATAATACAAGATAATGATCTTTTGTAATATAATATCTAGATGGTCTTAATCCATTTCGATCAAGAACGGCTCCCATAACATCACCATCACTAAATAAAATAGATGCTGGTCCATCCCATGGCTCCATAAGCGTTGCATTATATTGATAAAAATCTCTTTTAACTTGTGACATATTTTTATCATTTTCATAAGGTTCTGGAATACATAACATAACTGCTCTAGGTAATTCCATACCAGACATGACTAAAAATTCTAATGTATTATCTAACATAGCAGAATCAGAGCCAGTTTCATCTACAACAGGATAAACTTTTTTTGTATCAATTTTTGTCGTATACATATTTTCTTCACGACACAACATATTATTAGCATTTCCTTTAATCGTGTTAATTTCACCATTATGAACAATAAAACGATTAGGATGTGCTCTTTGCCAAGATGGCATTGTATTTGTAGAAAAACGTGAATGAACTAATGCAATGGCTGATTGGTAATCTGTATCCTGTAAGTCTTTATAAAATGAGCGTAATTGATGAACAAGGAACATTCCTTTATAAACAATCGTACGACTAGATAAAGAACAGACATATGTATCTTTAAATTGACTATGTTCAAACATTCTTCTTGCCTGATATAATTTGCGATCAAAATCTAACCCTTTTTTAATCTTGTCATTTTTTTCAATAAATGCTTGTGTAATATATGGCATTGCATCCAAAGCAAATTGACCAAGTACAGAAGGATTAACAGGAACTTCTCTCCATCCAATAAATCTCATACCTTCTTTTCTAATAATCGTTTCAAACATTTTTTGAATGCGAGCACGATACTTTTCATCTTGAGGCATAAAAAACATACCTACACCAAAGCAACCTTTTTCAGGAAGCTCAAATTGTGTGACAACTTTTTTTAAGTATTGATAAGGAATTTGTGTTAAAATTCCAACACCATCCCCAATTTCACCTGTTGCATCTTTCCCTGCACGATGTTCTAACTGTTGAACAATTTTCAATGCATCATTGACAGTTTTATAGGTTTGAATCCCTTTAATATTGACAACTGCGCCAATTCCACAGTTATCATGTTCAAAAGAAGGATTATATAAATTATTCTCTTCCATACATTTTCCTCCAATTATTTTTCTTCTTTATTTGCATGTTCGAACGAATCATATAATTTTGTCACATATTGACCATCGAAACATGACATACATAGATCATTACAATGTGTTTTATCAATTGATTCTTTTAAACCCTCTTTTGATAAGAAAGCTAATGAATCGGCTTGCAAATAATTACATAATTGTTGTATATCCATCTTATGTGAAATAAGTTCCTCTAATGTGGAGGTATCTACTCCATAAAAACATGGATATTTAATAGCAGGAGAAGCAATACGAACATGAACTTCTTTTGCTCCTGCTTCTTTGAGTTGACAAATGATTCGTCTAGAAGTTGTTCCTCTTACAATCGAATCATCAATAATAATGACTCTTTTTCCTGCTACAATTTCTTTAATAATTGATAACTTTAATTTGACACTCTGTTCCCTCAATGTTTGAGTAGGTTGGATAAAAGTACGACCTACATATTTATTTTTTATCAATCCCATTTCATAAGGAATATGACTTGCTTTAGCATAGCCAATCGCTGCAGACAGAGAAGAATCTGGAATCCCAATGACAATATCACCTTCTACAGGTGCTTCTTGATATAATATTTCACCAGCTCTTTTTCTTGCACTATGAACATTAATACCATTTATTGTACTGTCTGGTCTCGAAAAATAAACATATTCCATTGCACACATTTTATTTTGCAGATTAGTTTCCCTATATTTTTTTGTTTGAATTAGTTGATTTTTAATACAAATGACTTCTCCAGGTTCTATATTTCGAATAAAATCAGCCCCAATAACATCAAAGGCACATGTTTCAGATGCTAGAACATAACTCCCATTTGGTAATCGTCCTAAACTTAACGGTCTTAATCCATAACAATCCCTTGCTCCATAAATACGATCTTCGATCATAATCACAAAGGCAAATGCACCATCTAATTGTCGTAATGCTTGGCATATGCGATCAACAAAACATCCCTCAGCTCTTTTAATTAAATGACCTAAAACCTCAGTGTCTGATGTCGAGGCAAAAATACTACCATCTTTTTCAAGTTGTTTTTTTAATTCATTGGCATTGACAATATTCCCATTATGAGCAATCGCCATCGATCCATTCATTGTACGAAATAAAAATGGTTGTACATTCATTATTCCACTACCACCAGCTGTTGAATAACGCACATGTCCGATTGCCATGTTTCCTTTTAATTTGGCTAATTGATCTTGCGTAAAGACATCAAAAACAAGCCCTTCTCCTTTATGTACAATCATCTTATGATGATTAACAACACAGATTCCTGCAGCTTCTTGTCCTCTATGTTGTAAACTGTGCAATCCATAATAACAATAGCTTACAGCATCATCAACACTTTCTATCGCAAAAACACCACATTCTTCATGAATTTCATCTATCATAATCATTTGTCCTTTCTGTTTTAAAAAAAGTAGGGGATATAAATCCCCTGTAAAGATTAAATACCAAATAATAAATCCACATAAGTAGGTATTGGCCAACAAGAACTATCAATTATATTTTCAAGAGTATCTACTGTTTCTCTTAAACTTTGCATTGTTTCAAGGACATCATCTCTCCACATCATAGCAATATCCAATACATCTAAATCACTATCCTGTGCTATTTTGATATTTTCTTCTAATGTATCCATTTTCTCTTTCATTTCTTTAACTAAAGCTGTTAATTGATTTGTTTCTTCCTTCATAAATGTACTATCTAATCCAGCATCTTGCATCTTTGTTAATTCAGAAGCTTTCTTAGCTAAATAGCCACATACAACTGGATAAATTTGTGTTTTTGCCATTTTTAACGCTGTTAATCCTTCTACTTGAATTGTTTTTGAATAGTTTTCTAGTAAAATATCATAACGAGAATCTAATTCAGTTCTAGAATAAACACCTAAACGATCTAACATTTGAATAAATTTTTCATTCTTCAAACATCTTAAAGCATCTACAGTATTTTTATTGTTAGGTAAACCTTTTCTAGCTGCCTCTTCTTCCCATTCAACAGAATATCCATCTCCATTAAAGATAATACGTTGATGTTCACTAATGAATTCTCTAACAACTTCATCAAATGTCTTACCTTTTTCTAATTCTTCAGCCATTTCAATCATCTCTTGTGCTAAGATAGCATTTAAAATTGTATTTGGTCCAGCAACAGATTGTGAAGAACCAGCTGCACGGAATTCGAATTTATTTCCTGTAAATGCAAATGGTGAAGTTCTATTTCTGTCTGTATTATCTTTTGAAAAAGTAGGTACAACTTCAACACCTGTACTAAATCTTTCTTTTTCTTTTTCTTTTGTATCTTCTCCAGTAACAATCATCTCTACTAAATTATCTAATGTTTTTCCTAAAAACATAGAGATGATTGCTGGAGGAGCTTCATTAGCACCTAAACGATGATCGTTGCCAGCAGTAGCAACTGACATTCTTAATAATTCAGCGTATTCATCTACACCTTTTATTGTACAAGCCAAAGCAACTAAGAAGGGTTTATTTTCTCTAGGATTTTTTCCTGGATTAAATAAATTAATCCCTGTATTTGTCATAACAGACCAGTTATTATGTTTACCAGAACCATTAATACCTGCAAATGGTTTTTCATGAAGCAAGCAACGTAATCCATGTTTTTTAGCGATATCTTGTGCTAACGTCATAAGTAAATGATTGTTGTCTGTTGTTATATTGACTTTAGAATAAACACAAGCTACCTCATGTTGAGCTGGTGCTACTTCATTGTGTTTTGTTTTAGAAGGAATGCCATATTTCCATAATTCACGATCCAAATCAGCCATAAATGCTGCTACTTTACGTTTGATAGACCCAAAATAATGATCTTCAAGTTCTTGTCCTTTTGGTGCCATTGCACCAAAAAGTGTTCTACCAGCTAATTTTAAGTCCATTCTTTGTTGATAGTAACGATCATCAACTAGGAAATATTCCTGTTCTGCTCCTACAGAAGCAGTAATACTTGTGACATCAGGTTCACCAATTAACGGCATTAATCTTTTTGCTGCATGACTTAAAGCATCACAAGATCTTAATAATGGTGTTTTCTTATCTAATGCTTCACCAGTATATGAACAGAATAATGTTGGAATATATAATGTTCCATCTTTAACAAAAGCAGGAGATGTACAATCCCAAGCTGTATATCCTCTTGCCTCAAATGTTGCACGTAATCCACCACTTGGAAAAGATGATGCATCAGGTTCTCCTTTTCTTAAAGTTTTTCCACTGAATTCAAGCACTGCACGTGTTCCGTCTGGTTCTAAAAAAGCATCATGCTTTTCAGCTGTCAACCCTGTCATTGGTGTAAACCAATGAGTAAAGTGTGTTGCCCCATGTTCAATAGCCCAAATCTTCATTGCATTTGCAATCACTGTTGCACACTCTTTTGATAACTCTTCACCTTTTTCCAAAGATTCATGAAATGCCTTATAAATAGATTTAGGAATTCTTTCTTTCATTACTTCATCAGTAAATGCATTGCTTCCATAATCATCGATTAGTTGATTTAATTCCATATCATCGTCCCCCTTTAACAACCTTAATTTTATGTATGTATTATATAACAAAAAATATTCTCATGTCAATAAAATATTATTATAATAATTAAATATTTTCAAATAACTTTTATTTGAATTCTTAACAATACTTGTATATTTATATCTATACACATGAAATCAATAAAAAACGAATTATCACCTTTTATCAATCCAAACAAAAAATATGATAAAAAATTATCTCTTTTATTATTTCACACTGCTTTTCTGTTTGAACTGCAAATTATTTTACCGGTTTTGTTGATTTTCAAATATACTAATATGTGGTTTTATATGTATCATATTTTTAATGACTGATACAAAAAGCATACTCACAGTTTGTGCTATTTTGTAAGCAAGCTTTAATTAGCTTACCTTTTTTCTTAAAAATTATATCTCACTCACTGCTGTTATTGTGGTCATGCATATATAAATAATCTTATATCTGTTTAGATTGAGTATCATAGGCAGGTTTCTAAAACATGTTGTTTCACCCATTCCCAGACTACTTAAAAACACTCCTATGCCTTTTGATTAATAAAAACCATTTATTTTAATATCCTTTACAAATAGATTACTGTCCTTTCCATAATACGCTGTTATTTCCATATGTTCTATCCCCTAATAAATAATTTTTGTTCTTCTTGTTTTTCCATTTTCTATTTTATCTGTTTTTTCAGCATTACTTTTCTTTTTTTGACATATTATAGATATATATAGATTATCAAACCATATTCAAGAGGTAATTTGTTTGATAGCTGACAGGAATCTGTATACTTCATATCATATATAGGACAAAAATGTTAAATGAATATATCATATAAATGTGTTTTCATCATAAAGATGAATCAGAAGAAGTATATGTAAGCGCAGAAAACTGGCACATACTTTTTTATTTGTCCTTTTGTAATTTTATCACAATATTATATTATAATTATCTCAGTTATAAAAAATAGGTATAAGTGTTATGGAGTTATTAACGGCACAGTTTATACCTTTTAGTATATTATAATTCGCAGTTTTTGTGTTAATTTTATTATTTAAAAATTGCGGTTTAATAATATGCCACATTTATTTAATCTATCCCATCAAAAAATCTATTTTAGCTTATAATAGCAATTATTTTAATAGTCCTATCTTCTTAAATATTTGATTAAAGCACATTAAAAGCGTTCATAATAATTTTGAAGGAGTGATAAGATTATGCCATATATTAGTGATATATATGCAAGACAAGTATTAGATTCAAGAGGATTTCCTACTATTCAAGTTGAAGTTACAACTGAAAGTGGTTTTCATGGTAGTGCCATTGTTCCTAGTGGTGCTTCAACAGGTAAATATGAAGCACTGGAATTACGTGATAATGATGAAATGCGTTATCAAGGAAAAAGTGTTTTTAAAGCCGTCAACAATGTCAATGAAACCATCAACAAGCTTTTAAAACAAAAATGTGTTTTAGCTCAACGTGAAATAGATTTAGCAATGATTCACTATGACAATACGGAAAATAAATCTAAATTAGGTGCTAATGCGATGTTAGCAGTATCCTTAGCAGTAGCTAATTGTGCCGCCAATTATTTAGATATTCCTTTATATCGTTATCTAGGAGGCTGTAACGCAAAAATTTTACCAACCCCAATGATTAACATTGTAAATGGTGGTAGTCACGCTACTAACTCCCTAGATTTTCAAGAATTCATGATTATGCCTATCAGTGCCAATTCGTTTTATCAAGCGATGGAAATGGCAACTAATGTTTTCCACACTTTAAAATCTATTCTTAAAAAGAACGGTCTAGCAACATCAGTTGGTGATGAAGGTGGCTTTGCACCTAACTTAGAAAATAATGATGATGCTTTAGATCTAATCATCAAAGCAATTAAAGAATGTAATTTAGAACCAGGTAAAGATATTGCCATTGCCTTAGATGTCGCTGCAAGTGAATTATATCATGATGGTATCTATACAATAAATGGCCATGATTATTCTAGTGATGAATTAATTAAATATTATGAACACTTAGTTAACAATTATCCTATTATATCAATTGAAGATGGGTTAGATCAAGAAGACTATGAGGGATGGAAAAAACTTACAATTAAATTAGGAAATAAAATCCAATTAGTTGGTGATGATTTATTTGTTACAAATACTAAAAGATTACAAGCTGGTATAAATGAGCATTATAGTAATAGTATTTTAATCAAATTAAATCAGATTGGTACACTAAGTGAAACTATGGATTGTATTGAATTAGCACTCAAAAATAATATTGCCCCTATTATTTCACACCGTTCAGGTGAAAGTGAAGATACATTTATTGCTGATTTAGCAGTAGCTTTAAATGTTGGACAAATTAAAACTGGTTCAATGTCAAGAAGTGAACGAATCTGTAAATATAATCGTCTTTTAAAGATTGAAGATGATCTAGTTGGAAGTTCTTGTTACCAAGGTAAAATAAACAATAAATAATGAAAAAATGGTTTAACACAACTTGTTAAACCGTTTTTATTTACCTTTAATGAAATTATGTTAAACTTAATTGATTTTTAAAACAAAATTTGGCATAATTATGAAAGCAGCCAAATACAAAATATAACAAAAATATTTTGTTTCTCTATATTCACTTTTAATAAAGTCATTTATTATATTGACATTATTGAAGGAGGAATAAAGAATGTTTTCAATTGCAGTTTGTGATAATGATAGATTAGATTTATCACTAATATTGCAGAGTGTAGAATCCTGGATTAAGCAACATAAAAATATTGATTGGAAAGTAACCCAATTTTTACAAGCTGATGAACTAATAGATACAATCAATAAAGGAAAGCATTTTGATCTCTATTTATTAGATATCATGATGCCAGAAACTAATGGTATCGAACTTGGCCGAATAATCCGTAAGAAATATTATGATATTCCAATCATCTATATTACTTCATATCCAGAATTTGCTTTAGATGCCTATGGAATTCATGCCCTTAGATATATTACAAAGCCAATAAATAACAAAGAACTATGGTCTGCCCTTGATTTTGCATATATATTTTTCTGCAACAGACCTATTAGTACGATTTTGATAAAAGGGATTAATTCTGTTACTAGTGTAGTTATTGATGATATTATGTATATAGAAAATAATGTTCGCAATACTGTTTATACTTTAAATAACAATAAACAGATTATAAGCGTACGTCGTAATGGTTCATTTGAAGAATCTCTTGGACCACTTTTAAAAGTTCCTTATTTCATTCAAACACATAAATCATTCTTCATTAACTTAAAATATGTCAGTGCATTACATTCTAATACAATTACAATGGATGATAATAAAAAAATTCCTATCAGTAGAAAACATCTTTCCACTGTTAGAGCTAAATATTTAAACTTTATTACTAAAAGAGGACAATTAGTATGACACAAAATGAATTTATGTTTCTAAAATGTCGAATTTCAATGGTCTTCTTATTGCTTTTTATATATATTTTTTTACCTTTACGTTATAAAAAAAGTACAACTGTGATTATTTTAATACTTAGTTTCATTATAAGCGGTTTAGTTGAATATTTTCAATTCATTATTTTAATCAAAAATAAATATTCATTAATAGCAACAATTTTAAGTATTATAATTGTTCAAGGAACTAACTTATTATTATCATATTATCGAGACTTTAGAGCATTATTTATAGGAATAACTGCTGTTGCGTATATTCTAGTTGGAAATATAGTTTCTTTAATTATTTGGATGTATAATCCTAATTATTTTTATACACTTCTAATTCAAAGTACTATTAATATCTTACTTTTAATTTTTACAACACTTTTTTTTAAAAAACGATATAATTTTGAATTAGAGAATCATAAAAAAGGATGGTGCTCATTATGTTTGATTCCTTCTCTTTTTTATACTACAGTTTACTCACTAGTTGTATGGCCTGGAGATATTAAAAATACACAAAAAAATAGTTTAGCAATTATCTTTTCACTATCTATCACCATTGTTTCATATATAATTTCAGGAAAGTTATTCTATCAACAGCGAAAAAATGATATTCTTGAAAGAAATAATGAATTTTTAGAAACATATTCGTCTAGTTTACGTCGTGAAATAGAGTTGACTAGAACAGCAGAAGAAAAATATGCAATCCTAAGGCATGATATTAGACATACTAATAATTTAATTATATCTTATTTAAAAGCTAATCAAATTGATCAAATATATGAGTTGTTAGATGAAGTGAATCATACTCTGGATGAAACTAAACCTAAAATATATTGTGAGAATGTTGTCTTAAACAGTATTATTTCTAGTTCAATCTTAAAAGCAAAAGAAAATCAGATTGATTTTAATATCACTGTCGATGTACCCAAAAACTTAGATAAAATCAATGAATTTGAATTAGCCACTGTATTATCAAACCTTTTAGAAAACGCAATTAATGCCACAATAAAACTCCCTATTCATGAAAGTAAAATTTGGCTTAAACTTTATCCAATAAAAAATCAGTTATTACTAGATATATCTAATACATTTAATGGAAATTGTAAAATTTCTCCTATCACTGGTCTTCCAATCTCTAAAAATGGTGCAGGGCATGGTTATGGTTTACGAAGTGTAAAAGCATATGCTAAAAAGTGGGATGCTGTATTTGAATATTCTATTGAAGCAAATACTATTTTTAAAGTAAAAATACTAACAGTTATGTAAATTACTTAATATTAATTTGAAATAAATCATGGTAAAGATATATATGACCAATGAAATTATGTGTAGTTTTGCTAAGGGTGAGTGTTTTATAGATCAACCATATTATGTTTAAAAATGACTAGAAATCGTTATATTTCTAGTCATTTTTTGTCTTTTATGAATTTGTATTATCCAATGAGTTTATTAATATTATTTTTTACAATCTCTATATTAGATTTATCAAAGAATATCTTTTTAGTTCATTCTTAACTAAAGTACATTCATTACATCAATTCTTATACTGCCAACTTCAAAGCATAAAATTTTTAAATAAATCACTTAATCATGAGTGATTTTTTAAACAAAATTAGCACTAATCGTGCAAAACTAGCGATTCTACACTATCAATATTATGATAGAATAATCTCGTATGTTAAACCACATACAAATCACGTTATAAAATGGAGAAATTTATAAAAGGTAATATAGAGATGGCTGCAAAATCACTATATTTACTAAAGAATTGTGTTTAAAATCGCATTGATTACTTTATTGATTATTTTTGGAAGCAATATTTGACAACTAATTCTCCAATACGTGAAAATCCAAAAATATTTTATAAATACTAAAAGTATGGGCCACTAATAGTATTTTATCAATAATATAATAAAGATGTATGATATTTACCAATTTTATTGTATTGATAAGAGCTTTATATATTATTTGTCTTATATAAAATGTTATTTATAAATATCATAGTATACTTTCCTTATATCTACTGTGATTTTAATAGCAACTAATTATTATACAAATCAAAGCTTTTATAAAAGTAAAATATCGCTTAAAAGCGATATTTTTATTTTGCTCTTCTTTTATATAGATAAACAACAATAATTCCTATTCCCAAAACTGCCAACATTATATATGGTAGATTTTGTTCTACTGCAATATCCCTTTTGGAAGATATAATACTATTATCTTTATTAGGTATCATAATACTATCATCAAATTCATTACTACGTCTACAATAAACAACATATCTTTGATAATTATTACGATAAGGGTGACATGTAATCAAAGTTAACATATCCTTTCCCTCTTGAATCAACACCTGTTCACTTTCAGTTGGGTATATAACTTTTATCTCATAAACGTTATATTTTAACTGTTCCCAATAATTATCGATAATAATTTCATCACCTATTTGCAAATCTTCGATATTTCTAAAAAAAGCTGCTCCACGATAGCCACGATGTCCAGCTAAAACGCAGTTAGTATTCTTACCGCCGATTGGAAGTGATGTATTACCTAAATTAACAATTCCTCTGCTCATATTTTCCTTAGTAGCACCAAGATAAATCGGCATTTCAAGTTCCATTTTAGGAATTGTAATAGTTGCTACAGCATTATTCTTATAATCATAATCATTAAATTTAAACTCTTCCTGTTTAAAAGTCCATGCATCACTAATCTCAGATTGTCCTGATAAATATAAAGTTTCATTATAAGCCATCATCGCTTGATATAATGCATCTTTTTGCTTTGAATAGGCTAAACTACTATTTGTTTTAAATTCCATAATTGCATCTCTAACCTCATTATTTATCATCCAAGAAGAAATATGTGGATACAAGAAAATGCCTAATCCAATCAAAAAACCTATAATTGTCAATGCAACTATAAATTTCCTTATCATTCTTTTTTCCTCCAAACAGCTATTTTAATTTTTTTTGTAACTACACCAATAACCAAAAATGCAATAATTATTCCTACACCACTAATAATTGATTTAATATATTCATTAAACCACACATCTTCATTATCTTTTTTAGCTTCTTGTTTTTCTTTATCTGGATTATATTCAACCCGATGTCCTCTAACTAACAAACGATGACTATTAATTCCAAAAGGCGTACATGTCACTAAGGTTATATAATCTTCTCCCTTAACAATTCTTAGATCATCAGTTTCAGTAGGTTTAACTACTTTTATATTATCCACTTCATATGCTAAAATTTCATCTAAAACATAAATATAAAATAAATCTCCATTATCTAAATTAGCTAAATTTGTAAATAAATCCGCAGAAGAAAGACCAGAATGAGCCGATAAGACAGAATGAGTATCATTTCCACCAACCGGAAGAGAGGTTCCTACAAGATGTCCTACCCCTTTTAACATATGCTCACTATCTGTACCATGATAAATTGGTAAATTTACATCAATTCGTGGTATTTTAATATAAGCCATAACATTATCATCAGTAAAATTTAATATTTCATAATATTTTTCATCAGCCATGCTAATAGCATTAGGATCAAAAGGATCTGATAAAATAACTGTTTGATTAAGTTTTCGATTATAAGTATTTGCTAGATCTTTTTCTTGAACAATTCTTTGTTCATTACTATTATCAATTTCTTTTTGATAATTAGTTATAACACTCATTTGACTTTTTTTAGCATACATATTACTTATCAACGGATATAAACTAATTACCAAACCAATTATAAATCCAACTATTAAGACTACTTTAACTACTTTTTTCTTCACACTAACATCCTTTATGTAAATAAAGAACTACTAAAGTAGTTCTTTATTTAATTAATTTTCTTTTTTTCTTAGCTTAACAAATACTGTAACCATACTTGCCATAATCAATATACCACCAACAGTGAACATCCAAGTACCAGCTCCACCAGTTTTTGGTAAGTTAAATCCTTTAGTGTTAGCGAATTTTGTTACAACAACTTTACTAGCTGAACCACCATTTTCAATAGCAGTTGTCTCAGCAATCACAGTACCATTCAATGTATATACAGCATCACCAGTTTCTAAATCAGCTTCAATTACTAATGTAGCTCTACCATCTAAAATTTGATATCCTTCAGGTGCTTTAGTTTCTTTAAGGTAATAAGTACCAGCTTCTAATCCAACAAAATATGCTAAACCTTCTTTATCAGTTTCAACCTTACCATCACCTGTAACAATTAATTTTCCTTCTTTATCATATTCATAAGCAGCAATTACTTTTCCTGCTTCATCTTGTAATTCAAAAGCTGCACCAGCTAATCTTACGTTTTCATCACTAACATCATGTTTTAGGATTTGAATACCATATGTATAAGTTTTTGTTTCATCCCAAGGTTTAGAAGTAGTCCCAGTATTAGGATTATTAGTATATTCTAATTCAACTTTATTTGGGTTTGCTCCACCACCAACAATTGCATTTTCATTAATTACAACATTATATCTCAATTGTAAAGTGTTATAAGCCATAATATTTGAATAAACAAAGTTAATTGTCATAGTTTTACCATTATATTCTATAGTATAATCTACATCTTTAACTAATGTTTTATTATTACCACTAAAATCAGCTACAACAATACTAAGTTTATCTTGATTTATAAAATCTAACCCAACACTTAATGTATCAGTAATTATATACTTAATAGATTCTAAATCAGTTTTATCATCATAATGAGGAATTGCTGTATCTACTTGATACTCAAGAATATCTCCAATATTATTTGTACTTGAACTAACCAATTCAAATTCTTCACCATTTTGTTTACGAATGTTTTTATCTAATGGTACAGGCTCATCTTTAGGAGTAATATTTAAATTATAATTCCATGAATAGTCAGGTTTATTACCCTCAATAATTGGTAATGGCACTAACATTGATTTAGATGCCACACTTGCAGAATCACTGTGTGTAGCAGTTTCAACGATTAAATAGAATCCAATTCCTAGATTATCTACTGTAACTGCAGTTCCATCATTTGGACAAGTAATCGTAGCTACTGGCTGTACTCCATTATCTTCGATAAATTTTTGTAATGGAGTTGTTAATTCAACTGTTTCCTTAATTGGATCAGTAATTGTACCATCTTCATTTCTAATATTTAATTCATTTGGTAATTCAGCAATCTTTTCAATAGTAAAATTTCCATAAGCTTCATTTCCAAAGAAACTTTCAAAAGCACTATTTTTACTATAAGTAAATACATTTTGTCCAGCTTTTGCTGTTGCATCTAAAACTTTGTAAACACTAAATTGAGATCCCTTTTTCTTCATTGTAATAGAACCAGTTGTCTTAGTTACATCAATTTCAGGATTATCTTTAGGATCTACTTTATCACTTGCTCCTACTGGCATTACTAAAGCTACTGCCATTAAGAAAACAATAATTGTACTAAATAGTTTTTTTATATTATTTTTCATACTTTCCTCTCCTCACAATTTTCTATATTTTTCTTCCCTAATTATTTTATGTTTTTCTATCTTTTTTATTAATAAAATCATAATTCCCATAATTACAATTCCTAGTGTTGCAATTCTTGCTGTTAATGTTGCTCCAGTATTAGGAAGACTTACACCAACTTTATCTGAAACTGTAAAAGTTACAGTTTTAGTATCAGAAGCAAAATCACTTTCAATACCATTTTTATCAGTACTAGTATACTCAAACGGTACATTAAACTCAATAACATCAGTTATCAGTTCATATCCAGGGGGAGCCTCAATTTCTTTGATCATATATTGACCTTCTGTAAGTTTTTCAAAATAAGCTAAACCATTTTCACCTGTAGCGCCAGTACCAGTACCTTTACTAACCCATTGTTTTACATCATCCTTCATCTCAAGTTTAAACAGTTCAAATACAGCCCCCTGTAAAACTTCTCCACTTTTACTGTCAATCTTTTTAACTTTTACATTAAAAGATGAATTAACTATGGTATAACCCCTTTTCTGATCTCCTCTGATTATACTATTAATATTTTCATTATCATTTTTGTTTTCTTTTATAGTATAAGTTAACTTTGAAGCATCGACTTGTATGATCCATGTAGTGTTTGGCTGTAAATAGCCATCTGGTACAACAGTTTCAGTCATTTTATAAATACCTGTATTAATATTTTCAAATACAACTTTGCCATCTTCACCACTTGTGACCTCGTCACTCCAACTACATCCATCATCTGTATAATAATCTCCACAGTCAGTATGAGGATCAATACAATGATCTATACTATAATTGCCATTAGAATCAACACATTCATCAGTGTGTCTGTGAGTACACTCTAATTTAAATGTTGCACCTGCTAATGGTGTTTCGACCACATTGAAATTATTATCAAAACCACTGCTGTTTTTAGTAAATTCAACATTCATAACTGGTCTTGGATCTGATGTTAGTAATTCTTTACTATGTAAAAAGTATGCTTTAACAGTAACTTTACCATCAATAATACCTAACTTTTCAGCATTTCCTTTATTTGTATTAATCCAATTTGTTGCAAAAGCAGCAGCTTCCTCGGCTGAAGCAAACACAGTTCCTTCACTTGGACCAGTAAAAGAAAGATCTTTAAAAGTTTGACTTTCCAAATCAAAATATGTTATTTCAATATGATCTAATTTATAATTTGAATCATCATTTATACTAACCTCAACATCCTTTGAATTTCGATCAATATAAACTGTATTTGGTTCTTCTTCAATATCACCAGCATTAATATTTAAATCCTTATCTCCACCAGATACACTAACATTACATTGATCAGCAATAACACTAAAACTGATTTTACTTTCATTTAGTAAAAATCCTTCAGGAGCCTCAAATTCTAATAGATAATATTCACCAACAGGCAGATATTCATCAATCAATATCTCACCATTTATATCAGTGATATATTCTTTATCAGAAACCCTCTGATTTGTATTTGCATCATATAAATAATATTTTGCACCAACAACCTTTTTACCACTATAATCACATGTTGCTGACTTTGTTACTTTAAACTTAGTTTTTACTTCTTTTTCAGTATAAACAGGTGTATATATTCGTGAACTAAACTTAGTAGTATAATTAAATGTGGCAGTATCTATATTAGCTACATCTGTATTTTCATCAACAATTGAATTTATAAAATAATCAATTCCATCATCATTACTAACAGCAGTAGTAGCCCATAAAATTCCACTTTGTTTAATGTTTTTAATTTGCAGTTTACTATTATTTAATTCAGCATAATTTATCTGGGCATCTTTATTAATTGTTGTTATATTTTTTAATATATAGGTAAGTTGTTTTCCATTATATTCATTTGAAAATTTAACTTCTTGTCCATTTCTTTCTAATCTAGGTAAACTAATATTTTTAGTAACACTCCAATCAAGATTACCACCCATTTTTATAGCAACCAAATCATCTGATGGAATCATAGGAGTTACACCACCACCACACAGTATATGTAATCTCCCAACAGAATCTCCATATTTTTCAATCGGATTTCCTCCAAACCGAATAAATAAATTTCTTCTGTTTTTAAACCACTTTTCCGCTTCAGTACTAGAAGATAGATTACCAATCTTCATTATATATTCAAATGAAAGTGGTGTTATATCTCTAATCTCATTTTTTATATTTGGATTAGGCGAATCCAGGCTATTTGTAAAATCAATTTCTTGTGTATTTCTCAACCATTCAATTCCAACAATACTTTTTATTCCACGATTAGTAGCATCTATTTTCCCATCATACTCGCAAAGTATTTCTCTGATATTTTTAGTGTCATCACCAAAATAATTATCAACAACCAAAGCATCATAAATTGCAGTTGCAAAACATTTATCTTCTACCCCTGCCTGCATTATCTGTTCAATACCTTTATCTCTATCCTCACTGTCTACTGGGCCATATGGAATATTGGTATTAGCAGATGGCAAAACTATAACGAATGAAAACAACAGAGTTACAATCATCAAAAGGAGTAGCGATCGTTTTACCTTATTCATTCTCTCCCTCCTTTCTTTTTATATTTCAATTACAAATAAATAATTGTATTGATAAAAACCTAGTTAATTAATTATTAATTATGACAAAAACTTTCCTATAGTAAGCCAATATTAATTTTAATTAACCATTATTATAATAACATTTTTTAACTACTCAGCTACTATTTTTTCTTAAAAATAAATTAATTACACTTTAAAATACAATATTTTTCGAATATAAATCCTATTTTTAACTATATGTCCTTTTTAAAGTAATGTTTTCATCAAATAGTCTTATAACCTAATAATTATCAACTAATAAAAAAGCTAGTTGCATCAATAAAATCACATAGAAAATGATTAAAATTTAAACATTTTACTCATTCTAAAAAAACTACTAAAAATAATTATAAACAACACAATAAATCTTATAGAAATATCATAAAGTATGTGGTAGACTGTTAAAAGATATACAATTAATAATTATTAACATATTTCATGGAGGGGGATTATGAACTATGTATAAAATTGTTTTATATAGTGATGAAAAAGATATATTTGATACTATTACTAATATCTTTAAAGAATATTTACCTGCTTTATCAGAGATTCATTTCAAGATTTTAAAATTTAATTCTACTTTAGAATTAAATATATTTAATGAAAATGAAGGGAAAGCTGATATTTATTTTCTCAATCTTTCTAACAAGAATATTGAAAATAGCTTAAATATTGGAAAAGCTATTCGGCAGCTCAATCCATATGCTTTTATTATCTACATAAGTAATATCAGTACTTACAAATCAGAATATTTAAAGATTCTTCCTTTTGCAATCTTACCCAAACCAATAGTAAAAGAACAGCTTTTTTCTATACTTTCAATTATGCTTAAATTACTAAAAAATGCTGATCTAAGTCTTTTAGAAATCAAAACAAAAGACGGTATCATAACCATTGACCGTCGCCTAATTACATTTGTAGAATACGAAAACCATTATTTACTGATTCATACTAAAGATGGTTCAACCATCAAAAGCTCTACCATAAGAACATCATTTAAAATATGGATGGAACCATTATTAGAATATGAATCTTTTATTTTACCTCATAAATCTTATCTAGTTAATATGGATTACGTTCAAAAAATAACAAATAATCATACTTTTGTTATGCAAAACCAAGAAATTATTCCTATTTCTAATCAGTCATTTAGTAGTATTAAAACAAAATATTTAAAATATATAAAAAACACATACGCCATTAATAATATTAAAAAAATAGCTAATCATTCATTTTAATGAATTCTATACAAAGAATTATCTTTTCAAGAAAGTATTTCAAGTTTATATATATTTTATGTATTTTTATTAATACTTTAGCTTTAGGGTATTTAGGAATTGAAAATAATCTCTTGGTAATAATTACCTTGATTTGGGCTTTGGTTCTTTTAATCCATGATATAATCCATAAAGAAATAGCTATTAATAAAGACTTTGTCCTTATTAACAACTATGGCATTATATTATTTTTAGCAACTCTTTACAATCAGAAATATAGTGACTATAAATCCTATTTAATTGCTTTTATGCAAATAATAATTTTCACCTTAATCTTTAGCAATAAAAAAAATACTACTCTTATAGATATAAAAAAGGAAATCAAACTAATAATTCCTCTTACTAATATATTAGTGGGTCTTGCTAGTGGAATATCATTGATTATGTATTCATTTAGTTTCTATGATACTAAAAATGGTTGGATAGTTGGTGTATCAGGAAACCGCTTATTTGGTGTATACTTTAATTGTAACCCAGCAGCCTTTTTAGCTTGTATTACTATTTTATTAGCACTATTAGCGATTAAGTATAATTACCAATATAAAAAACTATATTACTTGAATATTGGTATACAATTTATCTATATTCTTCTAACCAAGTGTCGTAGTGCATTAATCATTTTAGCAGTTATCTCTACTGCTTTAATCTATTATTATTTTATTAAAAAGAAAAATCATGGTAAAATAAAAAAGATTTTTATATTATGTATTATCTTTATATTAATTACTTTTAACAGTTTATTAATAGATAAAGGAATTTCAGCAATCTTTAATGATATAGATGTAATTCAAGAAGAAAGTCGTTTTCAATTAAGTAAAATAATTGAAGCATCTAAATTACTTATTAGTGGTGATCCTTCAAAAGCAATTAATTTAATTGACAAAATCAGCAGTGGACGAATCGAATTACTAAATACATCAATGGAAGTATGGAAGTTTAGTCCTATAATTGGTATTGGTGCCAATAATTTTAGAAAAATGGGTATGGATAAAACTAATGGTACTACAGTTCAAGCTATCCAGGTTGTTCACAGTCATAATGAATTTATTGAATCATTTGTTACAACTGGAATAATTGGTGGTACAATCTTTATTATTTTCTTTATTTCATGTTTTAAAAAATGCTTTAAATTACTAAAAATAAATTATAATAATTATACTTATTTTAGTATATTAATATGTTGTTTAATTGTTGGTTGTGAAGTAATTGGTGGTTTTTTTGATTATGGTGTATTTTATGTTTATTCTCTTTCTACAGTTCTGGCATGGAACTTTTTAGGTTACTTATGTTGGGGAATTGAAAAACAAAATAGTTAAAAAGGATTGTTTTAAATATAAAACTATTTAAATACAATCCTTTTAATTTTAAATATCTTGTTTTTTTCTTCTAGTTGCTGTAATGATAATACCACATAATAACATCAATAATCCAGCTGTTCTATAATCTAAATTATCACTAGTATCAACACTGTCTCCAGGTTTAAAACTTTCATCAGATGTTTGAGAATCTGATAATTTGATTAAGCTATCAATTGCATTTTGTAAGTTTTCAACACCTTCATCAACCACTTTTTGTGTTACTGTTTCATCAGCCATGATTAACTTAGCTTGTTTTAATACAATCACAAAACTCTCTGCACTTTCTTTAGTATAGAATGATAAATCAATTTTATCAGCTCTTTCTATCAACTCATTAAGTTTAGTTTTATCACTATCTACTTTTTCTACTAAACCATTTTTAGCGGCTAATAAAGCAAGATATGCTTTATCTAAATCCTCAAATGTTGATTCATTATTCTCTAAAAGCACTTTTGCTTCATTTAATGGAGCAATAATTGCTTTACTACTTGTTTCAGTATAAATAGATAGATCAAGATTTGTTATTTCATCAACTAATTTTGATAACTGTTTTCTTATCTTAATAAGGTCCATTACATCTTTATCATATAATCCGATAAGATGATTTGATAATTTTTTTACCATTTGATCAATTGATTCTTGAGTAGCATCTAAATCAGTAAATAATTTTTGTGCAGTAGTTAAAATATCTTTCAATTGTTTAACATCTTCACTATTATAATCAGTTTCATTAATTCCTTGAGCTATTTCAATTACTGCAGCTAAAATATCTTTATCTAAAACTGCTACTTTTTCTAAATTTAAAACAGCATTTTTAATTAAATTAATATCTTTAGTAGTAACAGCATTATTTAAAGCAGTCAATGATTCAGCTGTATATTTATTTTCTAATTTACTTACTAAATCATTTGTATATTGTAAATACACATTATTTACATATTCAATTGAACCATTTTTATCATGTAATTGTAAAAATGCTTCTGTTATAGTTTTGATATATTCATTAATACCTATAGCTGAAATTCCAGATTGTAATGCATTTCTAGCTGGATCAACATAATTAATAAAGAAATTTTCTAATTCTCTTGTTTCAATATTGTTTTGAATACCATCACTTGTAACAATTTCAATTAATTCTGCAAGTACTTCATTGTTAGGCTGTGTTATTCGTTCTAATTTATCTAATTTTGATACTAAATTAACAAAAGCCTCATTCACATTTTCTTGACTAATATCAGTATTATTCAATACATTTTGAGCTTCATTAAGTGCTTCTGTTAAAACTTTTACTGATTCTTCATTATAAAGTTTCTTATTAATTTCTTTTATTGCAAATACAGCATCCTCTAATAATTTAATATCTGCAGGCTGTTTTTCAAAGCCAAATGCACTACGAATATCAAATCCTGATGAAACTACAATTACATTTTCTGGTTGTAAAGAAACTTCAGTATCAATCTTAGCTTTCATTTTAAACGTTGCTAGTAACATATCACCTTGTAAAGATTTAGATTCTCCATTATTACTTAATGCAACATATAAACCTTTATCGCCTCTTAAAGTTCTTGAAGAATTATACATCGATTTAGTTTGTTCACTAGCTTCAACAGGATTTGTTCCATTAAATTCATATATATCAGGATCTAAAGCAAATCGTAATCCAAATGCATTAATATCTTTAAAATTATTACCATAAATTGATACTTCTACATCTTCTCCAGCTTTAACTGTTTTTTTATCAGTAGTAAAAGTAATTTCACCTGCTGCCTTACGACCAGTTGACTCAAGACCAGCAATTTTTGATGTTACAAACATTAAATCATATGCATCTATTTCATTGTTATAATTGATGTCACCTGTAACCGCTTGATTAAATGTTGCTAAATCATCTGCCATATTAACACCCATGTAGTTTTTCATAAATGTTAAATCAGGTTCCCCTAATGCCCCATCAGTACTAACATCAGCTTCTGAGAATCCTTCTGTTCCATCTACTTTATAAACTCTAAATTCATTAGCACTATTATGACGTAAATCATGGCTAACAATTCTTACATAACGAGCTATTTCACCATTTAAATCAACAAACTTATCAAAAGTACCACTTGGATCTCTTGGCCATGTGCTTGCTTCAACTGTTTTATAATTAATACCATCACGACTTACTTGAATTTCATGATTTTTAATTTGAGCTGTACCATCATTATAATATTCAAGTTGATCTAATTTGTAAGCCATTTGTAAATCAATAGTATAAATCTTATCACCATTATTTGCCACTGGATCATTCCAATCAGTATACCATAATGTTGATAAATCTCCATCAACTGCCTGACTAGCATTATAACCACCAATTTCTGAACTTGCTGTACCAATAACATCTCTAATCACATTTTTATAACGATCTTCAGTAGTTGAAAAACGTTGCCATTGCCCCCACTCACTTACACTTTTACTATTAAATAAGCGTAGACGATATGTATGCTCTTCATTAGCATTTAAAGCTTCATGAACAAATGGTGCTGAAACCTTATGATAAACCATCCCTGGCTGCCCATCAGTTCCATCAATTTCTAAATCAAACATTTGTCCTTCAACACTATCCCAATTCAATGTAATAGAATTATCATCAGATGTTGCCATTAAAACTGGTACTTCTACATTAGATAAATCAGGATCATTATCATTAACAATATCTTCTTGTGTATTATTAAATCCTTCAACTGTTAATTTTACAGTATCCTTAGTAATATCACGACCATCTTTAACGATTTTTACTTGTACTTTTGGATTTGTAATAATTTCTACTGATTCAAAATCTGATCCTGGTGTTGCATAATGATTTAAATTTGGATTTTCATTATAAAAATATACATTATCTCTAGCATTATCAAATTCTTCTTGAGTATTTACTTTTCTTAAAGCAACTTCTTGATTATTAATTGTTGCTGATAATGCTGTTGGCTCTTTAAGAACATTAACAATAAATTGAGTTCCACGAGCTGTTTTCATTCCTGTAAACGAACCCTTAGCAGGATTAACAGTAATTGTTGCAGTTCCAGTCCCTGTTTTAGGAGCTTTAGAAGTAATTAATGTAGTTGTTCCTTTACCTTCTTTATATTCTTGTGTTTCTCCATCATCATCATACATTTCAAATTCAGTATTACCAGATGGATATACTTCAAAAATACGATCTTCATCACCAGTTACTTCTAATTGTGAGTTGTTTTCTGGTGTTTTTGGTAAAATAGCACCATTTTTCACAAATAATGGTAATTTCCATAATGGCGCACTAAAATTATTAATTACTTTACCACCAGTATACTGTTCACCCGTAAAATAATCAATCCATACTTGATCCTCACCACCTGGAAGATAAATATTATTTCTTACTTCTGCATTATTATCAGCTTCATTATAAACTGGAGCTACTAATAAATTTTCACCCCACATATATTGATATTGTGTTTGATTTGTCCATGTATATGGATCATCTGGATATTCCAACATCATTGCTCGAACCATTGGTACACCATCATCATGAGCTTCTTTTGCATATGTGTAATAATATGGCATTAACCCAGTTTTCATTTTTAAATACATACGATTAATAGATGTATATGGTTCACCATGGTACCAAGGATTTTTTTCAGCCCCAGTTGTCCAACCATCCATATTAATCATAATTGGTGTAAATGATTTCCATTGAAAATCTCGTGTTGAAATTACATTATTTGATCCATAAATTCCATCTAAATCAGAACCAACATTTGGATTTCCGCTTAAACCAGAACCAATATATGTTGGAATATGGAAACGAATATACTCCCAGTTACCACCTGTTTGATCTCCTGACCAAAGTCCAGCATAACGTTGAGTTCCAGCCCAACCATCTACAGTAAAGACAAAAGCACGTTTATCAGAGTTGTTTTCAATTCCTTCAAATGCTTGACGAACCGCATTTAACCCAAAAGAGTAACCTTCACCAACCCAGGCAACATCAGTTTTAATCATTTGTGTACCTGATTGAACTTCTTTATCTAATTTATCAAGATCTTGTTCCGTCCATAAACCAGTTTTAAATCCTTTTTTAGCTGCTTCTTCTACGAAAGACCCTAAATTATCAAGTCCTCCATAACCACAACCATATCCATCATTTGGTAAGAACCACCCTACTGGCATATCATTATCATTATATTGATTCGCACGATTAATTCCTTCATTTAACAATGTTTCACCATTTAAGTTGTAGCAATCCGCATTTCCTTGATAAAAAGCATATTTAGGCATAAACATTGGATTACCTGTTAATTCAACAAAATCAGAAAGAATATCTTTTGAACTATCTTCAACAAAGTAATAGGCATCAAAACGATCTTCTTGATGTTCCATTGTTGCAGTAGAGTGGAAATCATATTCTCCAGGTTGGAAAGTATGACGTAATACCCCATAACCATTAGTTGAAAAATAGAATGGATTAGGTGAAGCCACCCCTCCACTTACCCAAGTACTTTTATTTACAATTTCAATTAGAAACTCATAATTTTACAGGTGTTTATCACACCTCATAGGGTTTTAATAAAATCCTCCGAAAGCCTTGAAAACAAAGGATTTATCGCAATCATCACACCTTATTTCTTT
>Ga0073908_1000239_pt1 | contig 88480 bp, 81 predicted proteins | sample MucameincwithD2O_FD_65484 | JGI IMG/M metagenome (GOLD analysis project Ga0073908, IMG submission 65484) | Mouse cecum microbial communities from Vienna, Austria - Mucus amended microcosms incubated with D2O | ecosystem: Host-associated > Mammals > Digestive system > Large intestine > Cecum... | reverse complement strand
CAGACATGCCGACCAGAACAATCCGCCCGCCGCGTTTCGCAATATGCGCTGTCTGTGCAATCGTAAACCTGCTCCCGGCTGTCTCAAATACCACGTCCGGTCCTTTTCCCCCGGTCAGCTCGCTAATCTTTGCAAGAGGGTCCTCGTTCCTGCTGTTGATCACATAGTCCGCGCCGAGCTCCCTGGCCTTTTCCAGGCGGATATCCTCAAGATCGCACACAATAATCTTCCCTGCGCCTCTTGCCTTACATGCCAGCATAGTCATCAGGCCAATACAACCGCTTCCGAGAATGACTGCCGTGCTTCCGGCCGTAATTTCTGCTTTCTGCGCCGCATACATACCGGTGGCAAACGGCTCGATCAAAGCGCCCGCCCGTGAGCTTACGTGCTCCGGCAAACGGTAGCAGAGATCCGCCTTAAACGGAACGTATTTCATATAACAGCCCTGTACAGGGGGCGTTGCCCAGAACACAACCTCATTGCAGAGGTTATATTTTCCGGATTTGCAGTACTCGCACTTCCCACAGGTTACACTCGGTTCACAGCAGACCCGGTCGCCCTTTTTCAGATGTGTGACCTTGCTTCCCACTTCCACAACCATTCCGGCGCATTCATGCCCCAGCATAAATGGAATATCTCTGTCCTCCCTGACTTTAAACGTTCCGCAGGCGCCGTCATGAAAATAATGCACGTCCGAACCGCACACGCCCACATATTCCACCTGAATCAGCACACAGTCCTCCGCCACGGGAAGTGAAACCTCCAGCTGTTTTCTCATTGCCTGCTGCATGGCAGGATCTTTTACTATCTGTTCGATATTATTCTCGTCTACGACCACCATTTTCCCGATTTCTGTCATAAACGCACCTTTATTCAAATACTTTTTTTCTGACATCCGATCACTCCTCACCTTTTATAGCAAAACCTTTGCTTTATTACCGCAGGTTCACCCGATTATACGGGATCTCCCCATTCATCACGCACACTGCTGTCTCCGCGGCTTTGCGGTGCAGCATATCGGCAGCCTCCACCGTATTGTAAGCGACGTGGGGCGTAACAATAATATTGTCGCACTGATACAAAGGATGCGCCGTATCGTGAATCGGTTCCTGTTCCACAACATCCAGAGCTGCTGCTGTGATTCTGCCGCTCTTACAGCCTTTTATGAGTGCGTCCTGGCTTATGATCGGCCCCCTGGCCGTATTGATCAGCATGACGCCGTCCTTCATTTTTGCGATTGCCGCGTCGTCAATCAGATGATGCGTTGCTTTCCTATACGGAACATGTACCGAAATAACATCCGCCCTCGCATACAGCTCATCCAGCGTTACCCGCTCACATCCCATACGCGCAAAACAGTCCTCCGGAAGAAACGGGTCGTATGCAATCATCTGAATACCAAGGGGCCTTATCATGCTGTACACGGTTCTCGCGATATTTCCGAAGCCGATCAATCCCATCGTAAGACTGCTCAGCCTGTGAGACGGATAACCGTACGCAACGTTCCATTCCCCGCGCCGGCAGCTCCGGTCAAAGAAGGTGATCTTTCTTGTGAGATCCAGCAGCATGGCCAGCGTCAGGGACGCAACGTCCTCCAGACAGTAATCCGGTTGATTGCAGCAAAATACCTGGTGCCTCGTACACGTCTCCACATCCACGCAGTCGTATCCTACACCGTAACGCACCACTGCCTTCAGGTTCGGAAGGCTGCCAAGAATCTCCTCTGTAATCGGCAGATAGACAACCCCGATTACCTCCGCATCCTTTGCAAATTCCATGATCTCTTCCGCGGTATGGCAATTTCCTATTTCCGCCGTATATCCGGCCGCCTCCAGGATTTCCTTCTCCTGGTGGAAATCACTGTCCGGATAAACATAAGAATCTAAGATACAATATTTTTTCATAATCGCTGTTTTCCTTTACATATAATACTTTGCCAGCTCTACATTTCCGCGGATCGGACAGTCGTCCACCACGTCAAAAGCCATTCCCTGATAAAAACGCTCCTTCAGGCGCAGGTAGCTTTCTGTCGCCATACCTCCGGAAATTTTTACCGTTCCCTTAAGCTTTGTGACCTGCTCTGCCCGGTCAATCGCCGCAGTCATCACCTGCTGAATGCCAATCAGATATGCGACCAGAAGGTCTTCTCTTTTTGTGGCAAGCGTCAGTCCATGCCAGGCTCCCGTTCGTTTTTCCAGGCTCTGGCGATCGCCTGACAGATAGGGATCAAATGTCACTTCCAGCTGGCCGCTTTGCAGATACTGTTCGATCGCGCGTTCCTCAAAGGCATAAAACTCCTCCTGGGACAGATCCTGGCAGAACTGGCTGTAAAACCAGTCGACTCCAAATCCGCCGCACGTTGTCACGTAGATCTGCCAGAGGCCGGGCAGCGCTGCATTCCTGAGATAGTAATCCGGACTGGTCTTTGGCCGGTCTGTCAAAATTGACACCATCTCAGAAGATCCTGTCGTATTCATGATTTCTCCTGCGGTTCTGTTCCCCGCGCCCATCTGGGCGGCCGCCACATCATTCGTACCCACGCAGACCGGAATCCCGGCCGGCACGCCAAGGCGGTGTGCAACCTCTTCTACCAAAGTTCCATGCACCATGCCCGGACTGTAAATCTCGCCAAACAGATCTTTTCGAAGACCAAATTCCCGGATCAGCTCCTCCGACCAGCCTCCCTGCGTCGTTGTCTCGTACATACCGATCATGGATGCATTCACAAAGTCCACCATCCATTTTCCGGTCAGTTTTTTATGGATATATGTAGGAAGATGGCCTACTGCGTACGTTTTGTCCAGAATATCCGGCATATTCTGGCGCATCCAGAGCAGCGTCATCGCAGAGCAGCCGCCCGGGAACGGATAAATTCCGGCAATCTCCATATAACGCCTGCTTCCGAAAACGCGGTCGATATATTCAGTCTGCGCTCTGCTGCGCCGGTCCAGATGCGTAATGATGTTGGGATATACGAGGCTGCCATCCTGATCGAGAAAAACAGGGGAAGGAGAGAAGGTATCATAACAGACCATTTCGACCTTTTTCAGCAAATCCTGATTCAGCCGGGACGCCGCTCCATAAAACGCACGGAACAGATCTGCTTCGCGAAGCTCATTTTTTTCTCCCGGAAAAATCTGATAATGATACGCTTCCTTACTCCAGCATTTCGTTTCCAGTTTTTCATCCATCAGAGACATTTTTACTGCTGAAGTCCCGAAATCTATGGATAAAAACAACATCTTTCCATTCTCCCTTCTATTCCAGCGCATACGCCCGGACCGGCGAGCCGTCCAGATTCTTCAGCTTTAACGGAACTGCATGAAGCTCTACCACCGGTTTTGTTATGGCAGACACATGCGCAAGACTTTCCACAATTAATATATTTCTTTTCAGAAGTTCCTCATGGACCTCCTCATGCCGCACCGGATGGACAGAAGGCGTCTCCAGACCGATCAGGTGAATCCCCTTCTCCTCCAGCAGCAAAGCCACCTCCTCATGCAGGCCTCCGTAATCCTGGAAAAATACCGCGGTACCGAACTTTTTCTCCCAGCCTGTTTTGAAAATCACTGCGTCGCATGCATCCAGCATGTCTTCGTATTTCAGGCAATCCGCCCTTGTAATTTCACCCTCATGGCCGGTGAAATCCAAAACAGCAGTCTGCCATCCGATATACTGCTCTACCTTAAGATCCGTGATTGACCGGGTCTCCGGCAGTTTATGTACCGGCGCATCTACATGCGTTCCACTGTGCGTTCCCATAATAATCTGGCTCACAAAATAACCGTTTTTATAACAATGATGCTTTAAAATCCCAACCGGAGGGTCCGCCGGAAAAACCTCCATCGCATGTTCTACTGTATAAGACAGATCAATTACATTTCGGCTCATGTTTCACTCCATTCGGATATAAGATAATTTTGCACGCATCATCCGTGCGGTTCTGCATCATATCCACCGCTCTCTGAAAATCTTCCGTACTTTCAAGCGTCATTCGGTGGGAAATAATATTCTCCACATCCAGCCTTCCGCTTTCAATACAGGAAATCACGAAAGGCCACACATTCGGACTTCCCAGAGAACCGCGGATATCAATGCTGTTCGTGCTGATAAAGTCCCAGTTGCAGTCAGCCTTCGCACTGTCAAAAAAGCCGCAGATGCTGATACGTCCGCCCGGCGCCATCACGTTCTCACAATCCCGGAAAACACCGGAGGTTCCCGCAGCTACCACCACTGCGTCAATTCCATGGCCTCCTGTTTTTTTCAGAACGACCTCTTTTAAGTCTTCCTTCCGGATATTGACTGCCGCGTCTGTATACGCTGCCGCCCTTACCAGGCGCTCGTCTCTTGTTCCGGAAATAATCACGCATTTGGCACCGCAGATTTTTTTTGCAATCTGCGCCGCAAGAAGCCCGATCGGTCCGGGACCGATCACCAGTACGTTATCTTCCGGTTTGATATCCGCCCGTTTTACGGCCTGCATCGCAATGCCTGCCGGCTCCACAAGCGCGGCCCAGTCCATACTGATTCCGCTTACCCGGTGAAGGCTTGCTGCCGGAAACGTAATGTACTGCGCATATCCGCCGTCCCGGTTCATCACTCCCGTCTCTGTCCGGTTTTCGCATAAATGCGGCCGTCCCTCCTGACAATACGAGCAGAACCCGCACCGTACCGTACACTCTCCTGTAACCTGATCTCCGACCTGAAATTCCTTTACGCCAGGTCCAACTTTCTCCACACATCCGGCCCACTCGTGCCCCGGGACAATCGGAAGCTTTGCCTGGCCCGTTTTGTAATACTGCATCTCATTGCTGAGTATTCCGTAATCCGTTCCGCAAAGTCCCACTGCTTCAATCCGGATCAAAACCTCCCCCGGACCCGGTTCCCTGACCGGTATTTCTTCCATCCCATACCGGAATGGCCCTCTTACCACAATCGCTTTCATTGAAAAGCCTCCTGTCTCCTACGTCATCAGTAAAGATTAAACGCCTCATGCCCTTCCCGCAATGTGCCGTCCTTTTTGATAAAACACATATTGCCCGGGTACGGAGACATTTCCATATGGATATCTGAGAAATCCATAGGCTCCTTCCAGCCAACCGGACCGTCCACCGGATCATGCAAATCCGCTACCCGACTGTAATGAAGCGCATGCGCAATAATTCCAATGCCACGTTTTGCAAGCTGCGGCATCGTATAATGGATGTTATTCAGTCTCCACTCATTGATCATAGAGCCCCACAACGTCTCCGTGGCAAGCAGCTGCTTGTTGCTCTTTTTCGAAACATCCACATAATCATCCAGAAACTTTTCAAATTTGGCGCGGTCTTCCTCATTGTCCACTGCCGGCCAGTAATACGGATGAATCATCAGAACATCGCAGACCGGCTCCACCCGCTCAATACCCGGTTTGCCGTCGTCCGGACGAAGGCTCATTCCGGCCGGCGCAATCGCTTTTATTTCCTTGATCTGCCTGTAAATACCGGCAAGCCACTGGAACTCATACTCCTCAATCATCCCGAGATTTTTGATTTCCGTTGTATAAGAAAACGGCTCATTGACAATATCCCAGGCAATGATCCTTTCATCCGCCTTGTGCGCTCCAACGATATGATCCACATACCGTTCCATCAAATACGGTTGGTTCACATGGCTTGCTCCCGGATAAAAACAGTCAATGTATTCTCCGCCATTATCGAGAGGATCTGCATGCCAGCGGTTTAAAAGAACCGGCACAACCTTAATGCCAAGTCCGTCCGCAATCTGAAGTGTCTTCTCAAAATTGTTTTCAAATTTTTCCTGATCTCTTGTCCATGCATGCATATCCAGCCAGATCCGGACCGTATTAAAATTCGGGAAATAGAACTTTCCTCTTCGAAGCTCCAGCTCCACTGTATCCGGCCTGTAGTACAACCAGTTTTCAAAACTGGAAGAGCCATAACTCGGCTGATAATTAAACCCACGTACCTTTGAAAAATCTGTCATGTTATTCACGCTTCCTTTCTTTTATCATGGATATAGAAAATTAAAGTTTATTCTTTTTCTGTTCCTTTTCTTTAGCCTTTTACAGCCCCCGCCGTAAGTCCCTGAACAATATACTTCTGTGCAAATACCAGAAACAGTGCCGCCGGTACGGTCGCAAGCGTCGCTGCGGCCATCATTGCACCCCATTCCACGGAAAACTGCTGCGAAAACTGACTCAGCCCCACGCTCAGGGTCTTTACCGCATCGGACCGGATAAAGACACTGGCAAGCATGTATTCATTCCAGGAATAAATAAATGCAATAATCCCCACACTGGTCAGTCCAGGCGCTGAAATAGGAATCACCAGGAGCAAAAACGCCTTGAACTGGCCGCAGCCGTCCATCACTGCAGATTCTTCGATCTCATACGGAATCGTTGCAAAAAAGCTCTTCATCATATAAATACAGATCGGCAGATTGATTGCCGTATAGGCGATCATCAAAGACGGCAGCTTATCGTATAAGCCAATTTGCCTGATCACCATAAACAGCGGCATCAAAAGAAGAATTGCCGGCACCATCTGTACCATATAAAGCAAAACGCTGAACAGTTTCACCGGCTTTCCTCGAAATCTCGTCAGCGTATAACCGGCAAGCGCTGCCGCAATCACGGAAATAATAGTAACAGCGCCGCTTACAATTACACTGTTTACAATATTCGTCACAAAATCTGTGTTTTCAATCACATATACAAAATTGTCCAACGTCGGATTTTGTGGAAGAAAAGAGACGCCCCCGTACAATTCCGCATTCGTTTTAAAAGACGTTGTCACCATAGACAATATTGGCAGCAGCAACACCGTCAATGCGATGCAAAGCACCACATAAACCCATCCATTTTTCTTTTTCATCTGCTCAGCGCCTCCAATCGTCTTATTTCAGCACGGGCCGAAACCACTTTCATCGTTGAGTAACACAGTACAATCAAGGCAATCAATACCATCATCAAAGTTGCTATCGCAGAAGCATAACCGATCTTTCCACGGTAGATCGCAGTATAATAAGAAAGAATAGACACCACATACGTACTCTGCGACGGACCGCCCTGTGTCAGAAGGTAGATATTGTCATAGGAAAGACTGTTGAAGGTCCAGAGAAGCTGGAGCGCAATTCCCATCATGGACACCGGACGCAGCAGCGGCAGTGTGATATAGCGGAACACCTGAAAAGAATTTGCCCCGTCCATATAGGCCGGCTCATACATATCTGTACCAATCGACTGCAATCCTGCAAGCAAAATAACCATCATAAACGGATACGTTTTCCACACGCCTGACATAATAACCGTTACCCTCGCAAGCTGCGCGGAAGATAAAAACAGAATCGGCGAATCAATCAGATGAATACTCATGAGAAACTGGTTTACAATACCAAACTGGTCATTCAGAATCCAGCGCCAGCACTGCGTTGCAACCACGGTGGGAATGACCCACGGCGCAAGTGCCAGGGTTCTGAAAATTGCTCTTCCTCTGATGTTCCTGTTCAGCAGCATGGCCAGGCCCAGGCCCAGCATATAGCTGACCATGACAACAACACCTGTGTAAAACAGCGTAAATCCCATGATTCCCCAGAATTCACTGTCCTGAAAAATGTCGATAAAATTGCGAAGCCCCACAAACTGCCCGCTCTTGGGCTTTGTATAATTTTTGTTCGTAAACGACAATACCAATCCATAAACCAGCGGGAAGCCATTAATCATCAAAAATAAAAGCGTTGCGGGTATCAGCATGTAATATCCCGTCAGTTCACGTTTTGCTATTAATTTCTTACTCATATTTTGTACCAAACCTTTCGGGCATTTCTGCATTGCCCATTCTCGAATCATGAAGCAGAAATACTCCACAGCAGGCCAGAGCATAAAACCTGTATGTACAGCCAGACTGCGGAGTATTCTCTTTATGCTTTCACTTATTCTGCATCTTCGAATGCCTGCTGAATCAGAGTTCCAATTTTTTCTTCAATCGCTTTATTGTCTGTATTTCCTGTTACAACCTCCTGCAATGCCATGCCGAGATAATTTTCTCCTTCAATGACAGACCATGCCTCATACAAATTTGCATTTGGCCATACCGGAACCGTTCCGCAGGGAACCGCATTGTCCACGCAGCTCTTGATATATTCTTTTGACTGATAGTACTCATCGGAAAGCATAGATTTCACGGAAGGATAACCGTTAATTCCGCCTGTCGTAAAGAGCGGATTCATATGCTCAATCCACCATTTGATAAATACCTTACACTCTTCCGGGTATTCCGTCTGACTGTATGCCACAATCGGATTTACCCACATCAGTGTACGCGGCTCTGCTCCCTGCGCGCCTGAAATACACGGCATCACGCGAAGCGTATCAGCGACCGGATCGCCTGAATTGTACACGGTTGTTCTGAGCGCGCCGTAGCACATCGCTGCTTTTCCGGACAACAGCATAGAATCCACATCGGATTCTCCGAAGCTTGCCGTTGATTCTGCGATATATCCGTTGTCATACAGGGTGCGGATATAATCCAGAACGCCGTCCACCTTTTCATTTGCAAAATCCGGAACTGCATGCTCATCCGTGATACCCACGCCATTTTCAAACATCATGCTCAAAAATACCTGTGCGCCGTCTCTGTCGCCAGAGAACACAAGCGGAATCATATCAGTTTCTGTCTTGATCTTTTCACAGATAGCCAGAAATTCTTCCCAGGTTGCAGGCATTTCTTCAATTCCAAGTTCCTCGAACACATCTGCCCGATATGTAATACAGCGCGGATCACAGATCCACGGAATTCCCGCCTGTATGCCATCATACTGGTGGAGTGCGATGCTGCCCTCCGGAAATTCATCAAGGAATCCCTCCTGCGTCCACTCATCCACGATCGAACTCAGATCCACAAGCTCCTCCATAGCTGCATACTGTGTGGACTGTGAAAATCCTCCGGTACTGATATCCGGAGCTGCCCCGCTTGTAACGGCTGTCAGGAAATTCTGATAAAAATTGTCCCACGGAATCATCTGTGCGGTCACGTGAATATCCTCATGCTCCTCATTAAACTGTTCCACCAGTTTATTCACAGCCGCCGGATACAAGTCGCTTCTTCCCCACATCATATCCCAAAACACCAGCTCTGCCGGTTCACCGGCCTCCGCCCACACGGAAGTTCCTCCCAGCATTCCCGCCAGAAGCCCTGCGCAGACCATACTTCCAATTACCTTTGCTCCTTTTTTCATTTCTTACCCTCCTTATATAGTTTTGCTTTTTTTGCAAGATGTTCCATATCTGTTTTCGTCATTTTGTATGAATATCATCCTGCTGATACTATTATTATCATGGAATCTTTCCTGTTTTTCCATCTGCTTTTTTTAATATCATTATGCATTTTTTAACATTTCCCAGGCAAAAATCCACTGTTGCCCGTGAAACTCACTGCAACACAAAGGAACGCCTGCTCACAGTCCTTTGCATAGAAAAAAGCTGCCGCAGAATCATCCACCATTTGGTGAACAATTCTGCAGCAGCTCTCATCGCTTTCTCTGACTCTTTTTTTTATCTGCTCTTTATTTTCTTTATTTCTCCATTGCTTCCAGAAATGCGTTCAGTCTTGCCAGAAGTACCTCCAGCTCAATGCCGTGTACCATCGCAGCTTCTTCCAGTGTCTCCATCTGAGAAGACGGGCATCCTACGCAATGCATTCCGCCAGCCATCAGCACCGGGGCAAGTCCCTCATTGATGCGCAGAATCTCGCCAATTGTCATGTCCTTCGTAATCTGTACTGCCACCTTGTGTTCCTCCTTTAATCCATGATGCCCTATTATAATCCCTTTTTTCTTATTATGCAAGGCGCCATATTTTAATTCTATTTTTCTTATTTCACAATGCATCACAAAAGAAAAACACCCGGAAGTTTCGTCACGAAACGCCGGGCGTTTTTTAACTGTTCTTTAGTCTACATACGGATTATATTCAATGCCGTCCGTCTCCTGATTTCTTGAATACTGTTTCATGAAATCCCATGCCAGCTTCGCATACTCCGGATACAGTGCATGAACCAGCCCTTCAGTATAATGAACCGCCACCATCGGAACGCCAGCTTCATTATTTTTGTACCATGTCGTGTTCCGATACTCGTTGTTCAGCAGAACATCCACAGTTCTGTCTGCTTCATATCCAATCAACGGATTTGCTTCAAAATCGTACGTTACCGTTTCAATCCCATTTGCCTGCATAAAGCGGTTCAGCATCTCCTGGTAATCATCCGAAATCCTGTGCTCTGCCTGATTGAAGGACCCTGCAAGGTCAAACTCAGACGTGGTGAACATGATCGGAAGATCAATGGTGTCATACTGCGCCCAGTCCTCTTCTCTCGGCATACATGCGCCCCACGGTGTACCGTCTGACATCGGCACAGCTGCCGCAAACAAAGAAGCGTCTCCGCCAATGGCACGGATCGCTGCACCTGCTCCTCCTGAATAGCCGGTTACATAAACGCGGGAAGGATCAAGTTCCGGATAAGTTTCCAGCATATACGTAACAAGTCTTGGAAGAACTTCCGGAAGAATATCATCCAGCCAGCCGAATGTCGGCTCCAAGGTAGGAATGGTACCAATGTACTGATGTTCCGGCGCAACCATAGCAATGCGCTCTTTTCCTGCTACATCCAATAAGCCGACCTCATCGACGAACTGATACGGATCATCAGAAGTTCCGTGAATTGCCAGAATAAGCGGAATGCTGCCTGCCGGAGCCGTGTGATTCAGCACTTCTTCCGGAAGGAACTCTACCCATGTCTCAAGATATTCGCCGTCTTCCATCGTCGTGTCTGCGAAGCGGTCTTCCTGATGCCACTCGACATGAATGCCATCCTCTGTCACGCCGTCGATCACAGCATTGCGGTCACTCAAGGAATACGGCGCCTGGTCAAAGCTGTAGCCCTGATACGGCGTACCTGCCGTATACAGACCACGATCCGTAACCGGTATACGCATCGCTTTGATGAATAAATCATAATATGCATCATGGATATATTCCGCAGGAGTTTTCTCCTCCTTTGCCACAACTACCTTCTGAAGCGGCAGCGCCTGGTTGTAATAGCATGCGGTTTCTTTTGTGATATCTGATGCATCCGTCGCATTTGCGCTCTCATATTTTGCAATCACATCCTCTGATGCATTTGCCAGATACACCGGTACCTGAGCAGCCACTTCCCGGATCGGCGCCATATCGCCATTCACCAGAAGCATACCTGCAAGGCGGCTCACGAAATCAAAATTGCTGGACACATAATTATTGAGGAATGTTGCGCCGCCATCAATACCGATCGCATAAATATACCCAAATCCGCCGTAGTATTCTCCATCTGCATACGTTACACGGTTTCCGTCTGCATCTGTACCGCTCTGTTTCAAAGCACAGACAGCAGTCTGCATTTTATAATAATTATTCTGATCTACCAGGCCAAATCCCGCCTCAGGGTCAACCGGTGTTACCAGAATCACACTGCCGATCGCCTGATCAATGATATCAATCACGCCAAGCTCCTGTAAATATGCCTTCGCGTCATCCTTATTCTCAAAATGCTTGTCCGAGAATACGAATATATTCGTATTTAATCTTGCTGCAGCACGTCCTCCATGCAGGTTTGCAGAACGATATACATAGGAATTTTCTCCCACATAATCATCCAATACCGGATGCGGAATAAAAGAACCGCCCACATTCAGTTCCAGATCTTTTACGCCTTCCGGACTGTTTGCATGAGCTTCCATCAGCGTATCAAAAGTAGCCTCATTGTTCTGCCTTCCGGAATAACCCAGGGCAAATGCCTCCGTGCCTGCCAGCAATCCAGAAGCCATCGCTGCAGCCATCACTAACGCCAGTACTCGTTTTGTCCTCATATTCTTTCCCCTTTCATGTTTAATAATACAGGCGTCAGAAGATCGTTTGACGCCTGTATTTTCTATTCCCGCTATTTTACATAAGGATTGTAAATTACTTCTCCTGTTTCCAGATCACGGCTGAAATGTTTTGCATAATCCCAGCAAATCCGGCCAAATTCCTGATACAGACCGTGTGGCAGATAATCTGTAATGTTCAGACCAACCATCGGAACGTCATTCTCGTTGTATTTATACCATGTACGGGACATGTATTCATTGTTCAACAGAGTTTCTGTATACTCATCCCCGCGGAAACCAGACATCGGATAGTTCACGAAATCATATTCCACAGTATCTATTCCGTTCAGGGTCAGATAATCGTTGATACGATTCTGATAGGAAGTATTAATATGTTCCGGATCGTACGGATCTTCCGGATTCGGAACTGCCGCATGGCCAGAGATTCCGCCATAACCACAGAAATCATACGTTGCAGTCGTAAAGAGAATCGGCAGATCAAGGTCGTCTGTGTTTACAACTTCATCTTCTGTGTTAAAGATTGCTGCTGCATTCGGGCAAGCTGCTGCAAAGTACTTCGCATTGCCGTTGATTGCATGTAAGGTTGCTCCGCCACCCATGGAATAACCCGTAACGTAAACGCGGCTCGGGTCCAGAGACGGATATTTATCTAAGAAATATTCTACTACTGCCGGCAATACATCAAAGCCAACCGTGAACATAGCGCCATGGATCGGAGCGATCATTGCAAAACGCTCCTCGCCAGCCAGTGTCATAAGTCCCATCTCATCCAGGAACTGAAGCGGATCATCTCCGCCGCCGTGAAGCGCCAGCCACATCGGAACGGTATGCTCCGGAGCTGTTCCATTCTTCACTTCTTCCGGAACTACTTCATACCATGTATCAATGTAAGCTCCTACTTCAGCAGGACGTCCAAACAGACCAATCGTTCCTTCTTTAATGGTATAATCCTGGAACGTATCCTGGCCTACAAACTCTTCAATAATCAGACCGTCTTCTGTCTCATAGTTGAAGAAAGCGTTACGTTTGCCCAGAGAATACGGCGCGGAATCCCAGTTACGGTCCGTATAATCATGTGAATAAGAATGCAGTCCTGCAAGAACTACCGGAACACGCATGTTCTTAATCAGCAGATTATAATAACCATAGTTAATTTCGGATGCCAGATCTACCGTTTCGGTGTTCTTTACAAGCACCTTCTGCAGCTCCATATCCTGATTAAAATAAACGTCTACATCCTTGATATAGCCCTGACGGTTCGTGTCATTTGCTTCCTGATACTTTTTCAGAGCCGTTTCAGACGGATTCACCATGTATACCGGCACAACGCCCGCTACGTCATGAATGCGGTCCATCTTGCCGTCAATGAGAATCATACCTGCAACGCGGGTAATATCATCAAAGGTAGGTGCAATGTAATTGTTGATAAATGTTGCTCCATCGCCGATACCAATCACATAACGATACGTTGTACCGCCGTAGTAAGCACCTTCAGCACAGGTAAAGCTCTCTTCGCCGATTGTCGTCTTACCGCCCAGGTTGCAGGATGCTGCCTGCATCAGGTAATAAGCGCGGGCATCTGCCTTGGAGAAGCTCTCACCAATCGGATTCACGAGGATAATACTTCCCTTCGCTTCTTCAATGATATCAATCAGGCCAAGTGACTCCAGATAACCCTGTGCAGCCTCTTTAGACTCGAACTTTTCGTCCGTATAGACCTGAAGAACCGTATTCTTACGATATCCGGCACTCGTAGCCGACCAGCGGGCAGAAGAACGGTAGATATAAGTTGTCTCAGCAGGATATTCCTCCAGACATGGGTCTGAAATATACGCCCCACCCAACTCTTCTGCCATTGCAGCAGGACCATTTACACAAGCCTCTTCAAACGTCTCAAAGCTGGACTCGTTCGAAGAGAACTGCACCTGTGCAAAGGCAGTAGCACTCATCGTGTAAAGCGCCAGTGCAAGAGTAATACCAAACAGTTTTTTCTTTTTCATACTTAATCCTCCTTTTGGTTTTTCCCCGTTGCAGAAATGTCTCCTGCAACCGTTCCATATTGATTTTAACATCAGGTAATAAAATTAAAATGGGAATTAATCAGTAATTAGTTTTATTTTTTCTTTATTTTCATAATACTAATTTTTTTGTTTGATTTTTTTCTGAAAAAGTATGTTTTTTTAATATAATGATCATCCACAGTTTTTGCCAGTGTTCCCATAGAAATACATCTAAAAATCTGCTTTTTTGCTTGTGTATTCGATTGTTTTGTATTAAAATAAAAAAAAGATTCCAAAAGGAATCCAAAACGTATTTTATAAAGGAGGATATTATCATGGCATATGTAATTTCTGATGAGTGTGTAGCATGCGGATCATGTGCAGGCGAGTGCCCGGCAGACGCTATCTCTGAAGGCGATGGCAAGTACGTAATTGATGCTGATGCATGTCTTGACTGCGGTACCTGTGAAGCATCCTGTCCGACAGGCGCAATCTCTGCTGAATAATCAACATATACAGCAAAGCATAATACTTAACTTTAAGACGCTCCCCCTGAAGCTTTATCGCCTCAGGGGGAGCGTTTTTGTTGTATGTCTATTGCTTAAAGCTTTTCGAAATCCTCTGCACCATGCTTACACAGCGGGCAAATGAAATCAGCCGGAAGCTCTTCACCCTCATAAATATATCCGCAGATTTTGCAGACGTAGCCGCTCTTTTCTGTCGTCGGCTGCGGCTGCGGCTTAATGTGATCAAAGTAATACTGATACGTCACACTCGGAACATTGGAAAGTACCGCCGCTTCTGTTACCTCCGCAATAAACAGGGTATGCGTATCGTACTCCTGCGTCTCCACTACCTTACCGGAAATCACAGCATTGGAATATTCCGGAACATAGCTGATCCCATTTGCCGTGCGTGCCTGCACACCGCCATCGGCAAATTTGTCCACATCACGGCCGCTCTGGAACCCAAACTGTTTAAACAGCTTAAACGGTGCCTCCGTCGTCAGAACAGATACATTAAACGCTCCTGTTTTCATAATCATATCATGCGTATAGTTTGCCTTATTTACAGCGATCGCAATTCGTTTCTTAACATCCGTCACCTGCATTACCGTGTTCGTAATACAGCCGTTGTCCTTATCGCCATCCTTTGCTGACAGTACAAACAGTCCATAAGAAAGCTTGAACATTGCGGTCGGATCTACCTCTGCTTTTTCCTGAATAATCTCCTTCTTCTCCTTAGTCGCCATCTGCGCTTTTGCCGAACCCGGGATAGACTCTGTCAGCGCATCCGTCAGTGCGTCAAGCTCCGCAAGCTGCTCACGCTTCAGGGATGAAAGAATCTTGACCGTGTTATCAAGAATCGTCATATTCTTGCATTTCTCAAACTCTTCCCGCATCAGACGGCCGCTCGTCGGAGCCCAGGAACCATTTTCGATCAATGCGATCGTACGGTTCTGAATATTATGTGCTACCAGATCGTAAATCAGAGCCTCCATATTTACAAAAATACCTGCATTGTAGGTTGTCGATGCAAATACCAGGTGACTCCACTTGAACGCTGCTGCAATGATATCCGAAGCCGGTGTAACAGAAACATCGAACATCACGGTCTTTACCCCGCGTTCCCGAAGCTTGCACGCAAGAATTTCTGCCGTATTCTCCGTATGTCCGTAAACAGACGCGTATGCGATCATCACTCCATACTCTTCCGGCGCATAGGAACTCCAGTGCATATATTTTCCGATAAAATCAGAGATATTCTTTCTCCACACAAAACCGTGCAGCGGGCAGATCATCTCAATCTCAAGTGCAGATGCCTTTTTCAGAAGCGTCTGTACCTGGTCGCCATATTTGCCTACAATATTTGTATAATAACGTCTTGCCTCATCCAGATAATCGCGCTCAAAATTCACTTCATCCGCAAACAGCGCGCCATTGAGTGCCCCGAATGTTCCAAAACCATCCGCAGAAAACAGAATCTTGTCCGTCGTATCATAGGAAACCATAACCTCCGGCCAGTGTACCATCGGCGCCATCACAAACACAAGATTGTGCTTTCCGGTGCTGAAGGAATCGCCTTCTTTCATCAAAATCGCACGGGAATCAATGTCAAAATCAAAATACTGCTTAATCATAGAAGCAATTTTCTGATTGCAGATAATCTGAATATCCGGATAACGCATGACCAGTTCCTGAATAGCCTCGGAATGATCCGGCTCCATATGATGCACTACGAGATAATCCAGCTTTCTGTCTCCAAGCACCTCTGCAATATTTTCAAAGAAAATTCCTTTTACCGCCTTGTCTACTGTATCAAACAAAACAGTCTTTTCATCTATCAGCAGGTAGGAATTATAGGAAACTCCTCCCGGTACAGAATATACGCCTTCAAACATCGCAAGGCGGCGGTCATTGCTACCTACCCAGAAAAGGTCTTCTGTCACTTTTCTATAACAATACATGAATTTTACCTCCTACTTGTTTTGCCCAAAGTATATCATTCTTTTCCCGAAACATCCAGAGTAATCTTCTATATTTTATTTCCGAAAATAATAGAGCATTTTTTGTTTATTTCGTCACAATAACATAAACCATTTTCAGGTAATAGTATGCTCCGTATTCAAAATTGTATGCCTGAAAAAACACCTTGACTGTACAAACCCTGTTTTCAGATCTTTTAATTTTTTAAAGAAAATATCAAGAATTCTGATACAACTTTTATACAGTTTTTCCACAGTGAAAACACATTTTTCTATTAAAGTATCAGTGTCGACAAAACAATTACAGAAAGGATTTGATAAAATGAAAAGAAAATTTGCAACAATCATACTTGGTCTTACACTGGCAGTTACTTGCACGGGTGTATCTGCATCAGAAACTATTAACGGTCAAAATGTCCAACAAGAAATCACAGCAGAAAAGACACTGGGAACCGTGAGAAAAGTTGACGGCAAAACCTTATTCATTGCTCTCTCGGAACCGGATGAGATACCAGCGCAAAATCCAGAAATCGTCGAAGAAAAGAAACAGCAGGAAAATTTTAAAAACAACGCCAATGCGGAAAATATGGAAGATGAAAATGCGAATCTTGAAGAAAACGCAGAAAACACAAATGTCGAGATAAACGCGCAAGATATACAAAATGAAAATCAGGATATCGAAAACTCTGATTTAACAATGGTAGAAGTGGCAGATGACGCCACGATATACAGCGTGCCAAACACAGAAGACGGAAATGCCTTGATGAAAGAATGCGCCACACAAGACGTCGAGCTTCCGAAGCTTGAAACGCTCGACATTTCAACCATCAAAGAGGGCAATGAAATCTGCATCTGGCACGATGAAGAGGGAAAAGCTGTACTTCTTCTCGTACTTGATCCAGATACAGAAACGGCTGCAGAGCAGTAGGACATAATTCCTACTTTGTCATTTCCCACCAGATTTCATCGCCATTTGAATATCCAATGACTGTCCCGATTTCATCGGTGCGGTAAACAGTCACTCCGTATCGGGATAAACGTTCCAGAGTCTCCCAGTGCGGGTGGCCGTACTCATTCTCCTTTCCGCAGCTGATTACTGCGAACTTCGGTTTTGCTTCCTGCAAAAATTCTTCGCAGGTGGAGCTAGATGAGCCATGGTGGCCCGCGCAGAGTACATCGCTTTCCAGCTTGAGCGAGGAGGCACAGACAGCCTCTTCGCTCCCTTTTTCTGCATCTCCCATCAACAAAAAACTGTTGTCTTTGTTTACAATACGAACAGCCACAGAATTATTATTGGAATCCTCTGTAATCTCAGAAGGCGCAAGCACCGTAAATCCGGCATCTCCCAGTGTATACATATCGCCCGGCGACGGATGTTCCACTGTAAGTCCCTGGTTTGCGACTGCATCCATGAAAGATCGGTATGTTTTGGAATCATGTACATAATCCGGACCAATCACATGTTTCACCTCAAAATTATTCAACGCACCAATCAGTCCGCTGATATGATCCGCATCATAATGCGAAGCAATCACATAATCCAGCGTATAAATCCCCTCATCTCTCAGATAGGAGACTACAAAAGATGAGACATCCCGGTCCCCGCCGTCGTAAAGCATCGCATGCGTATCAGAACGCACCAACACAGAAAGCCCCTCTCCGACATCCAGAAAATGAATCTCAAAGTTCTCCGTCCCGGCCGTATTCTGTCCGCGGCGCATTCCCAACCGGGAAGTAAGCTCTCGAAAGACAGGAATATCATCTTGCAGCTCGCCAAAAATTGTTCGCGACTGCTCCGGAAACATCCAGGATAGCAGACACAAAAGCAATACAACCGGAAGCGGCACGCGACGCAGCCATCTGGAAAATGGTGTGTTTCTTTTTGACGTTCTTCGATATTTTCTCTTACGTGCCATAATAACCTCTTTCCTTACTCTTGCGTTATTTTTTATATTATACGGAAAGAAACGGCCGGGTTCAAGTCTGTCCTGATAAAATTTAAATACACGCGCAGCATCAAACCAGGCTCCTAAAATGAATAAAAAACTGAAAAATTATCAGATTCTATGATTTATTATATTGAACTGAGGGAAGCTACCTGCTACAATTTCAAATGATTTATATTCAATTCTTATTGTACAGAAAGGGAAAATTTATGAAAAAATCAATTTTAACATTGTGTGCACTCCTTTTATGCACTGCAGCAGGGACTGCCGTTTCTGCACAGGAAACAGAACTCTCCACAGAAGAAGCTGCAGTCAAAGAAGGCTGGATGCTTTACACCTCTGCTTCCAGTGAACTCTATACGATAGAAGTGCCGGATGATTATATTGAACTGAGTGCAGATACGCTTGATACGCTGATGGACACAGTCGGGGAAGATGTTTTTGAAAACGCCGGTCTTGATCTTTCCATTCTCGGAAGCATTGATTACTCCAACACAGATTACCTTTACAGCGCAGATATGCTGAGTAACCTGAATGTGCAGATTTCAAAAGCTTCCGGTCTGACACAGGATATGATCACATCCATGAAAGATGATCTGGATGCGCAGATGGCTGCTACCTATATGGCTATTGGCGTGGCGGAGGAAGACTGTGAACCGATGGATGTGGAACAGATTGGTGAAAATACTTTTTACCGCTACACGGTAAGCATGATGGATTCTACCATGCACCAGTACATCATCTGCAACGAAGACACTGACATGTTTACGATTACTTTTACGAACTTTGATGAAGAAATTGAAAAAGAAATTATTGAGTCATGGAAACTTCTGTAAAACCGGCATTCATACAAATGAGTGTCTCTTACACACCTTCTTTTGCAGTATAAGAACATAAAAAGGCAAAATTTTAGGGCTATCTGACTTTCTCGTCATCAGATAGCCCTTTTAATGAATAATTTCCAGTTTCACTTCATAACCTCCTGTTCTTTTATTTTGAAGCCTCCCTTATGGGTCCCTTCCTCCCATTGGCGTCCCCTCCTTCAAGTGCTTTTCGCTTGTATCAGAGATTTGAATGAACTATGCCATTGGACCGTCCTCCTAATAATTTGTCATTTCCTTGTTGTTGTCATTATTATAATGTTATTCTTCTGTTTTGTCAATAGTTATTTGTTATTTTTTTATAAAAAATAATATTGTCTGAAATAATAAGAATTTTCAGACAATATTCTCATTTTATTCTCTGTACTTTTCCCCGCGTGAATAGACTGCCACCTTTTTTCCTGTCCGGCCATACACCCCACGCTCAAATCAAAGTCCCATACGCCTGCATACGATCCAGTTTGCGAACGCAATGAATACACATCGGAACAAGATATACACAGGCAACGCTCCAGGCTGCCTGATCGCAGCAGCAGATAGCCAGATACCCGTACACCGGAGTAAACCCAATTCCTACAATACTGCGCGCCGCCATTTCCAGCACACCTGCAAATACAGCACGGCCGGAAAAACCAAGTCCCTGAATCGCCAGACGGCATATGTTCAGAATTCCAAGCGACCACAGAAAATAACCGATGTACCGCAGATACTGTCCGGCAGCATCCAGCACAGCTGCGGAATCCTTTGACACAAACAGACAGGCAAGATCTCTTCCATAAAAAATCAGAACGATCCCTGCGGCAAATCCATAGGAAATTGCAATCAACAACCCGTCTTTTATTCCACGGCGCACACGGTCCATCCGCCTTGCTCCCAGATTTTGTCCGCAAAACGTAGATACCGCTGTCGCGAAGGCATCAAACGGGCAGATAAAAAACTGTTTCAGACGCATTCCCGCCGTAAAACCAGTGACATAAACGGTTCCAAGCCCGTTATTGGCTGACTGCATGACCATACTGCCAATCGCCGTAATCGAATACTGCAGCCCCATGGGCAGTCCCATTAAAAGAAGTCTTTTGACATAAGCTGCTTGCAGTAATCTGTGAGACCGTTCCATATGCAGCAGCGGCACCTTCCGGAACATATAGATAAGACACAGAATGCCGCTCATGGCCTGCGAAGTGATGGTTGCCACGGCCGCTCCGGCAACGCCCCACTTTAAAACCAGAATACAGAACAAGTCCAGAACAATATTGGAGCAGGTTGAAACCGCTAGAAACAGAAACGGCGTCCTGCTGTCTCCCACTGCGCGCAAAATACCGGACAGCAGATTATAGAGAATATTAAAGGGGATTCCCAGGAAAATAATCAGCAAATAGATATACGCCCCACCAAAAATATCCTCCGGTGTTGAGAGCACTTGCAGGATTTTTGTGCAAAGCAGCGCACACACCACAGTCAGAACCAATGCTGCCACCGCAGAAATCACCATCGCATGATACACATACCGCTTCATTGCACCGTAGTCCTCAGCCCCGAACCTCTGCGCCACGGGGATAGCAAACCCACAGCAGATACCAATACAAAAACCAAGCACCAGAAATTGTACGCTGCTTGACGCACCCACGCTGGCCAGCGCATCCGAGCCCAGAAACTGGCCAACGATCGCAGCATCTACGGTATTATACATCTGCTGAAACAAATTACCCAGAAGCAAAGGCAGCGCAAACCGTAAAAGAAGAGTCAGAGGCCTTCCCTCGGTCATACTCTTTGTCATAATCTCCCTCCCCTCTGCAACAATGTTGACAGATAAAAATATTTGCAGATCATTTTCTTAAAAAACACATATGTATTCCACCAAATAAATTCTGGTATTTCCACATACAAATGGCAGCATAGTTTTTAAACCAACGCTGCCAGATACTCATCCTTTTACTTTTCATTCTCGCGCAATTGCCCAAGTGTTCCCCCCGGATGCCACTTGACATACTGCTGCGGTGTCACTTCTTTGTCCGCCTGCAATACCACACTGAGCGCCTGAAGTACAACCGTCTCTGCCAGAATCGACATTCTCGGAGCCCGCCCCATCGGTCCTCCCTCCTGTGGGATTCCTGCATACAAATGTGCTGCACTTTCTTTCGCAAGCCAGGAATTTCGATTACTGCTGACGCCAATTACCTTACACCCGTTATTTTTCACTGCCGTTACGGTAGCACGCATTTCTGCCGTCTCCCCGCTGTTGGAAATAAAAATCACAATGTCTCCCGGAACAAGCTGTCCGCATGAACCGTGCACAGCTTCTGTCCCGTGAAGAAAATAAGCCGGATTACCGGTCGATGACATCAAAGATGCAATATAACCGGAAATGTGTCCTGGCTTGCCGATGCCGGATATATGTACCCGCCCGCCCTTTTTCTGTGCTTTCAGGATCAGGTCTGCCGCAGCTTCAATCTCCGCATAGTCTATACTGTCAATAAAATCATTCAGGTCATCCCCCACTGTATTGAGGAAAAATGAGCATGCTTCTTCACATTTTACATTCACAATATTTACCTCCTCCAAAACAAAACAATGCCTATTGCGCTTTCAACGCTGATGTATCCAAAACTGTTCCCGTTCTTTCCTTCAGGAACTTCTCAACACGTGCAAGCGATGGAAGGGACGGCATTGCCCCCATAGCGGAGACAGTCAGGGCCGCCGTATGATTTGCAAACTGAAGTGTCTCACCGTATCCCCAGCCGCAGCCAAGACCTACGGAAAAAGCCCCCACAAAAGAATCGCCTGCTGCCGTCGGGTCTGCCGCCATGATGTTTTCCGCGCATGGACTATAAAAAATCCCATCCTTTTCCGTATCCAGAATCGCACCGGCCTCTCCCAGCGTAATCAGAACATTCTTAACCCCTTTTGCTTTCAGTGCTGCTGCAGCAGCCCTCGCTTCCTCCATATTTACACTTTTACCTTCATGAGAAATCCTGATTCCAGTCATATCATAGGCCTCATGCTCGTTTGGAGAAATATAAGTAAGATGACACAGCAATTCGTCAGAAAGCGGCGCGCTCGGAGCGGAATTAAGCATTACAGGAACTCCTTTTTCATAAGCATAGGCTGCTACCAGTTCATTGATCTCCATTGGAATCTCCAGCTGAAGTACCACCAGGTCGTACTCTGCAATCTTTTCTTTCAAAAATGCGATTTCTTCCGGTTGTATGCTCATATTGGAACCAGGAAGGACAATAATGCGGTTCACGGTCTGTTTTCCCGGTGCTTTTTCAAGAATAATCACACTGCAGCCCGACATAAGCTCGTCATCATATAACATATGCTGTGTATGAATCCCCGCTTCTTCACAGGTCTTTACCATTTCCGCCCCATTGCTGTCCCGTCCAAGCTTGCCGACCATTGTCACATCCGCTCCAAGCCTGGCCATCTGCACGGCCTGATTTGCGCCTTTTCCACCCGGCGCTTTTGAAAAAGTACCTCCCAGTACAGTCTGGCCTTCTCTCGGAAATATCGCGGTAGTCGCAATCTGATCCATCACAAAACTTCCCACCACAAGAATTTTAGGTTTTTTCATACTTTTATCCCTCCACCGCAATGTAAAAACGTTTCGACAAGCAGTAGAAAAACTTTCCTTCTCCATTTTGTTCACTGAATCCCCGTACATTTTTACAGCCATCGGCAGGAATTAAATTTTCCCCACCGAATGACGTCTGATAAGTTCTACATCTAATACTACCTTTTTGGGGTAAACCGTTTTCTCATTTCTATTGATAATGTCCAGTAATTTCATCATCCCGATCTTCCCCATCATCGCTGTTTCCTGCCTGACCACCGTGATATCCGGCTCAAGCAGCTGGGCAACCTCACTGTCATCAAATCCAGTAAGCGAAATATCCTTCCCGATCGTTATCCCCTTTTCCCGAATTGCTTTAATGCATCCGATGCACAAAAGGTTGTTGGCTGCAAAAATTGCGCTGGGCGGATCTTCGCGCTCCAGAAGTTCCAGCGTGCTCCGATAACCATGCTCCTGATACCAGTTGCCAATCATTTCATTCTCAGGCCGGACTTCAATACCGTAATTTTTCAAAGCGTCACGGTATCCTTTCACACGGTCCATTCCGATATTAAACTCCTGCGCACCAGAAATAATTGCAATGTTTCTATGTCCTGCCAAAATCAATTCTTCTGTCAGCAGATAACTAGCTTTATGGTTGTCTATGACAACGGCATGCATATCACTGCCAGATACGTAACGGTCAATAATCACCACCGGTTTCGAAATATTTCTGTAATAATCCAGTTCATCATAAGCCGGAATGATAATCGCTCCGTCAATCGCTCTGCCAAGTTCTCCGGAAAACAGCTTCTGCTCTCTCCTGTGCGAATCCTTGGATGAGAACAACATGGTGTAATAATCCTCCTGGCTGGCAATTTCCTCCACCCCCCGAACCACTGCAGTATAATACTCATTAATGATATCCGGAACCACAACAACGATGATCCGGGACTTGCCGGACTTCATAGAAGCTGCGAGACTGTTCTTCACATACCCCAGCTCTTCTATGGCCCTCTCAACTTTTATTCTTGTTTCATCACTGACGCGATCCAGCCCATTGAGTACACGGGATACCGTGGAGATAGCCACTCCGGCATGCTCCGAAACGTCTTTAATTGTTACTACATGATTCGTTTTCATTGTATCTTCTTTCATTGTATGTCCTTATTATCGAAACGTTTCTACAAAAATTAAATCATAATCCAAAGGCAATGTCAACAAAAATTTTCTGCTATTCTGCACTTAGTATTCCCGCAGCACCAGCTCCGTAATTCCCTGGTTATATCCGCTAACGATCCGCTGAATCCGCGGCTCCAGGCCATAGCCTAACTCTCTTCGGATCGCATCGTGGATTCTTGTCCCGCCATGAAAACCGTGAATGACCCGAATACGGTAAACGCCGCTGCCTGCACCACTTAGTTTCTTTTCAATTGCCTGTATTGCATCCTCTGCATTCAGACCATGCACATCTATTTCTAAAATTCCAGCCTGCATTTCGTACCTTTCCGGAATAAGGCTTCCAGACTCAGCCTTTCCAAATTTATCGAATGACACTTATTTCCGCCAAACAACGGGCCAATCAGCCATGCTGAGTGCCCTGTTGGTATGCATGGACATTTCACTTTCTTGAGCATAACATAAAACCTTCTGCCTTTCAACTAAGGTGCCCTCCCGGAACACAGAAAATCCCTTCGACTCAGCCATAACCGCCAAGCCGGTGGGACTCCCCTTACATCATGCTACTTTTAAACGCTGTCTTATTTCCAGAGAATATTATCAAATACATCTACAATCAGCTTTCTCCAGAGTACCCAGTCATGTCCATACGGGTAATTCATGGAACGGTAGCTTACGCCTGCTTCATTCAGGCCGTACATATATTCCCAGCATGCGCCTTCGTTTTTGTTATCGTAAAGCTGTACCGGATTTCCGTCTGCATCCATAGCCTGTTTGTAAAGGCTGCGCGTTGCCACGAAATCGTAATCGCCGTAGCCGAAGAAAATGTTCTTTTCTTTCAGTGCCGGGTTCTCGTAATCCGGTTCCACATCGCCTGTGAATGGCGGGCTGAAGAGAATAAATGTATCAAAATCATCTGTATTATGGAACATTGCATATCCTGTGGTTGCACCGCCCATCGACAGGCCCGCGAACGCGCGTCTTGCCGGATCTGCGGATGCATTGTAGTCTGCTGTCATATGCGGCAGAACGGTGTCTGTAATAAAAGCAAGGATTTCCGGACGATTCCAGCGGAATCCGGCGTCACTCGGGAAATCAGAGCCATTTGGCGTAACAACGATGGTCGGCTCCATGCGGCCTTCTGCAATCATATTGTCCAGAATATTTACCAGTCCGTTCGTCATCCAGCTTCCATCGTAGCCGCCGCCACCGTGGAAGAGAACAAGAATCGGATACGCTTCTTCGCGCGCCGCATCAAAGCCGTTCGGAAGATAAATACCATAAGAAGTGTGGATGCCGCTCTCTGTTGTTGCTGTCTCAAAAAGAACCGTACCGTTTTCTCCGTCTCTCGGCGCTTCCTCATCGTGCCGAATGGTAGCTGCCTGCTTTTCTTCATCATACGGAACGTAAACAGCTGTCAACGCCTGCTCTCCCCCCAGGTTTTCGAGGTCTTCATCCTCTGCAAGGTAGTTCACATTTGCCGGGTCCGCAACCATTTTCGCATCAGTATAATCGGTCAGCTCTGCACCTGCCGCCCCGTCTACATAATAGCGGTAAGCCCAAGTTCCGGTCGGAAGCGGAATTGTATAGGACCACACGCCAGTCTCCTCATCTTTTTCCATCTCAGCAGTCGGCCAGTTATCCGTTTTCCATACCGTATATCCATCCTGCCACTCTTCCGGCGCAGCATTTTGACTTGTAAAATAGCTTGCGCTCTCAATATCAGAAAAACGCCATTCTCCGTAGATGCGGACTCTCGATGCATCCGGGTCCTTGTAACGGAAAGTCACATAATATCCGGTCGGTGAATCCTCGGATTTTACTACGGTTGTCTGCTCCAGGGCTGCAAATTCCTCTTCTGTGTAGCCCTCATAAGTAGCTGCCATCGCTGAACTGCCTGCCAGCAGCATTCCCATTGCAGTCATCGTTGCAAGTATCGTTGTTGTACGTTTCATATGTTTTGCTCTCCTTTCGCATCGGGCGCTGTCCATTTCTCAAACTGGCACCGAGCCGTCAGCCCCGTATTTTTGCTTGCAGATAAATAGTATAAAAAGTGTTACGAAAAAAACAGCTTCAAATTTTGGACAGTTTGTGTTTTCCTTGCTTTTTGCGATGCATTATTTTGCGAAGCATATAATATCTTGACAAGTTCGGTTCTGGCTTCTTTACAAAGGGGGGAGGCATTTGGTAAATTTATTTTGTGGGAGTGGCGGATGTTACGGAATGGGGGAAATGAAATGAAAAAATCTATCGCTCTTCTTGGCGGTTTTAGCCTTGTGTTGCTGATTCTTTCTGTATGTTTCTTTTATCAGCCGGTCTCAGGAATACCGAAAGATCTTCCAAGATATGCCTGCATTGTATGTGCGCCGGAGGAGGGGTACTGGGGTAAGGTTAAGGAGGGAATTCGGCTTGCGGATGAGGATTTTCATACTTCTACGCGCATCAGTGGTTTTTCGATTCTGGACTCGGCGAGGCAGGTTGAATTATTGCAGGAAGTCGAGTATTTGAATCTTGACGGTGTGATTACGGTCGGTGACCCGGATATTTTAGAATTAAATACGATCATCAGCCAGATGGAATCGGACGGCATACCGGTGGTTTTGATTGATACCGATTCTGCACAAAGCGGGAGAAGCTGTTATATCGGAACAGATAATTATGAAGCAGGCAGGCTTGCAGCAGAAGAGATTTTAAACAGAATTGATGGGGACGTACACGTTGCGGTCCTGGCCACCGGAATGGAAAAATCTTATCAGGCAGAACGGCTCCGGGGATTTCAGGCTGCTTTGGAGGATTCCGGACGCGCGGAAATTCTCGAAGTCTGTGTGAATGAGCAGGACAAGTTCAGTCTGATGGAACGTATCACCTATCTCACTGAAACGTACGATTCCATGAATGCCATGTTCTGTGCAGAGGCCTCAACCACTCAGTATATCGGACTTGCCGGTAACAGCCTGGCTTCTCTGCGGGATCTTGTCATTATTGGCTTTGATGATCTCGACGCTACCCTGCAAGCCATACGAAATGGATTTCTTGACGCCACGATCATACAGGATGCACAGGCTATGGGATATGAAGCTGTCCGCTATCTTTCTTCGCACGCCGGACATCGTACAGGACGGACAGAGACACAAAACAGTGACCGTTTTGAGCCAATTGCTGCCGGGAATCTGTATACAAAAATTCAGATTGTCACCGCAGATAATGTTGATACATACAAAATACCGTAATACACGGGAAATTCGTTCCCGAAAACCAGCCTGAAAGGGAGATACCAGATGCCACATGCAAACCCAGCTACTTTATTTTACAGAAAAAATCCGTTATTCAGCCACAGAAAATCTCTGAAACTTACGGAGGAAACTACGACAAAAGAACGGTTATCCGCCTTTTACGTTCTTCTTTTTGGCGTGACGCTGATTACTGTGCTGTTTACCTTTCTGATCCATACGGCAGACAGCAGACAGTATCAGCGCGTCATTCACAAAATGGTTGTGCTGAACGAATTTTTCGAGTCCAACGAAAAAGTATTGGCACAGATCAAAAGTTTTGTGACAGCAGAAACCACAGCGCCTGCTGATATCGTAAATCAAAACCTGGACTCTATGGAAGCCTGTCTTGCCCTACTTCAGAACTCGGAACAGGATCTCCGGATATTCCGGGAACTGCAGGACTGTGCAGATATGACCGATGCTATCCGCACAAGGACAGCCCCGCTGTATCATGCAATGGAATTATACAAAAACAAAAATGCCAGTTTTGAAACCTTACATTCCGGCAGCAGGGAGATTTATGCCATCTCAGAAGCACTCTCCTCCCGTTACAACATCATCAGCAAAATGCTGCTTGACAATATCCAGCAGTCTTTTCAGGCAATGCAGACGCGCACGCATGCCTTTTTCGTGGTTTTTCTGATTATGACCGGAATTCTTTTCTTTTTTCTGTTGTTTCAGATTCATGAGCTTTCCAGAGCCGTATCCGGCCCTGTGCAGGCATTGACACAGGCAGCAGAAAAGATTAAAAAAGACGGAATCTGCAATAGCATTTCCGTCTCTGTGTCTGCAAAAGTGGACCGGGATCTCAGAATCCTCACCGAAGTATTTCATGACATGCTCCTCCAGTTGAAACGGCAGATGGAAATTATCACAGAAAACGCCCGCATTGCGCAGGAGCTCGAACGCGCTCATCTGCGCGAATTACAGTTGCAGATCAATCCGCATTTTATGTTTAATACGCTGAACATGCTCTCCGACACAGCATACCTGGAGCATGCAGATCAAACAGCGCAGCTGCTCGAACAGGCTGCAAAGATGTTTCGTTTCAGCCTTGATTACGCCGGAAAAAAAATCACGCTATACAAAGAACTTGAGGAGCTTGGACGCTATGTGACAATACAGGAAAAGCGATTCGGAGACAGAATCCGTTTTCTGTTTGAACTCGACGAATCTTTTCATTTTATTGAAATCCCGGCACTTATCCTGCAACCTCTTGTAGAAAACGCCATCGTACACGGTGTGGGCATGTACACTGAAAACGGACGGATTACCATCCGAACCCGGTATGAAAAGGAGACTGGCACAGGCTGGCTGATTGTGGAAGACAACGGCCTGGGGATGTCGGAAGAAAAAAGAATCCATATTCTGCACGATATCTACCAATATGCGGACAGCGGTCTGAAAATCGGCCTTGGAAATGTATACCAGAGGCTTCGCATGACATTCGGCGACCGTGTTTCCATGGAAATCGCAAGTGCAACAGAGCAGGGCACAAGGGTGGCTTTTGCAATCCCTTTGCCGGACATGCCGCTTCCAGGCTCAACGTAAAAAATTAGGGCAAGCATGAAATCGGAGGAACTGATATGAGCAGAACTTACCGCATCCTTATTGCTGAGGATGAACAAATTGAACGACTTGCATTAGAGAGTAAAATCCGTGAAATCGGCAGTCATATCCAGCTAATTCCAAGCGCCTGCGACGGTTACAGCCTGATACGCAGCGTTGAAAAGGAGCATCCGGATATTGCGATTGTGGATGTAAACATGCCCGGCCTGAGCGGGTTAGACGCCATTGAAATACTGAAAATGAAGCATGTGGACATGAAGATCATCATCAATTCTTCCTACAGCGATTTTTCCTACACGCAAAAGGCACTAAAGCTCGGAGCCAGTGATTATCTGCTCAAGCCAAGCAGCAAAGACGAACTGTACAGCGCCATTCAAAAAGCCTGCCGCACGCTTGATGAAGAGCGCAGCCTCCACGATGAACAGGAAAAAAACCGGCAGGCTGCCAGCGATCTCTACCCCATTGCCGCAGAAAAATGGATTTATTCCCTCTTATGTGGCCAGATAGACGACCGCTGTTATCAGCTGCTCAAAAAGGAGACGCCTGCCCTGGAACGCGGCGGTATGTTCACGTTCTGGAAGCTTCTTCCCGCAGACAGCCTGGAAACGGCCGATACTGCCGCTTTGGCCCTACCCGCGCAAAAACGGATATCTGACCTGCTCGCCAGATATATTGGCCAGTACTGTAAATTTTTTTCTGCCGAGCATCACGGCATGCAGATTGTATTCCTTATGGCTGATTCCTTCTCATCAAAAGAAGAATTGGAACATTTTCTCCACGAAACTATCGAATATACCTACCAGCAGTTAAAAAATAACGGCTTTCACGTCTTTGTCGGCGTCAGCCGTTTCCAGGGTAATCCCCTGCACTATGCAAACGCGCTTCAGGAAGCACGCCTTGCTCTGATAGAGCGAAAACGCCCCGGTATTTCCCATTTTCAGTATCTTCCTGGGAGCCCAAAAACCTGCGCCCTTACGGAATTACCGCAAAAAATCCTGCCTTTGTTGCGAGAAAACAAAAAATCAGATGCGCTCGCACTTATCGAGTCCACCCTCCGAAAAGATCTCAGTCGGGTTGATTCTGATTTTGACTATTTAAAAGCGCAGTCTGTACTCTTTTTGCTGCGCCTAGAAGAGCTCACGTTCCGTTATCATTCCTATGCAAAAACCGGCTGGCTGATCTGGGAAAACTTTTATGAAATCAAAAACGGACCGGAGCTGCTCGCCTGGCTTCTCGGCCGGGCAAATATGTTTGCCGAAAATTCCGAAAAAGAAGAAAGCATATACATCAAAAAAGCACTGCTCTATCTGAATGAAAATTATGATAAGAATATTTCTCTTGATGAGGTCGCTGGACAGATCGGTATCAGTCCATTCTATCTCAGCCGGCTTTTCAAGCAGGAAAAAGACCTGACCTTTGTCGAACTCCTCACGGACCTGCGCATCCGAAGAGCTGTTTCCATGATGGCAGACAGTGAAAAAACCCTGCGCGAAATCAGCATCGCCACAGGGTTTTCCAGTCTTCCCTATTTTTACCGCGTCTTTAAAAAGACGACTGGTTTTACGACCGGTGAAATACGCCAGTATCTTTAAGTCAGTTTTACAGAATACGTTACTGCCTTCAGTATTTTACTATTTTTTCTATTTCATCGCTCAGTTTTTTATCGGCCATACGTATTCCTGTTTTTTTCTGTTCCAGCCAGGTTTCATTGGTTTGCACTTTTTGCAGCGCAGACCGGAGCAGATTTTCCATTGCAGTAGGCCCTGTTCCGCCCGGTATGTCTCTGACATAAATGAAGCGCAGCGGGTCCAGACAGTTATGAAACGGGGCAAATGCCATATCAAAAGAACTGTCGAAATATTCTTCATATGCTTCGGTGAAAAAATCTTCGGTGATATTTTTCAGATTAAAGTTCTGTCGTTCCGCCTTTTTCACCATGTGCGACACAAATCCATGCGCTTTTCGAAAAGGCACGCCGCAAGCCCGCACCATTTCATCTGCCAGTTCTGTTACTGTAGAAAAACTTTCGTACGCCCTCTTTTCCAGCAGCTCCTTATTCACCTCTGTCGTGGCCAGTACGGCATTGAACAGTTCAATACTCTCCTCCAGCTTTGTAAACGCTGCGTCCAGTGTATCTTCTACATCCTCATGGTCTGAAACATCACCGTAAGGACATTTCAGAAAAGCCGTATGCACCGTGTCCGCAAGCCCTTTGATAAGCGAAAGTGAGCCGCGCAGATGCTCCAGCGCAATAGGATTTCTTTTCTGAGGCATAATGGAACTCGTTGAAGAATAACCGTCTGCCAGAATAATCATTTTTTCTTCTTCCGTAGACCAGAGCAATAAATCTGTGATAGTCCTTCCCAGGTCAAGCGCACACAGAGAGATTGCGGAAGCCGCTGTAAAAAAGTGATCAAAATTACCTATGGCATCGTAAGAACACTCAATTGTCTTATCGAACCCCAACAGTTCACATACGCGATCTCTTGAAATCGGAAATCCAGTCGTTGTAGCAGCCGCAGCCCCCATCGGCGACTGATTGGTCGCGTCATATGCAAAGCAAAAGCGTCCGATGCAGCGGTCAATCACATCCGTAAATCCAAGAAAGTAATGTCCGAGCAGCCCCGGCTGTGCATGCTGCGTATGCGTATGAATGACATACACGGTAGATTTATGCGTTTCTGCAAATAACCGGACTGTATTCTGAAAATGAATCAGTTTCTCGATCAGAGATATCAGATGTTTGCGAACGCCAAGCCTTGACCACGTCATGCTCATGTCATTGCGGCTTCTGCCCAAATGTAGATTTCCACCGGCTCCCCCGCTCATGTCAATGATCTGCTTTTCCATCTGAAAGTACAAATCCTCAAATTCTCCGCTGTATTCCATCCCGGGATAAACAGAATAATCAATTTTCTCAATCGCCCTCATAATCTTTCCGGCATCACTCTGTTTCACAATTCCCTGCTCGCTGAGCATTACCAGATGCGCTTCATTTACATTTTTTATGTATGGCAGAAGGCGGTCGCGAAAACGGCAGAAAGCCGGCTTGGAATCAACCTGCGCCAAAATAACAGAAGGATAATGATTCCCGTTTTTCTTCATCACTTCTTCCCGCTCTTCCAGATAATCATGATTGAGTCTCATCCCCACACCCCTTTCCTTAATTTACAGTAACCCGGTATTGTTCCAACTGTTCAAAATCGATTTCGATTCCAATACCCGGGTGATCCGGAGCCTTGATAAAACCATCTTTATCCGGTACGATTTTCTCTGTGAACATCGCATGCAAAAGCCCGTTCGTATTACTGTCATAATACTCGGCAATCAGTCCGTTTGGCACCGCTGCAACAAGCGGAATATGGATTTCCTGATCGCCGTGCGGCGCGACCATAATATGCGCGCTCATCGCCAGATCCGCGACTTTTTTCCATTCTGTAATCCCGCCCAATATCTGCGCGTCCGCATTGAGAATATTCGCGGCGTGCTTATCTATAATCTCTTTGAATCCCCATTTCGTATACTCATTTTCTCCAATGGCAATCGGAGTAACCAGTTTCTCTGTCAATTCAGCACAGCCTTCCAGATCGTCCACATGAAGGGGTTCCTCAAACCAGAAAATATTCCGCTTATCCAATTCCCGCCCGATTTTCAGGGCTTCTATTCTCGAATAAGCATTGTTGGCGTCCACCATAATATCAACGTCTTTTCCAACAGCATCTCTTACGGCGTCTATTCGTTCGAGATCCTCCGAAATAGAAGCGCCGCCGATTTTCATCTTAACGGCATGTACGCCCTTTGCAACATTGGTACGCATTTCATCCTGCAATTCTTTTATTCCTTTTCCAGGAAGATAATACCCTCCGGCTATGTAAACCGGTACCGCGGGGCGATACCCGCCCATCATCTGATACAGCGGCCTCCCTGCTGCCTTCCCGATAATATCCCACAGTGCAATATCCAAGCTGCTGATTGCATGCGTTTCCATCCCTTTCCGGCCATATACCTTCGGAAGATACATTTTCGCCCAGATACGCTCTACATTAAAGGGGTCTTCCCCCAACACCCGGTCTCTCAGATTCCGGATCGTGTTTACCACAAGATTGGTGGTGCCGCAGGTTCCTCTCGTCCAGCCATATCCTGAAATTCCATCATCTGTTTTTACTTCGCAAATAATAATCTCTGTTCCGTCATAAGTATACAGTCCGTTTGAAATAGGCTTCTCATGCGACGTATAATAAGCATGCGCTATAACATCCGTGATTTTCATATCCTTTTCTCCTCCATTCGCACATCATGAATCCGCCTGCATGCAACAAAATGCCCCGGTCTCACTTCCTGAAGTTCCGGCCTGCCTTTTTTACACAGCTCACACGCATAACTGCATCTGCTGTAAAAACGACATTCTTCCGGCAGATTAACTGGAGATGTAATTTCTCCTTTAATCAATATCTCCTCTTCGTTCTCTGTTATTTCCGGCACCGGTATTGCCGAGAGAAGCGCTTGCGTATAGGGATGCATCGGGTGATCAAACAATTCTTTTACAGGCGCTTTTTCCACCAGAGAGCCGAGGTACATAACGGCAATCTCATCTGCAAAATGATTCACCACAGAAAGATTGTGTGTGATAAAAATATACGTTAACTGCAAGGAATTCTGCAGTTCCTTCATCAGATTCAAGATCTGTGCCTGTATGGAAACATCCAGCGCAGATACCGGTTCGTCGCACACAATAAATTTCGGATTCATTGCCAGCGCCCGCGCAATTCCGATTCTCTGGCGCCGTCCTCCGTCCAATTCGTGCGGATAGGAATTATACAATCGTCTCGCCAGCCCGACTGTGTCCATCAGCTCCAATACCCTGTCTTCTATCTGTTGTTTGCTTCCCCTGCCCTTGTAAATCTTGTTCACAACCAGAGGTTCCGCAATCAACTGACTTACCGTCATTCTCGGATTCACCGATGAAAATGGGTCCTGAAAAACAATCTGCATATCGCGCCGCAGCGCAGACAACTGTTTCTTATCTGCCTTTGTCACATCAATATCCTCAAAAATCACTTCCCCGTCCGTTGGTTCCACCAGCCTCAGGATCGCCCGCCCTGTCGTCGATTTTCCGCATCCGGACTCACCTACAATGCCCAGCGTTTTCCCTTTTTCTATAGAAAAACTCACGCCGTCAACTGCATGGACCGTTCCTTTTTTGGTTTTAAAATATTTCTTCAGGTTCGTTACCTTCAAAATCGCTTCCTGCATAGTTATCCCTTCCTTTTAATGTGGAATTCTGCATCACGGTATGCAGTGCACCATACGCTGTGTCCGTCCTCATACGTTTTGCGAGCCGGCTGTTCCGCATAACACGCCTGCGCGGCGTAGGGACACCTTTTTGCAAAGGCACAGCCCTGCGGCAGATTCGCCGGGTCAGGCATCAATCCCGGAATCGGCTTTAAGGAAGCCACGCGATTATGGATATTCGGCAGAGAATTAAACAGACCTTCTGTATATGGATGAAGGGTTTCATTAAAAATCTGTTTCAGTGTTCCCTGTTCCACAATCCTCCCTGCATACATGACCGCCACCTCATCACACATCCTGGCAACTACGCCAAGATCATGCGTAATCAAAATCATGGAGGTTCCGTATTCTGTCTTTAGCTGTTTCATCAGTTTCAGAACCTGTGCCTGAATCGTAACATCCAGAGCCGTGGTAGGTTCGTCTGCGATCAAAATTTCAGGCTTACACGCCAATGCAATCGCAATCCCCACACGCTGTCTCATCCCTCCGGAAAACTGATGCGGATACTCGGATGCTCTTGAGGGACTGATTCCAACGATCTCCAGCATCCTTGCCGCCCGTTCCATTGCCTCCTTTTTCGACACACGGCCGTGAAGCATAATGCTTTCGGAGATTTGCTCCCCTACTTTCATCACCGGGTTCAGAGATGTCATCGGGTCCTGAAAAATCATGGCAATCTCATTTCCTCTGATTTTGCACAGTTCCGCAGCGCTCAGTCTCTGAACATCTGTCCCGTTTACATAAATATGATCCGCCTCCACAACTCCGGGCGGCGTTTCGATCAGATTCATAAGAGATAGCATACTCGTCGTTTTCCCGGCTCCGGTTTCCCCTACAATCCCGAGCGTAACTCCCCGTTTCAGCTGCAAGTCAATCCCGTTTACTGCCATTACAACTTCGGATGATGTCTCATAACGAACCCTTAAATTCTCTACGTCTATCGCATACTTACTTTGCTTTTTCTCTTCTTTTCTTTCCGCACTTACGTTTCCGTCATAGAACATACAAACACCTTCCTATCGTTTCAATTTCGGATCAAGCGCATCCCGCAAGCCGTCACCTACCAGATTAATGGACATCACTGTAATCATGATCGCAAGCCCCGGGAAAAAGCAAAGATAGGGAGCCTGTATAATAAACTGCTTGGAAGCTGACAGCAAAGCGCCCCATTCCGGTGTCGGCAGCGCAACACCCAGCCCGATATAGCTTAAACCGGCAGCGCTGATTATGTTTGTCCCCATACGCAGCGTTGCCTGTACCAGAATCGGAGAAAAACAGTTTGGAATAATATATTTTGTTATAATATAAAAATCCGAAGCGCCGATTGCCTTTGCGGATTCAATGTACTCATTGTACCGAACCGTAAGAACGGAGGCTCTCGTAATCCTGGCAAAAATAGGAATGGTGCTGATCGCCAGCGCAATCATCAGATTAAGCAAACTTGTTCCCAACACAGTAACCATCAGTATCGTAAGCAGAATGCTCGGAACAATTGAAAATGCATCAATCATACGCATGATAATCGTGTCATATCTGCCGCCCAGATAACCGGCGGAAGTTCCGATCGGAACCCCTACAAACAATCCGAAAAGCACTGACACTGCGCCGATGACGAGAGAATACCTGGCGCCATAGCCCACTCTTGCAAGCATATCTCGTCCATAATTGTCTGTGCCAAACAGGTATTTTGTTCCTGGCGAAATCATCCTGTCTGCAATATTCATTCCGATTACATCGGTCTCATAATCCCATATAAAATCCGCAGATACTGCAAGCAATATAAGTGCAGCCGTAATAATCAGGCCTATCATCGCTCCTTTATTTCTGCGGAACTGCCTCCATACCGCCAACGCCCGATTCTGACGGACTCCGGCACTGTTTTTACATGACTTTTCTACCCTGTCCATATGTTCAACTCCTTGCATATTCTGCTTTGATTCTCGGGTCCATAAACGCATATATGATGTCTACCAATAAAAGAATCAATGATACCACTACCGCTGTCATAATCACAAAGCCAGTTACCACCTCATAATCGCTTTTCAATATAGAATCAACCAGATAACTGCCGATTCCCGGCCACGCAAAAACACGTTCCGTTATCAGCGCGCCTCCGACCAGCGTCGCACACTGCGTTCCGATCATAGTAACAATCGGAATCTGTGCGTTTTTAAACGCATGGCGGATAATAACCAGATGTTCATTTAATCCCTTTGCTCTTGCTGTCCGCAAATAATCCTGCCGCAAAACATCCAGCATCGCTGACCGTGTTGTGCGTGTCAATGCCGCCATATTTCCCGTCCCACATGTGATCATTGGAAGAATAAGGCTTTTCCATCCCGCTCCTGCTCCGCTCGACGGCAGCCATCCCAGATGAACCGAAAATAAAATAATCAGCAGCAGACCAATCCAAAAATTAGGCATTGCAAGGCCAATGAAAGACAGCGCCGAAGCTCCCGTATCCACCCATTCATTTCGTTTTACCGCAGCTAATATACCAAGCGGTATAGAAGTAATCACGGTCAGAATGACCGATGCAACTGCAAGCAGAAGCGTATACGGAAGTTTTGAGAAATACAACTGCCAGACATCTTCGTTATTGTAAATGCTTTTTCCCATATCGCCGTGCAGCAACCCTCCAATATAGTGCGCATAACGGACAACTATCGGTTCATTCAAGCCATGATCTTCCCGGTAAATTTCAAGCTGCTCCTCCGTCGCTTCGTCGCCCAGAGCGGTTCTTGCCGGGTCCCCCGGTACCAGATCCATGACGCAATACACGACAAAAGAAACAAAAATTACAATGGGAATAATCATCAGAATACGTTTTGTGATATATTTTGCCATATCTTGCATACTCCTTTTTACAAATTCGGCATACTGTTTCAGATGAGCAGTATGCCGAATGAGAAATCAACTATTTGTTTGTATCATCTATCCTTTTATTCTGTTACGTACACCCCTGAAAAATCAACGTCATACGTTTGATTCCCAAGATTCACACCGCCAAAATTGCTGCTTCCGATACACCATAAATAGGTCTCGCACAGTGGAATCGCCGGAATCTGTTCCGCCAGATGCTGCTGCAGCCCAGCATAGGCATCCAGCATAGCGTCATACGAAGTACACTTTCTGGCTGCATCCAGCAATTCATCAAACGCAGGATCTGCATAGAACATACAGCTTACCGTAGAACCGGTTTCAAAGAAACGGCTTGCAATATTAAGAAGTCCGCCTGTTGATGACGTTGCATTAATAAACATATCATACTGACGGTCATCCCTCAGATTCCCCGTGAAACCGGACTGAGACTGTTCCCGAATTTCCACATTAATTCCGACCATGCTCAAATCAGCCTGAACCACCTCCGCAACCGGAATATACTTTGCAAAAGTGTAAAGAACCAGTGTTGTTCCGATGAGATCATTCTCTTCCAGCAATGCGCGGGCTGCATCCAGGTCATACTCCACATAATCCACCTCTGCATACCCCGTCGATACCTCGTTGATGATATTATAAGATGGTTTTGCACAGGCGCCGCCCTCATAGCATGCATTTACGATATCATCGCGGTTAATCGCCATGGCGACTGCCCTGCGAAGTTCCGGACTCTCCCCCGGCAATCTGTCCATGTTAAATCCGAGATACACATTCGCCAGATTATCAGCCTGGAATACATTGTAATTACTGTCAGCCTGGAATTTCACAATATCTGATGCATTTGCTTCAAAAATAGCGTCCACATCCCCTGACTGAAGACTCAGCGCCCGCGTACTGGCGTCCGTCACAACCTGAAACGTTATATTTTCTGTAAGCTCCGGTTCGCCCCAGTAGCCGTCAAACCTTTCCAGCGACCATGATACGCCCGATTCCTGTGCTTCAAACTTATAGGGTCCCGTACCAATCGCACAGCCTGCTTCTCCCATCGTATCAACCGCCTGTTGAGACATAATCTTCTGCGCTGCATACATCAGCCAGTCCGGAGAGCATGTATTTAATTTGAATGTTACGGTCAAATCATCCTCCACAACAATCTCGTCGATCAAATCCGCTCCTATAATCGGCCATTTAACCCCCGCATTCTCAGATGAACTTGCATATGCCCATGTAAACTTTACGTCTTCTGCCGTAAAATCACTGCCATCGTGGAATTTTACATTCTCTCTCAGATAAAAAGTCCACTCTGTGCTGTCCTCATTTGCCTTCCATTCTGTAGCAAGCTCCGGAGTCGCATTGCCCTCCCGGTCCACGTGCACCAATCCGTTAAAGGTCGAATTCGTTGTGATGGATGTCTGCGTATTTGAATTACCGTACGGTGCGTTTGACGGCAGATCGCCTGTCGTCGCAATTTTGACAGAAGATTTGTAATTTTCTGCCAGTACCGGAGTGACGTTTGAAAAAACCATTACTCCACACATGATAGCTGCAATCATTTGTCTCTTCATAGATTTTCTCCCAATCATTATTATTTTTCTTTATATCCATTGTGCACAACAAAGCTCAACTATTTCCACTGTTTTCCCATCAGTATGCTTGTTTATTTTGTATGATGAAATATTACACCATCATTATGCACATGTAAAATACTGCTTTTATATATAAATTAGTATCTTATAAATTTTCATTATAAGATACTAACTGAGAACAAATCTATCAAATGATTGCATTTTTGATCTTTTGTCATTCATTTAAGATATCGCGGATCAAAGAAATCAGTGTCCGCTCCTCTTCATTTAAACCTTTTCTCTTCACATAAAACATACCGTATTCGAGCATAATCGGGTCCTCTATTTCTATGTATCTGATACCCGGATTGTTGCAGTAAATCCGATGCGGCAACAATGCCACCCCCATGCCAAGGCGTATCAGTTCCTCCACTACGCTGCTCTGTGAATAGTATTTACTTTTAATTTTATACCCTTTCTGATTCGCCCAGTCATATATCGCCATATTGGTCTTGGAATCCGGCTTCAGAAAAGTCAGTATATTTTCATTGACAATTTCCTCCAGAGCAACCGTTTTCCGGTCAGCCAGTAAGTGCATAGGCCCCACACAAAGCTTTGCGCTTTCTGTCATTAACGGAATGTATGCCAACTCTGGTTCCTTCTTTTTCATACCCTTTCCAAAAGCCATAGTTGTTTTCCCACTTTTCAGCGCCTCAAATTGTTTGTTGTAATCACATTCAACCATCGTAACATCCACATTGCTGTGTTTCTTCATAAACTTTTCCACATGAATCATCAGTAATGGAACGATCTGCTTGGACATGGCCGGAGAAAAACCGATTCGGATTTCATACCTGTTATCAGACATACTGCGCATCCGCCCCGTAAGCCGATCAACCATCCCGAGAATTTTTTCCGCTTCTTCCACAAACTGCTCCCCCGCTTCTGTAAATTTAATGCCGCCCGTATTTCGCTCAATCAAACAGATTCCAAGCTCCTTTTCCAATTCCTTGACAGACACCGACAAGGTCGGCTGCGCAATAAAAAGCTTTTCTGCCGCTCTGTTCATACCGCCATATTTATGGATTGCTACAATATATTTCATCTGGCTCAATTTCATTTTATCGTCACCTTCTTCACACTATTTTGAAACATAACCTCTTTTGATCTGAAAAAACCTATATAAAATAATTATAAGTCATCACATTGGTTTGACAAGTGTCTGTTTTTCCCAGATGATTAAACAGACCTTTCTTTTGGACAAAATAAAAAAGGCAACCCACAGAGCTTCCAGTCCAGCTTTTTATCAAGAAAAATATACTATAATTTTTAAAACAATTAAAACTTCCCGATAAATATAGCACTCTAGCGAATCCACCGCCGAGCTCATTTGTTTTCTATCTCTAAATCACATGTATGAGCTTTAATATGTTCCTTCAATATCAAATTTATATACTGACTAAAAGAACGATCCTCATCTTTTGCAAACAGTTTTATTTTCTCAATAATATCCGAATCTAATGTGATGCTCACTTTCATTTTTAATTGAGCCATGCTGTCTCCTCCTTTTTCCTACAATATTAGTTTATCCCAAAATTATATTGACTATTCATATAAAGTAGGATAAGGTAGTATTAACTAAAATTAATTATGGAGGTTATGAGTTATGAAAAATTTAAAAAAAGTTTTGGCATGTATTTTATTATCACTTTGCATGACCATGGTCGTATCATCTGATTTACCGGGGCTAAATGTGATCTCTACAGTAGAAGCTGCATCCAGGGTAAAGATTAACAAAACAAAGGCCAGTTTAGTAAAAGGCAAAACATTGCAGCTTAAAATTTCAGGCACCTCAAAAAAGATAAAATGGTCTTCTTCTAAAAAGTCTGTTGCTACGGTTTCTTCCAAAGGCAAGGTTACTGCAAAAAAGAAAGGAACGACTACTATAACAGCAAAAGTAGGCAGTAAAAAATATACTTGCAAAATAACAGTAAAAGAACCAACCCCTAAACTTAGCAAGACATCGTTGACTTTAAAAGTTGGTCAATCGTCAACATTAAAATTAACCGGTACATCTAGCAAAATAAAATGGTCCTCCTCCAAAAAATCCGTTGCTACAGTTTCTTCTAAAGGCAAGGTTACTGCAAAAAAGAAAGGAACAGCTACTATAACAGCAAAAGTAGGCAGTAAAAAATATACCTGTAAAGTCACGGTTAAAGCAGCTCCTGCTTCAACGCCAGCGCCTACACCTACCCCAGTGCCGACACCTACTCCAGACCCTACACCTACTCCGGTTCCGACACCTACTCCAGACCCGGTACCAAGCGAACCAACAATAGCTGATAATTATAAGGCACTTAAAAACTACATTCTTACTTATGGCAGTGTAAATTCTTCTGGAAATAAGTTTATCAAATTAAATAAAAATTATCAAAGTGATACTTATTCATGGGGAATTGTATACGAATTGGCTGCAGACAAATTAAACTTTATTTATACAAGTAATACAATAAACCCCAAAACACAGTCCAGCCTTAACATGTATGTAGATTTACAGAATTCCAATATAGTTACGCCTAAGTTTACTTTTGTAATGTACAGCCCTCAGATAGGATTTCAAACAACCGCACAAATTGTAGCGTCAAATTATACCGGAAATCAGGATATATATTTTAGTGTCATTAAAACCATAGGAAGCGCCTCTTCAAGCAGTATTCAGAAAATATGTAATTCAGATCTTCAACTAGCATTTGTTGGATGGGAAGAGCTCTTAGCAGGAAAAACCGGACTGACGCTGAAAAAACTTGGATTTTTGGCATATTCGGCAAATTAATAAAAAAATAGGAAAGGGGATTCTTTATGCCATGTTATGGCTTTGGAATCCCCTTTTTATGTATCTCTTCAATCTTCTTATGGCAAATACCTGACTAATATTTATTATTTTTTCTTTTCTCGAACTTATTTTGATTCTGTCTCTAAATCATATACATGTACTTTTACATATTCTTTTAGAATCAGATTTATATACTGGCTAAAAGAACGATCATCTTCTTCTGCAAACAGTTTTATTTTCTCAATAATATCCGAATCCAGTGTGATACTCACTTTAGTTTTTAATGGTTTCATACTACATACTCCTTTTTGCTACAATATAACAGGTTGTCTTGATTTACATTGACTCTTCCTATTAAGTAGGATAAAGTAGTATTCAAATATATTTTATTTTTGGAGGAAACCGATATGAGAAGAGTATCAGACAAACGCCCTACATGAAGAAAAAAAACAATGTTACTATCGTGGTAAATGTTGATTTCATCATGAATATCAAAAGGAGAAAATGGATATGTTAAAAAAATGTCAAATCTTAGGATTTTTAGTACTTGTTCTGGGAATTATAGGAAGTTTTTATGTAGCATATGAATTTGGCAATGTTGTTGATTTTGAATATTCTGGCCGAGTTTTTTATGAAAGAGATTGGAATTTAACCTGTGCATATTTTGCAACAGGATGTTTTTCATCTATCTTACTCTGGACAATTTTTAGTGGCATGGCTGAAATCATTGAAAAACTTGACAACATAATCAACCAGCAAAAGAATATGACGAAGTAATCTCCCAACAGAGAAGCTAGTGGATGCGGTTATAGGGCCGTTTTCCCAAAAAATGCGTGTGTAAAAACAAAATTTGACTCTGAATCTATTCCAATAGCTGGCCAAGCAGGAACTGTTTCCAGCTGCCTGATAAAATGTTAGGCAGCTGGACAATCTCAGAAAAAAAGAAAAACACCGGATTTATAAAAAACCCGATGTTTTCGCCCCTGCCAAGGAGTCGATGCGACAGGATTTGAACCTGCGACCTCTGCGTCCCGAACGCAGCGCTCTACCAAACTGAGCCACGCATCGTTTCAGCTTGTTCAGTATAGCACTATATTTTTAAAAATGCAAGAGGATTTTTGTTTTTTTTTAATTTCCCTATATTTTGAGAATTTTTTACAATTTTCTGAAAATTCCCCTCCAATGCTACGTCATACGCCATCCCTGATGGTATTTATTTTTCAATGTTCCATTCACCAGTTTTCCCCAGCCAAGCGGGTATCCATTCACACACACAAGCTGCCAGCCTTTCTTTCTTGCCGGGTGGCAATCGTCAACTTCCACTGTTTCTCCACAGAGATAACGGCGTACCCGCTCATCTTCATAATGAAAATCAATACACGAAGCGTATCCTGTAGAACATGCTGTTCCAAACACCCCTGTCTCACCAGAACTGCTTCTCTCCAAAGCCATCGCCAGAGATTGTGAAGGTTCAAACCGCCCACGGCGGATTTCACCGAGATACAGTCCATTTCTCAGGAATGGAATACCGCCCTGTATCTGCGGCGGTTCTGGAAGAAAATATGCCTGGCCGCCGCGTACCTCTGTCTGTTCCAGACTCCAGTCCATCCGGACATCCTGCATAAATTCCAGCAGCGCCCGCTCTTCTTCCCTGGACGCCCTTTTTCCGCGTAAGCCAGTCCTGGAATGCATACCGCAACACTCCCCCTTCTTCTTCAAAAGCGCAAGGAAGTGCCCTTCACCGCCCATCTTATGTGGAAAAATCCGAACACATTTTTCCAGCTCCGGGCAAAGATCTGTCGCATTTCCTGACACAAAACCCTCTTGCCACGGGATTTCCACAAGCTCCATTTCGGGGCAACGCACAAGCAGCTCTGCGATCGTCCCTTCATTTTCCTCCAGCGAAAACGTACAGGTGGAATACAGCATCCATCCACCGGGACGCAGCATCTTAACCGCCTGCTGCGTAATGTCACGCTGGATTTTGGCACACTCTTTTACTTTCTCCAGACTCCAGGCTTTTGCATTTGCAATATCCTTTCGGAACATTCCCTCGCCGGAACACGGTGCATCCACAAGAATCTTGTCAAATGCCTCCGGAAACTGTTCCGCAAGTCTGGCCGGTACTGCATTTGTGACAAACGCATTCTTTACGCCAAACACTTCCAGATTTTTGAGCAACGCCTTCGCCCTCGAAGCGCTGATATCGTTCGCAACCAGAAGTCCCCGCCCCTGCAGCTTTGCCCCAAGCTCCGTTGCTTTGCCGCCAGGCGCTGCGCACAGATCCAGAACATACTCCCCTGGCGTAACCGGAAGTACACTGGCCGGAGTCATCGCGCTCGGCTCTTGTAAATAGTAAAGCCCTGCATAGTAAAAAGGATGGCGCGCCGGATCATCCTCTTTCTCATAATAAAAACCATTGCTGGTCCACGGAATCCTGGTCAGATGAAACGGAGCCAGACGTACAAACTCTTCCACGCTGATTTTCAGCGTATTTACACGGAGGCCAAATTTCCTTGGTTCGTCATACGAGGCCAGAAACGTCTCGTATTCATCTCCCAGCATTTTTTTCATCTTTTCTGTAAACTCATTTGGAAGCATCACCATACGTATCTCAGACCTCCCAGCGATACTTTGTCAGCTCGCCCTGCAACTTCATCTGCGCAAAACCATTCTGACGGAGTGCTTCGTACAGTACAATCGCAGCAGAATTGCCAAGATTCAGAGAACGAGTCTCTCCGATCATGGGAATCCGAATCGCTTCTTCCGGATGCTCTTTTAAAATTTCCTCCGGAATCCCTCCGCTTTCCTTGCCAAACATAATATAACAATCCGGCTCATAGGAAACCTCTGTGTAAACCCTTCGTCCCTTTGTCGTCGCCATATAAATTTTTGCTCCTGGATTCTTTTCCAGAAAATCCTGATAATTCACGTACCGCTCCACATCCAGCTGCGGCCAATAATCCATCCCTGCCCGCTGCAATGCCTTCTCTGTTAAATGAAATCCGAGTGGCTCAATCAAATGCAGCCTGGTTCCGGTCGCCACACAGGTCCGGCCAATATTTCCGGTATTTGCCGGAATCTCCGGCTCATAAAGTACAATGTTCAATCTGGCCATACTGCCTCCTGTCAAATCCCTATCCTCATTTTCTCCTGACTCATCTCACGGTGCCTCTCTTTCAGCCTCAGTAACAGTCCCTTTGCCTCAGTCACCGTTTTCCTGCTTCAGCTTCCGAATAAATCGTTCGATCCTCTCAAGCGCAGTTTTCAGCGCTTCAATCGAATATGCATACGAAATCCGCAGGAATCCCTCTCCGCACGGTCCAAATGCCGTTCCGGGCACCACAGCCACATGCTCCTCCTCAAGAAGCCGCATCGCAAACTCATCGGAAGTCAGGCCAAATTCCTTAATACACGGAAATACGTAAAAAGCGCCAAACGGCTCGAAACATTTCAGTCCCATCCGGGCAAATTCGTGCATCAGAAAACGACGACGTTGATCATAGGATTCGCGCATTCTTGCAACATCCTCATCGCCGCATCTCAGTGCATCCACGGCCGCATACTGGCTCGTCGTAGGTGCACACATGATCGCGAACTGATGAATCTTTGTCATCTGCGCAATCATTTCCTTCGGTCCGCAGAGATAACCGAGACGCCACCCTGTCATCGCATGCGATTTTGAAAAACCGTTAATCGTGAGTGTTCGCTCCCACATGCCCGGAAGGCTTGCAATTGACACATGCTCTTCCTGGTACGTAAGCTCTGAGTAAATCTCATCTGAAAGTACAAACAGATCTTTTTCAATAATAACCTCTGCGATCGCCTCCAGATCTTCCCTGCGCATAACGGCGCCGGTCGGATTATTCGGGAACGGAAGCACCAGAATTTTCGTTTTATCCGTAATTTTCTCCAGAAGCTCCTCCTTTGTGAGGCGGAACTCATTCTCCTCTTTCAGTTCGATCGTCACCGGTACCCCGTCTGCCAGAACCACACACGGCAGATAAGACACATAGCACGGCTGCGGAATCAAGACCTCGTCACCCGGATTCAACATAGCACGCATCGCAAGATCAATTCCCTCGCTGCCGCCTACCGTCACAAGAATCTCCTGCAACGGGTCATAGTCCAAATGGCACCGACGCTTCAAATAACGGCTGATCTCCTCGCGCAGCTCTTTCAGCCCCGCATTTGACGTATAAAAGGTACGCCCCTGCTCCAGGGAATAAATTCCCTCATCGCGGATATGCCACGGCGTATCAAAATCAGGTTCTCCGACTCCAAGAGAGATAACTTCCTCCATCTCGCTTGCAATATCAAAGAATTTGCGGATCCCGGAGGGCTCAATCGACATAACTTTTTCTGATAATGGATTTCTCACAGTGTCACCAGCATCCTTTCATCCTTTGATTTTTTCCCCATAATGGTTCCGTAGTCCTTGTATTTTTTCAGAATAAAATGCGTGGCAGTGCTCAGCACCGTATCCAGCGTAGACAGTTTATCGCTGACAAAAGCAGATACCTCCCGAAGTGATTTTCCCTGTAAAATAACGAGAAGATCGTACGCACCGGAAATCAGATACACGGACTGTACCTCTGGATAATTGTAAATACGCTCTGCGATTGAGTCAAACCCCTGTCCTCTCTGCGGCGTCACCCGCACTTCAATCAAAGCCGTTACCTTTTCAGAAGACGTTTTTTCCCAGTCAATCAGCGTATGGTAGCCACAGATTACCTGCTCCTGCTCCATCTTTGCCACTTCATTTGCTATAATTTCCTCACTGGAACCAAGCATGATGGCCAGTTCGGCCAGATCTATTTTGCTGTTCTTTTCCAGAAATGTCAAAATCTGTTCTCTCATTCTTTCCCTCCAAATCTGCGATACCATTCATCCTGCTGCGGGCGGTCGAGGAAACGCACTTCCTCCCCATTTCGAATGATACGGTCATTTCCGTCTGTTACCCGGCCGATGACTGCGGCAGGTATTCCATGCCCGATAAGCGCCTGAACCAAAGCCTCCGGCTGCGACGTCCCGACAAGCAAGGCACCTGCTGAATACAGTCCATACGGGTTTATATCAAAATACTCACAAATTTCCACGGTCTCCTGTCTGATTGGAATCCTCTTTAAATCCACTTCCAGTCCGACACCCGCGCGCTGCGCCATCTCCCAGAGCGCACCGAAAATACCGCCCTGTGACAGATCATGCATGGCGCATCCGTCTATTCCGGATGCAATCTGCGCATCGCGCACCACAGACAGCTGCGGTTTCCACGCCTTTGCCTGATCGGTCAGAAATAGCGGAAACCTTGCATGAAGCTCCTCCTCATGTGCTTCCGCTAAAGCCACTGTCCCGGCAAGCGCAATCCATTTCGTCACAACCAGTGCCTGCCCAGGGCACAGCTTTTTCTGTGTCCAGCCTGCCCCTGCCTGCCCCTTGTTCTGCTGCCAGCCGACATTACCTGAAAATCCCAACATCGGCCTCTGATTTGCATCCTCGATGCACACTTGCCCGATTCCCGTCATCTGATACAGCGGACGGTCCACTGCATCGGATACCTCTGTATGGCCACAGATCACCTGCATGCCACATACTTCCGCTGCCTTTACAAGCTCCTTCATTGCCTTTTTCAGTTCGTGCTCTTCAAATGAGGGCGGCAAAACCGCATGCACCGTAATTGCCTGCGGTACAGCTCCTCCGGCAGCAAGATTATTGGCTGCTGCCACTACTGAAACTCCGGGCTGATTTCCAAAACCGGGAATTGGACCAACGGCAGTATAAACCGGAACCACATATTCGGGCCGTTGTATCGTCAAGCCAGCTGACGTCTGCCTGTCATCCATACCATCTTTCTTTGAAGAAACTGCGCAGCCAAAGGCCGCGCAGTCTGCACCATACTGTTCCAGGCGTTCCGGCAGCTCTGCATATAATTGTCCCAGAACCGAACGCATTAACGCCGATTCCGGCAGTTTCCCAATCCTCATGAATACTGTCCGTCAACCTTCCTGTATACAATTCATATTGTCATGTTGTATCTTTTGAAACCAACTGTTTTTTGCTTTTACTGTACAAATTCATCCGGCTCCGGAGGGTCCATCGTCTCCCCTGGGTCCGTTGTCGCAGGCGGGTCTTCCACAACCGGTGGGTCTACGACCGGCGGCTCCGTTACAGGCGGATCTACCACGACCGGTGGGTCCGGCTCCTGCGGTACATCTATCTGCGGCGGCTCTGTCGCAGGCGTCTCACTTTCCTTGACGCCGTTTGCCAAAATAGACTGAACCTGGCTCAGATCGTTTTGTCCAATTGCTGTATATAATGCTGAGGCAAGCGCCTGATTGCTCGTCACAACACCGATCTCATAAATCGCCGGAGAGGCCTGATAGTTGCTGCTGTTTACCTGAATCGTCTCCGAGAGTACACCATCGTAATAAATATTTTTCCAAAGACATGCGGACAATCCCTGATGCGGAGACTGTACCTGGGTAAAATATCCGACGTTCTGGTCTGTTTTTGCCACAAGCTTGATATTGGAAGAAGGGTCTGTCTGACTTAGCGTCTCGCTGATAAACTCAATAGAACGATTTGCAGGCCGCGTCTCCACGCCGAAAATCGTAAAATTGAGTGTACCTGCGTAAGCAGAACCTGCAATATAAACCGGATTTTCCAGTGTATTGGTAAACACAAGGTCCATCAGACCTTCCGCAATCGCTGCATCCTTCGACGGATCTACGTAATTAACCAGCATGGTATGATTCGAACGCGAATTCACCTGAAGCTCTGCTTTCAGCACTGCATTATACAGTGTCGTAGACACCTGACAGATACCTCCGCCATAGGAATCCACTACCTGTCCGGCTTCATAGGAAGGAGCCAGCTCATAGCCGTTCTCCGCGGTAAATGGAACCACCACTTCCGTCACAGAATAACTCTCTCCCGGCATGAGCAGCTTGCCATTGATCTTTGCCGTCGCAGTCTCAACATTCTTTGCTCTTCCCCAGGACGAAGCAGAATAATCGGTCGTCGCAGTCCCAAGCACATTGTTCATTTTTTCCAGCATTTCCGCTGTCAGAACAGGAGATGTGCGCTGCACCGAAGCTTCTATGACAGTATCCCCGGCCTCATAATCCTTCAGGTGCTCCTTCAGGCTCACAAGCGTCGCGTCCACATCCAGCTTCAGGCCATCCGTTCCGCCCTCCACATGCAATCTTCCGTCATCCCCCATATAGCAGGAACCCTCCACCGGCTCAGAATTGAACTGCACACAGGAATCTACAAATGCCTTCTGTGCACTCTCATCCATCGTATATTCAATCTCAAACCGTGAGCTCTGATTTTGAAGATCCTTCTGCTCCTTATAACGACGCACAATATTTCCTGTCGTGCCAATCTGGCTGACCTCATCCACCAGATCCTTATTTTCCCATTCCAGTCCAAGTTCCTTCCAGGTCTTTGTTACCTGAGCGTCACCCATCTGAATCGTAATCGCAGAGCTGCCAAGCTTCTCTACTTCGCCTTTCACATAAGCCTTTGCTTCATCCGGCGTCATACCACTGACGTCTTTATCTCCGATAAAAACACCGTCACTGATCACTTCCTGCTCTGCCGCCGAAACGACAAACAAGCTGCCTGCCGCAATCAAAAATGCCACAGCCACCCCTTTTAAAAATTTTCTTTGCATAAGTTTTCCCCTTTGACTCATTGCCTTCAAAATAGAATATATCCTTACAGAAGCGCCGGAATAATCGTTCCAGCTACCATAGCAAGCACGATCAAAATCACGATTGCCGCTGCAATCCGCTTCTGTGTCTTGGAATTATTAAAATTCATCATAGCCTGTCACCTCACCATTTTTCCATATTGTGAAATAAGATTGTCTATCATCCGCGATGCTTCATTTTTAGTCAGCATCTCAATTTTTACGTTACTCTCTATTTTATGATATTTTAGCAAATCCCGCAAGTATACTTTTTGTGAATTTGTGATTGGCCCTTCCTTTTTGACCTTGAATACAAGCGGCACGGCCTCGAACAGATCCGGACGTTTTTCTCCGAATTCCTCCAAAAGCCGTTCATACAGCCTCGCTGCCGTCAGTGCGTCGTCAAGCGCCCGATGATGCTGTTCCTGGGGAATCCCGTAATGCGCTGCCATTTTATCCAACGATTTTTTTGGAAGTTCTGCCAGACAAATCCGTGAAACAGCCAGCGTATCCAGCCCCTTCCGCTCATAGGTACCGCCCAGGTTCATGACATTGCGTTTCATAAAGCTGTAATCAAATAAAATATTATGGCCGAGCAGTACATGATCGCCTGAGAATTCCAGAAATCCCTCCACAGCCTCACGGATTCCGGGACTTCCCGCTACCATTTCCTGCGTAATCCCGGTCAGCTCCGTAATGCGCGCCGGAATTTCCACACCGCTGTCAATAAACGTCTCATATGTACCGGTCACTTCGCCGCATTCGATCTTTACCGCTCCAATTTCCAGAATCTGATCATATTTCGGCCGAAGACCTGTTGTCTCCAGGTCAAATGCCACATAACTTCTCTCCATAAATCCTCCTGCCACCGTATACGCTACACAATTCCTATGTCATAAAAAAGATTCCATACGTAACTGCCGCGCCTAATCAGATCTCGACCGCTGTAACCGCCGCATCTCCTGTCAGTGCATCTCTGTGCTCATAGTCAAACAACAGCCACAACTCTTTCTTCTCCCCGGTTCCGGTCACATCGTACGTAAAATGTTCCAGATGCGTCATCCGCATAACCTGCTTCCACGTATACGCATCGTATACAGACGAAGCAAGGTAGCTCCTTGCCTTCTGCTGATAAAAACAGACCTTCTGCTCCACGCAGGCTCCCGGATCTTCTGACCACAGAGGGCGGCTCTTCGCATTCTCCCGCAGATAAAAATCCAAAGTCAGAAGCTCATCAAAATAATACAGATCCGCCCCTTTTACCTGAGCGATAAAATTCCGCAGCAAGGTATACCGCTGCATTCTCGAACATGATTTTCCTTCCGCATTCTGCTCTTTATAAGAATCCGCAAGTGCCTCGTACATCGCAAATGGCCGCTCAAACAGTCCTTCCAACGCCTCTATGGTATAACGGAACTGCTGACTGTTATAATAAACCTCAAGCATCTCCTCTACTTCTTTCAGGCGAAGCAGCTCCCCACACGAAATCCAGCGCGTCTCAAGCACCTCATAGGTCGGCCTGCTCCGATACACAAGCCCATATTCCTCTGCCCGCACATGCATCTCTGACCCCCGGAGCACTTTCAGGAAACCAAGCTGAAGCTCCTGCGGCTTCAAACGATACACATCATCAAAAGAATCCCGGAAACTCTCAAAATCCTCGTAAGGCAGCCCCGCGATCAGATCAAGATGCTGATGGATGTTATGACTGGCCGAAATTTTCTGCACCCGGTCTGCAATCCGTTCAAACGGAGCCTTCCTGTGAATCGCATGCAGAGACTGCCTGTTTGTTGTCTGCACCCCAATTTCAAGCTGTACCAATCCCGGTCGCATGTTTGCCAAAAGCTCCAGCTCTTCATCCGTCAAAATGTCCGCAGCAATTTCAAAATGAAAATTTGTGATGCCATTGTCATGCTCCTGAATGAACCTCCAGATTTCCGTTGCATGCTTATGATTGCAGTTAAACGTCCTATCTACAAATTTTACCTGCGGTACACTTTGTTGCAGTAAAAATCCAAGTTCCCGCTTCACAAGCTCCGTACTGCGAAAACGCACATTCTTATCAATAGAAGAAAGACAGTAGCTGCATGAATACGGGCATCCCCGGCTGCTCTCATAATAAATAATCCGGTTTGCAAAATCCCCTGGACTGTCATAAACAAACGGAAGCGCATCCATCTGTATCGGCTCCGGCAGACACTGTGTGCGAATAATCTGCTCTGACTCTCCTTCTTCTGCCCTGCATGCACCGCGAACCCGGTATACAATACCCGGTATTTCCTCCAGCGACTTGCAGCCTTCCACATAATGCTGCAACACCTGGAAAAAGCTTCGTTCTCCCTCTGCGCACATCACACCGTCAAAAGCTTCCTGCTCCCGCAAAAACGCTTCTGCATCATAGGACACTTCCGGTCCTCCGGCCCAGATTACCGTCTGGGGAAGTACTCTGTGAAGGTTCTCGGCCAGTTCCAGGATCACACTCCGATTCCAGATATAGCAGGAGAAAAAAAGCAGAGCAGGCCGTTTCTGATAAACCGCACGAAAAATATCATCTGTCTGATGATTGATCGTAAATTCTGCAAGCTCCACCTGAGGCTCGTATGCACCGGCAGAAGCCTTCAGACTGTAAACCGCCAAATTTGAATGAATATACTTTGCATTGACTGCAACCAGCAATATGTTCAAGTTTTTCCTCCCGACTGCCCTTTTATAAACAAAATATCGCAAAATTCCATGTTACCAGGCTTCGTCCGTATTTTGTATTTTGTATTTTTTATCATCCGCTGTTTTTATAAAAGAAAGCCGCCACACAATTCAAAATTTAAAAATATGAATCGCATGACAGCCTCAAGAAAACGATTTTAAAGTACCATTTTTGCTGCTCCGAAAATTCCTGCGTCATTTCCGAGCTGAGCCAGAGCAAATTTCGTATCACGGCAGGCCGTAAATGCATATTTGCGGAATGGCTTCATAATATAATCGAGCAAAATCGGACCCGCTTTTGAAACGCCGCCGCCGATTACGATCACCTCCGGATCTGACACAGTTGCAAAAACAGCCAGAGTCTTGCCAAGATATGTACCAAAACGCTCTGCGATCTGAATCGCCAGCGCATCTCCTTCTTTTACCGCATCCCAGACACTCTTTGCCGAAATCCGGCTTCCCCTCAGCACAGACGGTGTATCCGATGCTGCGACAGCTTCCTTTGCCAGTCTCACGATTCCGGTCGCGGATGTCAGCTGTTCCAGACAGCCACAGTTTCCGCAGTTACACTGATCTGTAACCGCATCTTCCACATGCGCATGTCCAATCTCTCCGCCAGCGCCGTGTGCGCCTACCACAATCTTATCATCAATAATAATACCGCCGCCGACACCGGTCCCGAGCGTCACCAGAATCATATTGTGGCAGCCGGTTCCGCCGCCCTGCCAGAGTTCGCCCAAGGCCGCTACATTAGCATCATTTCCTGCCTTTACCTTCAGTCCTGTGAGACGCTCCATATCGCCCACAATATCCACATAACCCCAATGCAGATTCACCGCACAGGGAATCTCTCCCTTTTCGTTAACCGGTCCCGGAATGCCAATTCCGATCCCAGCCACCTCATCCTTGTCGATACCTTTCTCAAGGAGCTTCTTTTCAATCGTCTCTGCGATATCCGGCAAAATTGCAACCCCATTGTCCTCAACCCGCGTTTTAATTTCCCATTTATCCAGCACATCGCCTTCTACCGTAAACAAACCGCATTTTACGGTCGTGCCGCCCACGTCGATTCCAAAACAATACTTTTCCATAACTCTAATCCTTCTTTCCTGCATTTTTCATTAAACTGTTCTGTACACGGTTGTAAAGTTCCTTTGCCGCATTATATCCCATTTTCTTCTGACGGTGGTTGACAGCTGCCGACTCTACGATGACTGCCAGATTCCGTCCCGGACGAATTGGAAGAGAGTGACAGACCACACGGTTCCCGAGAAACTCCGTATATTCCTCTTCCAGTCCAAGGCGGTCATACTCTTTATCTCGGTTCCACTCTTCTAGCTTAATCACAAGATCAATAGACTGTGTATTTTTTACACTTTCCACACCGAACAGTGTCTTTACATCAATAATACCAATACCGCGCAACTCTATAAAGTGCCGCGTAATATCCGGTGCAGTTCCGATCAGCGTCTCGTCACTGACCTTTCGAATCTCCACCACATCATCGGTCACAAGACGGTGGCCCCGCTTGATCAGCTCCAACGCGGCCTCGCTCTTTCCGATTCCGCTCTCGCCCATAATCAGAACGCCTTCACCGTACACATCCACCAGTACCCCGTGGATTGAAATGCACGGAGCCAGCTCCACGTTCAACCAGCGGATCACCTCTGCCATAAAATCCGATGTCGTCATCTTTGTCGTAAACACCGGAACCTCATATTCTTTCGCCAGAGTGAGCATATCCTCATCCGGTTCTGTCATCGTCGTGTAAATAATACACGGAACATGATACGATAAAAATTTCTCATAAACCGGAAGCTTCTGCTCACGCTTCAGATGTTCCAGATACGTATACTCCACGTACCCGATGATCTGTACACGTTCCGAGTAAAAATGATCAAAATATCCCGTAAGCTGAAGCGCAGGACGGTTGATTTCTGAAGTTACGATTTTTTTCCCTTCCATGCTGATTTCCGGAAGCACATTCGTAAGCTTCATCTTCTCCGCCAGCTTCTCAATCGTGACGCTGCTCGCCATCTTATTATCCTCCTGAATCCTTCCACCAAGGTCCGGAATCGTTCCCATTTTTCCGTACCTTACGCCAAAAGTCCCTGTTTCATTGTATAACCGATACAATCCCCCGTCAAGCACAATTCCTTATCGTTCCGTCAAACCAGGATGATTCCGATTCACTGTTACTCTTCTGTTACCTCTACCGCTTTTTCCTGCTTGCCACTGTGAAAAAATTCATACACCTGCTGCGCACTCTTCATATTCATCGACGGCGCATGCGCAAGCTCATCAAGGGACGCGTCTCTTACCGCTTCCAGCGATTTGAACGTCCGCATCAACGCCTTCCTTCTCGCAGGTCCAATTCCCTCAATATCATCCAGAATGGAATGTACCTGCCCTTTGCTGCGCAAGTTCCGGTGATACTCAATCGCAAACCGATGCGCCTCATCCTGAATCCTTGTTACCAGCTTAAAAGCCTCTGAATGCGTATCAATCGGAACCTCTTCTCCGTTGTAATAAAGCCCCCGCGTCCTGTGATAATCATCTTTTACCATACCGCACACGGCAATCGAGATCCCCAACTTCTCCAGAACACGGAGCGCAACGTTCACCTGTCCCCGTCCTCCATCCATCAAAATCAGATCTGGAAAACGGCTGAAGCTTCCCATCTCGTACTCCATCCCCTTTGCGTCGAGCTCCCTTCGCTCCTCCAGCCCGTGCATAAAACGACGTGACAAAACTTCCTCCATGCTCGCATAATCATCCGGTCCCTGGACCGTTTTAATCTTAAACTTGCGATAATCACTTCGCTTTGGCTTTCCTTTTTCATAGACAATCATGGAACCGACTGACTCAAAACCACTGATATTTGAAATATCAAATGCCTCCATCCGATACGCACAGTCGATGCCGAGAAGCTTCTCAATCTCGTGTACCGCTCCGATTGTACGGCCCTCCTCGCGCTTAATCCGTTCACGGTCCCGCTGCAGGACAATCTCCGCATTTTCATGTGCCAGCTCCACCAGCTTTTCCTTTGTTCCCTTTTTCGGAACATGCAGGTATACGCGCTGTCCCCGTTTTTGTGTCAGCCACGCTTCCACAATCTCATGATCTTCAATGTCAGTCTCCAGCATCAGCTCCCGCGGCACAAACGGCGTCCCCGCATAGTACTGTTTAATAAAGCTGTTCAGGATTGCGGCTTTTGTATCGTGGGGGGCCACCCGAAGATAAAAATGCTCCCGCCCGATCATTTTTCCGCCGCGGATAAAAAATACCTGTACCACCGCATCCATACCATCTACAGAAAGTGCCAGGACATCTTTGTCCTCGCCGTCCTCATGCGTAATTTTCTGTCGCTGTGCCACCTGGTTGACACTGCGAATCAGGTCACGGTACTCAATCGCAGACTCAAACTCCATATTTTCGGAAGCCTCCTGCATTTTTTTCTCAAGCGCTTCCAGAATCGGCGCATGGTTTCCATTCAGAAAATCGAGCGCCTCACTAATTGATTTCCGGTATTCCTCTTTGGTAATTTTCCCCTGGCACGGCGCATTGCACTGTCCGATGTGATGGTAGAGACAGGGGCGTTCTTTGCCAATATCCCGTGGCAGATTCCGGTTACAGCTGCGCAGCCTGTACAGTTTTTTAATCAAATCAATCGTATCTTTTACGGCGCTGCCGCTCGTATAAGGCCCGAAATACTTGGACTTATCCTTTTTCATTGTATGGGAATACAGGACTCTCGGAAATTCCTCGCCGAGTGTTACTTTGATAAACGGATAGCTCTTGTCATCCTTTAGCATCGTATTGTATTTGGGATGGTGCTCTTTAATCAGATTGCACTCAAGCACTAATGCCTCCAGCTCCGAATCTGTCACAATATACTCGAAGCGGCGAATCCGTTCTACCATCTGCTGAATCTTCACACTTTTGCCACGGCTGCTCTGAAAATACTGCCGTACGCGATTTTTCAGGCTGATCGCCTTGCCCACATAAATAATGTCGTCCCGTTCGTCGTGCATGATGTAGACGCCCGGGCGGCCCGGCAGTTTTTTCAGTTCTTCTTCTATATGAAACATTGATTCCTCCGACCTTTTCCACCTTCTCCGGCTGTTTTTGAACAGCCTTTTTGATTCCTAAATAATTTTTTTCTTTTTTCTTTAGGTTTCTTTATTTTTCTTTCAGTATTCAGTCACCATTTATACACATTTTACCAGTATACTGTCATCATACAAAACAAAAGAAGTCATCACGATACACGGCGCGTCTGTATTGAGCGTGGCTTCGCCAAACAACTATCTTAATTTCGGTTAAGTTTTCATACATTTTTCTCTTTCCTAGCTCAGAGATGAGCTCTGAAGCAGCCGGAGGCAGGAGCGGAAGTTTCTTTCGCAAATCGCCGCCCGGCTGTTTTTCGTGGTTCCCCTCAAAAATATCATCTTCTGTGAATGACGCGCGATCCAAATCCGTTTCTTCTTTTTCCGCACAGCAGGACACCTTTTCACGCCCGGACATGTGTCAGGATACCTGTGTTTTTCCCTCCTCGCTGCCCCGCATAATTCTTCGAAAATATAGCGCAAACATACACGCTGTTGTGGCTACGGCCAGGAAATCTGCCACCGGCTCCGCCATAAATACAGCCATCGTCTGATTATCCGTGAAAATGGCAGGCATAATATAAATGAGCGGTATCAGCAGAATAATCTTCCGAAGGAGCGCCAAAAACAGCGAATTTTTTGCATTTCCAAGCGAGATAAAGGTCTGCTGACACGCAATCTGTATGCCGAAAATCCCCGTCATACCCATATACATTCGGATTGCAGGCACGCCAAACGTCACCAGCTCCGGACTGTTATTAAACAGCCGGATAAATACCTGCGGCATCAGCATTACCAGAGCCCACAGCGTCATCGAATACGAAACACAGGAAATGAGCAGAATCCGAAACGTTTTCTTCACACGTTCCATCTGGTGTGCGCCGAAATTGTAACTGACAATCGGCTGCGCCCCCTGCGTCAGGCCCTGTAAAGGAAGCAGAGAAAACTGCATAATACTCGATGCAATTGTCATTGTCCCCACTGCCAAATCACCGCCGTATTTCAGCAAAGAAGAGTTGAAACACACCGACAGCAGGCTTTCTGTTGACTGCATAATAAACGGTGAAAGACCCAAAGCAACAGCCGGAAGAATAATCGGAGCCGACAACCGCAGATTTTTTCTGCGAATACGCAGCACCGTTTTGTCCCCGGTCAGAAAACGAAGAATCCAGAGCATGGAAATACACTGCGAAATGATGGTTGCAAGCGCAGCTCCGGCCACGCCCATCTTAAATCCAAAAATCAGAATCGGGTCAAGAATAATATTGCAAATCGCTCCGATCATCACAGTCAGCATACTTGTCCTGGCAAACCCCTGCGCAGAAATAAACACATTCAATCCAAGCGTAAATTGTACAAACAGCGTCCCGCAGCTGTAAATACGCATATACTGTACCGCGTATGTAATGGTATTTTCACTTGCTCCAAACATCAACAGAAGATCTTCTGAAAAAATAAGAAACACCACGGTCAGAGTGACTGCGATCAAAGACAACAGCGTCACAGAATTTCCAAGCGTCAGCTCCGCCTTATCCTTTTTCCCTTCCCCGAGAAAAATGGACGCCCTGGGTGCACTCCCCATACCGGCCAGCGACGCAAAAGCTGAAATCAGCATAATCAGCGGCAAGCACACGCCGACTCCCGTCAGCGCCAGCTGTCCAATCCCCTCAATATGCCCGATATAAATACGGTCTACCATATTATACAAAAGATTAATGATCTGTGCCACAATCGCCGGCGCCGCCAACCGAAGCAGCAGCGTTCCCACAGGCTCCTTTCCCAACGCCTCCGTCTGTGCTTTCGTTCCTGCCTGTTCCATCCGCTTTCACTCCTTTCGCTTTTTTCCCTCTATCTGCTTTCCTGATCCCGCATTTTTCAGCAGCACATCCATCTCTTAAAAAGTTCTCAACTTATCCTGGCTGTCATCCTGCGTATTTTCAATTGACCGTATTTCCACATAGTATCCGTACTGATCATTTACCTTAATATAGATGCGGTCGCCCACCCTGTGTCCGAGAATCGCTTTTCCAAGCGGAGAATCAATACTGATCAGACCATTCAGAGAACTTCCCCGCACCGTTGTCACAATCCGGTATGTCTCAGTCTCATCATCCTCTTCAAAATACACCTGCACCGTATTATTAATTCCCACTTCATCCTCTTTGGAATCGTCCGAGATCACCTTCGCGGTCCTCACCATCCGCTCCAGATAACGGATTCTGCTCTCGTTCTTGTTCTTGTCCTTTTTCGCTGCATAGTATTCAAAATTTTCGCTCAGATCTCCATGCGACCTCGCTTCCTTGACTGCCTCAATGGCCTCCTTGCGCACCACAAGTTTGCGGTATTCGATTTCCTCTTCTATTTTTTTAATATCGCTTTCTGTCAGTTGATCGTACATAGTAACCTTCCTTCCGATATATGATATACCCACCACATAAACTAACAAAAATGCTATCGCATTTTTCCGGCAATGTCAACTTTCTGCAAATCTTTTTTGGCTGATTCGTCTATCCTGTTATTTCCAATCATACATATAAAAAAAGCTTTCCTGGCAGGTATATCTCTATGCAAACCTACGTTGTACAGCCCGGTGACAGTGTTGACCGCATCGCCTCTGCATTTCAGATTCCCGCACAAGATATTATTTTCGTAAACCAGCTGCTTCCGCCTTATGCGCTCGCAGTCGGTCAGGCGCTTCTGATTGAATCCGCTGAAGAGATGGATGCTGAACAAACTTCCGGACCAAACCTCATTTCTTTCGGTTACGCCTATACATACATCAGCCCCTGGATTCTCCGGCAGACCCTTCCCTATCTGACGGACCTGCACATTTTTTCCTATGGATTTACTACAGAAGGCGTTCTCATTCCGCCGCCTCAGGATGATACCTGGATGATCGCCCTATCACGCTCTTTCGGTGTTCGCCCGATCCTCACCCTCACACCGTTCGGCCCGGATGGCCTTTTTAACAACACACTGATTCATTCCGTTGTTCAAAATCCAACCAATAAAGAAACTCTGATTCAGCAGCTGCTCTCTGTCATTACTCAAAAAGGCTACCGAGGTGTGGATATTGATTTTGAATTCATCCTTGCCAGTGACCGGGACGCATTCACCACCTTTGTTCTGGACGTCACAAGTGCACTCCATGCACAGGGCTACACCGTCTCCGTTGCCCTTGCCCCTAAAACCTCCGCCGCTCAGCAGGGACTTCTCTATGAGGGAAAAGATTATGGCGCACTGGGCGGGATTGCAGACTCCGTGCTTCTGATGACCTATGAATGGGGATACAAATACGGTCCCAATATGGCCGTCGCTCCGCTCAACCAGGTGCGCCGTGTTGTTGAATATGCGGTCACAGAAATTCCGGTCGCCAAAATCTGTCTCGGCATCCCGAATTACGGCTACGATTGGTCCCTGCCGTTTGTCAGAGGCGTCACAGAAGCCGTTACGATCGGAAATGTGGAAGCCATACAGATTGCTGTTCAAAATGAATCTACCATTTTCTTTGATGAAACGGCGCAGTCCCCATTTTTTCAATATTATGAGGGACAGGTACAGCACGAGGTCTGGTTCGAAGATGTCCGCAGCATTCAGGCCAAATTTGATCTGATCAAAGAATTTCGTCTGCGCGGCGCCGGTTACTGGCAGCTCATGCACTGGTGGCGGGCAAACTGGCTCTTAATGAAAGGTAATTTTATCATTCAAAACACCTTCTGAAAATCCGAAAATTTAAGAAATTCTTTTGCCCCATATCGTTTCATACTTCGCTATAATGGATAAAAGAGTAAAAATAAATTCCACTCGGAGGATACAAATGACAAAACAAGGGATTATTCTGGCAGGTTTTAGTTTCGCACATGAATTGACCGAAAAACAAGCGCTGACCATTGTCCGCGTCACAGGAATTCTGTCTCTCCTCGCACTGGCTGTCTGTGTGTTCCGCATGAGACTGACGCAAAAGAGAATGGAAAACAGCAAAAACAGGACAAAAAACAGTTCCCATTCCAAACCCAGTATTTTCAAACGGTTTTCCCCGTTCCTTCTATGCGCCCTTCCCCTCATTCTTGGCCTTTGTATCTGGTCCGTTAACCGCACAAACCGCATTCCGCAGGAGCTTCTTGATATGAAGGTCAGATATCCTGAAACTGCGGATTTTGTTGATCATTATCCTGAAAACAAAGATAAAACATGGACGATTGATCTGAGCACTGAAGTACATCCCGGCTCTATCCCGCTTTTTCTTCAGTGGGACGAGCGATGGGGCTATGAATCTTACGGGAACACATTTCTTGCCCTGACCGGTTGCGGTCCCACCTGTATCTCGATGATAACCTGCGGACTTTTAGGCGAATCAACATGGAATCCATACGAAGTCGCAAAATTCAGTGAACAGCAGGGTTACTATGTGCCCGGAGAAGGCACTGCCTGGAACCTGATGACAGAAGGCGCCCAGCTTCTCGGACTGAATGCTTCCTACGGAGATATCAGCGCTGATTTCATTTACAACAACCTAAGTCCTGGCCATCCCATGATCTGTTCCATGTGGCCCGGTGACTTCACAACCTCGGGGCATTTTATCGTGCTCACTGCAATCGACAACGACGGAAACGTAATCGTCAACGACCCGAACAGCAAACGGAACAGCGATAAGCACTGGACCATGGATGTCCTGCTCCCGCAGATTCGAAGCCTCTGGATTTATGGTCTGTAAAGACAGGGGCCGCTGCAAAACAATTTTCTCATACAGACAGTTTCAGGGGCTGTTGCCGAAGGATTAGATCGGATATCCTTCGGCGACAGCCCCTGAAAATCGGTTTGCATGGCAAAATTTACTTCTGCAGCATCCTCTGTCTTTGTTCTGCTTTTTATGATCTACTCTTTCGTTCTTTATCCTTCGATCAGGTCAATTCTCTTCTGATGACGCTCCGCGCCGGAAAATTCTGTGTGCAGGAATGTATCAACGATCTTCACTGCCAGTCCCCCGCCCACAACACGGCCGCCAAGTGCCAGAATGTTTGCATCATTGTGCTGTCTTGTTGCCTCTGCACAGAAACAGTCCGTGCACAGAGCTGCCCGAATACCAGGTACTTTATTGGCAGCTATAGAAATCCCGATGCCCGTTCCGCAGATCAGAATGCCCTTCTCACAAGATCCATCCAAAATGGCAGCTGTGACTTTTCTCGCATAAATCGGATAGTCCACTGCTTCTGTACTGTCACAGCCAAAATCCTTGTATGCAATCTGCTCCTCATCTAAATATTTCAAAATTTCCTGCTTTAATTCATATCCGCCATGGTCACATGCAATTGCTATCATACGATTACCTCTTTTCTCCGCCAGTTTTAAACGGCGCACCTTTCTTTTTCATTCTTCGTTCTTTTTCATTATTTCCAGTTTTTTATTTTTCTGATTCTTATTTTTTATTTTGCACTTTACTGAATACCAGATTTTATCACTCATACGCGGTATATTCATTCATTATTTTTACAAATTCCCGCGTTTTTTCTGCTGTTTGGGTTCCAAAAACAGCGGAACCAGCCACACAGATATTGGCGCCTGCACCCAGGACCTCCCGGATTGTATCAGCGTTGACGCCTCCGTCTACCTGAATATCTGTTTCCAGCCCTCTCTCGATCAGCTTCTGACGCAGCGTCCGGATTTTGCCTGTCATCTGCGGAATGTATTTCTGCCCGCCAAATCCAGGATTGACAGTCATAAGCAAGATCATATCTGTCTCCTCAAGTACATAGTCCAGAACGGAAAGCGGTGTGGACGGATTCAGGGCTACCCCCGCTTTGACGCCGCAAGCCTTTATCTGCTGCATAACCCGGTGCAGATGCTTTGTCGCTTCTGCATGAACCGTTACCGAATCAGCTCCGCATTTCACGAACTCTTCAATATAACGTTCCGGCTGCTCAATCATCAGATGAACATCAAAGAAACAGTCTGTAGTTTTCCGGATAGACTGAATCACCGGCATTCCAAAAGAAATACTCGGAACAAACATCCCGTCCATCACGTCAATGTGCAGATATTCTGCTCCTGCCTCCACCGTCTGCTGTATATCCTGCTGCAAATGATTAAAATCTGCCGCCAGAATTGACGGCGCAAGTATGTTTTTTCTCATAATTCCCCCTGGTATTTATATTTTCGCCTCTTCCTGATACAGGTCCGCACCTTCTTACACGTGCAAACCTGACCAACATCGGGCCCCAATTTACCTGACGTTCCCGATAAATCGCAGGAAGGCTGCCTGCCCTTCTTCTGTCCGTTTATAAACACCGGCATGCTCCAGCACCTTGCCAAATACAAGACCGACTTCATCCTGCACCACTTTGTCAATGGTTTCCTTATCAAAGGAACCGTATTTTTTCTTCAGTTCTTTCACCCAGTCTGCATGCTTACTAAGCTCTTCATCATCTGAAATATCTCGGTTCTCCAGCATCGCTTGCTTTAAATGCTCCAGCTCGTCTTTCAGTCTGGCAGGGAGCACAGCAAGTCCCATCACCTCAATCAGCCCGATATTCTCTTTTTTGATATGATGCAGCTCTGCATGCGGATGGTATACGCCAAGCGGATGCTCTTCTGTCGTAATATTATTGCGCAGCACAAGATCCAGCTCAAACCTGTCGCCGCGTTTTCTGGCAATCGGTGTGATCGTGTTATGCGGTTCACCGTCAGTCTCAGCAAAAATAAATGCTGCTTCGTCCGTATAACCGCGCCATGTGCCAAGGATTTTATCTGCCAGATCCACCAGACGCTCTATACTTGGACTGCTAAGGCGAATCACCGACATCGGCCATTTGACGATTCCGGCCTCCACGTCCTCATATCCGGCAAATGAAACCTGCCTTTCCACCGGCGCTTTTGCCATTGCAAACTCATAACAGCCTCCTTGGAAGTGATCATGACTTAAAATAGAACCACCAACAATTGGAAGATCTGCGTTGGACCCCACAAAATAGTGCGGAAATTGCCGAACGAAATCGAGCAGCTTTGCGAACGTTGCCCGTTCAATCTTCATCGGAACATGCTGCGAGTTGAACACAATACAGTGCTCATTATAATATACATACGGCGAATACTGGAATCCCCACTGGCTTCCATTGATTGTGATAGGAATAATGCGGTGATTCTGACGCGCCGGGTGGTTCAAGCGTCCCGCATAACCTTCGTTCTCAATACAGAGCAGACATTTGGGATAGGAAGTCTGCTTTGCCAGCTTTGCCGCTGCAATCGCTTTCGGGTCTTTTTCCGGTTTGGAGAGATTGATCGTAATATCAAGATCTCCATATTCTGTCGGCGCCACCCACTTACGGTCGCGGGCAATCCGATAGCGGCGTATGTAGTCTGTATCCTGGCTGAATTTATAATGGAAATCGGTCGCTTTCTTCGGGTCCTCACGATACAGCTCCTGAAAACGCCGGATTATATTGGAAGGCCGATCCACAAGCAGGGCCATAACCTTTGTATCAAACAGGTCTCGGTACCCGACTGTATTTTCCTCAAGAATCCCATTATCATATGCATAATCACAGACAGAATCAAGAATTTCCGGCAGCTCTTCCACGATTTTTTCATTGCCTGTTTCATAAGAAAGCAACGCTGCTTCTGTTTCTTCTTCCAAAGAATCCAAACGCAAAAGCTCCAAAATACGGTTAGCCGTATAAACTGCATCCGTCCGCTCAATCAATCCTGTTTCCAGACCATACTGAACCAGCTTTGCAATACTGCTTTGAATCATTTTTTCTCCTCCTGACCTTACGCAAAATTGGCGTTTCAGCGATTCTGTAGAATACGTCCTTTTCATCTTATCACAATTTGCATATTTACAAAACCCCTCTTGTTCCAGTTTTACAAATTCTTATGTGTTTCTCATCCGTTACAATGGTTCAATCTTATAAAACGCCGCTCTGCAGCCAGGTTCAAATGCCGCATTTACCTCATAATTCGTCTCATATCTCTCATATCTTCTCGTAAAAGCATACATTCCATGATTGATGAAAATTTCCAGAAGCGAATTATCCAGATAGACGTCCAGTTCTTGCAGGTCTGTTTCAAGCCCACATGTTTCATCATCCATAGTGATCTGAATACGGTTCTTAGAAACTGTTACGGACACCCGGCCCGATTCAGAGCCCGCAAATACGGCAGTGCCGGAAGGCTCCTCTGTAAAATCAAAATGTAAATGCCCCCGCCCATCCTTTAGCGTAAAAGGGCCAGTGAAACACGCCTCTTTTGTCTCGGCAAGTACAAGCTCTTCTGTCGGATAGGAATATAACCGCTCTTCTTCAATCCACAACTTTCTCGGCAAACTCATTGCTCCATTGGATCTGCACAGTTTTTCGATATGATATTCATGCCGGTCATTCACCCAGGCAATCAGGACTGCCCGTTCCAGACCAGCAAAAATCTGCGCCGCATAAAAATCTTTTCCGTAATCAAGCAGACCTTTGTGCTCCACATGAAATCTGTAATTCTCGAATGAGCCGATATAATATACGGTATCACGGCGTATTTTCTCTTTTTCTCTGTTATGATAGCCGACAATCAGGACATACTTTCCGGATATTTTTATAATGGACGGGCATTCTGCGCGCAGATATCCGCGTTCTTTTTCTCTGTAAAAAATCCCCCTATATTCCCATGTCGTCAGATCTTTTGACCTGTGAATAGCGATCGCCGCTCCTTCCGGCGTTTCGGTTCCCGTCAGCATCAACCATTCGTCCCCTTCGCGCCAGACCTTGGGATCTCTGAAATTTTCCCCCAGCTCAGACGGAAGATCCTTCACGATTGTCCGCTCCTCGGAAAAAGAAAAACCATCCACGCTGTCCGCCGTTACCGTGTACTCCATACAGTGTTTTTTTTGCAGGTCTCCCACATGGCGTGTGAAAAACAAATGCAGCCTTTCCTGCTCCACCAGCGCGGTTCCGCTGAACGCCCCTCCGCGGACCAGGGGGGTGGAGATAAGCTCCGGCTGCGGGCAAAATACGACAGGATGCTCCCTCCAATGTAACAGATCGCGGCTCGTTACGTGTCCCCAATGCGCATCTCCCCACTTCTGGGAGGCCGGATTAAACTGATAGAACATATGGTATAAGCCGTGATAAAAACACAGCCCTACTGGATCATTGAGCCACCCCGTAGGGGCCGAATAATGAAAAACATTTTGATTTTTATAAACAACAGACGGAGTATCCTCAGCGCCGTCCTTCAGGTTGATCTGTTGTATCGGAGCAGAAGAGCCCCTTTTGAATAAATAGCAGTAACAAACCTTCACATCCTGCATAGAGATCTGAAATGTTTTTTCTTTTTGGAGATCAACGGTAAACAACTCACATTTGCTGTACCGAAATTGTTTGTCCTTTACAAAATTCCCGGAGCGAATGCAGATAACCCCGGGAATCTCCTGTGCCGCAGATGCAATGATCGTGATGCAATCATACGCTCCGCTGTTTATGTATGTTTTATTTTTCATAAAGTCTGATATTTCTCCACTCGGTATTTCCATTATGTACGTACAGTTTTATTTCGGACCCGGGAGTTTCCGTCATTCTGACATTCAGGGCAATATCATTCACATATAAGACGGCAATATCGTGATCCACGATAAGCGAAACATGAAACTTTTCCCCTGGCTGTACCGGAAACGGCCTGGACAGGCCTCGGTTCATACACCGGAACCACGGATAATTCGGCGTTTTGTCAAACAGAAATCTGTTTTCCCCCGGCACAAAATGAAAATCGTACCCCAGATCCGCATCACTGTTTTCATAAATCTTGATACCAAACCCAAAGGTCCCGGCATCATAGCTCACATCCGCCTCCAGGCGGAATATATCTTTTGCATGCGCTTTCAGGACAGTTTCCACGCCCCCGTCAACACGCGCGAGGGCGAGGCTGTCTCTTATCCGCACATCGCTTTTACAGATCAGCTGTGAAAGCTGTTCCAGCATTTTCACGCCCAGCGTCCCGTCTTTTCGCTGGTATATTTCATGCTGAACCGCGTTTCCGCCCCAGATCCACATGCCCAGATCATCATCGTTCTCTCTCGTCGGATTCCAGCCGAAAATAATTCGCTTCTGCTTTGTTTCCACCGTCCGCGCCGCGTAAAAGCATCGTCCATCCAGGCAATCGTCCTTTGGAGCCTTCCATGGACCAAACATGCTTTTACTCATGCGATACCGGGTTCTTCGCATATCATCCAGCTCGGAAAACAGCAGATACCACCAGTCTCCGATTTTAAACAAATCCGGCATCTGAAGCAGAAAATACATATCCGGGCTGCAGAAAACACCCTCATAATTCCAGTTTTCCAGATTCATACTCGTATAATACAGGAGAACCCCTTTTCGCTTCCGGGGGCCGTTTTTCTTCTGCGCGCATACCAGCATGATCCATTTGCCAAGCTCCTCGCAGTAGCATACAAACGGGTCTCTGAAATAATCCTTTTCAAATCCTGCCGGGGCAGAAAAGCTCAGTTTTTTCTGCTTTTCCCATTTTATACCGTCATCGCTTACGGCCAGCATCAAAACCTCTTTCGGAGGCATATCCGGGCGGTTCAGATAATATTTGCATTCGCCCGTATAAAACGCCCTGAATTTTCCCAGGGCATGTATCACAGACCCGGCATAAAGGCAATGTTCCCTCGAGCCATGCTCTCCCTTATAAAGTACCTCCCCGTAATCTCTGAAACTGACAAGATCTTTCGATACTGCCAGGGACCAGCCAAATGGTTCCCCGTTTGGAAATGGTTTCGGCTCTCTCCTGTCACACTGGTAATACATATAATAGCTGCCGTCATGATAGCATGGCATACAGTCTCCTACCCACGCCTGTTCCGGCCTGAAAAATATTTCATTCATATTTCTTTTCCTCTCACCTTATTCTATAAGCTTTAACTCTTGACAGCCCCTTCGCTGAGTCCGGACTGCATATATTTTCCAAGAAACATATACACAAGAAGCGTCGGAATTACAGTTACCACAATTGCTGCAAAAGTCGGACCCCAGTCTACCAGGCCTTCCTCGCCCACGAAAGCATTTAGCCCCAGCACAACCGTCATCATTTTTTTTGAGCTGATAAACGTATACGAAAAAATATACTCATTCCATGAAAAGATTGCCCGAAGCGTAGCTACCGTGATGATAATATTCCGGCAAATCGGCGCAACGACGCTGATAAAAGCTCTTCCTATGCTGCTCCCGTCGATCACCGCGGCTTCGATAAGCTCTTCCTCAAAATCCTTGAAAAATGCAAGAAACAGCTGTACCGCCATGGGCATTCCAAATGCAACCTGGGGCAGAATCAGAGAAAAATAAGTATCCAGCAATTTAAATTTTGCATAAGTAAGATATAGCGGAATCAGGATTACCTGGTAAGGTATCATAAGTCCCAGGAGAAAATATATTTCTGCAATTTTTTTTCCGCGGAACCGGAATTTAGAAATTGCAAAAGCTGTCGTCGCGGATAAAACGACTGTGAAAACCACCACAAGTACGGCAATCACCACGCTGTTTATAAAATACCGTATAAAATCACTTTGAAAAACCTTGACAAAATTACCAAAAAACACCTTTGCAGGCAATGCATACTGTGGACTGGAGGTAAAATCATCATACGTTTTCAGTGAATTAAGAACCGTATAGATAAGCGGATACACGAACAAAAGAAACACCAGAACAGATACGACTGTGACCATAACATTCCGGATCTGTTTTTTCATACTCCTCTTACCTATTTTTGCTTCAACGTGTTTCATAGTTCCATTCCTTTCCAATTATTTTATCTTCCGCCCAGTTTTCTTGATGATGAGATCCATCTGATAAGTATGGCTAAAATAAGAGATTCTGTAACAATAAACATGGCCACTGTACTGCCATATCCGTATTTCTGACTGCTAAAAGCCTGTTTATACATATACATGGCCTGCAGCTGGGAGGAATTGATCGGGCCGCCTGCCGTCAAAAGCTTTGCGATATCAAAACCGCGAAGCGAACCGTTCAAAACGAGCAACAGATTGGCAAATATTGTGGGACGAATGTGCGGAATTTTTATTTTTGTAAAAATCTGGAAAGAATTCGCCCCGTCAATCTTAGCCGCTTCTACAAGTGAATTCGGAACGGTCAGAAACGCCGAATAAAAAATCAGCATATAGACCGGCATATTTTTATATCCCGCAACGGCCGTAACCATGGCAAGCGAGCTTTTGACATTTGTCAGCCATTCGATATGCCCCCATTTCGGATTAAAATTCGAAAGAATCTGATTTACGAGGCCTGCTGGAACCACGCCGAACATTTTTTTAAACATCTGACACAGAGCTACGGTAGATATGATAACCGGCAAATAGTACATCACCTGCAACGGTTTTCTTAACACAACGATGTTGGTGAGAAGTACAGCCAGGAGCAGTCCTCCGCCGATCTGTAAGACAATCTGGCCAATCGCATAAATCAGCGTATGGACGACGCTGTCCCAGAATTCCGTATCCCCCATCAGTCTTTTAAAATTATTAATCCCTACGTAAGTAATTTCTCCATATCCGTTCCAGTCTACCAGGCTGTAATAGGCCGACCATATAATCGGAATTATGACCGAAACCGTATAGATCACTACTCCGGGCAGTAAAAAGCACAGAATTGTCCGTTTATTTCTAAGCAATTTATCCATAAGTACCTCCGGAAATGAACACCGGGCTTTAATTTTCATTAAAGCCCGGTTAATCGCTGCCTTATATTGGATCAGCCGTTGTTCTCCACAAGAGCTTTATCAAAGATCTCACAATATTCCTCCGGTGTAATCGTTCCGTAGCACAGCTGGGCCGCGGCGTCTCCCACCGTTGTTGTAGTTGCAGCCGTCAGTTTGTCATCCCAGGAGACCCAGGAGACGGTCTGTTCTTTCATTTTTGTTCCGATATCTGTCATAAGCGCATTCAGCTTTCCTTCCGGAATACTGGAATTGTACCAGGACAATGCGCCGCAGTCATAGGAAACCTCATCAATGTGGTCAAAATAGAATTCCACAAAATCCTGCAGTACAGGGTCATTGTCATACGTGTCTTTATTAAAGGCCCACGCTTTTCCTCCGTGTGTAGGAATTGTGGATCCTGTTCCCTGAACATTTTCAACAACCGGAATTCCGAACCATCCGATCTCGCCGGCGTCATACAGATCGCTCAGTTTGGACGTATAATTTGCGTTTGCGTACATGATCGTACCAACCCCGGACATAAACGTATCCACAACGTCGCTTAAGGTCATGTTATCAAATCCCGGTACAAAATATCCGCCTGCACCAAGCTTCTGCAACAGCTCCGCCGCATACATCCCAAGCTCGCTTTCACCGTATGTATAAGCTCCACTTGTCAGTCCTTTGATAAATTCTCTGCCTTCTGTCGTCCAGGTCGGGAAGGATGCAAACCTGAGATACTGCACATAATCTGCCCCGCGCATCACGTATGCATACTCGCCATTATCTACCAGAGTCTGGCATACCTCCAGGAAATCCTCCCACGTCTCCGGCTCTTCCAGACCGTATTTTTCAAAAACAGCTTTTCGGTAAACGAAAAACTCTCCGCTAAACGTTGAAGGGATCATATACATCATTCCGTCTTCTGATGTATGGTAATCTACCATAGACGCCGCAACATCCCCCATATGACCGTCTGCTTCCAGGATCTCTGTCAGATTCACAAGCTTATGATTGCTGATCATTTCTTCTGCCAGCGTACCGTTGCTGATTGCAAAGATATCCGGCAGGGTATCCGCTGTATAATACATCTGCAGTTTCTGCCACAGATCAGAGGTCGCGCTGATCACTTCGTACTCCACCTGAAAGTCTGAGTCCACCTCATTCTGATACTTCATTACGACGGCATGAAAAACATCATAAGCTGCAACACCTTCCCCGGAACCTGAAAGAACTTTATAGGTCTTTGCTTCTGCTGTTGACACACCCCCGCAAACTGCAAGCATCATCCCCAATGTTAATACAGCTGTGATTTTCCTTTTCATCATATTTCCTTCTCCTTTGATTTAAGATTTCGAATCGTAACTTTACAATAGCAGCATTTTATTATAAAATCAAATATATAGAAATTATATATGTATAAATATATTTTATACATCAACCAGAAAGGGACTTGAAATGAATCTTGAAATGAAATATATTTACCAGATTTATCTTGACGGCAGTTTTTCAAAAGCCGCGAGATCTCTTTTTATTACGCAGCCGGCGCTGAGCATGGCTGTCCAGAAAGCGGAGGCAGATCTCGGCATATCCATTTTTGACCGTTCCACCAGGCCGCTTTCCTTAACGCAGGAGGGCCATATCTACATTAATACCATCAAAGAAATCATGCTGCTGGAAGATAATCTGCACAAGCATATTCATGACGTCCAGACCATGAATTGCGGTTCCCTGGTTCTCGGCGGAACCCACTACATCAATGCGCACATCCTACCGGATATTATTCTCGGTTTTAATTCCAGATATCCGAATATAGACGTGAGAATCCTGGAACACGGTTCCTCCGTGCTGATTCATATGCTGGAGGAACATCAACTGGATTTTTACTTCAGCTGTGACCCAAAACTGATTTCCAATTTTCCCGGATATAAGGTTTTCACTGATCAGCTTCTTCTTGCTGTTCCCAAAAGCTACGCAATCAATGACGAGCTGAGACCGTATTCTTTTTCGGCATCTGATATCTGCAAGCTTGCTCATCTGTCGCCGGAGCATCCAGCCATTTCTTTAGCTATGTTTAAAAATCTCCCTTTCCTGCTGCTCTTTAAAGGCAGTAATTTTTATGAGAGGGCTACCAGCATGTTTCAGGAAGCGGGATTGGTACCCAATATCAAAATGCAGTTATCGCAGTCCGTAACCGCTTTCCGTTTTGCTGCTGCTGGACTCGGAGCTACCTTTGTCGTTGACCGCCTTGTGCAGGAAACCGACGATCAGCTCAGATACTATAAAATTGATTCTGCTTTCGTAAAAAGGCATAATTATCTGCTTCACCCCAGAAACAAATACGTTACGGTCGCAATGAACGCTTTTGTTCAGTATATATCTGAACATTTGTCCTGAAAACCAACCTTTCCCTGCCTGAATATGACAATTTTTTTGTATCTGTATAGACATTTTTTTTGGTTTTTGATATTCTGTTTTTATCGGGAGGGCGCAATGATGAATGAACTGAAATTATACCGGAAAAGAATTATTCCGGAGGAATGTATTTTGCTGGAACATGATAAGATTCTCTATCAGGATGCCGAGGTTATTGTCACAAAATGGAATACCATCCGTCCCAAAAAGACGCTGCATCACGGCTATTCTTGCTATTTCCTCGAGCGTGGGTTTAAGGTCAGTAAATTTTACGACCACGAAGGGAATCTGATCAGCTGGTACTGCGACATCATTGATTATACCTGCACGGAAAACGGTCAAACTTATATTTTTACAGATTTGCTTGTAGATGTGATTGTTTACCCCGACGGCTTTGTACGGGTAGTAGATTTGGATGAGCTGGCCGACGCCGCGCGCGATGGCCTGATTACACCGCAGCAGCTCCAGCTTGCGCTGCGCAGGACGGACAAGCTGCTCTCCATTATCTATAAAGGCGCGTTTGAAAAGCTGCAGAAGTTTATTGAAGATTATGAGTAATCATTACGAATAATCCGGATAACAGATTTCTACCAGCGTAAGTCCGTGCGCACGGGCAGTGTCGCCTGCACGGCTTCGGTTTTTTGCGGCCAAAATTTCCGGAATTTCATCCGGCTGCATCATGCCGCTGCCCACCCGCAGAAGCGTTCCCACCAGAATGCGCACCATATTGTAAAGGAACCCGTTTCCGCGCACGCGCACCGTAATCATATCTCCCGCGCGCGTCACCGTAAAATCATAGATTGTGCGCACATGATTCGTGATTTCAGGCTTATGCGTGCAAAAGCTTGTAAAATCGTGCGTCCCCTTCAGATAATCCGCAGCCTCCTGCATCCTTTCTGCATCCAGATCCCAATAGTAAAAAAGCGAATACAGCCTGCTGCATGGGTCAGGAAAACGACGGTTGCAGATCTTGTATTCGTAGGTTTTTACCGTTTTACAAAAACGCGGATGAAAATCAGGCGGTACCTCACAGGAATCCTGAATCCTGATATCCTCCGGAAGCCGCGTGTTCATCGCATAAGAGATCTTATCTGCCGGCATCCTGGCCGTTGTATCAAACACAGCCACATTCCCGTATGCATGGACGCCCGCATCGGTCCGGCTCGCTCCGATCACATGGATCTCCTCTCCAAGCAGCTCACTTAAGTGTTTATTCAGTTCACTTTCTATCGTTACCCCGTTTGGCTGCACCTGCCAGCCACAGTAATTCGTGCCATCATAGGCCACGATCATTTTCACACGTTTCATCTTCGAATATCCCTGCAAAATCCATTCCAGCTAATTAAAACAGCCCTGCAAAAAATCCAATTCGGTTTATCAGAAACATCAGCACCAGATACAAAAGCAGGGTCAAATAGGCAATTTTATCTCTGCCCTTGTAAACAAGCGGTTTCATCTTTGTCCGACCCTCACCGCCGTGATAACCGCGCGCTTCCATCGCCATCGCCAGGTCATTGGCGCGGCGAAACGCTGAGATAAACAGCGGCACAAGCAGTGGAATCATATTTTTGGCCTTTTGAATCAGACCACCTGACTCAAAATCCGCGCCTCTTGCCATCTGCGCCTTCATAATCTTGTCTGTTTCCTCGAGAAGAATCGGTATAAAACGCAAGGCAATTGACATCATCATTGCAATCTCGTGCACCGGGACCCGTATCCTGCCAAGCGGCCGCATCGCCTTTTCCAGTCCGTCCGTCAGATCATTGGGCGTTGTTGTAAGTGTCATGACCGATGAACCAATAATCAGATAAACCAAACGAATCGCCATAAAAAAAGCGGTCTCAATTCCTTCCTCTGTCACAGACAAGAAGCCAAGGCGAAACACTACGGTTCCTCTTGTCAAAAAAAGATTAAACACTACGGTAATCATCATCAGAAACAAAATAGATTTAAGGCCCTTCAGCATAAACTTCAGCGGTACTTTTGAAATGCGAATCACCGCTGCCAGAAAAAGCGTCGCACCGATATACGCCTCTGCTGACCGGAACGCAAAGAGCGACACAATAAATACCATTGTGCCTGCCAGCTTCACGCGCGGATCTAATTTGTGCAAAACCGAATTGGCCGGATAGTACTGGCCCAATGTAATATCTCTCAGCATACGTGTGTTCTTTCCTTTTTTAATATCGTTTCACGATTACCAGACGTCTGTTACTTACAGCTATTTTCCCTTTTATAAATTTGCAGACGCATTTCAGGCTTTCTGCAGATACTCTAAAATCGCCCCGGCCGCCTCCTCCACCGTTGTGGCGTCCGCCGGCACAGCCCAGCCTTTCTCCTGCAATCCATGCATCAGATACGTTACCTGAGGCGCTGCCAGGCCAATTGCTTCCAGCTCCTTATAATGCCGAAATACTTCCCGCGGCACATCATCAAACATAACCTGTCCTTTATTCATCACGATAATCCGTTCCACATAGCGCGCTACATCCTCCATGCTGTGGGATACAAGAATCACCGTTATTTTCTTCTCATCATGCAACTTTGACACCTGATCCAGTATGTCATCGCGCCCCTTTGGGTCCAGACCCGCTGTCGGTTCATCCAGAACCAGAACCTCCGGATTCATCGCCAATATCCCTGCGATTGCCACGCGCCGTTTCTGTCCTCCGGAAAGTTCAAACGGAGAAACCTTATAATACTTTTCCTTCAGTCCGACTAACCGCAGCGCCTCGTACGCTCTGGACTCCACCTCTTCCTTGCAAAGTCCGAGATTTTTCGGTCCAAAACAGACATCCGTAAACACATCCGCTTCAAACAGCTGGTGCTCCGGGTACTGAAAAACGAGACCAACGCTGCTGCGCAGGCGCTTCATGTCAAAGCCTTCCTCATAAATATTTTTATCGTTATAGTATACAGCTCCTGAAGTTCCTTTCAATAGTCCGTTCAGATGCTGAATCAGTGTAGATTTCCCGGAACCGGTATGACCGATCATTCCGATAAACTGACCTTCCGGCAAATTCAGATTAATATCCCGCAGAGCATGCTTCTCAAAGGCAGTCCCTGCACCGTATATATAATTTAAATGTTCTATCCTGATCGCCATGAAGCTGTCCTCTCTCATTTTGCAATTGCATTCATTCGAATCCGCTGTCTATCTGTGTTTGTTTTCTCTCCTGCATTCAGGAATCTCATACCTGTTTTTTTAATAAATTCTGTAATTTATCTTTTATTGCGGTAGACTTCAAGGGCTTCAATGAGCTCCTTATTTGACAAAATTCCATCCGGCAATGGAACACCCGCTTTTTGCAGTTCATATGCCACCAGTGTTGCCTGTGGAACATCAAGACGGAAACGCTTCAGCTCCTCCACATGAGAAAAAATCTCCCGCGGAGTCCCCTGCATCACAATTTTGCCCTGATCCATGACAATAACCTTATCTGCATGAATCACTTCTTCCATATAATGTGTAATTAAAAGCACTGTCACATGCTGTTTGCGGTTCAGCTCCTGCACCGTACGGATCACCTCCCGGCGTCCGTTCGGGTCCAGCATAGCAGTCGGTTCATCCAGAACAATGCATTTTGGCTGCATCGCAACCACCCCCGCGATCGCCACTCGCTGCTTCTGTCCCCCGGAAAGCTTGTTCGGGGAATGTGAACGGTATTCCCACATGCCGACAGCCTTCAGACTCTGCTCCACACGCTGCCAGATCTCCTCCTGCGGAACTCCCATATTTTCAGGCCCAAACCCGACATCCTCATCAACAATCGTCCCGATAATCTGATTATCCGGGTTCTGAAATACCATACCTGCCGTCTGGCGAATCTCCCATAGTTTTGATTCATCCTTCGTATCCTTGCCATCCACAAAGACCGTACCTTCTGTCGGCAGAAGAATCGCATTGATATGTTTTGCCAACGTGGATTTCCCGGAACCGTTGTGGCCGAGAATCGCCACAAAATCTCCCTCGTGCACATCCAGGTCAACATCGTCGACTGCACGTGAGCGTGACTCTACCTGCCCTTCCTCATCCATCCTCAGATAATCAAATGCAACATGCCTTGCCTTAATAATTCCCATCTATACCACCATCAAAGTTCCCTCGTTGATTTTCCAACTACAAGCTCTGCCTCAAAAATCTGGCGTCTTTCTACCGGCTTTTTCTTAATCAAATCAAACATTAACTTGATTGTCGCCTCAGCGATTTCTCTGCGCGGCTGACGAATGGTTGTAATCGACGGCTCATAAAACGCTGACACCGGCAAGCCGTCGTACCCGGCCACTGAATAATCCTCCGGCACACGTTTTCCTGCGTCAAACAACGCCTTGCAGGCGCCGATTGCCATACTGTCCGAAATCGCATAAATGCAGGTAAATTCGTTTCCGGACTCAAGAAGCTTCTTCGTCAGAACGTAGCCGTTTTCCATAGAGTACGTCGGTAGTCCGTTCTCTGTCCAGGCCACAAGCGCATCATCGTATGCAATCCCATGGCGCTGCAAAGCGCGCTGATACCCTTTCAGACGAAACATTCCGATGCTGGCATCGCTCTGTTCTGCGGTCAGAAGCGCGATTCTTTTGTGTCCGCAGTCAATCAGATAATCCACCATTTTTTCACTTTCGCGCACGTCATCTACCGTCACAGTTGCAAATGGCTGTGCCGCCTCAGAGGTATCTACCGTACTGATCACAAAAGGTACGGTAAGCTGTTCCAGCTTCTCTCCTGTGTGATTGGAAAGTCCGCCGAGAAATACAATTCCCTTCAGTCTTTTTTCCTTTTCCAGCTGTATCGCCACGTCTACCTCGTCCTCAAACTCCTCCACATGCTGAAGGACAAATGTATACTTTTTGCGGTTAATCTCCCGCTCAAAAATCTGAATCATATCCGCAAAAAACGGATTGCTGATACCTTTAATCAGTACCGCAATGGTATTCGAATCCGAACGCTTGAGATTGCGCGCGCTGTTATTCGGTACATAATTATATTTTTTAATCGTCTCCATAATCATCTGCTTCGTTGCAGGATTGATATCCGGATGATTATTGATCGCCCTTGAAACTGTACTGACGCCGACGCCGCACAGCTTCGCGATCTCTTTTATAGTAATCTGTTCCATGTCTATTTCCTCATCAAGCCCTGTACACTGTGTCAAATTATAGCAACTAGTTCCGCAAAATGCAAGTAAAACGAAAGGCCAGAATAATTCTGACCCTTCTCTTGCATCTACCTTTTCACTTTATGTCTGTTTTCTCTTCCGTACAGTTCCGTCATTCGGCTGATTTTCTGCGCCAGTTCATCGGTAAATTCCCCGGCCCCCATCCTCCAGCGCCAGTTTTTTCCAAGCGTGGAAGGCTGGTTCATCCGTGCCTCAGCTCCACGGCAGAGATAATCCTGCATCGGGATGATCGCCGTATCGGCAACACTGCCAAGTGCCAGCCGGATAAAGCTCCAGACCATGCATTCCCGGCTACATTCGTCCGGCAAATCAAGATAGGCTTTTGCCTGTTCCCGATCCTCCTGCGTCAATTCATCATACCAGGCCGCCAAAGTCTGATTATCATGGGTTCCCGTATAGACCACACAGTTGTGCGGATAATTATACGGCAGATAATTCCCCGCCTCTCTCGAATCAAACGCGAACTCAATCACTTTCATATTCGGATACCCGGTATCTGCCACAAGTTTCAAAACACTGTCTGTCAGATATCCCAGGTCTTCCGCTATAATGGAAACCGTTCCAAAATGCTCCTGCAATGCCCGGAACAGCTTCATGCCCGGACCCTTCTGCCAGCAGCCGTTTGCTGCCGTCTCATCCCCATAGGGTATGGCGTAATACTCGTCAAAGCCCCGGAAATGATCGACACGCACCACATCATATAGCTTGAAGCAGCGTTCCATGCGGCGAATCCACCAGGCATATCCTGTTTTCTCATGGTAATCCCAGTCATATAGAGGATTACCCCAGAGCTGTCCGTCCGCGGAAAATGCATCCGGCGGGCACCCAGCTACCTGAACAGGACACCTCTCTTCATTTACCTGAAACAATTCCGGATTTGCCCAGCTGTCAGAACCGTCAAATGCCACATAAATTGGAATATCGCCAATGATTTGGATTCCCCGGCTGTTCGCATATACCTTCAGCCGTTCCCACTGTTTCATAAACTGATACTGCAAAAAGCAATAAAACTCGATTTCTTCTTTGCAGAATCTCCTGTACCGTTCAAGCGCCTCCGGCTTCCTCAAACGAATATCTTCATCCCAGTCTCCCCAGCACTTTCCATTAAAACGATTCTTCACTGCCATATAGAGACTGTAATCACAAAGCCAGGCTTCCTCTGCCTTACAAAATTTCTGAAAATCTGCGTCCCGCTCCAAATCAGCCCGTATATATGCTTTCCATAAAACAGGAAAACGATACTCATACAGCTTGGCATAATCTACATCCTGCTCATCCTGACCAAAATCCAGCTTCTGATATTCCTCCTTTTTCAGAAGTCCCTCCTCTGCCAGGGCATCCAGATCAATAAAGTAAGGATTACCTGCAAAAGCAGAAAACGACTGATAAGGGGAATCGCCATAGCCGGTTGGTCCCAGCGGAAGGATCTGCCAATAAGTCTGTCCCGCCTCAGCCAGCCTGTCAATAAATTCATACGCTGCTGTAGAAAAGCAGCCGATTCCATACGGAGACGGCAGACTGGATATCGGAAGTAAAATTCCACTCGCTCTCATACCTCTCCTCCTTCATTTCCTTATAATCCGCCGCACTGGCCGGGACCTTTCATCCCGGCGCCGCGATCCTGTTCATGCAGCTTAGCCCTTTACAGCGCCCGCCACAACACCTTCAATAATATATTTCTGACATGCAACGTAGAAAATAATAATCGGCACAATCGCCATAACAAGAACCGCCATCATAGCGCCCCAGTCCAGCTGTCCGTGGCTCTGCTTCAGATACTGTACAGCAATCGGAATGGTCCTGTATTTGTTCACATTCAGTACAAGGCTCGGCAACAGGTAGTCATTCCATACCCACATGGCTTCCAGAATCGCAATCGTCACAGTGGTCGGTTTCAGAATCGGAAATACCACGCGGAAAAAGGTCTGCAACGGACTACATCCGTCAATCATGGACGCTTCCTCTATTTCCAACGAAACACCTTTGATGAATCCGCTGAACATAAAGACAGCCAGCCCCGCTCCAAATCCGAGATACACCACGATAATTCCCCACGGCGTAGCCAGATGCAAAATATTCGCAAACTTTGACAGCGTAAACATTACCATCTGGAAAGGTACAATCATGGAAAACAGACAGAGTGTATAGATCATCTTCGTCATCTTATTCTTCACCCTGGTGATATACCAAGCGCACATGGAACAGCCGATAATGATCGCAAGCACAGAGCCCACTGTAATAAACAGCGATGTCCCGAAGCAATTGAAAAAGTCTGTCTTTTTCAAAGCATTGCCGTAATTCAGCATACCGCACATGGCCTTCTCAACACCGGCAGCCCATGCTTCGATTCCGTCAAAAATCGACTTGGTGCTGATACTGAACGGATGCTTGAAAATATATGCTTTTCTTTTAAAGGAATTCAGAAAAACGATAAGAATCGGCGCAATCCAGGCAATACTCAGAACAATGAAAGTACCGGTCAGGATGCCGCCATGCTTCGCGCGTCTTACACTGTTTACCGATTCATTTTGCTTTGCCATCAGCTCTGCACCTCCTTACTCGTAGTCAGTCTGTTCTGAAGTACTGCAATGACAGCTACCAGGATAAAGAAGATCACAGCCTTCGCCTGACCTACACCCTGCCATCCTGTGGTGCCGTACATCGTGTCATAAATATTCAAAGCAAGCAGCTGTGACATTTTGCCTGGATTACCGCCAGTCAGCGCCAGGTTCTGGTCGAACAGCTTGAAGCCATTTGTCAGAGTCAGGAACGTACACGTACTGATTGTCGGCATCAACATTGGCAAAATGACGTATCTAAGACGCTGCTTTGCGCTGGCTCCGTCAATCATGGCCGCCTCAATCAATTCACCCGGCACATTCTGAATACCGGCAATATAGATAATCATCATATAACCGATCTGCTGCCAGCACACGACGATAATCATGCCCCAGAAAGCAAACCATTCCGTGGAAATAATTGTCTTGGAAAAGTTTGCAAGTACGCTGTTGAAAATCATCAGCCAGATATAACTAAGTACAATACCGCCGATCAGGTTCGGCATAAAAAATACGGTACGGAACAGATTTGTTCCTTTGATTCCCTTTGTCAGCAGCATAGCAATCGTAAAAGCAATTACGTTGATGACTGCCATGGATACGATCGTAAAAAGAGCCGTATACCAGAGAGAATGCAGGAATGTCGTATCCAGTTCCCCGTTTACAAAAAAGATTCTCGTGTAATTCCGAAATCCCGTCCACGTCCAGTCCGTTACCGTGGTAAATTTACAGAACGAAAGAAAGATACCATAAGCAAATGGAACGATGAAACCTATAATAAAGGCCACCAATGTGGGAAGCACGAAGATCGGAAAATACTTTTTAATCGCTTTCTCCATAATGATTCCTTTCTTACAAAAAGGGGTGAGTGAACGGTCACTCACCCCTTATGTTTATCAATAATTTATACTTCTTGAACTATTCATGTTCAACAAAGAATATCGCTCGTTGTGTCATTAAGCCTCTTCGTTTGCAAGAGCCCACTGTGCTGCCCATCCATCAACGAATGCAGATACTACGTCGTCCCAGGAACCGCTTCCATCTGTGTAAGCTGTCATAGCGGATACAACGCCTGCTCTCCAGTCATCTACGTTCGGAGTAGCGTTGAAGCTCCATGCTACAGAAGTTCTGCCAGCTGCTGCCAGCTCGTTTGCTGCCTGTGCAAGTACGTTGGAGGTAGCGAAATCATCTGTGAAGGTATCAAACGGAGCGGTAAGACCGATCTTGTTTGTCATTGTGTCGCGTCCCTCGTCAGATGTGATAACCCACTCAAGGAAGTCAAGTGTTGCCTGAATGTCTTCTTCAGAAGCCTGGCTGTTTACTGCCCAGTAGTTCTCTGTACCAACTGCAAGGCCTTCGTGCTCATCGTCTACACCGAAGTAGATCGGCATCATACCGATTTCATCACCGCCTACCAGGTAACCATTCTCTTCGTTTGTGAATGCGGAATACTCCCAGTCACCATTCTGATAGAATACAGCTTCGCCCATTCCGAATTCTGCCTCTGCGTTCAGCGCGCCAGATGCCAGTGTCTTCGGGTCTGCAGAAGAATTGTTTACATACAGATCCCAAACGTTCTTGAAGTTGTCAAGGTATGTGCCGTCGATCGTAGCTTCGCCTGCTGTCAGGTCGCATCCGTCCTCTTTGAACTCATAATACAGAGCCAGACCTGCAAGGTGTCCGGAGAATCTCCAGGAAGAACCGCCGTCCAGACCTGCGGAAGCAAATGCGCCGGTAAGATCTGTTCCAAGCTCTTCGTTGATCTCGTCAACGCGTGCTGTGATATCTTCTGCTACTGCTTTCAGTGTGTCAAAGCTGTTGATCTCGTCGATAGAAGAAACAACTGCTCCTTCCATTCCGCAGTAACCTTCCAGAATTGTCTTGTTGTAAATAAGTCCGTAGCACTCGTAGCAGTTTGCAACACCTGCAACTTTATCGCCGCTGGTAAGTACCAGAGACTTGTCAGTCAGATGATTGTAGATTGCGCTGTCTTTCAGATCATATGTGTAATTGTCCCATGTAGCTGCTGCGGAAGAGTTTCCAACGTTGAAGATTGTCGGAGCTTCAGACTTAGCCATCTCAGCCTGCAGTGTTGTATTGTACTGTCCCTCTGCTGCTGTCAGGACTGTAACCTCTACGCCTGTCTGCTCTGTGTAAGTAGCTGCCAGATCCTGCCATGCCTGATCTGCTTCCGGTTTGAAGTTCAGGTAATATACCTTTCCGCCTTCTGCCTGTGCCGGAACTACTGAAAGACCTGCTACCATTGCTGCTGACATTGCTGCTGCAAGATACTTCTTGTAATTTCTCATTGTTCTACCTCTCCTTCTCATGAAAAAATTAACCAGTTTGCAGGGAACGCCCCGCACCTCGGTATTGTTTTGGTACCGTTATCGGTAACGTTTCCATTTCGTAATTTCATACTAGCACAGAAAGAGAAGATACGCAACTGTTTTTCATTGCCTTTTTACGATTTCGTATACTATCTACAATTTCGCTCTAACGTTTTTGTATATTCTGACTACTCCACGCCCACTTTATCACAGTTTTCATGGTCAGCACCGAAACATTTCTGAATTTGGATTCGCCATTCCTGTACCGTCCCATCTGTCTCACATATCGCTCCAAGCCTTCGTGCCAGCCGGACTGACGCCTCGTTGTTTGAATGAATGCGCAGCCACACCTGCATCCAATCTGTCCTGGCAAATACGTAATCAAGTACAGCAAAACACATCTCTGTGCCAAATCCCTGCCGCTGATATGCCCGGCTCAGCATATACTGCAACTCCAGCCTGTATGTGCCGTCTCCCGCCCGCACATCGGCCAGCCCACAGCACCCGATCAGCGTACCGTCCTTTTTACAGACGCTCCATAAACCATAACCCTGCAGCCGGTATATCTGCACAATATAGGCCTGGAACGTCTCGCATTCGAAAAAATCCCCGTTCAGATTACTCTGCACATACTCCATGCCTTCCTGCCTGCTGATTTCCTGCAACGCCCCTCTGTCTGATTGGGTCATTTCGCGCAGAATCAGACGCTCTGTCTCCGCTATCTGAACAGGCCACCCATTGCAGTGAAATAAATATTCTTCCATTTCTTCCAGGCCAAGCTGTTCCGGTACATCCGTCACCATACCTGCCCCCTCAAAATAGCCGTCTGCTTCCCTGGCACAACCAATACAGGCAATCCCGCAGTCTGCAAATCTCTGAGCTTCTGCCATCTGATCTGTTACCACCAGAACCTGTTCACGCAAAACCTCATCGGTCAGCCTGCCATCGTGCCAGACACACAGTTTTCCACCGGAAAGCGCCTGGTCCCAAAAGACATTCGTTTCGTTTTTTTCCAATATTAAAACAGGAATATTTCTGCCGCGCGCTGTGCCTGCCAGTATCGGTTCACAGCCCTTCCACTTTTCCGTAAGGTGCAGTATCAGCAAACCCAGTCTTTGTTCTCCCTGTTCCTTTTTTTCCAGTCTTCTCTGCATACGATTGCCCGTCCCCAAAGCCGTCAAACCACTTCTCCGGCCGTTCTCTTTTCACTTTTACGCTTCTGACTGCATTGATATCTGCGCTTTTAAAGCTTTCTTCAGATACTCGTAACGAAGCCTTTTTTCTTCTTTCGCAAAGTGTACCTCCCGGAACTGCTCCGGGTTATCCTCATAATTCAGGATTTCCTCCCCAAACTGCTCGCTCGTCAGGTCAAAACAGCAGTCTCCGATAACATTATAGCAATGATAATTTCCACCTGGTCTCAGGATTCCAAAAACCTTGCCTCCAAAAATATCCTGTGCCAGAAATGCAGTGATAGAACACTGGCCCAATGTCTTATTTTCAACAGTCCATTCATGACGCATCCTTGGGGCGCAGGTCTGCGCACACCAGATCTCTGATAATGCATGATACAGATCAATCGGTGTTTCTATTCCCTTATATTCTTCTGTGACAGCCCGCGCATCTGCATGTTCCCAACCATAAAATTTGTACTCTTTCATTTGTATTACCTCTTATCCTGTCTCTTTTTTATTGATCTATTATACTTTATTGACGGTTAACAGTTCAATCAATATCGTGTATTTTCTAATATTGTTACCAAACTGAAATCAGGCGAGATTTCGCTGCTTGACAGACTCCATGATCCTGAATAGAATTGACAGTACAAGCCTCTTAAGATCAATGAGGAATACTTTTATAACCAATCAGAAAGGAATTACATTATGGCACAGAATCCAGTTATTACCATAACGATGGAAAACGGCGATGTTATAAAAGCAGAGCTGTATCCGGACATTGCACCAAATTCCGTAAACAACTTCATCAGTCTTGTAAAAAAAGGCTTCTACAATGGCCTGATTTTTCACAGAGTTATCAACGGTTTCATGATTCAGGGCGGATGCCCGGACGGAACCGGTATGGGCGGCCCCGGCTACACCATTCCAGGCGAATTTGCTCAGAACGGCTTCTCTAACAACCTGAAACACGATGCCGGCGTACTTTCTATGGCTCGCGCCATGCATCCGGATTCCGCAGGCAGCCAGTTTTTCATTATGCACAAAGCCGCACCGCATCTTGACGGCGCTTACGCTGCATTCGGAAAAGTTACGGAAGGGATGGATATCGTGAACAAAATCGCTGACACGGACACCGATTTCCGCGATCGTCCCATCACAGATCAGAAAATTGCTACTGTCACAGTAGACACCTTCGGCACAGATTATCCTGAGCCGGAAAGGGTATAACGAAACACCCTCGCAATCATACGTCAAAAAAGAGTCAATAGAAAAAGGCTGTCTTAATGCGACAGCCTTTTTTATGTTCTGTTAAAATCCAAATATGTGCAGACTCGATATTGCTGTTACTGTCCGATCTCGATTGTCCACGTAATCTCATAATTCTCTCCTGCATCAAGCCCGGTCAGATCTGATTGACAGGATAACTCTTCCACAATCCCATCACGGGACGGAAGCGCACTCCACGGCTCGATACAGACGTAAGGAGCCTCGCTTTTGGGCTTATGCCAGAAACCAATATAGGGAAAATCCGGGTACCTCACTGTAACACTGCGTGTTCCTTTCCCGCTTGCCAGGCGCACCTGGTGTGGCATATGTTTCAATACCACTGCATCCTCATCAAAAAGATCATGGCGCAGTAAAATTTTTGACCCTTGCTCAAGACAGTATTCTTTGTCCTGCCCATTCAGAAAACAGGTGTCTGTAAATCCAACGCGATATGGGTGGGAAACCAGATCAAATTCCAGATAATAGTCCTCAAAGGAAAGTTCCTTTTCCAGCGGTACGCAAAACCCAGGATGGCCGCCCACTGCAAAATACATTCTACATGCTCCTCTGTTTTCAACTCTTGTTGTTGTAATCAGGATGTTGTCTCTCAGCTGGTACGTTTGCCAATACGTAAAATCATACGGATACTGCTTTTTTGTCTCTTCATTGCTGTCGAGGCGAAACGTGATACTGTCCTGCGTCTGTGTTTCTGCCTGGAGCGTCATGTATTTTATAAAACCATGAATCTTCATTTCATATTGCCGCCCCTTGGCCGTATACTTTCCATCTGTCAGCCGCGCGATATACGGAAAAAGATTGGGTGCTCTGTCCTCCCAGTATGCCGATTCGCCCTGCCAGAGATATTCTGTCCCGTCCGTACTTTTCACAGACTGCAGTTCTGCACCTGCATCACTGATCTCCACAGACAAATACTGGTTTTTAATTGTGTAATTCATATTCTGCTTCCTTTCAGCCAGTGGCCCGGAAAAGTAAAACTCCTCCGGGCCACACATGTTTTGCTATTTTACGTTGAATTTCCTCAATCCTTTGCCTTCGGATATTCATTACACAACAGACGATACGGCGGCTCGTCCTCCTCAATTTTGGGAAAACGTCCCATTTCCTCATAAAAACGATTGTCTGTATTGTCGTCGTTGCACATGGATACCTCGCCAATCAGAACATCACCGGTACCTGGTTTCACATCAAAATCATGATACTGATGAGGCCAAAGCGTGATACTCTCCCCCGGTGTCAGCTCCACACCGGTACCTGCTGGAACATAATAAGAACGTCCATCTGCATTGACAAGAACATCTGTATCTGCTCGTTCACCGTTTCCATCATCATTCCATACATGGATGATTAAGGTTCCGCCACCACGGTTAATGATATCTTCACTCTTTGTCCAGTGAAAATGAAGCGGGGAATGCTGTGTCTCTTTGAGCATGAGTAGCTTCTCTGCATACACTTTTTTGTATTTCGGATTATGCTGATTGCCGTTTCGGATTGTCAGAAGCGCAAACCCGACCTTTTCCCAGTCTCCAAGACCGTAATCCGTGATATCCCATCCAAGCATATTATCACGAATCTCATCATACTCATGTCCTTTTGTCTCCCATTCCTCCGGTGTCCATTTAGCAAATGGCGGGAGTTCAAAACCATGCTCCCGAATCAGATTTTCCATGTATTTAATACATGCGTTTACTTCAGAACGTTTCATTATAAATCCCCCTTAGTTTAGCTTACTACAAGCTGCAACGCAGATTTCCATAAAAGGCATGGTTTTATTTTTCCTGGACTTCCAGAATCCCCATCGGACATGCTTTTGCACAAATGCCGCATGAGATACATTTCGACGCTACTGGAGAAGTCTCTGCCTTCACCATAACGCCCATCGGACAAACCTCAACACATTTGCCACATCCGGTACACAGCTTCTTGTCTACCATGTACACGCCCTTTGCATTCTGTTTGATTGCTCCTGCCTCACAGTTTCTTGCACATTTTCCGCACTGAATGCAAGCCTTTACTGTAGCGTCCGTTCCTGTTTTTGATACGATCTGAATACAGGATTTGTCCGGATCAAACTCTTTGTAAAATGCTTCTGAGCAGGCAATTACACAGCTCAGACATGCCTTGCAGGCTGTTTTGTCTGTTACTACCAATTTCTTCATATGTAGATACCTCCAAAATATAATGTAGATACATGACTCGCCGTTTTCTGCTCACTTGCTTCCGAAATTCACCACTTCATGAAAATAAATTTCCATTCCACCGCCAAATTTACGGTTTTTCTTTGTTTTTACTTGCAAAATGCACTCATTTATGAAAATAAATTTCTTACAAGCCACATTATAACACCTAAGTCACATATCGTCAATTTTAAATATTTTTTTCTTATTTTACAACCATCCTTTTTGAAATATCCGTATATCTTTCAAAAATCGTTACGCTTTTCAACAACTAGAACGCTTCACGCTGCCGACCAATTTCAATTCCTGTCTGCAACATCCGGAACATTCTTTCCGCCGCAGCCCGGTACAGCCCCTCTGCCTGCTCAAGTGCCGCATCCAGCGTCATAGGTTCCGGCGTCGTTGACAGGATGGCCGTAATCCCCTGCGCATACAGCGTTTCCGCACCGGGGCCGATACCTCCGACAAGTGCAAGCACCGGGATTCCTCTTTTCGCACAGTGCCGGCCAATGCCGGCCGGTACCTTTCCATGTGCCGACTGCCAGTCCATGCGCCCCTCTCCTGTCACAACAACGTCCACTCCGCTCAGATGATCCTCAAAATGCAGCAGGTCCAGCACTGTCTCAATCCCGGATTTCATTGATGCTTTCAGAAAAAAGGAAAGCGCCGCCCCCAGACCACCTGCCGCTCCTGCGCCCGGCAATGGTATCCCTGTTTCGTTCTCCATACGCTCCAAAAGTTCTGCATAATGCCGCATTCCCGCTTCCAGGCGCAAAACCATGGCTGCATCAGCTCCCTTTTGCGGTCCAAATGTATGCGTTGCGCCATCGGGCCCAAGCAGAGGATTATCCACATCGCACATCACAGTAAATACGGTATCCTTCACCCCAGGGTGCAGACCTGCCAGATCAATCTGATGCACCTGTTCCAAATCTGCCCCCCTTCCCTGCAGCTCTGCGCCGTTTGCATCCAGAAAACGAATCCCCAATGCCCGCATTGCACCCATTCCCCCGTCATTGCTGGCACTTCCACCGATGGCAACTACAATCTTCCTGCACCCCTGTTCCATGGCATCCACAATCAGTTCTCCGGTCCCGTAAGAAGTGGTATACCAGGGATTTCGCTTGGTTACCGGCACAAGCGGAAGCCCGGAAGATGCAGCCATCTCAATCACCGCAGAACCATCCGAAAGGATTCCATAAACCGCTTCCCGCTCTTCAAAAAGCGGCCCGTGCACTTTTACCCTCCGCAGCTTCCCGCCGGACGCTGCCACAACAGCTTCTGCGGTGCCTTCTCCTCCGTCTGCCACCGGAAGCACCTCACATACGCAATCCGGAAATACTTTTTTCGCCTCATCGGTCAGCAGTTCCCCAATTTTTTCAGAGGTCAGACTTCCTTTAAAGGAATCCGAAACAAACAGAAACTTCATCCTATATCCTCCTTTTTTCTTTGTGCCGTTTTTTTAATTTTAACACATTTCTTGTCAACTGTCCCCTAGCCATACCATATCTCTATATCATCCTAACAGTCTATCTGGACACATTTACTATACAAGTGTTGCATAATATGAACTACTACAATTGTAGAATAACAACTATTTTGAATATGGAGGAACCTCATGAAAGTGCCCGAACCACGGATTGTCCTCCGTGTATCTGGTTACTGGATCTGGATTTTGTTCGTCAGATAGCTTGTCGGTTTTCTGGCTGTATTGTTGTGAAAAACCGGTGCGTTTTCTTTTCCCTATGAATTAACCGGGCCGTTTACAATCAAAATTAAAGACAGGGATTACATTTCAGGTTATGCCATGATAAGGCACAGTTTCGATTTGAAATCGGACCAGTTCAAAGTGAATCTTATAAAAGAATACACAAAAAGGGATTGCCGGTGTCGTGTACGACAACGCCGTTCACCTCGCTCAACGCAATTCCAGGCCGGGAGTATTCATTGACTGGCAAGATGTCCTGAACGAGCCAATCGGGAATTGTGATCTCTCCAGGAATGGCAGGATCTATCGGAACAATAGGCGGTTCTGAAAGAGCGGGATCATCTGCCGCCATATTCCCATCAGGCAATTTACTGTCAGGAGCAGGAGCCAGATGCTCCCTCATATGAATCACCCCGCATACCATAAGGACAATCATTAGAGCCAGCAGAAGGAAGATTACACCGCGCAAAGCATAGGCGATCATCAGCCTTTTGCCACGCTTTTTTCGCCTTGCTCTGACGGATGATTGGCGCTCCCGTACCGTCACGGCTTAAAAACCACCTCCTTCCCGTCCGATTTTAGAATCATGGTAACTTTCTCGCCATCATAACCAACAGACAGGGCCGGGTCATTTGAAACCTTCAGACTGTGGGCGCCATCCCTGCCGCATAGATAAACGCAGTCGGAATCCATGCGGTTGATAAAGTACAGCCCCTGCTCGGTCAGGCAAAAGTCGTAAGCAACAACATTCTGAAACGGTCTTGCTTTGTGGGTCTTGGTGTCATACGCTGTCAGCAAAGAATTTTCGTTGATGAAGTAGATCGTCCGCCCATCAAACGCTATATTCCCCCTGGTGGGGATGTCCAGCACTTGCGTTCGCTGGATCGTCCTGCTCACTTCCGTAATCCCATCATTCGTAATGAAAAAGAGGCTGTCGTTGTTCAAGAAAAAGCCATAGCAGTATTGCAGAAACATCCAGGTATCCCCCACGGTATAGTCAATTCCCAGCAGAGATCGCCCGCTGTCCGTTATTTTCTCGAAAATAACCTGTTCCTCAAAGGTTTCTGTATCAAGC